>Ga0105054_10012094_pt1 | contig 10626 bp, 7 predicted proteins | sample BON02_FD_78091 | JGI IMG/M metagenome (GOLD analysis project Ga0105054, IMG submission 78091) | Freshwater microbial communities from Lake Bonney liftoff mats and glacier meltwater in Antarctica - BON-02 (megahit assembly) | ecosystem: Environmental > Aquatic > Freshwater > Ice > Glacier... | reverse complement strand
TAAGCGGTCATCCCGGCCTTCGCGGGCGCGACCGCAACTTCTTTCGGCATCGTGCGCCAGATCGCTGCCGCAGCCATAAAGGTCGCCGCCCCGATCCCCAAGAACAAGATCGGCACGGTCACGCCGAATTTCTGCAATAGGGCCACCAACACGGTCGCAACCGTCATGAAGGCGGCATTTAGCACGTTGACAGCCGCGACCGTGCGGGCACGGTAGTCGGCGTCCGACCAAGCCTGCACCGCGGCAAACGCCGGCACGATGAACAGACCGCCGGCAATCGCCAGGCCAGCGAGATCGACGGCCACGCGCAACCCCAGCGGTGACCGCAGGACAACTTCCGGGCCCTGTAACGACAGCGAAGGCGCCACACCGAGGACCGTCGCGCCGAGATCGATGGCAAAGATGCCGAGCAACACAGCGCCTACCAGTGTTGTCTTGAGGACGATGCGGCCACGCGCAATCAAAGCGGCCAGGCCGGAACCGACACCGATCGCGACCGAGAATAGCGCGAGATAGGCGGTGACGGAGTTCTCATTGCCGCCGACCAGGGTCTTGATCAGGGGCGGCAACAGCGACAGCACGACAATTCCCACCAGCCAGAACCAACTCGTCACCATCGCCCCCCACCATAGCCGTGGGTCCGCGCGCAGATGGCGCAACATGGCGACGGTCGACGTCGCGATATTGCGCGTGATCTTGAGATGTGGAGCACCCTCGCCAGTCGGCGGAATGCGTAGCGCCGACATGAAACAGGCAATCGCAAACCCGACCACCAGCAGACCGAATGTTGTCGCGCCACCGCTGTGCGCTGCCAACCCGCCGACAATGGTGCCGGCGAGAATGGCGATGAAGGTTGCGCCTTCGATTAGCGCATTCGCGGATGGCAGTTTTTCACGTTGGAGATGGTCCGGCAGGATACCGTATTTGAGCGGACCGAACAGCGCCGCGATGATCCCGAAACCCAGCAGTGCCACGAACATGATGGCGACCGAATGGCGCACATAACCCAACACCGCAATGGCGGCGACAAAGATCTCGACGAATTTCAGCCACCGCGCGACGCACGCCTTATCGTAACGGTCGGCGAGCTGGCCGCCGAGGCCCGACAGGAAGAAATAGGGCGCGATAAAAATCGCGCTCGCCAATGTGATAAGCGCCTCGGCGCCCGCTTGCGTCGCATCGGCGCCAAACAGGATCAGAAAAACCAGAGAGGTTTTCAGGAAGTTATCGTTGAAGGCGGCGAAGAACTGACACCAGAACAACGGCGCGAAACGGCGGGATAACATCAGGGGCAATGGCATGCCCGCCATCATACAGAGTTCCGCACCGTGCGCGCCAGCATGCGAAGAGCACGTTCCCGGTTTAACGAACCGGGAACGTGCTCTCGACGCGACTAAACTACCAAATCTACGGACGCCACAAAAACGAACTCAGCCGCGCGCGCGCGCCACGCGTTTGCGGGCATAACGGCGCGTATTCTTCTGTTCCTGTTCAAAAAGGACAGCTCCAACGCCGAGGCACAGAGCGACCGCGAACGCGACGGTGAAAAGCGATACCCACATGATCAAACCTCCAACGCTGGCGCGGTTTCCGCGCGGGGAGTCTGGCTTGGGTAACGCGGCAGCGGATATCCAGTTCCGCGCCGCGCCGAATAAAGAATAAGATTTTCTTGAATAAAATTAAATGCTTGGCGAGAGAATGATGGCGGTTATAGGCGAATCGAAGCCTGCAAATCGGCCAGCAGCACGCGCAGGTCGAGTTCCCGGAACTCAAGGTGCATTTTGCGCAGCCAGCGCTGCAACTCGATGTGCACATCGAGTGGAATATGTTTCGCGTTCGCGAGCTGCGTATCGGCAAAGGAAAATGGCGGCGTCTCGACATATTTGCGTAGGCCCGGCGCCAGCGCCGGCATTCGCAGCAAGGCCGCGCCGAGCCCGGCGGGTGGAAACCTGTCGCGCAGCTGATTTGGTCCCAGCATTTCGTTATGCACCGGCGACAAAGTCGCGCGCCGGAAACGCGCGTTCATGCCGCGGTAGGCGTCGGCGGCGGCACGATCGGGGGAGATCATGAACAGAATTACCGGCGCAATGCCGCGTTTGCGCGCTTCGTCGGCGAAACCGATCCGGTGGGCGACTGTGAAAAACGATTCGTAGGATTCGTGCCCAACGTCGACGATCTTGACGATCTCATCGGCCGTGACCAGGAGATCGAAAAGCGCCATCTGGCCCGAGACGCCATCGATGGCGGAAACCGTCACCTGCTGGGGCAAAAAGTCCGCCAGCGAGCCTTCGCCGTTGCTTAAATCGAAGGCCCTGACCTGACGCTGTTCCTGCGTGTAATAGTCGACCAGCAGGCGCGCCAGAAGGGTCTTGCCGACCCGTGGCCTTGGCGACGCGACGATGATGACGGAATTGTGGAACGACATCGCTTACCTTGACCCGTCATCGTGAGGCGCGATCGAGCGAGCCTCGCATTGTGACCGGCCAAGGCTCAAAAGATTATGACGTCAGCTGGCGGCCTGGCGAACGTTGCTTTCCGATTTCGAAGCAACAAGTTCGTTCAGCTTGACGCGATCGAACTCGCCCCAGACCTGACCGAGCCAATGGCGCACATAGCCGCGTAGCACGAAGGAGAAATTGGCTGCCTCGCCCTTGGCGTTCTTGTTGGCGACGAACTGCACATAGGGAACGCTGGCCACTTCGACCTGCTCGGTCGCCATTTCATTCAGCTTCGGGATCGTGAGATCCTGCGCGCCCTTGATCTGGTTGAAATAGGAATTGTAGGTCGCCGGATCCCAATCGAAGAAAGATGTCTCGTTGATATGGTTCTTCACCAGGAAATAGCTGGCATCGCCAACGAATTCGGCGGTTTGCGAGATTTCCTCGAGCGACGCAATCGACGGCCCGAGAATGTGAAACACCGCGAAAGTAATCTGGCCCTTCTTGGCCGAATCGATAAAGCCGATATCGTTCAGGGCCTGCAGGGTCGGTGACAGCAAACCGGCGCGCACGTCGATCACCGTCACTTTCGCGTCCGCGCTGCCGAGCGTATCGAAAATCTTCATCTGGTCGGCGATCTGCGTCACATCGACGATTTCGGTCACGCCGGGATGAAAGCGCTTAAGCGTGCCGCGCGGCGCTTCGGTGTCGAAGGCGCGGGTCGGAATGTGATGGGCGCTGAAATAATCGAGCAGGGTCCGGGAAACGGTGGTCTTTCCGACTCCGCCTTTATCGGCACCGACGAGAATGACTGCTGGTTTGGCCATGGGGCTACTCTAGCGAAATTTGTGACTTATGTGGCGATACGCCAGCAAGGTAATGCGGATGGTACCTTATTACTGCCGGAGCCGGGGGAAGGACAGAAATAATCTTGTAGCCCGGCCCGGCAATGAAGACCACAGCCTAGGCTCGAGTCCTCCAACTTTTTTAGCGCAATCTCAATGGGTTGCCTTGAACCCGGGAACACCGGGGACACGCACCGCCGCAAGCTTATTCAAAAAGAGCATTACCTTGCGCGGCTTGGCCTGCCCCAATATCAGTCCACCGCCCCGGATTAAGTGCGCGGTTCAATCTCGGCCGGCGGCAGATCACCAATCGGGCCGAGCGCTTCCTGGTCGCGCCGGAACAGCGGATCGCTCTGCATATAGAGCGTCAGCAGCCGGGCGAGCGCGGTGAGCGAATCCTTGTGCGTGCGCTCCCAGCCGTGGCTGGCGTCGAGTCCGAAACAGACCAGGGCGGCACGGATGTCGTTGCCGGCCTCGACCGCGGCGGCTCCGTCCGAGCGGTAGAATCGGAAAACATCGCGCGCGTGGTCGATCTTGTTGTCGTGAGCAAGCTTGAGCAGATTGCGCGTCAGGTGCCAATCGAATGGTCCGGACGAATCCTGCATCGCGATCGTAACCCCGTAGGTCGAGGTGTTCTGACCGGGCGCGATGGTTCCGTTGTCTACCGCGACCAGTTCGGACACATCGCCGTGCAACACGGCGCTGGCGCCGACGCCGATTTCTTCCGATAGCGTGAACAGCAAATGGCAGTCAATTGGCAGCGTGACCTTGGCTTGCTGCACGGCGCGGGCGGCCGCGAACATCGCAGCGACGCCGGCCTTGTCGTCGAGATGGCGCGACGCGATAAAGCCGGTATTGGTGAATTCCGGCTGCGCATCGACCGACACCGTATCGCCGACGTGAATTCCAAGCGCGCGTGTATCGGTGGCCGAGGAGGTTTTTGAATCGAGGCGAATCTCGAGATTGGTCCAAGCCGATGGCTGCGTATCGACCTCTTCGTTATAGGTATGGCCCGACGCCTTCAGCGGCAGGATGGTGCCGCGAAACTGCTTGGTGTCGCTGAATACCGTAACGCGTGCTCCTTCGGCGAAACGCGCCGACCAGTGTCCGATCGGCACCAGTTCCAGCCGGCCATTATCGCGAATGCCTTTAACGGTAGCGCCGAGTGTATCGACATGGCCGACGAGGGCGCGGCTCGGCGTCGACGTTTTGCCCTTGAGCGTCGCACGGATGGCGCCGCGGCGGGTTAGCTCGAAGGGAATCCCAAGCGACTCAAGTTCCGAGCATACGATCGCGACGATTACATCGGTCATGCCGGACGGGCTGGGCGTACGCAGCAAGCGCTTCAAGAAAGCGATGAGATAAGCTTCGTCGATGGCCAGCTTCTTCATCAGCCCGCTACTACCTCTTGATTGGCCCGGCTATGGGGAAATAGAAAATCGACGAATTTTTCGGCGGTCGGCTGCGGCTCGTGATTGGCAAGGCCGGGCCGCTCGTTCGCTTCGATGATGACATAATCCGACCCGGTCACATCGGGAACCAGGAAGTCGAACCCCACCAACGGTATATCAAGGGCGCGTGCACCGGCAACAGCGGCGAAGGCGAGTTCACGATTCAAATCAGCGGTGACATCGTGAATGGTGCCGCCGGTATGCAGATTAGCGGTCTTGCGCACCGGGAGACTTTCGTCCTTGGGCAGGACATGATCGAGCCGGTAGCCGGCGGTAGCGACAGCGCGTTCGGTTTCCCTATCAAGTGGAATCCGACTCTCGCCGCCGGTGGCGGCAGCGCGGCGGCGGCTTTGGTGTTCGATCAGCGAGCGGATCGAGCTCTTGCCGTCGCCGACGACAGTGGCCGGTTTACGAATGGCGGCGGCAACCACGGCGCCGTCAATCACGATAATGCGCAGGTCGTCGCCGGTGACGAATTCCTCCACCAGCACCTGATCGCATAATTGCTTGGCCGCGGTGATGGCGCGCGTCACTTCTTCTTCGGTCGTCAGATCGACAAAAACGCCACGGCCCTGTTCTCCGCGCGCTGGCTTGACTACGACATGGCCGTGTCGCTCCAGGAACGAAGAAGCTTCCGCTGGGCTTGAGAGCATTATTTGTTCGGGCACGCGTAAACCGGCTTTGGCCAGAATGCGGCGCGTGAGCGCCTTGTCGTCGCAGCGCTGCAGCGCCACCGCGCTGGTCATGTCCGACAGCGACTCGCGGCAGGCGACCGCTCGCCCGCCATAAGAGAGTCGGAATAATCCGGCTTCTGCATCCTCGACCTCGACCGCAATGCCGCGGCGGCGCGCTTCATCGACGATGATGCGGGCATAAATATTCAATTCGCTGGTAATGGCCGGACCGACGAACAGCGTTTCGTTGACCGCGTTCTTGCGCTTGACGCAAAATACCGGCACGCGCGTGAAGCCGAGCTTCTCGTAAAGCGCGATCGCCTGCACGTTGTCGTGCTTGACCGACAGATCCATGAAGGCACGGCTGCTCTGCTTGAAGCTTTCCGCGAGCGCCAGCACCAGGGCGGTGCCGACGCCGGGCGCGCGCGCTTGCGGATCGACCGCCAGCGCCCAAAGGCTCGAGCCGTTGTCGGGATCGTTGAAAGCCTCGGTATGATCGACGCCCATGACAACGCCGGCCAGCCTGCTTTCGCCATTCTCGGCGACTAGAATGCGAACGCTCCCAGAGCGCGCGCCATCCGCCAGATAGCCGTCGCGCAATGGCACCATGCCGCGCGATCGATAGAGCCGGCCGACCTCCTCGCCGTCTTTCGCGGTTGCCAGCCGGATTGAGATGGCGGGCGCCTTCTGCTTGGCGATCGGACGCGGCATCAAAAAGTCGAGCCGATAGGTGTGCGACGGATCGAGAAACAGAAGTTGCGGGGCTTCCGCCAGAACGACATGCGGCTCGCGCGCATAAAGCACGATGTCGCGTTCGCCGGAAGCTTCCGCGCCGAGCGCGCTCGCAAGCGCCGCCGCCGTCGAAAAGGTCTGCCCGAAGATTAGACGGCCCCAGCCGCAATCGACGAAAGCCTCGTGGGTGAAATTGCCCTGTTCGCCGGGGTCGCCCCAGGTCTTGAGCGACAACATCCGGTCGGGATCGCTGGTGTGATCGTGCGGATGCTTCTTCTGTGTCTGCATGGGAGCAACCATTTCAAATTTTGTGGGCTTGCAGCCAGAGTTCAAGCAAGGCGACCTGCCACAGCTTGGAGCCTCTCAGCCTGGTAATGTGCTCCTTCGGCGCGTCCAGAAGTGTATCGATGTAGGAGCGCTTGACCAACCCGCGTTGCCGCGAAGCCGGCGCATCGAGCGCCTGCCGCACGAAATCCAGTACCGGGCCTTCGATATATTTCAGCGCCGGCACCGGAAAATAGCCCTTCGGCCGGTCAATCACTTCGGCGGGAATGATTTTGCGGCCGATATCCTTCAAAATCCCCTTGCCGCCGTCGCGGATTTTTTCGCGCGCCGGCACCTTGGCGGCGAGCTCGACCAGTTCGTGATCGAGAAACGGCACCCGCGCTTCCAGGCCCCAGGCCATGGTCATGTTGTCGACGCGTTTGACCGGGTCGTCGACCAGCATGACGGTCGAATCGAGTCGCAAGGCCTTGTCGATGGCGTCATCCGCGCCGGCGCTTTCGAAATGCTTGCGCACATAATCGCGCGCATGATCGCCGCCGACATGGGCGCCTTCCATGGTCTGCGCGTATTCATCGTGATCGCGGTCGAAAAAATGAGCGGCGTAGTCGCCGAGCGGATCGTTCGAATCCACCATCGGCGGATACCAGTGATAGCCGGCGAAGACTTCGTCGGCGCCCTGGCCAGACTGCACGACTTTCACATGCTTGGCGACTTCCTTCGAGAGCAGATAGAAGCCGACATTGTCGTAGCTCACCATCGGTTCCGACATCGCCTGGATGGTTTCCGGCAGACTGGAGATCAGCTTTTCCGATTCGATGAACAGTTGATTGTGTTCGGTGCCGAAATGCTTGGCGACAATGTCGGAATATTTGAATTCGTCGCCGATCTCGCCATGCACCGATTCAAACCCGATCGAAAAGGTTTTCAAATGTTGCTGACCGGCTTCCGCCAGCAAGCCGACAATCAGGCTGGAATCGAGGCCGCCCGATAACAGCACGCCAACCGGAACGTCGGCGACCATACGCCGGTCGACGGCGGCGCGTAATTCAGTGTGAACCGCTTCCTTCCAGACCTCGCGCGAACGGCTGGCTTCCTCGGCCGTGCGCGCGAACGACAGCGTCCAATAGCGCTCGTCCTTGCGCTTTCCGTTCGGCTCGAAGGTGACGATAGTGCCGGGCTCGGCCTTGCGCACGCCTTTGATCATTGTATAGGGCGGCGGCACCACAGCATGGAAGCTCATGTAAAAATTGAGCGCGACCGAATCGATCGAGGTATCAACCTCGCCGCCGGCGAGTATCGCCGGCAAGCTCGAGGCAAAGCGTATGCGCTTGCCCGGCTCTTCCGAATAATAGAGCGGCTTGATGCCGAGCCGGTCGCGCACCAGCGTCAGCTTGCCGCTGTCGCGTTCGACAACGGCGAAGGCGAACATGCCGTTGAAGCGCTTGGGAGCGTCCTTACCCCAGGCGTGCCAGGCTTTCAGCACCACCTCGGTATCGCCATCGGAAAAGAACTTGTAGCCCTTGCCCTGAAGTTCGCTGCGCAACGCCTTGTAGTTATAAATGCAGCCGTTGAAGGCGATCGACAAACCGAGGTCGGGGTCGACCATCGGCTGCTGCGCACGTTCGGAAAGGTCTATGATCTTGAGGCGACGGTGGCCGAGTGCGGCATTGCCGTTCGACCACAGACCGGCGCCGTCCGGCCCGCGCCGGGCCATCATGGCGCTCATCGACACCACGGCCTGCGCCGAGGGCGCTGCGCCATCGAACGTCAACTCACCACATAGTCCACACATCGATGCCCCTCGCCCCTCCTGCCGGAGGATTGTCGATTGGCCCAGCAGGTTCCCTTTAGCTTGTTTGGGCTTCCTTGGGGCGTGTTTTGGATCATGCGACGTCGCCAAGCTACGCCGCACGATTATTCTTTACAACACTAACATTTAGATGTCAAATGATTAGCGCCATGGAAAGAACCCCTATGCCTTCAACGCCAAGCCCCGGAAATCGATCCACAACAGGTCGTTCTGACGACGTGCGCATCGTACTTTCCGCTATCCGTCGCATCATGCACGCGGCCGACTTGCGCTCGCGCCGGCTCGCACGCGAGACCGGGCTGACCGCGCCGCAATTGGCGATCCTCCAGGCGATCGCCGATCTCGGCGAAGTCACCACCGGGCGCATATCGGCCGATGTCAGCCTGAGCCAGGCGACCGTCACCGTCATTCTAGACCGGCTGGTCGATCGTGCGTTGGTGGAGCGCTACCGCAGCCCGGAGGATCGCCGCATCGTACATTCCCGCTTAACGCCGGCCGGCGTTGAAGCGCTGACCGCCGCCGAGCCAGCCGTGAGCGCGCGGCTGGTACGCGAGTTCGAGCGCATGCCGGCTGACAAGCAGACCGAACTGGTGGCGGCGCTTGAATGGATGGTGGGCGCTTTAGGCGTCTCGGACGAGGAATGGCCGACGGCGGTATGAGGTAGTGGCGCGCGCGGCCAAGCTTTCAATCGCCGAAGCCAGGCGGCGCCCGGCCACCCCAATAACTGCCGAGCGTATCGGCAGACCGGACCTTTGACCCAAAGCGGACATCCGCCACTGGGTTGATGATCACTCGGCACGGCTATCCGTCAAATCCACAATATTTTCTTGCGGTAGCCCAAATCATCCAACAATGGCTTTGCCGGCCCATGATGAAATACAGCGCCGTGCTCGAGTGCGAACACACGATCGGCCAGAGCCAGCACGAGATCGAGATTATGCTCAACGATAACAATTGGAATTTCCTTGCGCAGGGCGTCGAACACCTTGAACAGTTCGAGGACGATCGCTGGCGACAGCCCTTCGAACGGCTCGTCGAGTAACAGCAACTTGACGTTACCCGATAGCGCGCGGGCGACCGCGACCATCTGCTGCTCACCGCCGGATAGGTAGTCCGCGGATATGTTGATCCGCTCCTTCAGGCGCGGGAAGTATTCAAATATCTTCTCCTCACTCCAGACGACACCTTCGCTGCCGTCGGTTTTGCGCGCAAGGCGGCCGAGCGCGAGATTATCGGCTACCGACATGCCGGCAAATAATCCGCGGCCCTGCGGCACATACCCGATGCCCATGCGCGCGATGTCCGGCGCCGGCAAGCCGGCGATATTCTTGCCGTCAAATTCGATGGCGCCGGAGGCGGGCACGATCAGGCCGCACAGTGTTTTCAGCAGCGTCGATTTACCGGCGCCATTGCGGCCGAGCAAAGCGACAATTTCACCGGCGCGTACATCAAGCGTCGCATCGTTGAGAATGTGGCTTTTGCCGTAATAGGAATTAACGTTCTCAAAGCGCAGGATAAGGCGCTGTTCCGAATTGTGCGCGGCACGTCCAACGACCGGCGGAATTCCTGTGCCGGTATAGATTTCCTGAACGCGGGTATTGTTGCGAATTTCATCGGGCGTGCCGCTCGTCAGGACTTCTCCCTGATTCATGACCGTCACCCGCTGCGAAAAGCTGAGAACACGGTCGATGTCATGCTCGACGATCAGGACCGGGATGTTCGTCGCGATGTTGGTGATGAGCCTCGATACCCGCTCGCGTTCGGCCGCGGCAAGCCCCGCCAGCGGCTCGTCGAGCAGCAGTACTTCTGGTTTCGAGCCGAGTGCGATGCCGAGATCGACCAGCCGCTGGCCGCCGTAAGAGAGGTCGCCGCCTGGAACGGTCTCGATGCCTTCCAGTCCCAAGAATTTGATCAACTCGGCGGTCTCGGCATGGGTGGCCGGGTAGCTGTCGATATCGCGCCAGATATTGAAGCGGCCGGGGTGGCGAGCTTGCAGCGATAGGCGGATATTCTCGTAGATCGTGAGCGTACGAAACAGGCTGGTAATTTGGAACGAGCGCGCAAGGCCGTTTTGGCAGACGTCCTGGACCGGCAAGCTCTGAATGTCTCTTCCGTGCAAGCGCACCGTACCCTGGCTTGGCGGAAACAGGCTCGAAACAATGTTGAACAAGGTTGTTTTTCCGGCCCCGTTCGGTCCAATCAGTGCGTGGATCTCGCCAGCACCCAGTTGCAGACTTGCGCCGATGACGGCGCGAATGCCGCCGAAATGCTTGGAGACGCCGGACACTTCGAGCACAATGCCGGTCGCGGCTTTCGGCCGTAGAAAGCTGGGCAACGCCAGACCTTCATAGATCTTGCGGTTACTCATCGCCGCGCCCTCGTCGGGCAAAC
>Ga0105054_10012090_pt1 | contig 10629 bp, 12 predicted proteins | sample BON02_FD_78091 | JGI IMG/M metagenome (GOLD analysis project Ga0105054, IMG submission 78091) | Freshwater microbial communities from Lake Bonney liftoff mats and glacier meltwater in Antarctica - BON-02 (megahit assembly) | ecosystem: Environmental > Aquatic > Freshwater > Ice > Glacier... | reverse complement strand
TATATATATATATATATATATATATATATATGTGTATATATATAAAATCCAGGCGAGCAGGTGTCTGTGCATGCACCGTCCTGCGTGTCTCTCGTCAAGGAGCCAGAGCACTCGACCCACTGGCTGTTTTTTTTTGTCTGGAACCACAAGCAGTACAGCGTTGACAGCATTTGAGGTCCCACGTCTCGTCCCAAGAGGAGTCACACTCAACGTGTTGTGTGTTGATGAAGTACCCCGGCGGGCAGTACGTGAGAAACAGTGGACCACGTGACGTGAGTCCTTGGTGGTTGGTGTCTTGTATCAACAGGCTGCCGTCTTCGTCCTGGCACTGGGGGTTTTGTGTAGAATAATCGCACACAGACTCTGTTTTCTGCTCGTCGATACTGAACGACAGGCCATTCCAGCGTGGCAGAGGTATCTTGCCACACCCCACTATGATGTGATGCATGTCGGTGCCTGTGCTCCTTATGTTTTCGCACGGCTTGCACTCTGTGTCGGTCAGCGCTCTCGGATCCTCACAGCGTTGCGGCAAGATGTGAAGCAAGTACTCATGCGGGGCACAGGTGCTCTTGTGGACACAGTCCCGACAGCCATCCGGTGCTCTGCCCTGATTCGCGCGGCACTTGGCATTGTAATACAGTCCTTGACATGCTTGGCATGGTATTTCGTGTCCCTTATTTTCTATCAGAAAATACTTGCCTGGAAGTCCTTTGCTGCGTATGTTATCCAAGGGCTCGTCGGTGAAGGATAGGCTGCGGACCTGCGTGTATATGTCGTCTCCGTCTCGCCTCGCCTTTACCCAGTTGAGCTCCCTATTGTTGTTTTGGGGTCCTCACCTGTCGAGAAAGGTGTACTTTGCAGACAAACCCTCGAGGTCGCACGACTCTACTTCGTATTGCAAGTTGATGAAATGATTCGGTGGTGCTTGTATGAGATCAGTGGGTTGTCTGTCATGCACGTAGTACATTTCGAGGGCATCTGGCTTGTTGGAGACGGCGCCATTCGCCTCCACGCTCGGCAGCATGACGGCTGTGCGAATGTTGTCGCTGTCGACATGAAGAAAGGCTTCGGGTATCAGCGCGCACAATCTCGTTTCCACATCGAACCATTGTCCAAGCTCACACTTGGTGCATACTGTCTGTCCACTCCCTTGGGGACGCGAGGGCTTCGCACTGTCTCTGCAAACCTCGCATCGAGTGAAGTCCCCGTTATAACCCGAAGTCTCGCCGTTCGGGCACTCGATGCACTGGACCCCCCCGGTGGAAAAAAAAGGTGTGGTACAGGACACGCATGACACTCTGCTGGCCTCCGGCTCGAAGCCGCTCTTACAGACGCTGCACACTCCTTGTATCGCAGATGGAAAGTTGGAACTCGACGCACCAACCGTGCACGGAGAACACAAGCCACCAGCGGACGCTGAGCCTGACCCTTGCGGACAAGTGGCGCAGCCCGAGCCTCCCCCGCCCGACGACGTGCCGACGCCGCAGTCGACGCACCCGTTCTGGCCTGTCCCCGTGTCCTGTTTGCCGGGTTGGCAGTCAATGCACGTCTGGGCTTGCCAACAACCGTAGTTGATGCCAAACTGGCATGTGTGCGCTGTGTACTTTCCGTTGGGACACTCTGCACAGTGCTCTCGTGTCCTGGGAATGGACACGCTGTCAGGCACAGCCCTGCCCGTGTCGCATGCCTCGCAGTGACCGTGTCCTTGGAACGAAAACAGGCCCAGAGGGCACAGATCACAAGACTCGTCGCAATGTTTCGCGTCTTGTGCTATACTCTTGAACTTGCCTGGTTCGCAGGACTTGCATGCCTGGTTATACTCTTCCGTGGTACAAATTAAAGAGGCTTTGGGGCCACACTTTGTTTTCGTGCTTTTGTATGTTCGAGAGAGGTACTGTCCACCTGTGCATTTCTTGTGATCTTTCCACCCACTTCTCTTTGCACACTTTCCCTCAAAAAATTTACGGCAATTTTTAAGACAAAGGTCGTATACCACGTTGTAATTGTTGTGTGCACATTTTCCCAGACAAATTTCGTCGCACTCGTTGGCCAGCGCCAACGAAGCAAACCTGAATAGCAGCCACGTGGCATTCACCCACATCAAAGCAAGCGTGCTTGCTCTCAAATACAACACACATGCGAGAAGACGATTCAGAATTACGCTTCGTGGAGGGAGCCACTATTTAGGCACAGTCTGCTGTTGGTGAATGCACGGTATCAGAGCAGTGCTGCTGCTGCTTGTAGCGGCCGCCCGTGCGACGGAAATTACACTCTGCACGGACTACGCGTGCGCCAGCATCGACGTGTGCGTGTCGCCGAACCGGGACGTGTGGATGCACATGTCGCTGCTGGCGCTGGCGCTGGTGGCCGCGAACACGAGCTCGGAGGCGGTGCGCCGCTTCGACCTGGCGTCGGTGACGGTGCCGACGGGCGTGGTGCTCGAGGTGTGCTCGCCGGACTTTGCGCTGGCGTTGCAGCTCGGCCAGTATGCCTGCGACTCTGCGGCGCTGTCGCTGCAGACGGTGCCTGGCCCACAGCACACGGCCGGTCTGAGCGAGGACAGACGGATGCAGATGGTGCGGTACGTGTTTGCCGAGGGGTATGCGTGCGGGCTGCAAGTGGAGGCGGGCTGGACGCTGGAGCCCGCCAACGCAGGGCTGCAGCGCCAGGTGTCGTGCGCCCGGCCGGTCGAGAACGGGCATTTCGACGCCGGCTGCCGGCTGGTGTGTGCGGAGGACTTCACGGCGCGCAACGGGTCGTGTGTGTCGAGCTGTGCCGAAGAGGCCGTATTGTGTGGGCCGCGCCAGCATGCGTCGAGCAGGTGCGAGCTGGTGGCCGGTTCCCGGTTCACGTGCGTGGACTGCGAGGTGCGGGCGGGGTTCGCGCTGCAGCCGTGGCAGGCGCCCTCGGCACTGGAGTGCGTGCACGCAGCGTGTCCGGAGGGGACGTACAGCGTGCACGGCGAGTGCCATGCGTGTCCTGTGAACTCGGTCTCCAACGGCACGCACCCTTGCCTCGACTGCCACACGACGGCGAGCCTTCACGCCCCCGAAGTAGAAAGGAAATAGTAAGTTGAAACAACTCCTACTCCGTAGCGTTGAGAACACGATCTTCACAAATTCGGAATCGTAGTATACACAGGAACACGAGCAATCGCAAAACTGAACACCATTCAATCCCACATAAGGGATGTAGCAGAGGAGCCAAATTAGGTACCTATAGTGACCGGGGGTTTTGGGACTTTCTGTTATTAATAAACATCTTTCACATCATTCGTACACGTCAGGTTCCACGTGATGATGTGGTCGAGCGACGCGCTTGATCCCCTGATTGATTGATGTTGATTTTATTACTTCATACGAAATAGTCTAGAAGCTTTGCTGGAAGCTCTATGTGATCAAAAATCCCCAGAGGAGATCCCTGCGCGTGTGAGCTTCTGATTCAATCAGTGTTCCGTGCGTTAGATGCGCAAAGTCCTGGAAAAATCTGTCCACCTTGTCATATAGTGCACGTGTAGATTGCGCGTAGCCATAGCGATTGATTGATGTTGCTTTTATTACTTCGTAAGAAATGGTCTATTAGCTTTGCTGAAAGCTCTATGTGATTAATAAAGCTTGCTGGAAGCTCTATGTGCTCGATAGAGAGTGCCACGTTGAAGTCACCTCCCATTATGCGCCGCTGCGTCAGCGCTGCGTCTATCATTGCTCTCAGAAGATAGGTGACTTACCGCTGTCAATCATGCCGCTTCGCTGTGGCTTGATGTACATTGACTATGCTAATACTCACATTGTCGTGCGTTTTGGCCTGCAAACATAGGACACGGCCATGGGCAATGCGCTCAAGCGCTGACATGTCACGGAGTTTGTGCCAGGTACGAACCAGTGCGTTAGTTTGGAAAACTCGTTTGTGTAGGAATGTGACAACTATGATTTGCGCTTTGCTGCATGTATACTCCTCAATTAGCGTTCTGTCGTTTTCGTCGTTGCCTACATCCACGTGGCTTCCCGCTGCGATATAGTATTCGTACTTTGGGAACATCTGTCTGAACTCTCGTCTAACGCTGACTGTAGTTCCTTTACGTATAAGTACCTCCTGTAGCAGGACTACCGCAGCCTCTTTCTGCATTGTCTGCGCAATTTGAGGATGTATGATAGCACCGTGGACAGATTCAGCAGTCCTAGATTCCAAGAGATCACATTCTCCGTCAGACTGATCTGTGGTTTCCATGCCCAGCACGATTCCAGCGCTCGTTGCCACTGCCACTGCTCCCAGCTCGAAATTGAACTGCACGTTCTCTGATTACCAGAGGTTTCCAGCAAGATCTCTTCACCCCATCTTGCTATGAGCCTGTGACCTCTGTTTCTGAGCCTACTCAAGAATTCCGTCACTGCGTCATACTCTATAGCTGTCCAGAAATCTTGCAGCAGTGACTCAGCAATCTCTGACTCGCCTCCAACCATCGTCCATGCTGGTTTCTCTGAAAAATCCTGTTTGAAGAAATGCTTTCCTGAAATAATGTAGCGAGTACATATAACATTGTCATATACCTTGAGCTCATCTCACTCCGCATTGGTGACACTCACTTGCGATTGTAGTGCCAATGCGAGTGCTTTGTTATCAATTTTCGTGTCGAGTGATGTGATTTCTTCGACTCTTTTCCACAGCAGCCCTAGCGGTCCGACTAGCTGCTGCTTCTGTATCCCACATGCTTGCGTGCATTTCTTTTCTTCGATGCTTCTGGCTTCAGTCCACCATCCTGATTTTATGGCCCATGATGTATGCGCTGCTAGAAATCTGGATTCAGAGCTGCCCTTTGAAACATCTTCGCCGGGTTTGTTCAGTGCTCTCGATCGGTTCAATTGTCAGCATCGTGCACACCGGGTTGGTGTGCACATGGCCTTTTGTACAAAGAACTGCTGCTCACCGATACTAACTGTGAAAATCTCCTCGTACTGTTTGCACCGAGATGTGATCTAGGCAGGCAAGCTTTGTTGGCTTGCTAGCGGTAAGAGCAAGCGTTATTTTCTCAAGACATGTCAGTGGCCACATGAGTGCTACAACAAGTTGTGCATCCAAATTTAGCCCCATCAGGGCTTGTACTTGGCATTAAAGATAATTCGCCGCAGGTTTGCGTTTCGTCAAACCCAGTGCTCTCCGTTACGTCAATTTTACTACCATTGTTACCTGGCCCGACCGTGTTGACCGGGGAGGTGTGGTCTCGTCGTGAGAAAACGTGCCCGTGGCGGGCGCTCGAGGCCTTTCCAGTCGACTAGATTTAGGTATGCCTGCGTGAGAAATTGGGCGGCATAGTGGAATCCTTGCTAATTGGGCACTAGTACTCAGACTTTTTGCTCATCATTCAACGTTGCAGACTTGACTGTGGAGGTAGGCCTTGACGCAATTTTGAACCAAATCCCACGGCTGTCCTTGGTAGATCTTTGACGAACCCAGCCTTCTCGGCACACCTTCCTTCATGGCCATTTTTTTTGTCCACAACAGATTCCAGACATGTGCGTCAAGGCCCCAAGCTGTTGGCTCAGTGTCTACACGCGATCCGCAAAGCTTTTCCATTCGCATTTTACACTCTCGTATGGACTGCGTTGCTGTTGCCTAGCTTATCTTTCAGGGCCCAGACTAGTGCAGATGAATTTTTTCTGTTTGTTCTGCCAATGTCCAAACGTGACCAGAAATCTTTATTTGCCACATTCCAGTCCCACAGCTCAATTTCCTGAATCAAATGCTTGCATGGCCACACTTCCAATGTTCGTGCTAGCTAGGGGATGGTTTCTGCAGCCTTTGCATGCCGTATGTATCGTTCATCGTGCTGCATTACCACATCCCAGAGCCTTCGCACCAATTCCAGAGACCGCCCTTTTGTGTTCTCAGTTTTGTCGGCACTCCAGTCCACATTCTTTTCAAAAGTCACACAAGCGCGCTGCCGTCACTCGAGACTAGTGAATCCTGAAATTCGAATGGAGGTGGACGGCCGACTTTTGATACTTCTGGGGACAATGCCTTGGGGAGAAACTTTCCAATTTATAAATATGTACCGGTTTACTATCTCCAACCCTATAGGACAATCAGAAATATGGAACACGACGGGAATCTGGATAAAAGGACAGAGAAAAGCCCGAATCATCATGCACGGTGACCTCAATTGCGCTCATGCAGGATGCCGCTGGGGATACACACAACCCCTGAACAAATTTATTGTCCGCTTCCCCTACATAGGGGAAGCGGACAATAAACTGGATACCTTCCTTACCGACACCGGGGAATACTCCCATGTACGAAAATACTACACTTGGAAGGGCAAGAGCTGCCAAGCAGCACTGGATCATGTAGTAACATGGTACTACCATCTCCCACCACATGTCTCTAGACCAAGCCCCCAATCACACAAATGTTCGACCACAACCAAATTGGGACACAACTCCTTCACGTGGACTTCCCAGAACATACTAATCCAGCTCGCACTCCCCCCCCAGATTTCTCCCAGCGGATCGACACTGTCCTTTTCAAAAGACACACGGATGATTGGAGGAAGCGGATCACAAATCAGATCCATGGTGTTGTGGAAAGGAACCCCGCAGGCCAAGCACTCGCGACCTCATCCATCAAGAGCAAGAAATAATGGCCAAAGAAGTAAGATGGCTGCAGGATAAGTCTTGGAAGGCGCGCAGAAGAGCGGGGAAGAGGATGGAACACAGAAATGAAATTCAAAACAATTTGTGACAACAGATCTTTCTTCTGAAAGCAGCCCTTGCCAAGGCAGAACCACCTCAGTGACTGCAACCACAAGACAAAATACGCAGAGCTACCTGGAAGGCCATGCTAGGACTCGGATTCCCACATATGAAGCCAACCATCCAGGAACTAATTCGACAACACCTGAATTGGACAATTCCCCTCTCAGAGGAAATACGGAAAGCAGAAAAACTTATCAAACAAGAAACTCTGGCACAGAATAGGAGGAATGACAGGAGGGATATTGGAAGAAAGAATGAAACTTGAGTCCAAGAATTCCCCCGTCCCTCCCTAGACGCTTTCTCATCGACGACATTGGACCTTGGCAAAAGGAAAACCTATTGGTACCTTTTGAAACCTTCTTCCTGAAAAAATGCCTATCACCCCTTTGCCACATGTGGAAATATCAAATGCGGAAGTACTGGCCCTGTACCCATGACCCGAGGTATCATGGGACCATCCTCAGGGAAAACAGCCCAAACCAGAACCATGAACCACTTGTATGCTGCGAGCAACTGCTTTCAAATGGATCCCACAAACTTCCGAAGCACAAGACACCTAACAAATGACAAATCTTTTCTAGGCAAAGTGGGTATGTTTAACTTCCAGACAATAGCATCAGAAGAGACAATCCGTGAACCAGTCAACACGTTCCGAGAATTTTCAGCATTCATACAAAGAATGCCATCACACAAGGCCCCAGGCTTCTCTGGGATACCCGCGGATTTGTTCATACAAGCCCCCACAATACTGTGACCAGGCGATACTTATGGCCAAAGTATTTCTCATACATAAAGATAAGGACATCTCCATTCTAGACCATTATAGAACTATCGCCCTCCTCAACACCGTATATCAATTAATAAACATCATTATCAGGAGGCGACTTAAAAAGATAGCAGAGAAATGTGCGATGATGGAGGGCTCCCAATATGGCTTCCAAGCCCACCGAGAATTACAAATAGTAGTACAAAGAGCTCATTGGGCACAACAACAAGCCATGAAACAATCAGGTACGCTGATCCAATCCTGGACTTCCCAAATGTATACAACTCAGCAGGGCACTCCTGTCTCTGGGCAATTCTGCGAGGCTTGGGAGTTCCTGACGTAGATTTCCTAGAAGCCTTGTACAGTAATTCGGGGATGAAAATACAGGTGGGAACGGAAAACACAGCTCCCATACAACTAGACACAGCTCTCCCCCCTTCTCGTTGATTTATTCCTCAACGCCCTTTTGAGACTTTCAGGCTCAGGCTCAACCGTCATAATGCACGGAATCAGGGATATACCTCAATGGAACCACACAGCCTTTGCGGACGATGTATCCACTTATGTATCATGCAGCACGGACAAAGACGGAAATAGACTGCTGAACGTGGTACATGCGTTTGAAGACTGGAATGGCCTATGCATCTCAACCCCCATTTCTTGGCCACAGAAGCAATGTATGGCACCGGATCGGAGAGAAGATCGGACACAGCAAAAACGGACACAGCCAAGAGAAAAAGAGAGGCCGGGCCGGACATCCTTGACCCACAAATCCGAGCAATTGGGGCCATGGATGAAGCTCTAGCCAATGAGAACTCAGCACAAGAGAGCAAGGAGGGTCAAGCTGAATGGCACACGGCCTTGGCAACAATGAAGAGACAATGTCGTATATGCAGCAAGAAGAAAGAAAACTGTCATTTCCCAATACACATCACACACACCCCCCCATGTCTTGAATGCCAACATACATGTAAACCAGTAGGAATCAAATACAAAGGTACAGACCTTAAGATTATGCACGGCCTCTCCCCAGTTCGGCTCCTGGGTATACGCTACAACATGTGGCTGGACAACGAGGCCCAAAGAAGATATGTAATGGACGGCATCACCGAAATAGCTTGCTATCTCCAAAAAACACAGGGACCTTTCGATCAGAAACAGCATGCGATTAGTAGATTGCACTCTGGCCCCCCTATTGGCTTTTTCAGAACCAGTAATTGCATGTCCCGAAAAGGAATTCAAACAACTTACTGCAGCTTTTGTCAGATGTAACAAAGAGGATTGGAGATCATTATTGATCTTCCCATTGGTTTTCCAATAAACAACATTATCTCTCAAGAGGCTTGGCACGTGTCACCCAACACATCAATGGCACTCTTTACTTTCCCACGTACCATGGGGTGCCTCCAAATCAAATTGCCAATGGCCATTTTATGCCCGGCGATATGGGGACATCTTATCCGATGCTGCCAATTTGACGATGGAACCAGACAATTGGCCGAAGTCACATATCAAGACGCCCTGTTAAAACATGGATGCCTAAACCTGAAGGACCTACAATATGAAGCGAAATTTCTGACATGGAACCAGGCGAGCCAAAATACATTTGTATTCGCATGCCACCTGACTCGCACATTCAGCATTAAAGTAAGTTGGGAACCATTTCACCCTGAGATCGCATCGGCCACAGATATAGATCTAAGGAATCCGCCCGACACTGGAGTAGTTCGAATCTTTGAGAAACCAGAGTTCTGGGATATACAATAAAAGTCAATACAACTCAGGGGGTAGCTACGATCCAACTAGCATCTGGCCCCCTGACCCTAGAGGAAACGAAATGACACTTACTCAAACATATCCTAGAAGACCCAGACACTTACCCCTTTGAGGAGAGATTACAACATGAGCTCAACCGTGGATAAGGATAAAAAGTATATTTCTTACTCCCGGAGGATATTACGGGAAGTAAAAGATATCTATATAGCTACCAAATTCCAAGGGGACACGGCCCTCACCATCCCACCATTCTTCCAAAATGCGGGCAGAGAGAACAAAAGGATATATAGCAGAAAAGACCACAACCCCACAACCAACAGTGATGAATTGGGGAGGTTTGAAACAAGATGCAACAGCAACAATTAGAACCCATCCTCACAATACTGGACAACCGGATCCTCCTCACCCATCTGCTCGGGGAAAACAACAAAATCTCGCCCCCCTTTAGGAAATCGAAACTGGTGGCAAGGGCGGGCAAGAAAACTAGCAGATACAAATGATGGTGGCGAGATGGAAAAGACGAACGCACCACGCACAAGATGACAACAGAAGTCTGGACGAAAGGAAAGATACCGGAAGCCACAAGCATCAAAATACAAGAAGAGGATAATGATTGCTTTTATTACTATAAATAGTGGTTCTGTACCCTTGATTGAGGGTCTATGTGCTGAAATCTTATATTTTAGATTTGAGATTATCGGTGGTTTGCGTTCACATCCTTTGCTATTCTTTTTCGGAAGGAAAAATATGTTAAAGAAAAAAGCAGTTAGTCCAAGATCTCATCCCGCCTCCTAGCATATACATACACATGTGTACTTTGTACATATATATGAATACATGTATGCCGAAATTTAGTCCATCTGGATTCTTCGGGCCCTCCAGGTGTCTCATCCCGACTCCTGGGCTCACATCCGAGTACCCCATCTGTGCAGTGTGTGTGTGTATGTGCGTATACACACACATACATCCACATATACTTCCACCCGCGTTAAAAATAGTGAAGACATAGAGAACACCCCTATCTTTCCTTCTGTCACAAATAACCCCCCACGCCGAGCAGCAAGTGCTTTCATAGACTAGCTGAACCCCCCAATCATCGTTCTCCGGTGTGTCCATTAGCCTGCAGAGATCGGGGGGATGGGTAAAACAACATTGCACATATTAGAAATGGCATGCAAATGTGTTTTGCAAGCATCTTCAGTGTTGCAATATTGGCCAAATCATAACATAAATCACAAAATATTACCAACTGATGGCTCTCGACATTACAGACTGGAGCATTACTATGTTGTGCTACTGGCGCACATCTTATGGATCTACACCATCTTTACACTATGT
>Ga0105054_10012089_pt1 | contig 10630 bp, 5 predicted proteins | sample BON02_FD_78091 | JGI IMG/M metagenome (GOLD analysis project Ga0105054, IMG submission 78091) | Freshwater microbial communities from Lake Bonney liftoff mats and glacier meltwater in Antarctica - BON-02 (megahit assembly) | ecosystem: Environmental > Aquatic > Freshwater > Ice > Glacier... | reverse complement strand
TCGATAGTAGGATTAAGACAAGTAGATTCACTAATCATAGGACAGCAATCTAATAATACTGCACACAGTATTAGTGATGTCACGGCTCTATCTATTTGTATTAACGTAGATACGTCCAATATTATGTCTAAATGTACATTAGATAATATAGCTGCACGTTCTATAACTATAGGAAATTCAGAAAAATGTTCCTTTAATAATATATATGCCGAAATACAGTCAGAATTGAGAGCTGGAATAAAAGGGTGTATATTTGACGGCTTCACTACTCCTACATTTATCACTTTTTCGGCTATAGATACCTCGTTTAATAATATATCTTTGAATGGTTCTGGAAGTTACAATATAAGTAATGTTACAAGATGTAACATTACTAGTTTAACTGTAATTTCAGGTACTGTGTTATATATGGATTCTGTTACATCTTGTAATATTAACAATGTAGTGCTAGCAGATAATATATATTTACATATAGGTTCGAATAGTTTAAATTCTTTTTCCAGCTTTAGTAATTTCAAGTATAACATAAGTTCTAGTAATATTATTGATAATGCCACTAAATGCACATTTAGTAATTTAGTAAATCTCTCATCAAATTCTGGTACAATAAGTACAGTTGGAAGTATAGGAGATGTTATTTTATGTAGTTTTACTGGAATATCAGATGTTAGCTTTAATGTAGGAAAATTATGTACAAATTGTACTTTCACATCAATCACATGTAGCGGCTCATTTACTGGAAGCGGAGAAGCTAATATTTTCTCTACTATATCGACTATTTTACAAATAGTTAATTATGCTACTAATAGTGTTTATACAGGTTGTATAATGAGTACAGGAATAAATAATCAAGGAACTAATAACGGATTTATATCATTTACTGAAAATTGTATAATAGCGAACTGTATTAGTTATAACGGATATCAATTCCCTTCAGCCGCAAATAATACTATACAATCGTCATTTGCAGGAGTGGGAGGTTATACAGCAGGCATATCAGGAAATTCTACTAAAAAGACATTGATGATTGGCAACACTATTAGTGGTACATACACTAATTCTAAATCAGGTAGTACGAGTAACGTCTTATTTAATTAGCACGATGGTATATTAATTAATATACTATATTTCAAAAATGAGTCACCACCGCGACGGATGTAAAAAGAAAAAGAAAGGTCAACTGATTGTGATCGAAAAAGACAAATGTGGAGATAGTCGTGATAAACATTCTATCACAGGTCCTACAGGTCCTAAGGGACATCAAGGATGTCAAGGATGTCCAGGACAACAAGGACTTCCCGGTATGACAGGAATGCAAGGACAACAAGGTATACCTGGGACGAACGGGTCGATAGGTCCTACAGGACTCACAGGCCCAACTGGTCCTCCAAATGGCCCAACAGGTCCTATGGGTCCAACTGGTCCAGTGCTAGCTAGTACAAAATCGCCTATTGGAGGCGACGGATCTCCATCGAATCCTATATGTTTATTACCTCCTACTCCTCCAAATCCTCCCGACTGTAAGCATAACTGGTATTGGGATCCTAATGTGTCCAATTGGGCTTCTAAATATATTCCTTCACCATATATAACTACTGTAGGCGATATATCTTTGGGAGCTATGTATCCATCAGTTACAGCAGCTTTTGCTGATGGGTGCTATTTTGTTAGAATAACTAATAGTATCGTAGAAAATAATATAGTTTTTCCCGCTAGCATAACAGCCATTATCTATATAGAGCCAGGCGTATCGTATACATTACTAAATACTAGTAATTTGAATGCTAGTGGATTATCCATCAAAGGTGGAAATTTAACACAAGGATTCGGGTCTAATTTAGTATACAATGGGCCTACTAATTCTCAAGCTTTCTCAAATGGTCAAATAACTATCGATATGTGTCATATTGTATGTTCTGCCAATTCAGGAACATATTTTAATACTGGAGCTGTCGGTATTACAGTTATATCTAATTGTTCAGTATTAGTTCCTGGTGGTATAACAGGAGGATTTATTAATCTAGCAGGTCTAAATGAGAGAATATTTTTATCTAACTTACTCATTAACGCTCAGTCTACTACAGCTGGTGCAAGCCCTAATACTATTCTAACCACTACTAATACAACCACTGGTTCTTTAGTCGTTAACAATATATCAACTATCGGAGGTGTAGTGTTTAATTTCACCAATACAGGAACTATTAACTCTAGCAATTTAGTTACGGTGTTTAATGTTAATTCGTTAGACAATTTATTGCAAGTATTCGTCGATGGTACAGGTATGAGTCTTACAGGATTATATAGACTCAACACTTTATCATTAGGGACACAAAGTAATAATACCGAACATAGTATAAGCGACGTTACTACTATCAACTTTAACATCAACAACGGTAGTAATAATGTAACCAGTACGTGTACGTTTGATAATATATCTGCTTTCAACATGACCATACAAAATATTGATTTATGTACATTATACAACTTATATTCAGTACAAACGTTCAACTTAGCTACTAATGTGACTAATTCTATATTTGACGGTATCACATTAATTCAAAATCCTACCAGTTTTGTAGCTACTAGTTGTATGATTGAAAATATTTTCATTAAAGGAGGCAATGTGGACTTTACTTTGGGACCTTTTGTCAATTGTATGGTTAGTAAGATTATTATGATTTCCACTAATAATAATAACTTAACTATTCAGAATTGTCAGTATACTACAGTTAACCAAATATATAATAATGGAAGTATAAGTAATGAAATAAACTTTAATAACTTCTCACATAGTACTATTTCTAACGTTACATCTGCTGGTAAAATATCCTTTAATGATTTTCTTAATATCAGTGTCAATGGTATTATAAGTTGGTTTAATAATGGTAGTCTGGTAAATGTTGGATCTGGCAGCAAATCTTCTTTTACTGGTATTAACTGTTACGAATTAGATACTAACTCTCAATGTACGGATTGCACTTTCACTAACTGTACTATGCTCAATCTAGTCGCCGAATCTAATAGATGTATATTTTCTGCTATCATAGCTACAGGTAACATATCAGCTAAAGGTGCAAATAATATGTATATTGGATGTTCAGTCCCAAACGGTATATTATCGCCACAAGGTATTAATAATACTTTTCTCTCTCTAATGACTGGAAATTCTATAAACTTTAATCCAAATGCTACTAATAATGTTATAGCTTCTAGTCAAATAGGTGGAATATCTGGTAACACTGCTAATATATCGGGGACTAATATTACTACTAATAATAGAAGACCTGTAGCGGTAGCTAATGTAGTTACTGGTAACGTCAATGATGTAAAGATCAATCAATCTAACACTACATGGTCATAAGTTTATATATTAATTAATATATAATTAGGTAGAATTATTCTTCATTTTCTCCAATTCTAATTCTAGTTCAGCGATTCTCTGTTTGGACTTCTTTAATTCGTCTTCATTATCTCTAGATAAAAGTGCAAAATCTTTTATCTTGACGATAGCGTTGTTGATAGAAGTGTTCAGTCTGGTGATACTACACTTAGTATCACTTGATACTACATCATATTCTTCTTCTAGATTAGTATTTCCTAATTCTACGACATAATCGTCTAAGGTGTTCTGAGCATAACTAGATACACCAGTGTTAACCATATGTAATTTTTCTAGTAACATTATGACTTGAATATATTCAGGTAGACTCTTTTCAAAATCTACAAAGGAATCTGCATATAAACAAATATTGTTTATCAAAGAACAATATTTGTGAAACTCTACGTCAAATGGAGACGGGATTTCTCTTTTTGAAGAAGGTTTTGGCGTGTTTACTTCTTCAACCGTCGAGTAAGAGCTTTGGTTACATTCGGAGGCCATCTTTTTTTAAGGTTTTTTGAATCTTTATATCAGTTTATCCTAAACACGTAGCCTTCAGTTCCAGTTGGTTCTTGAAACGATTGTGTATATTTATCGTATATCATTTTGTTATAAACATTGCCAGTAGTCTTCTCAAGCAATTTACCTCTTCTGCTAAACCATAATATATATACTGGAATACCTAGTTCTCTAGCTATTTCAATAGCAGGCGCTCTATCTGAACGTGCTTGATTCATAGCTTGAAATACTACAGAATATCCATTAGCTAGATTTTGTCTCAATTTCTTCTGCCAATTACCTTTCTTCTCTACTTCAACGATATCTACTACTTGATCGAAGAACTCTCTTCTACCACTATTAGGTTGTCCTACAGTTATATATACAGCCTGTGTAGATGAAAAGTTAAATGTAGGCTGTAGAGGTAATGTATCGTCTGGAGAATATATATTCTTCACTTCGACAGCATTAGCTATCCAGATATCTTTACTGTCAGAGTTATATAAGACATTATCAGAATATTCTCCGACCTTACTACCGACTAAAAAACTCTCAGAAGACAATTGGATACCTGAAAATTCAAGAAATGTCTTTAGTATATTATATTCGGGAGAAACAATTATATATACGTCTCTATTTATATCCATTACAATCTCATCAATCATATTATAATAATCTAGTGTTAATGCTTCTTTTCTAAAATCATATATGACTATCTCCCAATCAACCATGCTATCTAAATAGTCCGGTGTATCATTCGAATAGAACATCCAGGATTTACCATCAGCTTTAGGACTTCCATTCCTAGATACAACTAATGCGTCTTGTAATGAAATGAATAACACGTTCGAATTACTATCAGAAATACGACGAAAATATTCAGTAGCTAATATAGCCGTATTTCCTATTGTCACCCACGCCATTTTTAAATATAATAGTTATTATATTTTATTAATTTTTAATCTACTCCAATAATTGTATTTTCATCAGTGTGTAATGTGTCATCTGTTTGAGAAGAACTTGTACCTACTACATCCTTATCTACATTATCTTTCTCATCATCTTCTTCTAAATACTTAGGATATTCGCCTGGAAATAATATCTTATTCTTCACATCATCTTCTAATGATTCCATTTCGGTCCCAGGAATAGAACCTTTGAGAACTTTATTCTTAGTAGCCAAAGCGTTAATGATGTTAGTTTCTGAGCAACCTTCATGTACACCATATACTAAATATATATAAACATCACTCTGCAAGCCTGTTCTATAAAAGCGACCTGCAGCTTGGAATATATTAATAATACTGTAATCGGGCGATACGAAAACCGATGTTTCACGATTACCGTATAGGTCGTGTAAGCTAATACCTTGACCTCCTATTTTAGTATTCATAATAATCAATCTATCTTCATCGTTAGGCTTTTGAAATCTATCAATTATGTCTCCTCTATTTTTAGTTTTACCAGTTAGCACCATAGGATTGTATTCGTGTAGTGCTTCAGCAACAGATTCAATACTATCAATAAAGTTCATAATTATGGCCACCCGATTACTACTTTTTTCGTTTAACTTCATCGCTGCTAAGTACGCAAACGTATATACTTTATCCTTTTCTATTGCTCGTTTTGACTTTGTCATTTTAGCTAGATGATTCATAGATCTTTCTTCCGTTCCGTTAATAATAGGTTCAGCTATACCATGTAGAGCTTTAATATTATTACGAAGGCTCTCCCTGTCTTCTTTTGGAACATTGAAATAACCATCATAGATGTATAATTCACCGCTGGTGATATTTTTGGTGTCTTCAAAATCTTTAGGGTTTGAAGCTGATGATCCTATACAATTCTTAATTATTTTATTATAAACTGCAAATACAAATTCTTTAGATGTAACCTGATTTATGGTATCATAACTCAGGTCGTTATTGTGTGTATACATCAATAACTTAGTTTGTATAGGGTCAAGCTTCTCAGCATAATCTAATATTTCTTGTATACCTTGAAAGTATACTTGTCTGGTGGCTTTCCTTTTTGTATACAACTGAGCACTATTGTATATGTTAAACAATCTGAAGAACGCTATAGCATGTTCTATTTTATCAAAAGGCGATGCGGATAGGGCAGCAAATCTCGAACACTGCCCTATTTTCATTAAAGTATGTGTAACAGCTCTACATGCTCTAAATCTGGCAGTGCTATGATTCTTAATACTCTGACACTCGTCGAAAACAAACAGTACACCTGAGTTGTTCGAACTTACTAAGCCGATTAATTTCTGAGTTGGTCTATAAGACAATTTCTCTTTCTCTTTGGGTGTATCTATACGAGTTAAATATCCATGTGATAATTCAGTTTCTCTTCTACTTTCATTATCTGTCATATCTAAAGGTTTCCTTCCAGCTAAAAGGTCATATGTTAATATATTTATATATTCGACGCCATATGCTGCTGTAATATCTAACCATACTTTCTTAACTGTATTTGGACATATTACAAATATAGGTATACCATACGATATACTTACAGCAGCCGTAACTATAGTTTTACCTCTCCCAGTCATGCTTCCATCCAAGTAACCTAATCTAACAGGTAATATATTGTCTACTATACGGTGAAAATGATCGACTTGATGTGGTAACAGCTTAAGGTCTTGTGGTGGAATTTCACCATTTCTAACTCTCTCAGCAATAGAGGCTACATCCATGTCTAATTTTTCATCGTTCTGTTCCCTAATATCAAAGGCACTATCTGCCACTTTGATATGATCACTATTAGTAACAACCATTTTTATAACACTTATTATGTTCAAATAAGATTATGATTTTAACAAAATTTAAGTATAAATTAAAATCAATTTCAATCACCTTGACTAAAAAATAACCTTATCAATAAAACAGTTAAAGATGGATTCTCATCAGATAGAACTAACAGATCTTGTATCTTTTTATCCCGAAAGGAACGATGAAAACCTACAATCTATCATATCTGCTAAACAGGAATTTAGAGAACTAACATCATATAATAATGAAGCTGTACCTCAGGTACAAGGTGAATTGTTTAACCATCAGATTTTCTTTGGTAGGTTTATGAGATTTTATGATAAAGGTCTAGTCATAGATAAGCCTGGCACAGGTAAAACATGTAAAGTGGTTACTGCTATGGAATGGTTTCAAAAGAATAGAGGTATTATTCGTAATTTTTTCGTTATCGTTCCCAATAAAGCAGTCAAAAATGATGTTAAACAGCAAATTATTTGTAAATGTGATACAGCCGAACGATATAAAACAGAAGGATTAAAAGAAGCTAACACTTTGGCAGGTCAGAGGATATCTGCCTCGAAAGGTTTAGATAGATATTATAAGATTTTTACGCATGGCGAGTTTGCTAGATATTTAATGGACAATTACCCAGACGAATATCAAATTAGAGAAAATCTAATTTTAACAACTGAAAAGATCGGCGCTAAAGGTGAACGAACAAAACAATACTCAGGTATAGCTAAGAGAGTAAAAGACGATTTCGACGATTGGAAGATCAAAGGTAAAGGTAAAGGTCCCTTGAAAGGTAAAGCGTTAGAGAATTATATTTTGAGGAAAGTAGATGAAGACCCTGAGAGATATAAACTTAAATTATCACAAGCAGAGATAGATAAACGTGTTGAAGAGAGTTATAATAAGATGGTAGAGGATATGTCAGGTTCTTTCTTCTATCTCGACGAAGCTCACATGTTAACCATATCCGATCGTACAGCCTCAACTGATCCATTGAAAGAAAGACTTAAGCAAAAATATTATAACCAATACTATCGGCTATTCCATGCCGTAAAAAGATCTAAAATAGTGCTTACCACTGCTACCCCTATGGTAAATTCTCCTGACGATATTAGACCCATTATTAATCTTCTGAGAGACGAGAACGATCTACTACCTGAAAAGTTTGATTATATAAATTCATCTATCGAGGACGTAAACTACTATTTTGGCGGTTATATTAGTTATGTGGCACCTATCGATAATAGGGTGGACGTTATATATCAAGGAGAACAAATTACACACACTATCCCGCTAGAAAATAATACATATTATCAAGATGAGATTAAAGTTATTCCGTTAACAATGTCTCCTTTCCAAAACTACTGGTACGAGATACAATTTCAAAATGAAGTTTCCAAAGCCTTTAAGAATAATACACTACAAGCCAGCGTGTTTGTATATCCTGATGGCTCAATAGGTACTGCGGGACTTAAGAAATATGCAAGTAGAGAATCTGCAAAACAAAGGCCAGGAGAATCAGATGAAGACTTTAAACTTAGGAAGAAAATTGTACATTGGTATAGACCTACAGCCGAATTTTCCAATTCAATTAATACATTAGAAGGCATTAATTCTCTTTCTACTAAATTTAGTTATATCATAGATCATGCTAATAAAGATAATGAAGGGGTTATTTATGTAAACATACCATACGTGGAGGGTGGTGCTATACCGTTAGCTTTATGTTTAGAGAAAATGGGCTATGAAGTTTTTAGGAAAAGAGAATCTGTATTTGAAACTATAGTTCCTGACGACGGAGATCCTACCAAGACAAAGAAGAAAATTAGACCTTATTGTCCTCCCCGTGAAGGTTCAGGCGTAATTAGGAAAATAAAGAAAAACTTTCCTAAGAGGAAAAGATGTGCTATATTTTCAAGTGAAGACGTTTTTCCAGGTACAGTTAACGAATCTGCACTTGAAATAGTTAATAGTTCTGAAAATGTATTAGGCGAATACGTTAAAGTTATTATTATTACACCTGTTGGTAAGGTAGGTATTAGCGTTAATAATGTATCTAAAACATTCACTGTTACATCAGATTGGAATGAAAGTAATAATATACAGAAGGAATATCGAGGTATCCGTGCTACTTCAGGTAATGCCAAAATAAATCTATTGAAATCTATAGCCGTTAAGGAGGCCAATAGCGAAGGCCAGCCTATAACTACAGAAGAATTAGAATCTATACGTGTAGATTTAGATATGTATCGTCTAGCAGCTATCCCTGCAGAAGTTAACTCTTCAGATTTAGATGTATACTTGACTGCTAAGGAGAAAGAGCTTCGTATTCAGACTTTTTTTAGAAAACTAATGTTAGTGGCTGTCGACTGCGCTTTGAATAAAGATAGAAATCAAATGACAAAGTATGGAGACGGATCGGCAGAATGTAATTATCAAGCTTGTCAATATGTATGTTATGGTGAAGGAAATTATCTAACTGACTATTCGACCTTCGATATATATTATCTTGGAGAAATATTGGAAAGTATTATAGCCAAGATAATACCAATCATTAAGAGATACGGCGTAATAACATATGAGAAATTATTTAATGAATCTTTGTTATTTAATATTCCTACTAAGCATATCATCGTAGCTCTGTCTGAGTTGATCAATAGCAAGAGATCTATTAAGGACAAATTCGGATATATTGTTTATTTAGGAGAAAGCGACGGCGTTATCTATCTAGATAGAGAATATCCTATCAACAATAAGACAGACTACAGTATATTCTATTATGGTAAAAATTTAATCAATGTAGAATTTACAGATATAGATACTGCTATTGTCAACTTGGAAGCTAACGTTGAAGATATAGTTAGTACACTTGAGAAATACGATGTAGGTAGCGATATGTTTTATGCAGAATTAGATTCGTTATCTATTAGTCTAAAGGCCAATATTTTGGAACAATCTTTATATAAATGGTTTAACAACCAAAACGAAAATTTTGATAACGTCATTATGAATTTCTTTCAAGGTAAATGGTTTGTGATCAATGAACCAGTAGCGCTAATTGAAGCTGAAATAGATAAGGAGGCTAGTAAGAGTAACAGAGGTAGACCCAGAAAAAGAAAGATTAAGAAATTTAGAGTTAATCCTATGACCGGTAAAGCTGAATTGGTAAAAAACGAAGAGGATGAAGAAGTAGTTTTTCATATATTATATACTGAAAGAGAAGGTCCTACTAAACATGGACAAGTTGCTCGTCAGATTAAAGGTGAAGGAAGATATAGATTATATAAACCGTCCGAGATGATTGGTTGGAGAGAATTAGACAGATTCGAATTGATAGCATACAACATGTTTGTTCAAGTAGACAGACAGGATAAAGAAATGAGGGTACAGGAAGATCTAGTTAATTCTGATGCCTCGCTTATATATGGTCGTATAAGCGGAGATGGGTTATGGATAGTAGATAAAACTAAGGAGCCCTTAAATTCTAACGGGCAAACTACTTATAGAGGAAAATTATGTACCACTTGGACAAAACTAGAATTAGTTCCCGTATTGTTCGAGATAGGTTTACCTCCACCCGAAGAAATAATAAATCAACCCTACAATAAAGATTACTTTATACAATTAATCCAGGAAAATATAGATAACATGAAGCTTAGAGATTTTGATCAATCAGGTAATAAAGTAGATTATGATCCTAATAAGGTCTTCTACTGGGCCGACCAGCAAATAGACTATTATGCAAAATGGATAATGATAGCTAATAGAAGAGATCATAAGTATTCTAAGCCTAAATTGTGTACTCAAATAAAGGCTAAAATGGTTGAACAGAATCGTATTGTCGAATTCTAATAAATTATCTATAAATTTATAGATATCTTTTACATATTGGATAACCTTGTTTTACATATTGGATAACCTTGTTTTACATATTGGATAACCTTGTTTTACATATTGGATAACCTTGTTTTACATATTGGAT
>Ga0105054_10012088_pt1 | contig 10630 bp, 16 predicted proteins | sample BON02_FD_78091 | JGI IMG/M metagenome (GOLD analysis project Ga0105054, IMG submission 78091) | Freshwater microbial communities from Lake Bonney liftoff mats and glacier meltwater in Antarctica - BON-02 (megahit assembly) | ecosystem: Environmental > Aquatic > Freshwater > Ice > Glacier... | reverse complement strand
TTGGAGCCTTAGCCACCTGGGCTATTTATACCCAGGGACAACTCCTGTTATGATCAAGCTTGATCATAACAGGAGTTGTCCCTGGGTATAAATAGCCCAGGTGGCTAAGGCTCCAACTATCATGTACCTCCATCCCCAAGGTAACCTAGTCGAGCGACGATGGCGAGGGCGCCGAAGCATCTGCGAAAAAGCCTTCGACTACGTCCTCAAGACCGCCCAAATCCAACACCATTTCCTCATCCGCAGCTCGGTCGTCCGTGTCTACCGTTGCAACTGTGCCATCAGCGTCACCTACATACATGACAGAGTCTTCCTCGTAAACGCCAACAACCGCACCAATGCCGACGAGTGCACTGGCGAGACCCCTGGTTCCATGAAGAAAGACGCATTCAAGAGATCACCCGCGTCAGGGAAGAATGTGAGCTCGCGGTGATCATCCTGAATACCAAAGCCACCCCCACCCACCATCACCGTGCCCCATCAGCATCAGCCCCCCCACCCTGAACTCCCATTGCGTCGTTGCCCTGGCGCTCATCATTACTAATCTTTTTAGGGACCGTACGAAGTTGATGAATCGAAAGGGGAGAGCACAATGGGGGAGAGGTACGAGAGCCAGTACTGCTGGGAGAGTTGTGGGAGGGGGGGGCGTCGTCGGAGTCGTCTTCCATGATAAAGTCGCCCGCAGCCCCGTCCAGTTGATTGAGGGCCTTCATGGGCTCCCATACAACCTTGTCGACTGGATCGATGGGCAAAGGCGCGAGGTCGATGGTGGCTGCACCCATCTTGTCGAGGTCCTTGAACTCCTCGGGCGGGCGCCGCAGCTTCCTCCACCATGCCACAATGTCCGCACCCGCACAGGAAGCAGCAGCAACTTCCTCTCTCCAAACCAACTGCAGCTTGTGAAGCGGGCGGTGCAGCAACTTGAAAATGGACGCCGCAGGTAACGCCATCTCTTCAGGGTCGGTGGCGTCACGCCACAGGTCTCAGGGCCTGGGAGGAAGGAAAGAAGCTCACTTCATGAGCGCTCGTGCTCCTCTACTGCATCCAGGGGCCCTATGAAACCTGGGCCGAAAAACCTGTCCAAGCACGAGAAGCCGCACTCAAAATGGCCGTTTGGTGGTACCAGATGGGGCACAATGTCCAACGCCCCGAGATCATCTTCTTCGTATTAGACCTCGGTAGGCGACCTGAGGCATGGCAGGAGGCGCTGCCTCCTGCCCAGAGGAGGCGCTAGGCTTGCGCCTGCGCCTCTTCCCCGTCGCCATTTCTTGTGAACTGGTCATATAAATACATGCGAGGGGCCCTATCACCTCCTGCGGTTTGGCCGCAGGAAGTGCTGTTTTTATAAGAGTGAGAGTACCGATCCTGACTGGTACAGCTGTGTCACACTACTGGCTGGTTGATCTTCAACTTCCTCATAGTTCTGACAGGGAATATCATATTCCTCTCTCAGAATCTGTTACTGCTGTTTACCCTTCACAAATGGTACCCTCATGCATTCCACCTCGCGCACCTACTGTTGACATCACCCAACAACAAGAACGCGAATCCAACAAGCTTGCTTCCTGTTCTTCACTAACAACTTCCACACTGGAGCCCAACCCTATTATAACAGACTCATACTTTCTGACTCTGAACGGACCCGCATCGAACACATACGCAAAGGTCACCTAAGGCACGGTCACCAACAGCTTGCACACACATCACAACGAGACCACAAACCAACAACACACAAATGAATGTACAACCCGCAAACCTCAATAGAGATTCTTTCGAGATTCTTTTAAAGGATTAGTTGCATTGGAGATCATTATTGATCTTCCCATTGGTTTTCCAATAAACAATATTCTCTCTCTCTGTGTGACAGCCACTATAATCTAATGCACCACCTCAGTCATCACCTCCAGAGGACCATATCAACTAGAATGCGCCAGGTGGCACCTCCTCACTAAGGTCTTCAGCAATCCAGAATCGTTCGAGGCCAAATTGCACTATGAGCTACTCCTGCAAGAATGTCTTGATGAGAACCCCAAATATAGATCCTTCTCATGGCATGTTCTTCGCAAAGCATCTGAATTCTTCGGAGCGAAACCCTACATGAGCGAGACGGGTCTCACGACCCCTCCCTTCTTCCTCAATGCGCGTAGACGAGCAAAGATCACGTGGGGGGTACTCGACGATAGTCCAGTCATTGTAAATTGGATTGGGCTTGACCCATCGGAGCAGGCTGAAATCACTCCAACCTTGGTATCTACGGATAACTGGATCATATTTACATATCCCCTGGGCCCAGAAAAGACCGCCACTCCCCCGATCCCGACTGGCGCCCAGGAAATCCCCCATACTAAAGGGAAAGCCGGCAGAGAGAGAGGGTTGTGGAGGACGGGAACTGACAAACTTGCCTCACTGTAGTAGTATGGCTTGGAAACCGAAGCATGGATTAGTCAAGACAGCACGATCCCCAACTCCAACATCCTCGCCCTGGAAGCACTTCTTCAGACGAAATCCGAAAAAGATCTCCCGGAGATGCGCTCCGATGGTGTAGAATCGATCTACTGGGCGGGTACGGAGTCGGGTCTAATGGACATCTATCATTGAACTTCCCTGGGGTCATCTATGCCACGGACGGCTCGAAAGGCAGTACGGGAATGGGAGCTTCTACCGACACGATACCAAAGGAGGCAGATGCTGCAGGGTGGGAGGTAGTACCGGAGGAGTCTCGTCCGGTAGGGCCAAATTTGCGGCAGCATGCCTGGCCCTCGAAGACTTTCTCACCCACGACCAACCTATTGTGGTCCTTACAGACTCCAAAGGATTCATGATAGTGTCTTCAAATTGGGTGGGGGAGGGCAAGGACCATCTCCTTCGTCACTTCCCAGATGGGGACATACTCGCTCGCATCATCAAGGTTCTTCACCAAAGGGTGAGTCTCGGACTCTTCACCATTTTCATTTAAATCAGAGCTCATAGGGGACAGATTCTCAACGAGAAGGCCGACAGATGGGCTGACGAAGGGCGAAAAGATGTCGACAATGTACGATGGGACGGCTCCAGCTCACATCCCACCTTCTCATGGACAGACGCGGGCGTCGAGCACAGATGCTTCATGAACAAAACCCTCCGGGCCAGAATCCATTCAGGTTGGAGGTGGCCGAACTTCAACTTCCTCTTCATCAGAACTTTTCATCCAAATTTCTCAATCGAGAAGACAACAGTAGGGATCTTCTGGGGAAACACTGGCAAGACAAAACCGTCTCGGACCGGTCCAAAAGGCGCCTGTTAGAAAGCATCAGTTACCAATTTCCATGTCCCAAGCTTCTCAAGCGCTGTGGTCTTCGAGAGAACGACGAGTGCAGGCTCTGTAAACGTTGACATCCGGATGTGACGCCTTGGCCGGAAAGCCTCGGTCATATCCAAGCCCGATGTCCGGCTCTCAGAAAACTCTGTCAGTGAGGCCACTCATGACCAATGGACAGTCCGCCAAATTTTCTTACATCTAGGTCTGTTTTCCGGTATTAGACAACTAAATGATGAGATTATCACATTTCACGCCCTGCAGAACATCGTCTTGACATCGGAGGAAATTACCTCCTTTTATTGCCGGAGACCGGATGGAGTTTTGTTCGACACCAAGGGTAAACAATGCGTCTTCCTGGAATTCACTCGCCCAATGGACTCGGTGACTTCGTCAGACGAGTGGGACTGAGCTGAGAGAAAGGCACTTGAGAAGAATGAGAGATATGACAAGCACCTCTACTTCATCAATTATCTTGGCGCCCTCAATGGGTGACCCTGGAAATATAAACAAGCCAACTTCACAGTTGGAGCACGTGTCTCTCTCAAGAGGACCCATTTTCAAGACAGACTTTGCCTTCTTGGGGTGACGAATTTCAAAGCCAGAGACAAATCCGAGCGCTTACAGTGTCAAAAACGCTAGCCTTGTCGCACATTACCCTCAAGCTTTTCCACGTCTCTATCTTGCGCAGCCCCGAGTGGGCTCTTAGTTCGCTTCCGACTAAACTGGCCAACTCTCAAACGTCAGACTTCCAACTCTTCAAAAAATTCACCGGCCCATTCAGTGGGCTGGTAATTTAAAAAGATCGATCATCAGGCCGCTCTCCCCTGGGGAAATCGGCCCATCAAAAGGGCCGCAGCATACACTGTCGGCCCCTCATTGCTCCCCCAAACGTGGGTCGAGCAATTTAACCAGGCCCCTGAATGAGGGGCCTTTATCAACCCCTGCGGCTTGGCCGTTGGAAGTGCTGCTCTATAAGAGTGAGAATACCGAATCTGACAGACATAGCTACAACAATTTCTATGGGCTGGCTGCGTAGCAAGCTTGACACAGCTTAGAGTGAGAAGTATCTGACACATCCTCTTGCTGTTTGGCTTTTTTGATGCTTACTCTCCACGAAGGGTACTCTCACGCACTTCAACTCCGCGTACTTACAGCTGACTTGCAACCAACAAGATAAGGCACCGGAACCAACAAGCTTGCTATCCGTTCTTCCATTAACACATTCCACACTACGGCCAAACCCGTTTACCAAAGACCCAGACACATTGACTCTGAACAAACCCTGCACCGGACACATACGCAAAGGTCATCAAAGGCACGATCACCCACAGCGTGCACACACTCTACAACGAGATCACAATCCACACATAAGTGGATACACGACCCGCACACCCCAATACAGATTCTCTCTGAGATTTTTTTAAAGGATTTGGTTGCATTGGAGATCACTACTTGATCTTCCATTTGGTTGTTTACCCAGCTTATTCCAACTCTTCTGTTCGTTTACTTTCCTTCCGGATAGTTGTAATCAGCGCTTGCTCGTGGCCTTCCCAACACTACTGCTTTTTCAGAAAGTTCCATCCCCGACTTGTGATTGTCCATCCTCGTCCTGGGTCCAGGCATGTGGTCAGACCTTCCGTCGTGATGATTCTCGTTTCGTTCACTTGTTCTTCCCATACCTGTGACGATTCTAAGATTTTGAAGAAACCACCTGCTGGAATCTCTTGGTCCAGGAACCAATCCTTTCCTATCTCTGGTGGATTTTCATGCTCACGAAGGAGGCGAGGGTCATATGCAGCTGTTGGCATCGAGGGCGCTTCTCACCGCATGCTTCTCACCGCACGCATGAATTCTGAACCTTTCTCGTCAATTGGGTTGCTGACAATGAATGGATATTGTGTTGAGCTTTGCCTCGAGGGCTGTTTTCGTAGTGTTGCCGAAAAGAATAGGAAAAAAAAGGGGGGAAGGGGGGAGAGAGAAGAGGGGAGGGTGATGGAGAGAGAATCGAATCGTGAAATCTGAAATCGCCTTGACATCGGTGTAGTGCCGACACCGGCGCTTTTTTCGTGAAAGGAATGAAAAAGGAAAAGGGGAAGGGGGGAGGGAGAAGAGGGGAGGGAGAGAAAGAGAGATTCGAATCGTGAAATCTAAAATCGCCTTGACATTGGTGTAGCGCCGACACCGGCGCTGTTTTCGTAGTGTTGCCAAAAAGAATAGAAAAGGGGTTGCCGAAAAGAATAGAAAAGGGAATTCGGGCGCGCAGCAATCCGCCAGTCATGTGTCGTGCTTGCCTCATCAAGCCAAGTTGCCTTTTCTTGTTCTGATAGGCTCTCCCATATGATTATCGTTAGACCTTCTTTGTCTCCCCAAAAGACCCACGTTGGTGATCTGTACCCAGCTTCCTCCAACTCTTCTGTTTGTTTAGTCTCTTTCTGGATGATTTAATCAGCGCTTGCTCGTGGCCTTCCCAAATTTCCTGCTTTTTCAGAAAGTTCCATCCCCCGCTTGTGATTGTCCATCCTCGTCCTGGGTCCAGGCATGTGGTCAAACCTTCCGTTGTGTCTTCCACTCGCTCGTCTCATACAAGCGACGAGTCTTGGATTTTGACGAAACCACCTGCTGGAATCTCTTGGTCCAGGAACCAAGTCTTTCATATCACTAGTGGCGTTTATTGCTCACGAAGGAGGCGATGGTAATATGCAGCCGTTGGCGTCGAGGGCGCTTCACACTGCATGTTCCTACGCGTGAATTCCGAACCTTTCTTGTCAATTGGGTTGCTCACAATGAGTGATTGATGGGTTGAGTTTTGCCTCGAGGGCTCGATCTCTTTACTCCATTCACTGCGCAGCAGTGTTAGTGTAGGTTCAAGTTCGTTGTGGCAGCATTCTCGATTTTCAGCCAAAATAAAGTCATTGATAGTAGGCGCCAAGTGATACGCAACTAAGTGGTCACGTACCCTTTGGCTGCTGTCTAAATCCTTTATCTCTCCTCGTGCTCTCCCCCACCTGTCAGTCTCAAGGGAAAGCCCATTTGCTCCGATCTGAGCCACAACCATGTGGACTCGTCCACCAACGCCACGCTAAAAGCGATTGCTTCTCTAACTCTTTCCATCGTCACACTAGTATCACCGCCTTGCTTGTGGTCTAATCTGCCAGCATATCCTGGATCTGCATTGGTGAAATTCATGCCAATCAGTGGCTATTGTGGCTTTAGATTCGTCGTTCGGCTCCCTCCTTTGCAGACTTTGCACTTGCCCACTTGACCCAGTTGCATCTTGTAAAAGTCATGGTCAAGTTCCTTGATGACCCTGTAATGTGTACATTGCTTGCACCTTGCTCGGCATGTCGGCTTTTGCCATCATCCTGCACTCTCAAACTATGGATCGTGCTGCCCACTCAACCAAGAGCCCGATAAGAGTAAGACAGGCCTATCAGACAATGGTATCCATTTCGAACCTGTTGGCGAGCTGCCAGTCTGAAAGACGCAGCCAGGCTTGGATTCTGCTGGCTTTTTCAGTCGCTTCATGCCCGCTTACCTGAGCCTCAAAATCCACCATGTCGGCCACCCCCTCTTCAATCTACACCACTGCTATCTGCCCAAGGTCTCTTGCCTTTCTGACGAAGCTTGTACCCATCGTGTGCGTGTTGACTGCTACCTGTTCAACGAGTCGTCTTCTTGTCGCCGTTCCTTTTTGACTGGGCGACTCCTGTCAAGCTCTGCAGTATTGTACGTTACATGCTCATCGATTGCCTTCTTCACCAATTCTTGGGCTCGATCCACGATCCAGAAAAGATTTCGCTTCCCATATCGAATGCATATCGCCAATGAGCTTAAACAGCAGGTGTTCGACGTGCGTCTTTGCCTGTTGGCTATATCGCTTACTACGCGCAGGTTTAACGATGATTGTAAAGAAGTGTTGCACTATTTTCCGGACCTCTTTTACGTCATCTGCATCTACTCCCCGTAGCTTCAAAATGATTGGCAAGTCGGCGAGAGAATCCCACACGTCAATTCCAGCCAAGCTTCTGCGGCAACACTCCACTGGGCTTGCATCTGATTTCCGCTTGCGTCCGGCTTTTGATGCCAAATCATCGGACCCCTGTCGTCTAACGTCTCCTTGCCTCTCTCAACTTGGAACTTGGCTAGAATTTTTTTCAATTCAATCCACTCTGCCCCCACCGTTGGGGAGCGTTCGAATTTCTTGACACTTCCTTTGCACCTTCCCTCTGTTGATGGTAGCTCGAGGCCTTTATCAACATGATTGAGGAACTCCTGCATAAGAATTGGGTGGTGCGGTGGAGTCCTTGTGCATTGGGCACAAGCACTCGGAATCTTTGCTCACCATTCGACGTTGCAGACAACCTGAGCTGTGGTGGCAGAATCTGATATGCGTTTAAACTAAAACCTACGGCGGTCCTTGGCAGATTTTCGACGCTTTCGTGCCCTGCCTTCTTTAAGGTCGGCATGCGCTTCTTCACAGCTTCTTTTCCTGTCCACAACAGATTCCAGACTTGTGCATCAAGGCCCAACGCAGTCGGCTCAGTGTCTACATGCGATCCCCTAATCTTCTCAATTCGTATTTTTCACTTTCGGATGGACCGCATTGCCCTTGCCTAGCTCATCTTACCAGGGACGAGCACTGAAGCGAGTTTTTGGTCTATGTTTCCTGCCTATGTGATTGACACTTTTGGACTGTGCAACGACTTGGCCAACCGTGAACACTAGTCTCTGTTTGTCACGTTCCCGTCCCACAGCTCCATTTCGGCAATCACGTCAGTAAACGAGTTGCAGTGCCACTCTGTCAGTGTGCGCGCTAATTGCACCAGCATTTTTTTTGACGACATCTTCATGCCGCATGCATTTGTCAACGTGCTGTAGCAAGGCCTGCTTCAGTACTCCTGACGGCATGGGGCACCAATGGCCACCCTTTGCAGTTGGGAAGGTATATAGAAAGTTATCAGTTGACCACGGTACGTGCCATGCGTTTTTATACGCTGGTACCCAGATTTTCTGCAGACCCTCCAAGTATCTCTGCGACCATTCGATGAGGGCTGCCCAGAACCGGAAGGCGCAGATTTCTTTCTGTGCGAAGAGTTCGGCAGAAAGTTCTGGCGTCAGCAAGTGGCTTTTGATTTGATCGCGTGCCATTCTCGCTTTTTCACGGACTAATTCTCTTGTGGCGCTCATGTCATCATTTCCCGTGTAGTTGTTGATTGTTGCTTTTATTACGTGAAACAGTAATTTAGTACCCCTGCTTGAGGGTCTATGTAGCTCAAATCCATGTAGATTTGACTTCTCAGTTTTTGGAGTTTTTGCCGGAATCGAACCGACGACCTCAGGATTGACAATCCCGCGCCCTGACCAACTGAGCTACTTTTACATCGTCTTGGATACCTTCACTTCAACGCCCTTGCATTCTCTGTCACACACTTATGTCACCCACATTGCATGCCATGAGCTTATTTGTCATCTGCATGGGTCTATTTATCTGGAGCTCGCATCCCTCGGGCTTCAGGGAAACACAGTTCTTTATCGATATACTACTTTCCATTAACCATATACATGTTTACACATGTGTATACATATACATGTAGGTACGTACATGTATATACATGTTCATACATGTATTGGTATACGTATGTATTTATATATGTATTTGTATATATATACATATACATTCATACATATACGCCTATATACATATGGGAGTACTTTCCGTCATGACTAGGGTATGATCGCTAATTCATATGTGAGACATAAACTCGGCAACGCGTACGAAAAGTTCATTACTGATGATTTCCCAGCGCTCGTCGTCCCAGTACTGCCCAGGCCGTCGCGCATGATGTTGACGCTTCAGTGTGGTCACAAGACGCTTGAAAGAATCGGCACACGGAATCAGGCATTGGACAGCCCTCAGTCTCCACTAGAAAGGGCTCATAAGAAGGTCGGCCTGAGTAACTCAGACAGCAATAAAGAGAGGCGGTTGGAGCAAGAGAGCTCCCTCGATGTGTTTGAAGAAGCTCGCTTGCTCAAGCTCGAGAGCACCCAGAAACCTGTTGATGTCGATCAGCAGCCCCTCCGGCAGAGAAGGCCACCTCGCAACAAATATGTTCTTCGAATGACAGGATACTCTCACGTGTAATTAAGTCAATTGGTAAACTCCGCACGAGAAGACGAGGGAGACAGTAGCACGTTGCGTTGCAAGTCCAAGACATCCAAAATACTTAATCATAGGGCCAGAGATGGCATATTATACAGATTAGACAATGTGTCATCAAGCATGTGCAAACGGTTTGACCAACAATTACGTAGAAGGGTCAAAAGGAACCAAGACTGGACTACAAATGCGTTGCTAAGACGCGGTCCACATCCAGAAGGAGGAGGATTTTCAAACAACGAGGTCGGTATGAAGTGGGCATGCCACGGCAAAGTGAGTACGCGATCAACGAGCCACCACTTACAACCAGACTGAGACTGGATTACAGCAAGTAAAAATTGGAGGTCTTGTAGCAATGGCACGGACTGGCCGACGAAAGACAACAAATCTGTTTGATCCCTAAGAGATGTACACTAAGGAAGAGGCAGTGGAATCTCAGGAGGAGACAGAAGAATCTGAGGAGGAGGCAGAGGAACCTGAAGAGGAGTCAGAGGGGGGATCTTCTTCTTCTTCTGATGATGATGAGGAGGAGGAGGAGGCGAGTTATCAACAAAACAACACAATAGGATCGAATGAAAACTTTGATAGTTCAAAAATAAACTTTGTATGTGTGCGGTATGTGTGTGCTTGTGTGTGTGTATGTGAGTGAGTGTAAAAGAGACAACGAGAGTAAGGTACGTTATGTCCTAGTGTCAGGCTAGTGAGGCCAAGTGCTCACCCCCAGGTTGGCCCAGAATCTGTGAGAGTGGGAGTGTATACGTAAGAGACAGACAGCCAGAGAGAACGGGACACAGCAAGCGTACATATAGGAGACAAAGCATGAGAGAAAGAGCTGGAGAACGCACCTGTGTGAGCAAGAAAGGGAGAGAGGAAGAGGGCGCACTCGCAAACGCACGCGAAAGAACGCGAGCGAGAGAACGAGCAAAAGAGAGCACGTGCGCACGCACGCGCGCGAATGGGCTACAAGAAGAACGTTCAAAAATCAAGGCAATGCATCACAAAGGCGTCAAGCACAGCACTCTTGCACAGGCCTTGCATCAAATAGCGATGATTCACAGGTGTGAGGTGCAGTGTCATGTGGCTCAACCACTTTGATCGAAAGAACCCCCCCCCCCCGGGGGGGTTTCCTTTTTAATATGTTCCCTCATCAAGAATCGTGAGTAAAAGGACCCCCC
>Ga0105054_10012085_pt1 | contig 10631 bp, 10 predicted proteins | sample BON02_FD_78091 | JGI IMG/M metagenome (GOLD analysis project Ga0105054, IMG submission 78091) | Freshwater microbial communities from Lake Bonney liftoff mats and glacier meltwater in Antarctica - BON-02 (megahit assembly) | ecosystem: Environmental > Aquatic > Freshwater > Ice > Glacier... | reverse complement strand
TTTGGTAATCCCCAACTGTAAAATTTCTTGTTTCCATATAAATCATCCCGAAGTGGTGCGCTGTGGCTCTTCAAAGAGGTGACCCAACCGCACGAGGAAAACGTAGATGGTCTTGCCTGCAATCTGCGTCACATACTCAAGTGCCTCGTCGGGCAAGATTCACGGCGGCAAAGTTGCGGTGGGCACGACACGCCAAAGCTATACGAAAACTTACAGTATCTTCTATCGACATCACTTTACATAGACCCTTTTTTATTGGCTAACCAACTATTATGCAGTATAGGACTTTGCTCTGGGCGCGTCAAAATAGGAATCGGGTTGATACGCAAAAACAGAACCGGTTTACAAAAAGGAGTCGGAGGGTGAATCTATCGCTTTTTTAGATCATGGTGCGCACCAACCCGCCGCGCTACCGTAAGGATAGCACACTACCCCGGATCACCCACGCAACCGTGATCGGCAACGTGACGCTCACCCAGTCCACCCACCTGCATGTCCAGGTCGATCAGCCGCCAGACGCGCTGCAACAGGTGAGCTACACCCACTCCGGCTTCCCGTGGATGGGCATCGTTGCGTTGAAATACGATCCCGGGCTGACCTGTTGGGGAGTGCGCTGCGGTTATCGACGGCGGAACGTTCGATAAGTTTGTCAAGTTCACCGCGATCCAACCAGACCCCACGGCATTAGGGACAGTAATCAATTTCGACACCCTGCCGCTCGGTAATTTTTAGCTCACTGCTACTACAAACTGGGCATTTCATTTGGTTTCTCCTGTTAACTCTTCATCTTTTACCACATAGCGAGCATGGTTCAATGTACACTCGAACTGGGCTGATCATAAAGCAAGACAAGCGTCGCTGGTAGAGGTAAATATCCCGAACATGCCGGGAGAAATTCTCCGATTTTTGCCAGAAGTTTGCCTCTAGTCCGCGTCTATCTATCGCAGTGGCGTATTGACGACTCGCCGCCTGGGTGATGCTTACAATCGCCATGTCATCACGCTGCAAAATAGAGATCGTCTTAGCCGAGTTGTCGATTACTTGCTCACCAGTTATCAACCGGACTTTGCCGTGATCTTTGGCAAAAAGTTATTGGGCATCGTCACCCGCGAAGATGTCCTGCGTGCTTTGGCAAGCCAAACCCATGATGTGTATGTCAGCGAGATCATGAACCGCGAAGTCTTTAAGCTGGACGCTAATTTGAACCGGGATGAAGTACGCGAACAATTAGCTGAGAAGAGGGTGCGCGTCGCAGCAGTTTATACAGGGGACGAGTTCCTGGGGCTGATTCGTGTTGCGGATCTTCAGGAAGCGTTCTCGGTGCTGATAGTTTGCATTCAAATGCGAAAAATAGACCTTTGCTCGATCATATCCAGTCACACCTTCAACGAATGGTATAAACGCTGATGAAGACGAGCCCTATATGCATGCGCACTGGAACGGCTTCCGCCTGATCCCACGCGATTGGATGGCAGCCAACCCGTCCGCAACCGATGTTGTGACGTGCGCGGTGGGGGATGTCACCTGCGATGCGCAGACCAACGCCGCCGATGCGCTCTTTATGTTGCAATACGATGTTCGTTTACGCACATCCAGTGCGCAATTGCCGCTGCCCGATGGCACGCTCTACAGCTATGCTTGTGATGTCAGTGGCGAAGGGGCGTGCAACGCGATTGACGCGCTGCTCACCTTGCAGTGTAGCATCGGGTTGACGAATAAGTTCTGCCCAGGCGTGGAGGGCATCCAAGCGGCGCAGTCCACAAGTGCCAGTGCCGCGCCCGTTGTCGTTACGGTGGATAAAGCCTTATCTGAGTCGACTAGAAATAGGCGTACCCGAGTAAACATTGATACGACGGCCAGGGTGGGAGCGGCATCAGTCGTGCTCAACTATGATCCGACCTGGCCGGGGGAAGTGACCTGTCAATCCGATCCGGATGTGCAATTTGATCTAGATACGTGTAGCGTTGATCCAGAAGCCGCTGTCGTGCGTTTTAGCATGGTCTCCCCAGCGGGCCAGACAGGAACCGTGAGTGTGGGCGAGGTGCTCTTTACCCAAGGCAAAGCGCTGGCGGCGCCACTGCTCACCGTGCAAAGCGTGGCATTGGCAAACCCCGACGGCACAACGTTGCCCACGCACATCGAGCAGGTCGAATTGTCGGAGCAGACTTATCTGCCGCTGATCGTTCAAGAATAACGGCGAATAGAGCAAATTTTTGGACGCGGATGGACGCGGATCAAAAACTGAAAGATCCGCGTTTATCCGCGTCCATAGTCGTGTTGGTTTCAGGAAAAGTCTTGCTGACCGTAACGTCCAGATTAACTCTGTCCCGCCTGGCGATAGGCATCGGCGATGGCATTCAAAAAGCGCCGCCAATCTTGTGCTGGGTCGGGCATTTCCAGCTTGGCGGCCAGGGCAACCGCCAGCCGGCGCAATAGATAACCGTCGGCTTTGCCCACGCTATAACGATTCAACGCATCCTGCACCAAGTCGATGTCGGCAGCAGAAAGGCGGTGCAGATTGGGGAACTGTGGAGATGCCAGCCCTGGCATGTCAGACGCAACATCAAGCCGCGCGGGCCGGGCAGAGATCGCGCGGCGGCCCAGACTCTCCAGCCCTACCTCTGGCCGTTCTTTGATCACTAAAGTGCCGGCAGCAAAATCACCCAGGCGGCGGGCTTGGCGGTTGAAAAACATGGTCACCAGGCCAATGCCGTAGGCGCCGGGCAGAAAATCGATAATTCGTACCAGGTTGCGCACGACAATTTCGATAAAACCAACGGGGTTGCCATCGATGCGTACGACGCGCACTTTTGCCACTCGTTTGCCCGGCGTCTGTCCGTTCCACAGCAACTCGAAGAGGATATAGTAGCCCCAGATCAGGCCAAAGTTGAGCAAGGTATAGATCGCCAACACCAGGCCACTCCACCAGCCAATTTCGTTTTCGTCACCCAGAAAAAGGCTTTCCACATCGCCTGTCACACTCAGGACAACGCCCAAGATGATATTGAGCAGCATCAGGCTCACGACGAGAATGATGCTATCCACCAGCGCACCGATAAAGCGGCTGCCAATGCCCGCAATTTCGTAGCCAAAGGTTACATTTTCCGGGGTGTCGATGGTATACTCTTCACGTAGAAAGTCAGATGAATTGCTCATGTGTCGCTTTCGCACTCGTTTATATTGTAGGTGCGGTTACAAACCGCACGATCTCGTGCAGAGAACCAATGATGGTTTGTAACCGCACATGGGCAGTCTAACTCTCCGTACGAACGTGCGGTTACAAACCGCACCTACAATGCCTTAGCATCATGACATTGAATTATGAACCTAGACACATTTCTCCACCAACGCAAATCGGCCTGGGAGCGGTTGGATACGCTATTAAAGCGTACGCAAAAGAATGTACGTAGCCTTTCGGCGCGTGATCTGGAAGAATTGGGCCGGCTTTATCAGGCGACCACAGCTGATCTTGCGCTGGCTCAGCGCGATTTTCCCAGCCAGCGCGTCACCGTCTATCTTAATGGCTTGGTCGGGCGGGCGCATGCCCACATCTACCAGGGTGAACCGCTGCGTCGTCGCCATCTGATCGATTTTTATCGACAGACGTTTCCGCAATTATACCGCGACTTGCTGCCCTATACTACCCTCGCCTTTGGCCTATTTCTGTTGCCGGCGTTGCTCACCTTTCTGCTGGTTTGGCGCAATCCAGATCTGATTTATGTGCTCGAAGGGCCAGGCATTGCCGACTTGGTCAGCAAGGTGGAGGAAGGCCGTCTGTGGACGGAGATCGCGCCTAGTGTGCGCTCGGCGGCGTCGAGTTTTATCTTGACAAACAATATTCAGGTCACCTTTCTCACTTTTGCCGGCGGAATCACGGCTGGGCTCTTTAGCGCTTGGATTGTGCTGAGTAACGGGCTGCATCTGGGTGCGATCTTTGGTCTGTTGCAATATCATGGCCTCAGCCTTGGTCTGGGTGAATTTGTGGTCGCCCATGGCTTTATCGAACTCAGCGTCATTTTCGTGGCGGGGGGCTGCGGCCTCTACATGGGTGATGGTCTGATCCGCCCCGGTTTGCAGAGCCGGCGCGCGGCCTTGATCGAGCGTGGACAGTTGAGCGTGCGCATCATCCTTGGCTGTGTGCCGCTCTTGGTGCTTGCCGGCCTGATCGAAGGCTTTATCAGCCCCAGCGCGCTGCCCTGGCCTGTCAAACTGGCGGTAGGTTTGTTCACCGGGGGCGCGCTCCACTATTACTGGCTGCGGGTGGGGATGGCGTCGGAGCGCGAAAGAAAGTAATTGGTAAATAGTAAGTGGTAAGTGCGGTATTCTAGCCACATGCCACGACCAGGACTCGCAAATTACCATTTACCATTTACCATTTACCGCTTACCCTTACCTCCACTTTGGAACATTTAATGAAAACACGTTTTTATGAACGCACGGCCTATCGTCTTTCTGAAGAGACGGTGCCCAGTTGCTTTATCAAACTGGATGACTATTTTGGGGAACGTTTTACGGCGGCGAATGTAGCCGCAACCCACGTCCATGTGATGCTGGCCGAGTTGGTCTGTAGCCGCCTGGCTGATATTGAAATGTATGCTTTTCTGATTGAAGATGCACGCAAGCGCCATGGTCTGGACAAAGATAGCGATGTGCGCGGCTCGATCCTGACGCGTTCATTTTTTATCGGCTATCTGGGGGCCACACGTGGGCTGCTGGAGAGTGTGGCGGTTACCCTCGCCACGCTCTATAAATTGACGGTGAGCAGAGGCGAGCGCAACTTTGGCAATAGCGATTTCTGGCATCAGCTGGTAACGGTGGCGCCCACGGTCCACCGTCGTTATCACCCGATGCGCCTCTTCTTCAATGAGCTGTTGCGCTGGTGCAACGAAACAGCCGCCCATGTGCCCACCTTGATGGTCTCTTACCAACACTTTGGCCAATTTTCCAGCCGCGAGATGCATCTACGCGCGCTCGACGACCCAACCGCCGACTTGGGGCAGATGTTAGTCGAACCGCTGCGTCTGCAGTGGATCGATCCACTCCACTTACATGATCGCTGGAAGCCCAAATTTTTATCCTTATGTGAAAAAGTGTGCGAAGATATTGAACTTTGTACATAATGACTTCATCCAGAGTAACATAATCTCCAATCTCCATTAGCTGATAGTAGAGATTGGAGATTAGAGATTACGTCACTTGACACCTATTCCCCTGCTTGTTAAAATTTAATCATGGCTAAAATAAATTCTTTGTATAATGAAAAAGTCTTAACGCCGGCTCACGAAGATTATTTAAAAGCAATCTATCTGCTTACGGCCAAAGATGGTGAAGTAAATAATTCTGCGTTGGCGAATCACCTGAATGTTTCCCCTGCTTCGGCCACCAACATGGTCAAGAAACTGGCCGAACTGGAACTGGTGGCGTACGAACCTTATCAGAGTGTGACATTGACCACTACCGGTGAACGTGTGGCGCTAGAAGTCTTGCGCCATCACCGCCTGTTGGAGCTTTATCTGCACCAAAAATTGAAGCTACCTTGGGATCAAGTACATGCGGAGGCCGAAAAGCTGGAACATGTACTCAGTGAGGTGCTGGAAGATGCCATTGCCATGGCGCTGGACAACCCCACCATCGACCCGCACGGTGATCCAATTCCCAGCAAAGATGGCACCATCGAAAAGGTTGCCGGGGTGCCTTTAAGTGTGGCCGAACTCAATCGCCCCTATCGGTTGATGCAGGTTTTGATGCAAGATCAGGAGCGGCTCAGCTATCTCGGCGCGTTGGGGCTTTATCCGAACGCCACGCTGACACTGCTCAAACGGACGCCGTTTGCCGGGCCGTTACTGATTGATATTGGCGGTGAACACCACGCCCTGGCGCACGACATGGCTGAATTACTGTTAGTAAAACCCGAGGAAGAGGGGTAGGCAAATGCAAACAGAGTCAAAACCAACCGTCGGTTTTATCGGCCTGGGCGCGATGGGCCTGGGTATGGCACGCCACTTGGTCGGGCAGGGGTTTCCGGTGTATGGCTTCGATCTGAACCCCGCCGCCGGGCAAGCCTTGGTCGAAGCGGGTGGACAAAGCGCGCTGTCCGCCGCGGCGGCTGCCCAGGTCGCCAACATATTAATCCTGATGGTCGTGAGCAGCGAACAGGTGGAAGCGGTGCTCTTTGGCGTCGGTGACGTCGCCGCCGCCTTGCCGACCGGCAGCTTGGTGATCATGTGCAGCACCGTCAAGCCGGAGTTTGCGCGCCAGACTGCCGCCCGGCTGGCTGCAAGAGGACTCGACGTGCTTGATGCGCCGGTCAGCGGTGGCGTCATTAAGGCGGCTGCTGGTGAACTGAGCATCATGGCGTCAGGCTCACCCGGCGCGTTTGCCAAGGCGGAAGCGGTGCTCGCCGCGCTGGCGACGCGTGTCTACCGCTTGGGTGATGAATGTGGCCAAGGCTCTACGGTCAAGATGGTCAATCAGTTGTTGGCGGGTGTGCACATTGCCGCTGCCGCCGAAGCGATGGCGCTAGGCGTGCGCGCCGGTGTTGATCCGCAAGAACTCTACGAAGTGATCAGCAACAGTGCCGGCTCGTCGTGGATGTTCCAGAATCGCGTGCCGCACATGTTGGCCGGCGACTACACGCCGCTGAGCGCCGTCGATATCTTTGTCAAAGACTTGGGCATTGTCTTGGAAACGGGCAAGGAATTACGCTTCCCACTGCCCCTTTCTGCTACCGCCCACCAGTTGTTCCTTATGGCCGCCGCCGCTGGCTTTGGTCGCCAGGATGACGCCGCCGTGGTGAAAGTGTTTGAGCAATTGGCTGGGATTCAGGTGAAGAAGGGGTAAGTAGTAATTGGTAAGTGGGTTAGTCCCATATTTACCAATTACTACTTACCAATTACAGTACTATCTTCACCACCCACCCGGATGTCGCATCACAGTAGAGTAAGCCCTCGCTGTAGATGGAGAGACCATGCGGCTGTGGCAACGGTTCGGGCACGTCGATGCGATCCAGTTCGCGCCCGCTTTCCACATCCAGCTTGACGATTACCCGATCGGCGGTGTGGACCACCCAGATGCCATCTTCCACCCGCACCACCCCGTGGGCGCGGTTGTAGGGCAAGTCGAGCACGTGCTGCACGCTCCAATCAGCGATGCGCACCTTACTCAAGGTTTGATTCTTAAGCGTTGTCAGCCAGATCATGCCCGGTTCGTAATTGTCATATTCCAGCCCGTGCGTGCCACCGCCACCCGGCAGTGGATAACGCGCCAGCGTCGCCCCCGTGTGCGGATCGACCTTGAAAATGTCGCTTAGGCCGGATTGGGCATCGGCGGGGCGGGCGGGACGCCAAAGTGTGGCGGGACCGTTGGCGGCCAGCCAGAGCGCGCCATCCCCCATGCTTAACCCGCTTGTGTTCGATGATTCACTGGGGATGTCGCGAATCAGCATCGTGACACCGTAATCACCCGGCGCCGTCAACTCGACCAGGGCGACGCGGTCGGTGATCTGATCGACAATCCACACGCCTTCGTCGGTCGCTTGCAGACAATTTGGCACAGCATAAGGGGCGCGAAAAAAGGGCTCAATTTTTCTAGACATGGTTTCCTCCTCTGTGATGTAGCCCGATTTTTCAAATCGGACTACTCTATGTGATGTAGCCCGATTTTTCAAATCGGACTACTCTATGTGATGTAGCCCGATTTTTCAAATCGGCTACATCGGTTGTATATGAATTTGGGCAGCCATGTCGTCCGATTTGAAAAATCGGGCTACATGACTACCAAAGTTCGCCAATACGCCATTCAGCGCTTAATGGACCGTCCAGTGCCAGCGGCGGTGTATGCGGTAAACGCAAAATCATGACAGCTTCGCCCGGCGTTGCCAACAGACCTGCTTCCGTACGAATCGCCAATGGACCCCGCCAGCTTTGCCAACCTGTGCGCGCATAAAAAACTGGATCAGATGGTGATAGACCACCCAGGTCAAAGTCGAGAATCTGTTCCGCCAGATGGCGGCTTTCGGGGTGCCACTTGGGCCCTGTTGTAGTTTTACCGGCGCACCGGCCGATTCCTCGGCAAAAAGTAGACCGACCACGGGCTGGGCATTTCGCCGACCGGCACGTCGATAATCGTTGGACCGGCGGCGGCGAAACCCTGGCGCAAGGCCTGGCGCAATTCGTCGGGCGTGCGGGCGCGGATCCCTTGTGCACCAAAGGCTTCGGCTAGCTTTACAAAGTCTGGATTCTGCAAATCTGTGGCGATCACCCGGTTGCCGTAATTCTGTTTTTGCATGCGCTGGACATTGCCATAGGCGCCGTCGTTAAAGACAATCGAGACCGTACCAATGCCATGTTGGACCGCTGTCGCTAACTCTTGCACGGTGAACATAAAGCCGCCATCGCCGCTGATCGAGAGCACGGGCTTAGCGGGGTTGGCGACTTTGACACCCAGCGCGGTGGCAAACCCCCAGCCCAGTGTGCCTTGGTAGCCGGTCGAGATAAAGGTGCGCGGCTTGTACATCGGTAAGGCAAAGCGGCTGATATAGCCGACCTGGGTCATTTCTTCGACAAAAAAACCATCCTCGGGCAACTCGTCGCGGATCGCGCTGAGAAAGCCCATTTGCGGTTCCAGATATTTGATCCGTTCGTCAACCTCGGCCTTGAGCGCTTCCATTTCCGCCTGGCGCGAAGCCCGCACGCCAACTTGTTTTTCGATGGCCGCAATTAGGGGTGGCAAGGCGTCTTCGCTGCGCGCTACCAGGCTGACCGCGGGCGCGGCGATACGTTGGTGTTCGGTCGGGTCGATGTCGATCCGAATCACTTTGAGGTCGTTGTCATAGCCCCAGTTTTGCAACGGCACTTGCAAGCGCGTGCCCACGGCCAATACTACGTCGGCTGTTTCCCATAGCACATGCGCCGCTGGCATGCGCAAGCTCAACGGGTGGCGACTGTCCAGCAGACCATGCGCCGTGCGATGCGAGACGACTGGCGCTTGCAACAGTTCGGCCAGTTGTTGCACAGCCTCACCTGTTCCCAATGCACCCGTGCCGACGAAGATCAGTGGATTTTTGGCCCCGGCCAGCAGTTTGGCCGCCTGTTCAACCGCCTCCAAGTCGACCGGTGGATGGCGTAACACGAGCTCGATCGGTGTCAAGTCTACTGCGCCGGTTGCTGCGAGTACGTCGGGCGGGCATTCTAATCCAACTGGGCGCGGGCGGCCGCTGTGCAGTTGACGAAACGCCTCGGCCACCAATGCGGGCGCTTCGGCTGGGCTATTAATCCGCGTGGCCCATTTGGTCAGCGATTGCAAGATGCCCAACTGATCGGGAATTTCGTGCAGCAGCCCAAAGCCGCGTCCAATACTCGTGGAAGCAATCTGGCCGGTTAAACAGAGCACTTTGGCGTTGGTGCTGTAGGCGGTGGCCAGGGCCGCCGTGGTATTGAGCAGCCCCACGCCCGGCACGACGCTATAAACGCCCACTTTATCGCTCGCGAGCGCATAGCCAAGCGCCATGTAAGCCGCCCCTTGTTCATGGCGGGTATGGATGACGCGGATTTTGTCACCGGCATCGTAGAGCGCGTTAAAGAAGTGGTCATTTTGCACACCGGGCAAGGCGAAAAGGGTGTCAACACCGTGTGCGATCAAGGATTGAACGATGGCCTCGCCACCGGTTGCTTTGGTCATAAAGGTGGGGTTCTTTCGGTGATATGGGTAGATTGGTAATCGGTAGACAGGTCTTTATTGCTAGCCGCGAATAATGTTCAGTATAACCCTGTGTGTATTACCCGTCAAAGCCAATTCACGCGTAGCACGTCATTTGTCGCCAGTGCCGCTTCAAGGCCTATAAGATAATAGGATTTTGCGGTGTGCGCTAGCACACAAGTTAGCTGCCGCTTAGAATGCAGCCAACTGTTTTTCAAACTGTTATGCTGTACGCATCAATTATCCACACTGAATTGTCTAGAGGGATCTTCAAGATGCAGACGCAGTCTATAAGCCAAACAGTTTACAACCACGCGATTGTGATCGGCGGTAGCATCGCCGGTTTGACCACTGCCCGCGTCCTAACTGATCACTTTGATCGGGTTACCGTGATCGAGCGTGACCGCCCCGCTGCCGCGCCAGCGTTTCGCAAAGGTGCACCGCAGACGCGTCACCCCCACGCTCTGCTGGCGCGTGGTCAGCAGATTTTAGAACAACAGTTTCCCGGCTTGGTGGCTGAGCTGGTCGCAGCCGGCGCCGTGCCGATGAACATGGGCCGTGAATTCGCCTTCTTTGTCGACGGTGCGTGGTGTGAGCCTTACCAATCGACCATTGTTAGCACAGCGTGTAGCCGCCCGCTGTTGGAAAGTACGATCTATCGACGGCTGGCTACACACCCAAAGGTGCAATTCATCCACGAGCAAGCGGTGTTAGGGCTGTGTGTGGATAAAAAAAAGGCGCGGGTCACCGGCATTCAGATGCGTGAACAAGGCAATCCCAATGCTGCGATTACCGAGCTAGCAGCGGATCTAGTCATCGATGCCAGCGGACGCGGATCCCATGCACCGCAATGGTTGGAAGCATTGGGTTACACTGCGCCCACTGAGACTTTAATCAACGCGTTTCCTGGCTATGCTACGCGTATTTTTCGGCGG
>Ga0105054_10012082_pt1 | contig 10635 bp, 8 predicted proteins | sample BON02_FD_78091 | JGI IMG/M metagenome (GOLD analysis project Ga0105054, IMG submission 78091) | Freshwater microbial communities from Lake Bonney liftoff mats and glacier meltwater in Antarctica - BON-02 (megahit assembly) | ecosystem: Environmental > Aquatic > Freshwater > Ice > Glacier... | reverse complement strand
CAGTGTGTGTTGCAGTGTGTGTTGCAGTGTGTGTTGCAGTGTGTGTTGCAGTGTGTGTTGCAGGCAGGCAGACAAGCCACACAACTCTCACCAGTGTCGTGTATTATTGGCAAGACGTGTCATTGGAAAGAGGGAGAACACACTGCAACACGCTGCAACAAACTGCAACACACTGCAACACACTGCAACACACTGCGACACACTGCAGCACACTGCAACAGACCGTGTCGTGTTATTGGCGTGACGTGTCATTGGAAAGAAGGGGGAGGTGGCCAGTTTACACGACTTTGTCTTATTTATGGGGTGGCTACGATTAGTAGGCTGCTAAAATTACATGTCTCTTTTGCAAAAGAGCCCTATAAAAGAGACTATATTCTACAAAAGAGACCTATACACAATCGAGTGAGACACACGCTCGGCTATGGGGTGGCTACTATTAGTAGGTTCCTCAAAATTACATGTCTCCTTTGCAAAAGGGCCCAATAAAAGAGACAACATTTTGGAAAAGAGACCTACAATTTTAAGGAGCCTACTAATCGTAGCCACCCCAGATCAGAAATTACATCAGGAAGCACCTCTACGCGCCACACAACTCTCACCAGTGTGCCCTACCGCCGAGCGCCTGGCGTACACGGACATAGTCAGTGTGATTCTTGGTCACACGCCTTGCCACACCAAACAGAGCGCCCGCAGCTGTCGCGCCTCGTGGCGCCACGCCCTGGGAAAACGAGATTACACAACAAAACTCCCACCGCCACTGATCCAAAAATCTGCACCTCGCCCACACGTAGCCGTGCATTTGTATATTGGTGACGCTCCCATACCTTCTTGTTGCAGCTAGGTGTATTAGTACCGCAAATGCCTTCTTGATGTAATATGCATTACATCATCACCGTCATATTAGATGGGGGGTTTAAATTATTGAAAGAAGACAGTGAAGGAGCAGGAACGGGGCTAGCAACCAGGAGCGCACTCTAATCCGCACCTGCTGCGTGCATGAGTGGTCCCCCGCGGCGTCGATCTGCTTACAGAACCCCGTGATGAAACTGCCGCCCTTGGCTGCTGCAGCAGTGCTTGATATATGCCTTACACTCAAAAGCAGGCGCTGCTGTGAAGCATATGATGCTCATATGCTGCTGTGAAGCATATGATGCTCATATGCGTCTGACTCTTCATATGCGTAGGACTCCTAGAGTACGCTACATGGTTGGGAGACAGGCTGTGATCTTGCACAAATTTGCACCGGGAGACATCTCTTGTATTGCATAGAATAATTTGCACATCATGCCAGTGTAAGACCTGTGCCCAACGCCCGAAACCAGCCGGCCCGACTGGTGAGAGTTGTGTGGCGCGTAGGCTGGCCCGAAACGCCCAACTCCAAGCTCATTAGTGCGTGTTGGAGACCAAGCACAAGTAAGCTCATCCGTCCATGTAGGAGCAGACGGACTGCATGGTGGCGTGCAAGTCACCGCTTCACGCCTGTCGTGTTGGAGAAGGGCGACGCATGGGGCCAGGGAACTTCCGTTGCACAGTCGCTGTAAGCTGAGCACGATGGCAGTGGCGTGCGGTCACGGCTTCACGGTCCTTGTGACGGAGCAGGGCGACGTATGGGCCTTCGGCAGAGGCAATTCGGGGCAGCTGGGGCTTGGCGATAATGCGCATCAGCTGTTGCCGGCGAGTGTAGGCGGGCGCGAGGTGTTTGCTGGCGAGCCTCTTGTCATGATGGCAACTGGACGCAGGCACACAGCCGGCGTGACAAAGGACGGGGCGCTCTGGAGTTGGGGCGAGGGTTATCACGGCCAGCTGGGGCACGGCGACAGGGCGCCGAGGCAGCGTCCGGAGCGGCTCGACCGGGAGATGTTTGGCGGGTCGCCCGCAGTGATGGTGGCCTGTGGAGGCATGCACACAGTAGTGCTGACGGCTGTGGGCTGCGTTTGGAGCTGCGGCTTAGGAGACGATGGCCGACTGGGCCATGGCAACCAGACAGACCAGCTGATGCTGGCGCTCGTGGTGGGCGATCAGTTCAGAGGGGCCCATATCGTCATGGTGGCGGCAGGTAGAGATCATAGCATGGCTCTAGACGCAGATGGATCTGTGTGGACTTGGGGGTATGGTAATCAAGGCCAACTGGGCCTCAACGATGAGCAACGCAGGCTCGTGCCGACGAAGCTGGATGGCAAGGCGTTGGGCGGGGCTGCGGCAGTTCTGGTGGCCGGGGGGTACGCGCATACAGTGGCAGTAACGGTTGGTGGAGCGCTGTGGGTTTGGGGCAATGGATTCTATGGCCAGCTGGGCCTGGGTGACAAACACAACAGGATGGTGCCGGTGCGAGTTGGGGCAGAGGGGACGTTTGGGGAGTCGCAGGTGCTCATGGCAGCCTGCGGTAATGTGTACACTTTGGCCGTGACGAAGGCGGGCACCCTGTGGGCGTGGGGCAAGGGAGCATTTGGCAAACTCGGCCACAACGACGAGAACAACAGGCTGGTGCCGACACAGGTCGAGGCGCAGCACTTTGGCCACGCCAAGATCGTCTCCGCTGCCGCTGGGGTAACCCATACGGCAGCAATCACCGAGCATGGCACCCTCTATACCTGGGGTAAAGGAACACATGTGAAGATGGGCGGGGGGGAGGGGGAAGTTCCCGGGGGGCTGGGGCATTGCGCCTGCGACACAAAGTTGGTCCCCACACTGGTTGCCATGCTGCAGGGCGTGCGCGTCGGGCGCTGCCATGGGCTGCCGCCAATGCACGCCCTCGCTTTCGCCATGGGCAACCATTCCCGGCTGGGCCGCGCTGCGCAGATTGCACCGGCTTCTGCTGACAAGGGCACGGACTGTGAGTATGTGTCGATGCCGGGGGAGCTGGTGCAGCGGATTGTTGAGGCATGTGGGGGCGTGTCGCTGGAGGGGGTGGTGCGGCTGCTGGGAGGCGGTATGCTCATCGAGGGGAGGTTGACGTGAATATCCAGTTGGGGATGGCCTCCTCTGGGACATATATGGGGTGGCTACGATTAGTAGGCTCCTTGAAATTATAGGACTCTTTTGCAGAATATTGTCTCTTTTATAGGGCTCGTTTGCAAGAGAAACCTATATTTTTAAGGAGCCTACTAATCGAAGCCACCCCATAGATGCATATGGATATGCCTGTGTTGCACACGTCATTTGTATTTCAGAACATGTATTTCATTCACTGCAACACATTGCAACACACTGCAACACACATTGCATTTCCGAGCGCATCATTCACTGCAACACATTGCAACACACTGCAACACACCCGTCATTTCTATTTCAGAATATGTATTTTAGAACATGTGTATGCTCTCCTGCATACGGATCGCGTGACGAAAAGTGTGGTCGGAATTGCAAGGCGGTGTGTTGCAGTGTGCTGCAGCGCGTTGCAGTGTGTTCGGAATTGCAAGTGCAAGGCGGTGTGTTGCAGTGTGTTGCAATGTTTTGTAGTGAATGATGCGCTCGGAAATGCAAGAGCGGGGCAGTGTGTTGTCGTGTGTTGCAGTATGTTGCAGTGTGTTCCTGTGAATAAAGTGTCTGGAAATGCAAGAGTAGGGCAGTGTGTTGTCGTGTGTTGCCGTGTGTTGCAGTATGTTGCAGTGTGTTCCTGTGAATAAAGTGCTCGGAAATGCAAGAGGAAGGCGGTGTGTTGCCGTGTGTTGCTGTGTGCTGCCGTTAATACTGTGCTCGGAAATGCAAGTGCAAGGTGCTGCAGTAGCGCTGGTTTTAGTGGTGGTGTGTAGGCAGCAGTCCTCATAGTGACAGTGCATCTGCGTGAGATGCTAGTATGGGGTGGCTTTGGTTGGTAGGATCAATTAAATTATAGGTCTCTTTTGCAAAAGAGCCCTATAAAAGAGACGATATTCTGCAAAACAGACCTACAATTTTATCGATCCTACTGACCGTAGCCACCCCATGGAAGTGCAGGAGAACGCGTGATGAGAGAGGAGGCTCCTTAAAATTACAGGTCTCTTTTGCAGAATATAGTCTCGTTTATAGGTCTCTTTTGCAAAAGAGACCTATGAAAGAGAGACACGATTGTCTTACGATAGTCACATGGGGTGGCTACGATTAGTAGGCTCCTTCAAATCATAGTTCTCTTTTGCAGAATGTAGTCTCTTTTATTGGGCTCTTTTGCAAAAGAGACTTATAATTTTGTAAGGAGGTATTGGTAGTGATAGTTATAGAGTGAGTTCACACGAGAGAGCATGTGAGATGATTTCAGGAATGGAGTAGTGAGAATAGGGCTCTTTTTAAAAGAGATGCAGAACCACAGCGGTGCCATCCTATCGCACTACTCCTACTCCTATTTTGGTGGTTCTGCATCTCTTGTAAAAAGAGCCCTATTTTGGCTACAAAGAGCCCTATTTTGGCTACAGGAATGGAGTAGTGCGATAGGATGGCACCGCTTTGATTGGTTGAAAATTGATTTTGAACAAACGAGTCCTCTTTTGAAAAAGGGCCTTTTTCTTGCGGATAATGTCACTTAAGAGGTCATGCGCGAGAGTGATGGTTGGAAAGTGAGGTCTCACCGGAAAACATCTCAGATGGGGGCAGTGATAGAGTAGTGCTATGGGACTGCAACAAGTGATAGAGTAGTGCTATGGGACTGCAACAAGGAGTAGGCTTCCTAAACCGCCAAAATAGGGCTCTGTTCAAAAGAGATGTAGCCAAAATAGGGCTCTTTTAAAAAGGGATGTAGCCAAAATAGGGCTCTTTTTAAAGAGATGTAGAACCGCCAAAATAGGGCTCTTTTTAAAAAAGATGTAAAATAGGGCTCTTTTCAAACGAGATGTAGCCAAAATAGGGCTCTTTTTAAAAGAGATGTAGAACCACCAAAATAGGGCTTCTTTTAAAAGAGATGTAAAATATGGTTCTTTTTAAAAGAGATGTAGCCAAAATAGGGCTCTTTTTGAAGAGATGTGGAACCGCCCAAAAAGGGCTCTTTTTAAAAGAGATATAGCAATACAGGGAGCCTGCTCATTGTTGCCACCCCTTAGTGCAATGGAGGAGGAGAGAGAAAGAGAGAGAGAGAGAGAGAAAAGGAAGGAAGAATGGAGGAAACGAAAGAGGGAGTGAGGAAGAAGGTAGGAAGAAAGAAGGAACAAGGCACAGGAAGGAAGAAAGAAAAGGAAAAAAAGGAAGGACAAAGGAAGAAAGAAGCGGGCGGGCAGGAACACGAGGCAGATGAGCACATTGGGCAGGATACGGAGGAATGGGGGGGGTGTAGGGGGAAGAACGGCGGGGGGGGAGGCTAGCAGAACGAGGAACGAGGGAGAGTTGGAGGGAAATGATCCGAGTCATTTCCCTCCCCTCTGTAAAAGAGCCTTGTGTGTGTACATATACAAAAGAAGCCTTGTATGTGTACAAAACAGACCTGTACGTCTACAAACGAGCCGTATATATGTGAGGTCAAGGATAGAGGAGAGGCCTCTTCTCTGTCCTTGACCTCATATATATACAGCTTTTTTGTAGACGTATAGGTCTCTTTTGTACACGTACAAGGCTCTTTTTGCAGATGTACACACACAAGGCTCTTTTTGTTGGCTCTCCATTGTCCATCCCTCATATAACCTCCCACGCAGGGAATGGGGCGGGTAGGGGTGAAGCAGGGGAAGGGGTCGAGGAAAGGAATAGAGGAGGGAGGAGAGGAGAAAGGGAGTACAGGCGACATATTTAAATATATAAATCAAAAGTATGTAAACATATTTATAACGAAAAATCAGTACATTTATAACGAAAAAGCCTGAGAATAAACTTTTGAAAATATATCTACAGCAAAAAATAGAAAAACATTTCTATAAGGTAAATATATGAATATATTTATAACAAGATGTTAGGGGGAGATGTACGTTTTCTTATAAATATGATGCCTTTAAGGCCCTAAGTTTCGTCATAAACACACGTTTCGTTATAGATATATCGCCTTTACGTTTCGTGATAAATCTGTATCACGTGACGTAGGGGAGGGATAAATGGGAGGAGGAAGAGAGCGAGATAAAGAATAATCCGATGGAGAGACAGCGATTCAGGGAGAGAGTGCAAGAGGCATATGCAAAGTTAAACACACTGGCATATGAGGCACATATGAGGGCGCGGGAGGCATGAGAGCGCAAAAGGCAGGAAGAGAGTGGAGTACAACCTAATGCATTTGGAGTGTCATGTAATCTCAATCTCCAATCTCAATCTCCTGAATCTCTTTTCAACGCAACGTGGTAAAAGCCTGAAGGAGAGCGCAAAGGCATGTGCAAGTTGAAGCACATGTCTCTTAAGGGATCAACTGGATCGTTTTCTGTAACGAGAGGCATATGCAAACTGAAGCACATAATTATGAGAGCGCCAGAGGCATGCACAGCATATTGCATTTCAAGTGTCATTTAATCGCAATCTCTTCAATCTCAATCTCATTGGTCTCTTTTCAACGGAACGTGGCAAAAGAAACCAAAAGAACTAGATTATTGTTTGAGATCTGCAATTGAAGACATGACACTCCAAATGCAATAGGCTATACAAAACAAAACACACATCTTTCCCTGAATCGCTGATTTTCAGTTGGATGATTCTCTGTAGCGAGAGGCATATGCAAAGTGAAGCACATGTGAGAGCGCGGGAGGCAAGTGCAATTTGAAGCACACGTCTCTTGAGGGATCGCTGTCGCTATACTGGATCGTTTTCTGTAGCGTGAGGAATATGCAAAATGAAGCACATGTGAGAGCGCAAGAGGCATCAACAAAGTGGAGTACACAGTATCTCTTAGCGAATCTCTGTCTGTCAATTGGATCGTTCTCTATTGCGAGAGGCGTACGCAAAAGTGAAGCACGTTTGAGAGCGCAAGAGGCATATGCACAGTGAAACACATATGAGAGCGCAAGATGCATACGCACAGTGAAGCACACATTTGTAAATCGAGAGGCCTGCTCCGCCTTTTCTGGAAAAAGCAAGAGTGGTATCGTTAACTGTACTGTTTAAGAAATTATCTGCTGGGCACCTCGTGCGATAGAGAATGATCCAATTGAGAAACAGTGATTTCAGGGAGAGACATGTGATTCACTTTGTATCTGCCTCTCGCATTCTCATAGGTGCTTTATTGTGCAAATGTATCTCGCGTTGTCACGTGCGCTTACTTTGCATATTACGCATGTGCTTCACTTAGCAGATGCCTCTTGCGGTAGAGAACGATCCAACTGAGAGACAGCGATCCATGAAGAGATGTATGTTTCAGTTTGCGTATGCTTTTCGCGCTCTTATACGTACCATGCCAAAGAAATGGAATCGAGACGACACTAAAACAAATCGCCGGTGCTGTCAGCTGTCTTTGGTCGACGATACAAATTTCACCATTATATTATTATTGAAAGAATTGAGTTCCCAATGGCAGCTGTTAGTAAATACAGAAAAACAGTTTCAGGTACAATTGTCTTTTGTACGAGGAAACTCGACAATGTCAAAAGATATTATAGAATCTGTCAGTAAGCTGAATTTACCTAACTTCTATCATAATTGTTTCAGTAAGCTAAATCTGCCTAACTGCATGAACACAAACACACAAACACACAAACACACGACAAATAAACACATAAACACACACACACACAAACACACGAACACACGAACACACAAGCACACAAGCACACACACACAAGCACACAAGCACGCAAGCACACAAACACAGACACACGCAAACACATAAACATGCAAACACACAAATTTGAACACATAAACACACAAACACACAAACACGCAATCACACAAGCACACGAACACACAAACACACAAACATGCAAACATGCAAACACGCAAACACATGAGCACATAAACCCACAAACACAAAAATGTACATATATTTATCACTTTACCTACACATTTTCACATGCACATACAGAGGCACACACACACAAGCACACATGTACAATCAGCACACAAGAGGAATGGGGACAACCAGGCACAGGAGCTTGGTTGAGAGGGGCGGAAGAAAGGCTTTCTTAGAGACCTTGCACACACGCACACACACACTGTGGATATCTCACTGAAATCGAAACTTAGCTTTCTACCACGAAAGCTAAGATAACTCCCAGAAAAGCTAGCTGTCCAGTTTTCGCCAATCTTAGCTTTTGGGGGTGGGGTGATCCGTGGGAGGTAAAAAAAACTTTACACTTATTATCAACATTGTACCATAATATTTTACACAACAGCCTTTTTGCTACAATTGTGGCGGTAATTTGTTCGAGGCGTAAGATACAAACTCCAAACGCCCTTAAGGACCCCCCAAGATGGAAACGAACGTCCGTTTCAAAAATTTATCAAGGGATTTAAGGAATCGGCACTAGATATATATATATATATCTCTTTCTGAAAAAGACACCTGTGAAAGCTAAGATTGGCGAAAACTGGAAAGATAGCTTTCTTGGGGGGTATCTTAGTTTTCGTGGTACAAAGCTAAGTTTCAATTTTCAGATACATATCCTTCGCTGCCCTCCATCAGCTCTGCATATGACACATTTTACTGAAAATGCTGCATTCCGAAAATCAACCAAATCAAGAAACTCGGAATCCTTGGTATCGCACAATACGCATTGATATTAAGATTTGAATTTGATTTGAATTTATACTACTACTAGTACTGAGGAATTTGAGTCTTTCAATTTGGTTGATTTCAGGGGTGTAGCATTTTCTGTAAAATATTTTTCACAGGGGGCTCCTGGGCCCCACATCATCTGGATTTATTTAAAAACGAGCCCTATGTTGATAGGTCACTTTTGCAAAAGAATCTTGTAAACCAATCTTAGCGATGCTATAGCAGTAGAATAGTGACGTTAGGAGGGACCTGGTGTAGCTTGTTTCACGTTAGGGCCATTTTTCTTCAGAAAGGGGTCACGGGTTTCTTTCAGACGAGTCTGAAAGCGAAGTGCACTCAATGTCTCTATTTTCAAATTTCATAGCAAAAGAGCTCGCAAAACTTGAAAAGAGCACACGCTCATCCTAGACCCCGAATCAAGGTTAGACCCTTATTCTAAAAAGGCACAGAGAACATTTTGAAAAGAAGGTACGGGATTAAACACACAGCATCGTAATTGACTTCCGACAGAAAATAGTGGAGGGAGTGGGACAGACGTGTGTGCTCTTGTGTGTGCGTGTATGTGTGTATGTGTGTATGTGTGTGTGTGTGTGTGTGTGTGTGTGTGTGTGTGTGTGTGTGCGTGCGTGTGTCCGTGTGGGTGTGTGTTCGTGTGTGAGTGCATGTTTTTGTGTGTTTGTCTATTTCTCTCTTCCTCTCCCTCTCTCTCTCTTTCTCTCTCTCTTTCTCTTTTTTCCCCCTCCCCTCTCTCTTTCTCTTTCTGTCTCTCTGTCTCTTTTTGTCTTTCTCTCTCTCTCCTGCTCTTTTATCCTTCTCTCGCTCCTTCTTTCGATTCAGGGTTTTCTTTCTGCAGCTCTCTCTTTCTCTTTTTCTCTCGCTCTCTTTTGTCTCGCTCTCCCTTTCCTTTTCTCTTTCTTTTTTTTCCTCGCCCTCCCTTTTTGTCTGGTTTTTTCTCGCATGCTCGCTCGCTCGCGCTCCGCCTTTTCCTATTTTTCGTCGCTATGTTCCTCGCTGTCCCCACACGCCACACCCCGCCAGATTCAAAATATAGAAAAAGCATGTCGAAAAAGATCTTAGTCTATACCAACATTAAAGATTGCTGTAGACAAGATCTGAATATTTGCAAAGAACCTTGATGTGTATGAAACGTGACATGCAAAAGGGTAGTTCTAAATACTGTGGATGTACCAACACAGAAAGAGCGTGCTTTTCACAAAAGACGTGTTAATGTGAATCCTCAGTCGATAAAGGATTCAAAATTCGATAAAGAGGAATACTAGTTATGTCAGCGGAATAAAATAATTTGTTCCAATGACATGAATTCGTAGTACTAGCAGAATCCATAAATCTCCAAATTTTGTTTTCTAAAACGACTTGATATTTCTGTTAGTACTTTTTACAAGCAACCTACACTGATTGAACGACACACATACATGTAAAAAGAGCCCTTGTGTACACAAAACGTGACATGCAAAAAAGCAGTTCTCTCTACGCTAGACCTTCGAACAGTGCATCTTCAATACAAAAAGATTACCGTGCCCGTCAAAAAATGTCGGGATATGCAACAAAGCTGACAAAACAGACAAACCTATCCATGAAAAGTATGGCACTTATAAATAACAAAGAAAGGGTTTCTTCTGTTGCAAAATTTATGTTGCAGACATCCTGGGCACTTTTGCGGGTATGTTGGGCTCTTTTTTAAACGAGTAGGGCTCTTTTGCAGACAAATAGGGCTCGTTTGTATACATGTGAGTCTTTTTCGTATGGCTAGACGGCTCTTTGGTAGACATTTACAGCTCTTTTGAAGACATACAGGTCTTTTTGGAGCACATATATGGCTGGTTTTGTAAACATTTAAAGCTATCGTGTAAATACATAGGGCTCTGTCGCGGACGTCTTGGGCTCTTTTGCAGACACATGGATCTCTTGCGCGAATTTTTGGGTTTCTTTTCGGGAACTGTGCAGCTGCGTCAGACACTGTCAGTGTGCGTGTGTACGCATGCATGTGTGTGTGTGTGTGTGTATGTGTGTGTGTGTGTGTGTGTGTGTGT
>Ga0105054_10012081_pt1 | contig 10636 bp, 10 predicted proteins | sample BON02_FD_78091 | JGI IMG/M metagenome (GOLD analysis project Ga0105054, IMG submission 78091) | Freshwater microbial communities from Lake Bonney liftoff mats and glacier meltwater in Antarctica - BON-02 (megahit assembly) | ecosystem: Environmental > Aquatic > Freshwater > Ice > Glacier... | reverse complement strand
TTTGACTAGCGTTGTTTCGGAGGAAAGCGTGCGCATGATGTCGACCCGCACAGAGCCGCCGCCTGCATCCCAGGAAGCCAAGGAAGCCAAGAAAATCAAATCGATGTTTATTACCGACGGTCGCCGCGAGTACGATGAGGGGACGATGTCGTACCTGTACGAGTTTGACGAGTCTATGGTTCCGGGTCGTGTTTGGGAGGCTTTGATGGTGTTGGAGGAGAAGGGGATGTTTCACTTCCCACACGTCGAGGACTACGATTATCATGCGCTCATCGACAATGTGAAGGACCGCCAGAAGAAAGACGCTGATTTTCGGTGGTTTTTCGAGTCGGCTATGGAAGAGGAGCATGAGTGGCCCCGCAAGGAATCGGGCCGCGAAGAAAATATGAAGCAGCTTGGCGGCTGCTCGTGGGTGGTGAACCTAGTTGAGGCGTAGGACTACTTTGGCTTGCAAGTGCGACAGCAGCGACGTCGGTCTTGTCCGGCGTGGGCTATATAGGCTTGCAGGTGCTTTGCTTTTTGTATGCCACGCACCGTGTCCGCAGTTGCTCCCGAAATAGATCACTTAGTTTCAAGTCGGCTTAACCCAAAAAAATAAACACGGGAAAAAACAAAATACTCGGCGTTGCGTCGGCATGCAGAGTCTGCCTGTTGCTGCCGTACCTGCGGCTGACACGGCGCCGCATGCCGTTGCTGGCATGGTGTTCTGTACCGAGGGGCAGAGGCACAACGTCACTTCATGCTACAAGAGGCCGCACAACATGCAAGTCGACACGAGTCAGTTTGATGAGTGTTCGGGGGAACTATGCCGACACACGCCTGATCCCAAGGGCATGTCGTCTCTGCTGGTGCTAGAACTGAAACCAGCTCACAACATCATCAACAAGTATTACAGCTGCCTGCACCAGCCCACCATGCTCTGCCACAAGATGCTCTTCAACGCTTGTGTCATGCTACCAGGCAACGACAGAAAAGAAAAGGTTCAGGTCCAGTTGCAGAAGACTGGTGGCAAGAAAATCGTCATGCCCGCCGACACACATGACGATTATTGTGTGGTGGTGTGTGCGAAAGACATGTCGCACTATGTGACGCGCGTCGGTGGCGTGTACAAGATCATGCTGCACATGCACGACTGCACGATATGCACTGCGTTCAAAGACCCAAAAAACACCCAGGCACAGGGTGTCGAAAGCCTGCACAAGAAACTCTTTGGTGCAAGCACCGGCACGGCGTGCTTGCCGGCGGGCCCGAATTTCAGCACGGTGCAGCAGATTGGCTCGGTGAAACTCACAATTGGCGCGGTGTGTGCGGAGAAATACTGCACCAAGTTCCTGGTGACAATGGTCTTCATGCAGACACCCCCACACATCAAGGCGCAGTACTACGCGAAAATGGCTGCGCTCGGTATGTGTGAGCGTGTTTTGACAGAATGGGGGCGGGTGCGTGCGATAGGGTGTCTTTTGGAATGCGGCGAGTTTCCTGAGGCTGTGCCGCGTGTGTGTGTGTGTGGCTGGCAGGGGTGCAGTCGTGCAAAGCAGGCAAGGCAGAGCAGAGCAAGGCGTCGCCGCAGCAGCGCAGCATGATGCCTGCTACGGGTCCTTTTCCATTGCCCTACGACGACGTACTGGATATTTCGATGTACTGTGCTGAGGAAATAAGCGGCGACACGGACGTGCACGACTGTTTCAAAGCACTTGAATTCGACCTCGGCACCACTCACCTGCAGTATGCCCGGTGCTCGTCCCACAAACGCAACTGCGAGTAACTCACACACACAAAAACACATGTGTTGCTGGCCCCGGAGGGGCTGCGGGGCGCGCACTTTACTGTGTCTGGCGAGTGCAAACGCAGCTGCAAGTAACTCACACACAAAAAAAACACATGTATTAAAAAAGTTTTCTTAACAGCATTTTAATAAATCACATGCGCGACAGTGCCGATTTGTCAATCGAAAACCAAGGGCTATCACGCTGCAATTGCCTGCAGTCCCGGTGGCCAAAATAGTTGTGCTCTGCCCCTCCGGGCCCCGGGGGGGTTGTAGGCAAAGCAAATGTGGAGTTTGCATATCGCCAACACACGCTTTCTGGATTCATCCCAACAATGCCAGAGGCGGACAACAATGTTGCATTTGTCTGCACCCACAAGAAATTGTCTATATCGCGAAAGACCACGGGACACTGGCGCAATTCTGTGATTTGCTCCGATTGATACACACACATTGCCCACACTTTGAGTAGCATGGCGTCTGGCCTATGTGCAAGTGGGAAGACCGACCTGGAAACCACAGGAATGACCACATTGTTGACCATTTCTCGGATAATTCCCGGTATTGATGTCTCGTTGTTGCTGTGGTGTTGCACATAGGGAACAGGGAAACGAAAAACGACATGCTTGACGTATCGAAACGACGACAGTAGGAAACGGTCTTGTGCAAAATAATACGCCCCCTGACCGGAAATGGCTGCCAGGGCCATTCCGCACTCGATACGCGACCAGGTATATACATAACGGCGCTGTGTCGCTCGCAGCCAGGATACCCCGCTCGACCACAAAACTGTTGGTAACGCAGGCGTGATATCTAGCAGGTCCAAGATGGTTGGCATTATGTCTACTGCTGATGTAAGATTCATGCCAAGAGCAGCTTCAGCGAACTTGGGAGAAACACCAGATTTTTGTGGGCATATCCACAAGGGGATGTGTGAGACTTGCTGGGTAGCGTGGTTGCCATGCACAGCAAAGCCATGCGAGACACACCTCTCCTGGCAATCTTTATCGACATATGGCATCGCGTCTCCATGGTCTGTGGTGATCAGAGTCATTGGTGAAAATCTGGCAGCTGCTGCGGTTATAATGCGAGCATCTCGCATGCTCTTGTCGGCAAGCCGCTCGTATATGGACTTTTCTTTGTGATATCGTAAATGCGGGCCTTGCAAATAAATCACCAAGAAAATAGGTCTGGTCTGTGTATGCAGCCACTCGACTGCTGCCTTGACTACTTTGTCGTCATTTTCAACATTCTTTGACGTTTCGAAAGTCAGCGTGCCTCCACCGTCGCGCAACTTTCGCAGTCGGCAAAAGTCAAACCCAAGTAGTCCGTAATGGAACATGGCCGTTGCATGTCCACTGTGGCGCAACGCGTGTATGGGATAATTTGCCTGGTGCCCACGTTCCTCGCCGCTGTATAGTACGGAATGCATACCGTTCAAAATTGCATAAATGCCGTCATACGTGTAGCTCGAGCCAGCAAAATGATTTTGTAACAGCGAGCATTGACGCAAGTCATGGTGCGTGCGGTTCCTGAACGCAACAGACGTCAACTTGTTTTCTTCTGGCACGTATGCAGAAAATTCCCGCATGGGAAGACCATCAATAATGAACAATATCACACTCAAGTTTGAGTTGCGCGGAAACATGGCACGCAGTGCTGCTGCTGGGGTGTGCTGGTTGTGTAGCACACTGCGCATAATAAGTGTCGCATTCGTGTGCAAAAACACACCATCTACCGTCCGTAAACAACTGCACACGATTGCGCTTACTGCTAACAGAAACATGGGGACCCCGTATACAATTACAGGGATTGTACGATTTCTTACAGAATTCAGGTATACCACCAGATTTCCAACCAGAACATCCGCAATGCGAGCCATAAGGCCCACAATGCAAAGCGTCGTGACAATTTCCATGTGCATGCCCTCAGAATTCTCCCATACCTTAGAAAACATCATCCATACTGTCTGAACCCCCAAGTTGGTCTCTCTGATGATGTACAGATCCAGCAAGACCACCCCCCATGCCAATATTCCTGTTGCAGCGACGAAGGCGTCGCGTAAACGACTTTGTCCACGTGTGTGGATTCCTCGTGGCAGCGATATACAGATTGTCAATGTAACTATGCTCATTGAGAAATTGGCCATCATACACCCATCAGGGGGACGACGTCTCGTACAGTAAATATTGATTTGCACAATTCCATGTAGCATGATCAAAATGTTGCCAACCACGCATGAAGAGAACCATAAGTTCTCGAGTGTCATAGGCGTAGGCGTATAATGAATTCGAGTGTAATCGTGATTTTTCATCACGAACTTTGTGAAATCCACATAGCACGCTTTGGCATGCTCCAGAGTTTTCATCACAAACTTTGTGAAATCCACATAGCACGCTCTGGCATGCTCCAGATTTTTCATCACAAACTTTGTGAAATCCACATAGCACGCTTTGGCGTGCTCCAGATTTTTCATCAAAAGGTACGAGGTATTATGATAAGATTCCGTCGACGTGTTCGATCGCGAATTGTTTTTATTTTTTGAGGCTTCTGTATATGTTTTTATTTTTTTACAAAACACGGTCCGGGAAACCGGCTCTGAACCCGCGCTCGGAACGTGCTGAGAGCATAGTTGAATCGAATCGTTGACTCTTCCCTGCAGTTAGCGCTCCCTGCTGGGACGACTCGGAATGGTCCTTGCTTGTCGCCGGAACCAAACGTCGGATTCGAGGAACTTGAGCTGATCTTTCGTGCAGGATTGAATGGTCACAACTCCTTTCCCAGCAAGCCGCCACTGTCGCAGTAGAGCGCACACGTCCTTGTGCCACACTTCCTTCTGCATATTGCCGTGCTGTTGTGAGGCCATGGCCTGGTGCTCCGCATTACAGAAGCGCGCCACCTTGCAGCCGCCACAACGTAGCATGGGCGGCTGTCCTCCCAAGGCAGCCCCCCCTGGTTGGGGGGAGGGGTGGTCTCGTCCTCGTCCTCTTGCACAGCCTCCGCAAATAATGCGCGCAGTGTCGACCAGTGACTGTAGAAATCTGTGCAGGTAAAGAAGTGCTTGATGCACATCGTCCAAGTCAAAGCTGACAAATGCAAGGTGTAGCAGGATGCTCTGCTTGAGGACAGTGTGCTCGTCTGTTGTGTTGAGTCCCCTACTCCCGACCCCGGAGGGGCCCAGTGCGTCCAGGAACCACTGCCTGGCACGTTTCATCTGCCGCTGGAAGATGAACCCTGCGATGGGCAAGTCACAGCGTGTCTGTGCCCACAGAACGACGCCAATGTTGAACATCGCCCTGTTCTGCTTCGCCGGCTCCTCGATCAGGATTTTGGCAACCGTCAATTCTGCAAAGTACCACGTGAGGGCATCGTTATACTCAAACAGTGCTTTGCTGCAGGCGGCCAGCTCTGTGTAGATCAGCAGCCTTTGGCGCAGGCGGGGTCTGTTTTGCGTGGGTTCTGCACACAGTGGCAGCAGCGATTCCAAATGCTTCCTTGCTGCTTCGTAATCCCCGAGCTGCAGACTGCACTGCCCGATACCAAGACATAGTGAGGCGTCCAACCGCGCTTTGTCGGCAAAGGCCGGCATAGAAGCCAGCAATGCCCTACACCGCACCGTCATCTGTAAACTTTTCTCGTACTGCTGCAGCGCAAAGTAGCACTCTGCCAGCTCTGAACACACCAAAATCTTGACTTGCGCGTCCAGGCACGCATCGTGCACGTGCAGGGCGGTTTCAAACTGTTGCACCGCCCTCGCCCGGTGCTGGTGGTCCACGGTTGCCTTGCCGACTGTGGCGTGTGCCATTCCTAGGACTGCGTAGATCAAGCTTGCTGGGGTTGGGTTCGCAATCGTCAGCTGGGACGCTGCTGTCGTTGCGCTCGCTTCGAGCGCCAGCAGCGTCTCCCACTGCTTGTTCTCGTACAGCTGTGTCACCTGGTGCAGGACTCTTTGTGCGTGGGCGTGGGCACGGTGGGACATCCTGTGGGCTGTGGGACGTTGGGTTGAACAAATGCGCTTATATAGACACACCCCCTGTAGCCGCGCCGCGTGCGGTTTGCTGCTTGGGGTGGCCGAATGCAGGGTGGGGGTCGTCTATCATCCTGAAAAATGGCTTCTCATGCGGTGCCAGCTTGTTCTTGTACGTTGTGCGCATGGCCTGGCAGGCACTACAACGGCACGTCCACGCCCTGCAACGGCACTCGTTTGGCATCTCGTGGCACATGGAGCAGTTGTTCAAGACGCACCCCACGGTGCTGCCAAAGAGGGCCATTTCTTGTTTGAGCTCATGCAGCTCCCTGCACATGTCGGTGTGCGCCTGCTGGGCGGCATACTCGGTGAAGATGGCAAATGCTTCCCGGGACGTGTGCGCCAAGGGCCTGCTGCTAGTCATGTCGTGCATGGCGTCGATCGAGTTCACCCAACACACCAACACACCAACACAACTGTTCTCGTGTAGCCACACAGTACGGTGGAGACACACGAACACGACCATGTCCAAAAAACTCTTTTTACTCCGTCTCTGTCTCTGGCTCTGTCCCTGTCCCTGGCTGACAAAGCCACATATGCTAACATTTCTCTCGTAGGCCTCGATATCCGAGTATTGTAAGTCTATATGCGCACAGATATATTGGCTCAGCTCTTGCCTGGGCACTTGCCTTCCCTGAGCTCTTCTTGTATAGACTCCTCCACCACCGTCACCTCCGGGGCGCTTTTCTTAATGGTTATCCATGACAGCATGCATGACGGTACGCACTGCTGGTTCTGGAGCCCCCGCGCACCATGGTGTCGATAGCAGATACTCTTTGGCGTCGTGGGTGAAGTTGTACGACACAATTTTGTTGCGCTCTGCTTGCAACTGCTTGGTGTCGAGCTGCCACCCGCACGACACAAAGTCCTCCAAGAGAATGAAATCCTCGAGCACGAGTATGCTCTTTGCACACAGGTCGCCCTTGGCATACGCATGCTTCGCACAGTACAAATTGACCGCCTCTTCCGTCTCCTGCGCCATGAAACCCATCGCCCTGGCCATGCTGCCCTCCATACCTTCTCTGGCGGTGGCGGTGTGGGTGGTTGTCGTCTGCACTTCTCTGCAGGGCGACGCCATGCCTGGATCACGGTACCCAGAAGCTGCAGCTGCACACACACACGCCTTTCATCTCCTGTGTTTATATATAAACGAATGGCTTGCGCTTGTCGAGCGCGCAGGCTGGGGGCACGGGCAAGCCGCCCTCGAAACGCGGGCGAACTGGCGGTTCTCGTTCCCGAGGACCTAGACGGTGCCGTCGTCGTTGTGATGCGGCTGGCGGCAGGGCACATGTTGCTCGTGCTGCTCGTGCTGCTCGTGCTGCTCCTGGATCTCAGGCTGGTGCGGTTCTTGCAGACCCTCCGCTTCCTGCGGTTCGTGAACCTCATACGATCCCAGTGTCTCGTGGTGCGGTTCGTTTGAGTAGTACGAAACAAGATAGGGTTGGTGGCTATAGGCCTGCACGAGGTGCCTGGAGAAATCGACAAAGATGAGCCTGATGTTGTTGTTGCTGGGCGGCCCGTGGTGTGTTTCCTGTTCCTGCGACTCGAGCGACTGCGCTCTGCTGCTCGCATGATTCCCGAGACCACACAGAATCCGCCACAGTACCGCAGAGAGGTTGGCTGGAGCGTATGACGCGTCCGAGGTATCAACGCTCTGGCCCCCACCATATCTGCACAGAGGGCACGAGAACCCCTGTGACACAAACGCATACAACAGCGGAATGGCAGAAAACACGTGGCCGCACCCTGTAATCTTGGTACACGTTATCTTGCCAGCCTCCTCGGGCTCACACAGAGCTTGTATGTCTTGGCCGATGATCTTCAGGGCCCAGGAGGGGCCCTGGAGGGCTGCCTGCTGCGGTTTATCTTGGCCGTGCTGCAATTCCGCAGTCATGGTGGCAAGCCGCTCCAGGAGGAACTCATGGTTGTCGCAGACCACCACGCTTTGCAGCATCAGGGAGCAGGGGGTGTCGGAGAATGCTGCGCAGTCGCTGGCATCGAAGACCTGCAGACCCCCCTGCAGCAGACAGCCCGGCAACACAACATCCACTGGCATTCACTGTGTAATTACCACGACTCGTGCAAAAAGGTGGCGGGGAAACCGATCCCCGAGTATCTTCCTGAATGAGTTTGCATTTATATACTACTGCGGGGAGCGCCCCGCGCGCGCTCATAGCCCATGTGCGCGCGCGGGGCGCCCCCCGCAAAAAACAAAAAGAATCCCCACACGCGTGCCACCCGAGGCACACGCCCCGGCACACTGGTCGCCCGTCTGAACTCCGAAATCCGCGCCACAGCGATGCAGGACGAGACGTGGGAATCGCACGCTTACCGCTGCCCGATCTGCATGCAGATTTTCTCCGAGGAGTGCAACTCGAACATGACACCACTTATCCTGTGCATGCACATGCACACCGTGTGCCGCGGGTGCTGCAACACCATCAAAGAACAGCAGCGCTCAGGCGAGCCCACGTGCCCACAATGCCGAGTGGAAATGTGGAAACACGAGGTGGTGAACCGCGAAAAAATCTACTTCCTGGACAAATGCTTGCTGGTGTGCGGGAGCTGCGACAACACGACACCCATGTCGTGTGCGACGGCGCGCCAACACTCGCGCGAATGTGTGGAGAACCACATCACGTGCCCCCTGCTCAACAACGACGTGGTGCTGTCACGGTGCGCCCAAGGCATGAACATCAGCGCACTTTGGGAGCACTGCCAGAAATTCCACGTGCAGGAAGGCTCGCCGCCCACCATGCTGGTCAAGGCACAGAAATCCGACAACAGCAACAACGGAGACTTGACTGCCAGCATGTCCTTTGCTGTCAACTTTGAAAAGAACAACTACTTCTTCTTCACCGTCACAACGGACAACAAGTCCTACAACCTGTGCCTGCACGTCACCAAAGAGATGCCACGCGACAGCCACAACCACAACCACCACGCCTATCGCGACAGTGCCGCCACCGACAACAGCCACGAAAACACCACCATGTTTTTCATTGTGCGCCGCTTCTTCCCCGAACTGGAACTCACCTTCGGCACCATGCTGCTCTCCATCGAGGTGGGCCCCGTGTGCGGCATGCTCTTGCGCGTGCCAAGCGTCGTGTCGTCCTACGAGGACACCACGTCGCTCAAGGACATGCCCCTGCACGACCGTTGCCAGAGGATAGTGCAGGTCCCGATTTCCATGCTGCGCCAGATGACAATACCATCAAACTCTGCTGCTGCTGCAGCGAATTCCACCAGCGCTCCTCCTGTCGGCAACCTCAAAATGATGCTCTCGCTGCAGTTGTACTTCACGGAGTGTGTGCCGGCCCCCCCCCCCACTCTGCACACCGGAGCCTAGTCTGTTTGTTTTGGGCGTTTTTTTTTTGCAAAAATACCCGAAATAGCCCCAGATTGCCCATAAAACGCATTGGGCTGCGCGCCCCGAACAATCTTCGACAGGAGCATGGCATCCAAGCAAGCTGCTTATTTGCTGGCAGAAGCACTTGAGAACCGTCTGTGCGAGGATGTCGCCTTGGCAAGGGATTGGGCGTCGTCGACGTTATATTGCACTGCTGAAGAACAGTGTGCCCCTCAAGCCGCCCTCTGCCGTGCTATACTGGTGCTGGAGCAGAAAAAGAAAGAACGCTACATCCGCCAAATGCAGGCAGACGTCGACTCCATCAAGGCCAAACTCGCCTTCCTCGACAACAATGTCATTCACAACGTTGGCCTCTATGAGAATTTGATGATGACTGGAGTGGATCTGCAAGAGCTCGTCTTGCTCAACGAGAAGGAAAAAAAGACGCTGTAGGAAAGTTCAGGCCAACGTCGAGGTGTGTTTCAAAAGGAGGAAAATGCATGCGCGTGGGATTTGATCCATGCCCTGACACAGGCGCATCTCGGCTTGAGCATTTGTTTTGTATATAAACAACTGCAAAGTGTCCAACCTAGAAAACACGTCACAGAGCCAAAAAATAACACATCTGACACACGCATGCCGGTACATTTGCAAAGGGGCGTGTGCCGCAAATAGCATTTGTGCGTTTTCAAATCCAGGGGGGTCCCAAAACCCTTTTTTTTTGCCAAAATTTTATTTGGCACGTTTCTATTCTGGACACTGCCAGCGCACGAACTTGTTTTTGACTTTTTTTTCTATAAAAAGCTTTCGAACGCAACGCAGAGGCCAGCCGTGCTCGCATGTCGCTGGTACGCAAGTGCGCATGGTGTGAGGCGACACACTTGCCGCTGTCATGCTGTGGCAAATGCCATTTGGTGTCATATTGTGGACGCGACTGTCAAAAAGCACACTGGAAACACGGACACAAAGCGAGCTGCAGCAAGACCGATGTACAAACGACTTTCAGAGTTGCGGGAGCGAGAGAAGGAATTTTACGCAAAGTCCTTGGAGACAGTTCACCCGAGAACATTTCGCTGCATCTGTTTCGTAAAATGACCAAAGCAGCGCAGGAGCAGACAATTGTCAAGTTCACAGAGGCGACTCGGTCGACCCGCAAATACAAGATGAGTGACGTGTCATTACGCTGGGCTGCCGCGAGTACGACAGCACGACTTGCGATGATGTGTATGGTGCTTGACGACTGGGATGCAGCGGACCGGCGTCTACGTGCCTTTTTCCGTCTTGTCAAGAGAGTGGAAGAGCTTGAACCTTCCGAGGCGCAGCGCGATGAATGGGACTTCGACAGTTATGTTACAACAATGACCCAAAATCACAGCGTGGTGGAAGAAATTCTATTGGAGGCCGAAATTTTCGTTACTCGCAAACGCGTCTGGGATTTGGAACCAGGAAGGAACAAGTCCGAGCAAACTTATGCCTTCTTGGAACGCGTAATTTT
>Ga0105054_10012079_pt1 | contig 10636 bp, 10 predicted proteins | sample BON02_FD_78091 | JGI IMG/M metagenome (GOLD analysis project Ga0105054, IMG submission 78091) | Freshwater microbial communities from Lake Bonney liftoff mats and glacier meltwater in Antarctica - BON-02 (megahit assembly) | ecosystem: Environmental > Aquatic > Freshwater > Ice > Glacier... | reverse complement strand
GATATTTTATAATATATTTCCTGGTACTGACACAACCGGTACCGGCCTGAATTCCGGTTAAAGCATCTTTTAGTACCAGTGACACAATCGTGACACTTTACACATACCGGTCCACAAACCGGTTTGTATCCTACAAAAAACGAAGCCTTGGGATGGTTTGGCGGGAATCAGTGCTCCACCTACAATTTTTTGATCACGCCAAAACAATGAAGTTTGCTGCTCTTTGTGGCGGTTTGTGGCTGCTGGCCGCCCCATGGGGGCTCGTTGAGGGCTTTGGCCTTGTTCCTAGTTCCTGCCGCACCTTCGCTGTTCGCCCCGCCCTCGGCCAGAGACAGCCTCGGGTGGGGAGGGTGGCCTGTGTCGGTGGTCTGAGATGCGGGGAGGAGGTGGAGAAGAAGGACCCCATGGTCGTGCCGAGGCCTGATCCTTCCATTCTCGTCTCTGCACGCGGAGAACAGGTATGAGAGAGCAAGTGCTTACATGCTTATTCAAGCAATTTTTTACAGACAAATATATACGCACACACATGCATGCAGCAGAGTTTATCATGTATATATACATGCGTACATACATTCTCACATAGATACATACATATATGCATCCACGCACACGCCTGCAGGAGCAGAAGCAGGCGTTTGCCCTGGCTCTGGGTGTGATTTTTAGTGGCACTGCAGTTGCGATTGCCGGCCTATCGGGACTAGAAGGGCTTTTGCCCGACGGCTGGTTTGCGGCATGGCGAGATTACACGTGGCCTGTGCCACTGGGTCTTATTTTTGCGGCGGCGGGTGTCTCACATTTTACACTTGCACCTGCTTATATTGCAATTGTGCCTCCAATTGGAACATGGGGAGGCTTATGGAAGGTACCTGCTCCTGGAGCTGACAAGCTCGGGCTCAGCTACGCAGAGTACCACACTTACTGGACGGGTGCATGTGAGGTTGTGGGCGGATTGACACTGGCCGGATCAGGCGAGTGTGATGGATATTTTGTGTATATTTGCAAGTGTGTGGTTGTGTGGTTGTGTGATGTGAATGCGCGTCAGATGACATGGTCACCCTGCAGACAAAGATGTGGCCGAGATCTTTCTACGGATTGCGTGTGTGCATTTCAAGTGTAGGGTGTCAGAAAATACATATGAATTTGAAATGATACATCTGTGATGGTCATAAAATGACTTTCATATTCTATTCACCTTTTACCGCAGGACTCGGGTTGCTTGACATTCCTGTCCCTGTGCCGGCATTTTTCCTTGGCTTACTAGTAGCTGCAGTTACTCCGGCCAACATCTACATGTACACACACGACATGCGGATGGGTGACAAAGTCCCTCCGATTCCATATCCGAGCGGGCACTACGGAAGGGCGGCCCTGCAGATGATTTTGCTCTCTTTCTTTGTCAAACTCGTGTTTCAAGAGTGATGTATCAAGTGTGCACTCTTCACAGCCGCCAATATGACCTTCAGCTAAGTCGTTCTGAATTCTTCTAGTTAGGGCAGCAGCGGCACTCTGTGTGTATCTCTTGCAGGTTTTGGCAATATCCACGGGAAAATACAGAATTCAGAAAGCACGTGTATGCTGCAATGCCTTGGTTTTGGTGGTGACGTACGTACACGCACACGCACACGCACATGCACACGCTCACGCACATGCATATGCACATGCGCACGTGCACGCGCACGCGCACGCGCGCGCACATGCACATGCACACGAACACGCGTATGTGCGCGCGCACACGCACACGCATTCGCACGCACACGCACACGCACACGCACACGCACACGCACACGCATTTTCACGCACACACACACGCACACGCACGCGCACTTTCCCGAGAGCCCCGGGTGAAACATCACGGATGGGGTCATTGGTTTGCGATTCCCGTGATTCTTGAGCTCCTTTGTTCAACGATATGTATCAGCAAGCAACACACTCACAACCCTCACAATGGCCACGGTGGCGCAGGTGCTCAAGGTGTAGACACAGGTGTAGATGTTGAGAACATTTTGGCTTTTAAGTACATGTCGCTATCACATAGGGTACTCTCTCTATTCCTGACAAGTGTCTGATGCTTTTGATTCTTTGGCTTTTAAGTTTATTCCATGAATAAGGGGTTCCTGGAACCCCTCTGCGGGGGGAGTCTCCAAAATACTGGAGTGTGGCTGTAGAGTGGCTTCTTGTACTCCATTTTGGATCATTTGTAAGGGATCATCAAAAAAAAATTTGCGAGAATCTAGTGCACTGCCAAACGCCGGCATTTAGGAGACTTCTCCCGCAGAGAGGGCTCCCTACGATCAAAGCACACGTTGTTGTCGTGTAAGTACTCTCTCCGCTCCTGACGAGTTCGTCATTGTAGGCCGCGATTGGTAGACGCAACACCGCTGTTAAAGGAGAGAGTGTGTGTGTCAGGGAGACAGAGAAAGGGAAAGAGAAAACGAGAGAGAGACAGAACGGCAAACGAGAGAGAGAGAGAACGGCAGCTCAAGGGAGACAGAGAGACAAATAAAAAGAGTCTGTATCTCTGTGCCTCTGTGTCTCTGTGCCTTTGTGTCTGTGTGTTTGTGTGTGTCTGTGTGTGTCTGTGTATGTCTGTGTAAGTATGTGGGTCAGTGTGTGTCTGCGTCTGTGTGTATGTCTCTGTGTCTGTGTGTGTCTGTGTGTGTTTGTGTTAGTCTGTTTGTGTATGTGGGTCAGTCCATGCACAAATGAGAAGGGGAAAAAAATGTACCTGAAATTTTAATTCCTCAAGAGTCACAGCGGACCACTAGGTGCTGTCGCTTCGACTACACACAACATGTATGACAAATGATTACGGCGTTGCAATGAATCCGATTCGATGTATTCCACTTCGATGCATTCCACTTTTTTTTCGAATTCCAAGATCGAAGAGGGCTGTCATTCAGGTTGGATAAAATGAAACAAAGTAATGACGGTATACACGTGCATCAAAAATAAGCCACGTAGAGGGTCATTCCATGAAAGGTATCCTGCTTGCTTTCACAATCGATGTATTTGCGTGTGTTGGTTTGTTGTTATGTGCGAGTGCTTGCGAATGTGTTTGTCAGTGTGTATTGTTGTGTGCGCGCATGTAGTGATTTTCTATTAAAAGGGTTCAGATCAGTATTCATGTAGACGTGCTGACAGTGTCATTGTCGTCAAACACTGAAGGCCGAGACAACAGACACTTCGCAGCGCAGTCGTGATGTAATAGACAGAAATTCGTCGCGGTTCAGGCATCTGTGTGTCAATTGGCAACTGCAAACTTCAAGGCTTTGAGTTAGTAAGCACGGCGTTACAGACATGTATGTAGGAAATAACATAAACCCTCATTCGATGCTAACGCGGATTTTGCTCACAATGGGGGGAGAAGAATGGTTATGGTACAGAAAACTTGTAGATTGCAGGTGGGCTCCCCAGCAGCAAACAAAGAAGGCAAAGTGGAAGGTGAATTGGGGGAAGGGGGAGGAAGGAAAAATGGAGAGAGGAGGAGGGGATAGATAGCCATTAGACAAATAGGAGGGGAGCGTAACATTTACGATCCCACAATCCCTAGAAACTACACTGATATTACAACATTCAAGAATGCCCAATCCTGAATGAAAAAAGAAAAAATTCGTGCATTCCAAACCTGTCAGCTATTGAGCTTTGTTGCAAATAAACTAACTCGCACTTGTTTTTTTTTTTTTGGTTTTGAATCCACGCTGCTAGCACGTCAATTACATCAGGATGGCACACAGATGGAGGCGCAGTAATAAGGTAGCCCAGAAGCGCCTGGCTCGAAGGCACTCCCGCAATTAGTATTATTTTTATGTTTTGCACCTTTTTTTTTTGAGGCGCTATTCGCGAAATTTTGAAAACGACATTGGTAACGCGTCCAAAAAAGTATTTCCGGGGTTTTCTGGCGATTATTTTGTTCTTGAACGCCCTCAAAAAAAGAGGTGTTTTCGTACACAAGAATTCACTCGATTTTTGTCAACTATTGTTGTCACAGCATGGAGTCATGTACTCTGACGTGTCCTTTCAAACAAAGAAATCTGAGTGCTTGATCACTGTTGCGTTGACGCCTAATACATACACACCTCTGAGGGAGACTCTCTGTTTTTTCAAAGCAATGTATTCTCCACCATCACGGTCACGCTGAGTGATTCAGAATTTGTCAATAGAAGCACTTCTCCTCAACGGTTTCGGTTAGAATTCATCTTGTTCAGGTTGTGCACACGTTACTGATGGACAAATGTAACGTGTCGAACAAGTGGGTAATCATCATGGAAAAGAGGCAGGACAAAAATGCAGCTTCAACTCCAGCAGGAAAAAGTGGACCTTCAACACTGAATTGATACCGTGTCAGGGGTTCAGGGAGAGGCGCGAAGAAACGGTGTGGAAATGGAGAAGAACAAAGACAGGTCTAGTTGTTGTGATAGTTATGTTACGCGTGTTGACGTACGTTGATTCGTATGAACTGTTTAAACATTGAATTAGTGTTGTGCAATTTGTATCCCACGAGGATTGACAAAGGGTTTGTTGTTTGGCACTTTCTTCATTACTGTTTTTTACAAATTATGTCGTTGTGATCACTGAGTTTTTGAATTGAAATCATTTCAATACCAATGAATCGGCAAACTAAAGATGACACTGAAATCAAACGCCCCACAGACAAGATTATTTTGAAAAAATACGCCGCAGGCAAGAATTTTGGTTACAAAAGTGCGCCACAGGCAAGATTTTATGAAAGAAAACGCGCCGGAGGCAAGATTTTTTGACTGCATTCTGCTGGGTACTCTGCCCTGTTGATATAGTATGTAAATCATTATTTACAAATCACAGGACAAAATCATTTTTCTTTAATGAATCAATTAATGAAACAACTGATTAATAAATAAATTAATGAACAAATTCATTGACGATAAATTCATTAATTATTGAATTAATTCATGAATTAATTCATTTACAAACTAATAAGCCTTGGGCCGGCCCAGAGTTCGTTTGTTTGCCCCACTGCGTCAAGGGCTACAATACCCAATGTGGATGAATATGGAATATCTGAGCAATATCGATTAAACTCCCGCTAGAGGTTAAAAACTTTATTTCTTTCTCTCTGTCTTGAGTGGCGAATACACCACTAAATCACTGGAATAAGTAGTTGGTAAGCACTCAATTAATCACTTAGGACCCAAGAGACTGTCCCGGACCGTTTCCGACCTGCTTGAAGCCGGAGTCGACAGGTGGGAAAAAAAAAGGGTCCACTTTCCCAAACCCATGTTGTCCGTTTAGGTCATCGCCTTTGAGATTCGAAATCCGACCTGCCGGTCAGTGAGTAAAAACAGTCTATAATGTTTGTGGGCTGGCATGTATCATGATAAAATTTAGAGTATGAGTGGCTGGCAGCAGTAACTTTGAATCAGCGAGTATCAATGGCTGACCGTGACTGATGTCCGGTTTCTTGAATTGTGGACATTCAACGTAGAGCGGGAATTTCTCAGCCTGTTTGTGCATGGTTTGAAAATTGGGGACTCTATGAATGTTTTGAATGTAGCCAACCTTACTCTCAAAGACATGCCTTGGGTGGCAAAGAGCTTGACATCACTGTCACGGGCACAAACAAACATCCAGACGAATTGAAGAGAGTAGTTGAATGTCTGCAGGGGAAACATGGGTTAGGTGCAAAGGAAGAATGTGAGTGGGCCTTGAACTCCCCCTAATATTCATATAGTATTTGTGGAAGGTAAATGTGAGCCATTGCGATGATTGAACTGACATCCCGTGAAAACAGTCACAAAAGTAAGACTTAACTCATTGAGTTTGGCAGAAGCCATGCGGTAGGAATAGATGCAGCCTCGGAACTGGCTAAAACGCATGCAACCTACAAGAAGGATCAAGGCGCCACAAGAAAGCACTTCAACGCAGCGATAAAGGGATTCCTGGAACACAGCGATTTCTTGAGGGAACAGGCGAAAAAGGTGATTCGACATGATAAAAATTCGTGACCTTGATGATGTGTCAAAGGGTGTTTGTAGACTGCAATAAACTCGCTCTCCAACAGGGGCTGCTTGAAAATATGCGACAACTATTACTGATGTAATAATTGTCGCTTATTTTCGTGGCAATTCAAACTTCCACTGACCAGGCTCCCTGTCCAGCGATTGCCAGTCTCCCTCTCCAGCGACTGGCAAAATCTGCACTGTGCATGTCTTACCTCGCGAAAATGCCACGCCAACAATTTATTTGTCACAAACGCGACACGCTCATAAATTCAATAAACAAGTGAACCCCCCTTCCTCCGTTGCGAGTACATTGTAAATTTCTAGTAGACAGGTGTAAGTACGTCTGAATATACTTTTGACTCAATCACAGCCACAGGTACTCCTTGATAGGTTCACACGAGTTGTGTTCAATAGCACAGAAATGTTGTGTTAACCTGTCATGTGTGTGGTAGGACAATTGACTATGTGGTACCTACAGACAACATTTGCCATATGTTCTGTGAGAAACGACATATGTTGTGTAAAATTGGACAACATATGAAAACCACAAGATTTTTCTAATGCCTGGGGCTAATAAGTTTTAACACTCAAGCCTCCCTGACTACCAAGAAACGTAGCGCCCAATGGTGTCCCCCCAGTAGGGTACACCATAGTAAGCGGCACCATAGGGCCAGGGTGTCCTCCAGCAGAGCCCGTCAAGATTGCGAATGAGATATTCTTCTGGCAATGCGTTGTTGGAAACCTTAAAACAACCGCCTTGCAGCCGCAGATCACAAACCAGCCCATTTGATGACAGAGATTTAGACGACACACGTACAGGAGCAACCAGCAAGACAACATGTACAAGCAGAAAACATTTCAAGCCTTGAGATGCGTTTGTTCGCCTGGGGAGCGCCTACAGAAAATGCCGAGGTGCGTGCTTGTCGCAACTGAATAGTATATGTTTAGACAAGGCAACAGCGCAAAAAGAGAGAATGCGTGTCGCAACTAAATGCTATATGTTTAGACAGGGCAAGAGCGCCAAAAAAGAAAATGTGAGGGAAGACCTTTGACGATGATACATCATCTTGATATTTTGGTAAAACAGACACAGCATGTACACAGGGCAATACGGGTTAATCTCAGAATCGATGACGTATACAGATCTTACATCACAACTAGAATCACAGTAGCAAAAATTGGGCCACAATCCTGGATCTTTTTGAAAACCCGTCAGAATTTGAAAAAACCCGGAGTCATCAAATCACAAAAACCTGGAGTTGGTATCTCTAGGGAAGGGATGATACAGTCTCAGTAATCAGTGTATGTGGCATAGTATTGTCGCCCAGCCTCCTAAAATTGGCTGACCGACACTGGTTGGACATCATCAAGTTTAAGGCTCCGAAGCGCATTCTCACCTGTAGGCCAGACTACACAACACTGACTTGGATAAGAGCAGTGGGGAAAACAAACGTATTATAAGCCGAGCAAAGGTTAACTGATGATTCAAAACTCAATTAATGAATTGATGAATAAATTAATGAAACAAATAAGATTCTCAATTATGAAGTGTAAAGGTTGAATTATATACTACATCAGCAGGACAGAGTACGGTCTGAGTACACATCAGGATTCAGTCAAAAAATCTGGCTTACGGCGCATTTTGTTTCATAGGTCTTGGTTGCATCACACTTTTTTTTTATAAGGAATCTTGCCTGCGGCGCATTTTTTTCATGATGAACTTCTATTTAATCATTCTGTGGTGCATTTCTATTTCAAGTTTCTTATTCTGTCTACCAATTTATTGGTAGTGAAAATGATTTGAACTCCAATACTCAGTGATTACAACGGCGCTTTCATACAAAACAGTATTGAAGAAATGTCAAACAACAAACCCTTTGTCAGATCAAACCTCGTGAGATACAAATCGCACTACACTAATTTAATTCCAAAACAGTTTATACGAATCAACGTACGTCACACACGTAACATATCTATCACAACTACTAGACTTGATTCCTCTCCGTTTCCACACCGTTTCTTTGCGCCTCCTCCTAAATTTCTGGCACATTGACGATCCTGAGCCAAAAGCAAAAAAAATTGCGCATGCACCCCACTGTACGCATTCACCCCGTGGTGTGAATGAGAAAATCGTACTCGTCGGCTCGAGTCAAGGATTCTAACCGGAACCGTTGAGGAGAAGCGCTTCTATTTAAATAATCTCAGTCACTCAGCGTGACCGTGACTGTGGAGAATAAATTACTTTGAAAAACAGACAGTCTCCTTTAGAGATGTGTATGTGTGGGGTGTCAACTCAACAGTGACCAAGCACTCAGATTACTTTGTTTGAAAGGACGTCACAGCGCGTGGCTCGACGCTGTGATGACACCAGTTGACAAGAAGCGATTGAATTCTTGTGTACGAAAACACCTCTTTTTTTGATGGAGTTCAGGTACAAAAAAATAGCCAAAACCCCAGAAATGCTCTTTCCGACGCGCAACTAATTTCACGTTTTCAAAATTTCACGCGATTTTTTAAAACAGCGCTTCGCACGGTTTTAACGAATTAATTACTGAACGAACTTTGAATTCGGGGCCAAACATTCTGATAAGTTGTTTTTTTACTGAATAAGAGTCGTGTGTGAAAAGAGTCTATCACACAGCACTCGACGCGCACGCACGCACACATGCACACGCACACTCACATACAAAATCACGCACACACGCTTATACACGAAGACACACACACATACACACGATGCATTGGGATCGGCGATTATCAGCCTGCTTGTGAAAAGGTGCAGCAGAGAGGGGAAACAATCCTACTATCTACAGTAGAAAGAGAAAGATGTATTTCAAGACAGCCACCAAATGGGGGAAATGAAGATTATGATGGTGAAAACTCCAGGATCTCAGGTGGGCTCCCTAGCAGCAGAAGAAGAAGAAGGTGAGGTGGGGAAAGAGGGAATGGGAGAGAGTGGAGAGACAATGGGGGTGCGATCAAAGTCGACGGTGGAAATGACGGCGCCTTCATCAAGGTCGAGAACAGGTGAGGCTATGGACGAAACGCCGAGAATTTCTACACAGTGTCATCGAAAGCACCGTAGTCGGCATTGTCGTCATCGTCATCGTCATTGGTGTCGGCCATCACAACGCTCCTGCAGACATTGGCATGCCCGGTTACGACGTCGTCATTCACGTGTACATTGGTATCTTCGTTGGCATCATTGAAATAAGTCATTCACGTGTACATTGGCATCTTCGTCAGCATCATTAAAATAAGAGGTAGCAACACGAGCTGAGGAACCCAAAAAGGTGCTGTGGTACAGTGCTTGACTCCGTGTCAAAAAGTAGTAGGGACTGCGAACCGACGAAGTATAGTCCTAAAACTGGGAAAAGGGCTTTTAGCCAGTCCAGGAAAGAGTGAAGGAGATTGCTGACCCCCACTTCTGTAACTAATGGATCCTGGGCCAGTGCAGCGACAGACGATGAGACAAAAATGTGACAGCCACCATAGAAGGATGTTATCTTTTCCAACGGGAGCCGACGCGACGACATTGACAGCTCCCGCACTGTTAGAAAGGCCACTGACATTGACACAGCGTACAAGACTGTTGGCAGTAGGCGTGACCAGTGTTGGAATCAAATTTTGACCATGCATTGCTCCCTAATTAATTTGTGACTCCTGATAAATCTTTTGTGCGGCGTCAGCCACGAAATCTTGAAAACAAGATTTGAGTAGCGCGTCGGAGAATGTATTTCTGGGTATTTTGGGATGTTTGTTAACCTACTCAATTTCTCCACAAAGAGGTGTTCAATTCCACATCAAATCTCTCTCCCCGGTGAATTGTGACAAACGATTCAGGTTTGTCTGTCTGTGCTTGTTTGTCTCTGTTGCACTTTCGGATGGGTGGTGTTGCGAGTTCTAGCAACAGGTCATCAGGAGCCGCAAGTACCAGTGGAGGCAATGGAGGAGCCAACGACATATGGCTGACTTCCTGCCAAGAAATCTCAACTATGAGTCTCGTTTGTATCTCTGCAGCATTGTGATCTCCTCCCCACCGGCTTTACTAGGTCACCATGGTTGGCGTCCATCATGATGGTTGTACGTTGTCTTGCCGTGCTGGCTCACCATACAGCATCCTTTCTTGCTTGGAACCGGAAATGCCCATCGCATCGTGAGGTACCAAGGCTACACTTACTCCTGGTTGAGCCTTGATACTCCCATGCCGCATGTACACCTTGTCCGCGGGGACTCAAGGTTGTGATGCAATCTGGACGTTTTGCGCCAAGTGGTTCGAACCCGCGGCTCCGCGCTGGTGGTTCTTGTAGTTCCAACTTAGTTTCAGATGATATCAAGCACTTGTTATTATCCGTGGCTGAGTGGGAACTACAAGAAACCACCAGTGCAGAGCCGCGAGTTGGATCCCCGTGGTGCAAAATCTCCAGAGTGATGATGATTGCTGTTATTATCAGACTTAAAAAAATAATGTAGTAATTGCGTTTGGAACTCTCTCGTCTTTTCTTACCTAGCTTCACATAATGAGTGGCATTGTTTGATGATGATTGCTTTTATTACTTTCAAAAGTAGTTTAGTACCCTTGTTTGAGGGTCTATGAAGCTCAAATTCATGGGAATTTGAGTTGTCGGGTTTTAGACGGAATCGAACCGACGACCTAG
>Ga0105054_10012077_pt1 | contig 10637 bp, 6 predicted proteins | sample BON02_FD_78091 | JGI IMG/M metagenome (GOLD analysis project Ga0105054, IMG submission 78091) | Freshwater microbial communities from Lake Bonney liftoff mats and glacier meltwater in Antarctica - BON-02 (megahit assembly) | ecosystem: Environmental > Aquatic > Freshwater > Ice > Glacier... | reverse complement strand
GGAAACTGATTCATAAGTGTACTGCCTGTGGCAACCTCGAAAGTGCGCATCGGCATGTGTGCCCTGCGTGTGGGGGGATAGGGAAGGATTCTGAGGTGGTGGGACGAGCAGTCTACCGCAGCCGACTCTTCCTCGGTAGTGTATTTGAATGCTTGGAAGAGAAGCTATGTTGACAACCTGCCAACTCCCGATATATAATAACCAACTCTAATGGAGAACAACTATGGTAACACAAGAAAGGCTAAAAGAATTATTAACGTATGACCCAGAACACTGTAGCGGTTTAACTCTACCTTTTGGGGGTGCCTAATGGTCGCACGTACAGCCCCCCTACCAAATATAAAGAAACTATTTGTACCTGACCCAGGCTATGTCATCATAGACGCTGACTTAGACAGGGCTGACGTGCAGGTAGTCATATGGGAAGCAGATGATGATGACCTCAAAGCCAAAATACGGGAAGGTGTTGACCTTCACATTGAGAACGCCAAAGACATCTTTGGGTTGCGCTCGATTCATGATGTTACGAAACTACAGAGACAGCAGACGAAAGGCTTTGTTCATGGCACAAATTACGCTGGCAAACCCCCAACCATGGCAAAGACAGTTGGCCTTACAACTCACGAAGCCGACCAAGCCCAAAAGCGGTGGTTTGCTGCTCACCCAGGAATACTCGAGTGGCACAGAAGAACTGAGCTACAACTCCAAACTACGCGGACTGTCTATAACATGTTTGGTTATAGACGATTTTATTTCGAGCGAATTGAAGGCTTGCTCCCCCGGGCTCTTGCCTGGAATCCTCAGTCGACTGTAGGGATTGTAACTAACAGGGGACTGATGAATATCTATCGAGATCTCCCACAAGTCCAGCTCCTTCTACAAGTCCATGACTCCCTTGTTTTTCAAATCCCACACAACGCAGTCGGCACCTTGCTGCCCAAGATAAAGACTGCTCTCGAAATCGTCATCCCTTATGACGACCCCCTTATAATCGGTGTGGGTTGTGAAGCATCCTCCCGCTCGTGGGGAGACTGTAAGAAGATAGACTGGTCAGCCCAAGCAATTAACTAACCCTAAGAGGACTCAAAAATGTCAATAGTTTACTTAGCTTCCCCCTACACAAGCCATGCCTCAGACCCCTCTGTGAAAACTCGCATTGAAGAGGAGCGTTACCAGAGCTGCCTTGATCAAGTTAGATTCAGCTTAGACCACGCCCAGCACTTTACGGTCTACAGCCCTGTTCTCCACTACCACCCTGTCGCAGTCAAGCATGGCCTGCCTGGAGACTATGCTTTCTGGAAGCGGCGTAATGATGACTTTCTGGCGGTTGCTTCCGAGGTCTGGGTCTTATGCCTTAAGGGTTGGAAGGAGTCGAAGGGTGTTGCGGGTGAGGTAGCCTACGCGGAGAGTCTTGGCAAAAACATCATCTACGTTTACCCAGGGCTTTAAGAGAGATCTTTTGTACGGGTTGTTCATATTAAACAACCCGTATTTATAATGGAGACTGCATGACACGCAAACGTATACACGCTGACTGGCTGAGAGCCTATATGAAATATAGCAGCCACTCGGAAGCCCCCGATAAGTTTCACTTTTGGACAGGTGTTAGCACCATCGCAGGTGCGCTCCGCCGTAAGTGCTGGATAGACCAGAAGTACTTCTCCTGGGTTCCTAATTTCTATATCATCTTCGTAGCTCCTCCAGGCGTTGTATCTAAATCTACAACAGCCTCCATCGGTATGCGCCTACTCAAACAGGTCGAGGGTGTTAAGTTCGGCCCAGACTCCTCCACATGGCAGGCCCTTACGGTCTCGATGGCTGAGGCAACAGAGGAGTTCTTGATGCCGAACGGGGAGTTCTTCCCTATGTCTGCTATGACAATCGTTTCAAGTGAGCTCGGCACATTCCTTGACCCTCACAATGGTGAGATGGTTGATGCCCTTGTGAGCTGGTGGGATGGTCAGGCAGGTGTCTGGGAAAAGAATACTAAGACTTCTGGAAGTGACCGCATCATTAACCCTTGGATAAACATGCTTGCTTGCACAACCCCAGCTTGGATAGCAGGCAACTTCCCGCAGTACATGATAGGGGGTGGCTTCACCTCCCGCACCATCTTTGTCTACGGGGACAAAAAACGTCAGCTTATACCTTACCCTGCAGATGCCGTACCCGCAGACTTCAAGCAGCAAGAGATAGAACTCGTACACGACCTTAACATCATTGCCCAGATTGCGGGTGAGTATACGCTAACGGCCGCAGCTAAGAAGTATGGGATTGCTTGGTATGAAGATCATTATACTAAACAACCTAAGCACCTCGGTGATGAACAATACAAAGGTTATATGGCGCGCAAGCAATCCCATATCCACAAGCTCGGGATGGTTATAGCAGCTTCGGAAAGCGATAACCTTTTCATTGAGGAGGAACACCTCGTCCTAGCGGCTGAGATAGTCTCCTCCCTCGAAACGGATATGCCTAAGGTATTCGCTCAGATACACACAACAGAGGAGTCGCAAAAAACCATCGAGATTATAGAAATCGTAAGTGCTGTTAAGAGTATAGCCCTCGTGGATTTATATCGAAAGTTCCACACCAAGATGATTTATAAAGTATTCATCGAGGCGCTTACCAGTGCAATCCAGTCAGGCTACATTCGTCAAGTGCAGGAAGGTAATTCAATCATTATCAAAAGCTGTAGGGTGCCTGACTAGTTGAAGTTATCTCGAAGTACGGGAGGATTTCCTAAGCCTAGGTCACGCCTAATATCTCCTGGTAAGGCCTTCCCTTTAATCGCCGCCACAGGTTTCAGGAAGTACTGACCCTTAGCCCCATCAGGTATCTGTTTATTATACCGGACTATGAGCTTATCAACATTCACCTCATCCTCAGGAGTATGAGCCTGCCTAGCCATCGCCCAAAGGTCTAACTGCCTAGCCGTCCAATACCTTGCCCCATCCTGCTCAGCTTTGAACTCCTCAAAGGACTTGGCGATTAGCTTAGATGGGAACCCCAACATAGACATCCAGTAGTCATTGCCATAAGGTTCAATACCTTCTTTATTGAAGTCTACAATAGGGATGCTACCCCCACCCTTAGCAAAGATACCACCCTCGTCAAAATTCTTAATCGTCTTCTGAATGTTGCGGGAGCCTGGCAGGTTAAGGAATAAATTCTCAAGCCCATCAGGTGAATTATTCCCCATTGCATCCGCAAAGTTATTAAGCATGCTCGGAGCAACAAAGCCATTCAAAAGAGAGCCAATCAATTCTGGGTCATGCCGATCATCTGAGAGCAGCGCGGTATTACGGAAGTTCTCCCCAAGCTGGAATGGGTCACCAAGACTTAGTGAGCTTTGGATGTTAAAGATACCAGAAGCTCCCAACGCACCTGTGGCAACCAAACCACTTAAGCTGTCGGGTAAAGTCTCAGTCATCCACGTATTGATTGCGTCGACTTCAGCCTTACTAAACCCTAGCCCCCCTGCAATTGAAGCCACCGGAGGTGCAAGAGATTCAGCCCCTCTACGCGTAGCCTGTCTTGCAGACTGTCTGATGTTCAAGGGTAGCTGTAAGGTATCCGGACTAACATTTAAGGCCTCAGCCCCCTTGGTCACAAGAACATCTGTTACATCCGCCAGCGTTCCGAAGAAAGGCAGGGACTCAACCCCTCCGAGCATTAGTAAGGCTAACCACATATGTGCCCAGGCTTTTTTATCACCCCCCGCTAGATTCCCCATGTGTATGAGTACAGGCTTAAGGAACACGAAGAAAGCTTTACCTAAGCTACCTCTCCCAAGCGGCGGACGGTTACTGTTGTTAAAGCGGCCTAAGGTACTAGCAACCGCTTGCCTTGCAACGATATGAGCAGGGAACTTACTTACCTCAGGCTCAGTGAATAAGCTATCAGGCAAGCGGTCTATCGCCCCAATCACCCGTCTGTTGGGATCCGTAGGCGCTACCGTAATAACACCCTCGGCAGAAAGCCGACCCTCTTTATCTGCAAGCCTTTCCTCTAGAATAAAGGTACTTAGGTAGGTGTAAATGCGAGTGAATTTTTCAGCGTATTGGAAGGGTAAGCCCCCTAGCCACTGAGCATCTTGCAAACCCCGTAGGAGTTTATTAGGTGTCTGTAGTCGGGAGAGTTCAAAGCCATTAGTTGCATTACCGAGTTCCCTGAAGAGAGTCTCATCAAATTCCCCCTCACGCCTACCGGTCTCATAACCCCTACGAACATTAGCAAACTTTGCAGAGACAAACTCTGGATTCTTTATGAGCTCAAACAGAAATTCCCCCACCTCCTTACTGGCCCGCAGAGTCTCACCAAAGCCATATCGAGCCGTTTGGTGAGGAATTACCAACAGTGGTATTACTGATACGCTAACAAGTGCTGCCTTGGGAACAGCCCATATGTAATTAGTGAAAGCCAGCGTAGACAGTATGGATGATTCGTGCTGACTCCCTAGGATATACTGAAAGTGTTGTTGGTACCAGCGGGATAGCAGTACGCGCTTCTCTATGTTAACGCTCTCTCCCGCTACCCGCAACGAGCCCTGTGTGACCCCTTCCGAGTCAATGACATTTCGTGTGCTGGAAACTATCTGGTCAAGGGAGTCGGTAAGAATAGGACGAAATTTAATATTGCTTAGGGCTGACGAAACTGTCATCATGTAAGTTGCAAAAGCTCTCATACCATCTGTACTATACCCAGGTACTCCGCCACGCTTTCTGAAGTGTTTTTTCATCCCTCTCACAGGGTCGAAGCTATCAGCGAGTTCCCTTAGTTCCGCTTTCTGCTTAGCCGTGAGTTCTAAGTGCTTTTCTAACTGCTTAACAAATTCGGCATTAAGCATCCCAAGATTTCCCGTCTCGAGGGACTCTAGGTCTAAGCTCTCTATGACATTGAACCCCTTACTCTCGAGCTCTTTTCGACGAGCTGTCCGCAGACGTTTTGAATCAAAAGCCCCATTTTCAAACGTAGTACCGGCCTTTATCTCAACACCATCAACAACCGTATCAGTTGCATACACCGCCCTGTATGTACGTTTCCCAAAGCGTATAGCTGGCGCGTAAGGGCGAATCCTATAACCCCTGAAAGTAGCCTTTAGTTCTTGGAGTCTCTTAAGCAGCTCCTGGGGATTGTCCTCAAACTCCCTCTTAAGGTTAGTCGCGATAAGACTCTCTAACTCATTAATAACTTCTAGGTAAATCTGAGCTACTTTCTGATACTCCACAAGCATCTCATCAGACATATTATATTTCTTTACAGTATCAGCAATTGAAGCTGGGCGGAAGGCCTCCTCAGTTGAGGGTAAAGGAATCAGCCACTTACCTGTAGTTTCAAAGTCAATCGCCTGATCCATCATCATAGTGAATAAGCTATCAAGGTCTTCGGTTGGGAGCTTGCGCAAAGCCCTAATCTCATCATCTGCACGCTTAGCCCAACTTTTTGCATAGACTGCCTTTTGCTCAGTTCCTATAAGATATCCGACAGACCCAGGCACCTGAAGGTTTGCCCGCGTCATCTGGTTTATATCTGCAAGATTACGAATGAACCAGCTTGCTCTATCCAGTTGGTATTCTTTTATCGCTACATCCTTAGGAGACATTCCCGCCATCCTTAGGGGGGTCACAGCCTCCGTCACTGTAGCATTCTGAAATGGTAGCAGCAATTCGGCATTCGAAGCCTGTACGGGGATATCAAACATGCCGCTGGCATCTTGCACAGCTTCTGGGAATAGATGAGGTACTAACCCTTGTGGGTCATTTACCCTGACTGAAACCGATGGCTGCCCCTTTAGATAGGCTGCTCTATAAAGTTGTTGTAAGGTATCCAGAGGTGACGCCACCAATTGTGGGTTTAACGTTCTGGCTCGAACGAAAAGAGCTTCGTGGAAAGAACTCAGCTTAATGGTAGGCGACTTTCTGGATTGAGCCAACCGTAGGGTATACTCAAGCATGCTCTTCTGATTCTCTGAAAGCCCTAGCTTATTCGCAGCTTCCCTAAGCTTACTTGGTGCAAAGCGACCAGCCTTTATACCGGAAGGTAGAGTGACCATTCTAGCAATAGAATCCGTTGAAGCTTTCAGCAGGGTATCAACTTGTTGAACACCTTCAGCACTTCGCACAACCTTATTCTGCGGTTGCTTCATCCTTTGCTGGGCCGTCCGTAAAAGATTTTCAATATCTGCCTTACGTATCTTCCTAGCAACCTTACTATTCTTAACAAAAGGTAGGCTTCGAGCAACCTTCAAGAAGAATGCGATAATCCGATTCTTCAGTCTTGTAAGCTTTTCATTAAACTTCCCAGGCTCTGCAATCTCAGCAATGAACTCATCCATCGCCCTTGCGACCTCGGCAGGCTTAGTTAAGTCAAACTTCAGGAACTCAGCATTGAACTCAGCAAGTTCCTTCGGTATGGTTTTCGCAAACCCCAGAAGGATTTTCTGATACCGTTGCTCAAGTTGCTCAGGGGTTTCACCAGGCCGGCGTATTAATGCCCGTATACCGGCATGAGCTACATCTTCATGGAGGAGATTCCTAACCACACTCTCTCTACTAACTGCTGTATTTACGTTAAAGAAAGTCCGCGCAGGTATCTCAACCCCTTCGACTGTGGTAGACCCTCTGATAAAAAAGGCCTGCGTCCCGCGAGCAACCTCACCACTTAACTCCGGCGGTAAGTCGTCAACAGTTTCAAAGATAGTAAAGGGTGGAGCTCCTGGATTAGATGCCTTGAAGTCTTGAACAATCTCCTCAACCTCCTCACGAGGTAGATGCTTTTGTATAACTGTACGGCCAGCACTTCGCAGCAAATCCAAACCTTCTATGAAAGCAGTAACCATCTCATCAAGTTCGGCCTCTGAAACTGCTCTCCTACTAGCGGGGGCAACAGCCTGCACCTTCTCTTCCAGAAGTACGAATCTCTCAAGCGCCGTAGGACTCACCTCAACACCATCCGCTAGCTGAGTCGCAATCCTATTGTATGTACGGGTCTCGCCCTCTGTAAGATTCGGCAAAACCCTAGGCTGTTCAACAGGCACACCAGTCGCTGCTGCTTCCTGCTGCTCAGCAAATTCTGCCTGAGCCTCTTCTTCCTCAAAAGCAAGCATGTCAGTTGGAGATGGCAGGGCTAGGCGTTCCGTTCCGGCGGCCCCGATTCTAAATGGTTCTATGGCTATGGGGTTAGGATTGCCCGCGGTGGCGCGTGGTGATGTAAAATCATTGGTTGGGGCAATGATGGCGGGTACGCCAATCGAAACCCCCAAATCGCCATCAACCTCAGCTACCCCCTGAACATCACTACCCAGAAGGAAATCAGCTGACCCTCCAACTGGCGGCAACTCCTCATTGCTGATGGCAAGCTCACTCGGCTCACCATTCACAGGTAGGGCATTTTCAAAAGTTTGACTATCAGGGTCGAGTAGGTTCAGAAGGGTTTTAGAATTCTCCCCTGGGATAAAGTCACCCTCAAGAGGTTCTGTTTCAAACCCAGTTGCTTGATTAGACTTCTTCCGTACGCGCAAGCCGAACAGTCCGGCAAGAGTTTGGGCAGTAGCTGACACACCCCCACCTACAAGTGCAGCATCGCCAGTCCCCCCGAGAAGTTCTTGGTCTGGTTTAAAGCCTTGTAATGTCTTAGCATCAAAGTTCTGGAGGAAAGTATCAAAAGCTTCTTGCCCAGCTTCCACACTCACAGTAAGAAGTTCCCCAAGAGCCTTTTGAAGAAAACCCCCTGAGTTTAGAGCCTTTAGTGCCCTGACTGGAGCTAGCAGCTCAAGTGGAGCTGTAACCGCACCCAGTTCGGCGGATTTATCAGACTCCTCAGCCGTTGCACCTTTTTGTAAAGCACTCTGGCGGAAGTCCCCAGCCTTGAAACCAAAGAGACCTCCCAACGCAACAAGGGGGTTAATCGCCGCAGTCCCCGCAATCGCTGCGAAGCTTCCTAAACCTGGGCCAAAACCTTCAGCAATAAGCTTTTCGTTTTCGGTAGCCTCAGGAGGGAGTTCCTTAACAGGTAGGATATCCGAGACAAACTTGTTAGCTTCGGTGAACCTCTTGACCTTACGGTCTGCAAACTCTGCATCAGATTCCTCAGCCCCAAACTTAGGTAGGGTTAGCTGAGCCTGAGTTTCCCCCGCAAGAGAGCCGAGGGTTTGGACAACACCGGCGGGTATGTTCCTGAGGGTTGTACCAGCTGTTTCAAGAACCCCTACCCCGACCGAGCCAAGGGCGAAGCCTTTCGAACTCCCTAGGGTAAAAGCTGAACTTCCTAACGTAAATTCTGAACTTTCCTCAGGGGTTCCCTGTGGTTTTTTATCAGAGCCTAGTGTGAACTCCATGAGTGAATCCTTTAGTTTCTAGCTGTTACAGTATCAACAACCTTACTATCAACAATTATATTAAACGTCCCAGGGCTTGCTTGCTCTAAAGTAGCGTCAGCCCCAAACGTCGTTTTAACAAAATCCTGCATAGCTTGGGAAGGGAGTTCTACTGGTATAGGTTCTGTAAGACCCAGCGCTTGGTTAACATTACTTACAAAACTGCCGGCAGCTTCTGGGGTCCCCGAGAATGAGGCCAGACCGAGGTTGCCCCCGATAGCAATACCTATAGCAAAACGCCTGAAAGCCCTAGTTGCCTTCTTGATTTGCTCCGGCGTTGCTTGCTCTCGAGTCACCCCAAGTATGGCTAGCTCATTATTAATCCCTTGTATATCCGAAGAGGGTAGGGAGCCAGAGGCCTTAGCATTCCTGAAAGCAATGTTCTCAGCACTCGTTAATTTCGCATACTTGAAGGTAAGCTCATCATTATTAAGCTTCGTAGTCGCATCAAGTTGGAGGCGAAGCGTCTCAGCATTCGTCGTATTCGTATTTGCGTTCTGCTGACTGACCCCAACCCCAGCGGCTGTTGCACCAGTCTCGGCAGCCCGTTCAGCAACTTTGCCCGCTGTCTGAGCTGACGTATCGGCCGCACCCGCAAGTTGACCTTCTGCCTGCGCTGCCTGTAAGGCTCGGGTACTCTGGGCATTTGTGGCAACCTGCCCCGTCTCAGCAACAGTCTTTCCTGTTGTTGCCTGAACACCCGCAGTTGTAGCAGCCTTTTGCTCAGTCGCAAGCCGTCTATCTTCTGCTGCTTGCTTTCTGGTAATATCATCATTCCGCGACTGCTGTAAGGAGCTTAATGAGTTCTGTAAGTTATTCGCGAGAAGCGACCCTTCGCTCTGACCTCTCTTAGGCCCAGCCAGAACACCTGTTCCAAACTGAATGAGAGCGTTCTGAACGTTCGGGTCTTGCTTCAGGGCAGCAAAGAAGTCCCTGAAACCAGACTTTCGCTGTGCTAGCGCTTGAGGACTCGCTGGTGGTACGGCCTGTGGCTGAGCCTGAGGTGCTGGTGCTTGCACTGCCTGTGGTTGCTGTGGGGCCAAAGCAGCTGCTAGTGGGTTATTAGTCGCCATTACGCACCTCCGTTAAGTAATCGTGCAAGGCTTATTTGTGTTTGCTGTCTTGGGTCAGGCCCTGCCAAATTAAATGGCTGAGCTGGGATAGTATTCCCTAGAGATGGCCCACCGCCTGGGGCTTGCCCTGGAGCTGGCAGTTCATCAAAGCTAACCTGAGGTAAAACCCCTTGTCCAAGGACAGCTCCGAGTTGCTGACGTAAGGCATCTTGCTCTTCCAGTGGGCTTGGGGCGTTGGGAGTGGTTGCGCCAGACTGTGTGTTAACAGTGCCTGGAAGTCCCGCTAACCCTGGCCCAGTCACACCCCCCGTAGGGTCTTGTATAACCGGTTGCTGAGGTATCGTAGCCGGAAGCGTTGGCTGGCTCTGCGAAGCTCCTCCAATTGGTTGTGGCTGTACTGGTGGAACACCAGCAGCACCTGGCTGTGGCCCAATTCCGCCAAACCCTTCAGGAGGTTCAGAGCTAAGTGCGAGCTTGTTTATCGCATCTTCCTCAGCTTGACCCCCTTGTGCGAGGATAGCTAAAAGGTCTGAAAAACTTGCCATGATATATCTCCTATAAGAAACTTAATACTGCGCCAATGCCTGCGCCGAGAGGGCCTGAGAGACTCAGTGCTGATGCTAAACCTGCACCCGCTGCTGCTCCGCCAAGCGCACCTACAACAGGACTCACTCCAGGTGCTGCCGGCCCTGTCGAAGTCGAGTTACTCACACCGCCAAACTCACCTTGAACTAATTGCTGGAAGGCAGCCAGTCTGTTCGCATCAAGATTCTCTAATTGATTACTTTGGAATACATCAGCATTTATCAAATTCTGCTCTTGCGTCTGATTCTGCTGACCTATAGCATCTAAAGCCGTACCCTGACCGAGGGCCAGTTGTGTTGTCTGTGGTAGTACAGCGAGGGTTTTATTGAATGTCTCCAGCCCGCTATCGAAAGCATCACTAGCTCGTCGGGATGCATCACTCTGGAGGACGTTTGCTAAGTCACCTGCTGCAACACCTTCCGCAATCCCTTGGCGGGAACCCCCAAACTGACCTGCATCTCCTGCACCACTTCTAATCTGCGGCAGTACCTGACGGTTAAAGTTATCAATTGTAGGTTGCTGACCAAGGCGAATACTCTCCTGCAGGTTAGCATTAGTGTTCGGATCTAGTACATCACTGAGGCCAAACTGAAGAGCCTCCT
>Ga0105054_10012073_pt1 | contig 10640 bp, 9 predicted proteins | sample BON02_FD_78091 | JGI IMG/M metagenome (GOLD analysis project Ga0105054, IMG submission 78091) | Freshwater microbial communities from Lake Bonney liftoff mats and glacier meltwater in Antarctica - BON-02 (megahit assembly) | ecosystem: Environmental > Aquatic > Freshwater > Ice > Glacier... | reverse complement strand
TTTTTTTAGTGCGCTGGTCTGTGATCTGCTGCCAAGACGGTTGTTTGATGGCTTTTGCTAAAGGTGCATTGCCCGAAGAGTATCTCAGTCACAATTTTGACGAGCAATGCTTGGGAGGACACTTGGCCTATTTGATGCCTTTCCTACCCGAGGGGGGGGGTACCATTGATCCCTGGGCACTGCGTTTCTTGGTAGTTAGGGAGATTGATTGTGGGAATTGGTTAGTCTGAGGATACATGCCAGCCCACCAACATTGTGATTGGTTTTACCCACTAGGTTGGGGATCTAATTGGGTCTACCATAAACTAGGTAATGGATGCTCCAGTCCGGGACAGGTTCTTGGGTCCTAAGTGGCTAATTGGGTGTTCGCCATCCGCTTTGTCCAGTGATTAGGTTGGGTCTTCGGAACCCAAGAAAGAAAAGAAAGGAAACCCCACATTCATGTGTCCCAGGTCCATTGCGACAGTGCCTTCGAGCCAGGTGTTTCTGGGCTACCTTATTACTGCACACCACCTGTTTTCGTGTCTGCTCTTCTTATCGCACTTACTGTGTGGCGATAAAACCCAAAAAAACAAAAAACGACACTGGGCTGACAGAGTTGGACGGGCACCCCCTGGGGGTGTATGGGTCTGGTTTATGGTTTAGTTCCCGGTTATACTACCCTTTCAGTAAGGGTCCGGGCCAACATTAATTCGGTGCCTTAAAAATAAAAAGTGTGAGAACGAACAAAAGAAAGTAATTAGAAAGAGTAATTGTTGGGAACATGTTTGTGGGGTGGGTGAGTTTGTCCGCTAGAGAAGAGGGCAAGGAAGTGGCCGAATGTGAATGTATTCTTTTTCTTGAAGACCACACAAGAAGGGCCAGCAGTGCACTGTGCCTCTGCGCATCCTTGACTTCCTGCTTGACTTCTAAAAAGCGACACTACTACAGCAGAATCACGAGGACTATGGACTAATGTAATAACAAATCTGCACATACACGTGTAGTGGGGGTATTTAAGTATGCGTAATTACGTTATTCAAAGATTGTTTTTACCCACTGATTGTTTTTAGTGACCGCGTGGGCCTGATTTAGGCGGGCCCACTACCATAAGTAAGTGATCAACGGTCCGGGACAGTCTCTTGGGTCGTCAGTGATTAAGTTGCGTCACCCAAGAAAGAAGGAAAGATTCAGATTTCGAGAATTATTCAATGGAGGGCCTTATACCCTCCATTGATTAGTGCTGTATTAATTTAAACCCATTTAACAGTAACGTTTGCGAACTGGGCCGAGCCCGGTTCGCCCGGTTCGCTGAGGAGGTTTGGATTTCCCGACGGCCTTGTAGTCCCACTTTGTGGGACTGGGACAGGTTCCATCGTGGGCATAGAGCCTGTCCTGCGACAGGGACAGGGTATATGACCTGTCCATGGGACAGGGACAGGTCTCTTTTGACCTTTCCCTGTCCCAGTGGGACAGATTTGGTACAGGCAGCGTGCCTGTCCCATTGGGAAAGGCACAACCTGTTCCACTGGGACAGGCACTCTTCCTGTCCCACTTTTGCTTGTCCCAGTGGGACAGGTCTGGTACAGGTACTACCCTTCCAAAGTTGGCACTTGACCAAATTTAAGGTTGTTCCTTATCAAACAACCAAAGGGGTCCTAATTGAATTTCAGAAATTCCTTATCAAAAATCTCAAATTGTCAATAATCGAGACTAAAATCAGATTTTTTTTCACTAATCTAACCAAGCCGTCAGCCTGAAGCATCAGTGCCATCACCCGTTGACATGAGCGATCCATCTGCGCCTGCGTTGGAGATTGAGGATGACAAGACGGGTTCCAACACGGAGCAAACTTCCACAGCACAGATCAAGCGTCACAAGGGATATCAGGTGGACCAAGCTGAGACGGGTGGTCCAGCGGCAGCGAACGCTGATTTGAAGCCGCTGCCAGCTTTTGCAGGTGCTACTTCTGCCATTTTGCAGCCGCCGAGCGCTGTTTTGCAGCCACTGCCAGCTTTTTCAGCCAGTGGCGCTGCCAATTTCGCTGTTTTTGCAGCTGGTGGCGCTGCCAATTTTGCAGCCGCAGCAGCGAGCAATGTTCCTGTAGTGTCTCATGATGTTGTCAAGTCAGCAAATCCCCAGAGTCTGGTGGTGTTGGACTTAACATCAGCCCATTGTTTTTGAAGCAAATGGAGGATGAAACCAAGAGGGAGGCAGTACCTCTGGGCCACGAGCAATACATAGAAAACAGTCCATCGGGCAAATTGCATCAGCACGCACCTCATCCACCTGCAGCAGTGTGGAAAACAGTCAAACAGCTCAGGGATGTCACTTTGATGGGCAAACGTTTCAGTGATGATGATGACAGGGCTGTGTATCAATTCACTCATGTTTGCGTGCGCTACTGGAAACTTCTCAAAATGACTTTTGACAAGACAAGGCAAATGTGGAAAACTAATGAGTTGCTGCACCATCTGAAAGTAGAGCACGGCAAGGACAAACACACACTCACACAAACTTCTTATTATTCTCGAAGCCTCAGTGTCAGGGACAAAAGGGGGGGGGAGGGGGGTAACGGGCGCTGAAGCTGGAGATGGTGCAGGCAATGCGGAGGAGGGGGGTGCAGGAATGGAGGGGTCTGATGGGGTGGAGGAAGAAAAGTGCGGCAATACAGAAAGCGAGAATGAGGAGGAGCCTCCTCAGGAAGCCGAGGAACCAGTCCTTTCTCAGTTTGTGATTCATAAGGAATTTGATGTGCAGTTGACAATCAATCTCAAGGTAGAGTTTGAGAAAGCGTTGAAGAACTACAGACAAGTCCTTGCACCTCAAATACCTCAGCACTCTCAAACAAAGATTTGCAACCTTTGGCACTGTCATCACCGTCGCTGGCAACGAGCAAGATGATGTCGACATCGAATCTGACTATGACTAGATATGCACATGTATAAATATATACATGACATACTATATATACATGACACACGTTTACATGTACACATATACATATACAGAGGAATTTGCCACCCTGCACCATAACAACCAAGGTGCTATAATCACTCACTCTCAGCGTTAAGTTCACATGCACACTGACACAGTTCTCGACACAATTACAATTTACAGTACTTTTGCTTGTCCACAAGCAAAACTCCGCATGTGTATAGTACTTTCAAACAAAGTTTGTTTAGTATGTTGATGTCACAATGTAGACAAATCAAACTCTAAACAAAATATTTTCATGTGTTCGAGTATATGGTCACGGTTGTCTCCGGTCTTTTCGTGGAAATGTGCTTGTTGTTTACCCTCTCCAACATGATAGTACTTCGAAGTTTTTCATTCAAAAGTGTTGTTCGAAAAATGGAATGACCATGAGAAAACCAAAAAGAATCTGAGAAAAGAGAGTTGGGAAAGGACAAGTGGTAAAACCAAATTGGACAGGTTGGAGTACGTGGGACAAGTGGGACAGGGACAGGGAGGTCTCCATATTAGGTGCGACAGGATGGGACTGGGACAGGGGGTTCTTCAGAGTAGGTGGGACAGGTTGGGACAGTGGACAGGTCTCTGTCCAGCTGAACCAGTCCAATTGTCCCAAAGTTGGACCAGAAGGCCGTGGAATTTCCATCTCAGGTTGTCAGCAAAACGTATTCTAATCTATTTTCAGGCAAGTTGGAAAGGTTTTGGAACCAGTTGAGGGGCCGTGCACGATGAACTTGCGGAATGAACCCGTTCATGTCATGGCTTGTGTAGTAAAACATGAGGACCCCCCCATATCGAGGTGGAAACTTTGTGAGTTTCAACATGGAAAAAGCATAATAGTTTCGAGAATAAATTTGATTGTTTGGAAGGGGTTAGTCCAGTGATTAGGTTGGGTCTTCGAAACCCAAGAAAGAAAGAAAGAAAGTAATTAGAAGGTGCTTCCGGGCTTCCTTATTATTGCACCTCAAACAAACAACAAACAAACAACCCTCCATTTTGTACGCACGTGGTTTGTGCCTCTGCCCGTATTGATCACACCCAGGGGGTTTACTTCCCTCCCAACACATCACACAGGAGGCGGAGTCTGGTTTTTCGGATTTTATTCCAACAAACAAAAAAACAAACAAACAAACAAACAAATCTGTGTACGTTCCTGATGTACTAGGCGCGCTCAGGCTAGCTGTGTGGATTTAAAACCAAAAAAGAAAAAGAAAGAGTAATCGTTGGGAACATGTGTGTGGGGTGGGTGAGTCTCTCCGCTAGAGAAGAGGACATGGAAGTGCTCGAATGTGAACATTTTCTTTTCTTCAAGACCACACAAGAAGGGCCAGCAGTGCACCGTACCTCTGCGCCTCCTTGACTTCCTGCTTGACTTCTAAAAAGCGACACTCCTGGAGCAGAATCACGAGGACTATGGACTACTGTAATCACAAATCAGCACATACACGTGTAGTGGGGGTATTTAAGCATGCGTAATTACGTTATTCAAAGATTGTTTTTACCCACAGCGGGCCCACTACCATAAGTAAGTGATCAACGGTCTGATAGTTGGAGCCTTAGTCACCTGGGCTATTTATACCCAAGGACAACTCCTGTCATGATCAAGATTGATCATAACAGGAGCTGTCCCTGGGTATAAATAGCCCAGGTGACTAAGGCTCCAACTATCACGGTCCGGGACAGTCTCTTGGGTCCTCAGTGATTCAGTTGCATCACCCAAGAAAGAAGGAATGATTCCGATGTCCAGAATTATTCAATGGAGGGCCTTATAACCTCCATTGATTAGTACTGTGTTAATTTCGAACGAATCAATTTCTGCACCCACTTTCAGGTCACGATCTTCACAACGAGCTTTAAGATGTCAGGAAAGAAATACGAGCGCAGGAAAGTTAATAAATCATGTAAATTTTATGATCCTAAGAACTCTGAAAACCAGGGCGAAAATGTTTTTTCTTTGATAAATGAGCTCCGTGGCCAAGCGTGAGTGCGACCCATAGACAAACTGGATGAGGCCTGCACCAATGCAAATGATCAAACAAGGCTTGTGCGAGACCGCGGCGGAGACAACGTCATGAGCTAGCGTGGATTTGGACAGATTTGTTGAGCGAGCTTGAACAGCGTCAGGCGACGGGATTGGTCGAGACAGCAGGAGGGGCAGCAAGAGCGGGCGGCAAACGACAGCCTGCACGATGCTCGCGCCAGACTTGAGATAAGTTCGCAATAGTTTCCAGGTTTTTCACATTTGTTTATTCTAAAGCTTATTCTAAAACACAAACTACATCAGCGCTATGTGCACCAACAGAAACTCAAGAACAAGGGCTGTCTTTGTGGCCGCAACAGATCAAAATATACCTGAAATCCTCAAAATGTACTATACACCAATGGTTTCAAAAAAAATGGGGTGTTCCATGCGCACGTGGGCCATAAGGTCCTCTTGTCAATATTCCGCGAGCGAAATCCCAGCAAACACTGACCTCTGAAGTTTCAAGGTCACTTGATGAACATGTACTGACACCTCACAGTGTTGTAGATACAGTAGTGACAGTAGAACAACATGACACAAATACCCCTGTCAATGTTGCGTCTCAATCAAAATTGTCCGCACATCTTGCACCTGCAGTACAAGTGTACAACACGAATACGTGTGTTTTTGGTATACACCAGTTGCCACAAGTGTTGTTGGAAAACGAATTTGTATGTACATATGATTCACCTCGACCTGTCTCTTCCAACAACCCAAGTTCCGTCATCTTGTCATCAACATCTCCGTCTCAGGTTATAGAAGACCAGTCAGATTTTACTGATGCGTATGAAAGCCCAAAAAAACTTTGCAATACTTCCAATGCTTGTTTACCTGACGAGACGTGTATTTGATGTATACAAACACTCATTCACAGTCCCTGTTCTCTTGTCAGCATCTAGCAAAATATGAGTTTTTGCATAGTCTTTTTGATTTAATATAAACAACAAGAAAATACATCAAGCGTTGTGAATCGTGTACGCCCACTGGCATGAGATGTGTGCTGTATTTGGCAGGGTGTGCATCCTGTCACGCTATATAATATATATGTTTTTCAGAAACATTGCTACTACAATATGACAAAGCCCACCTCGCGAACTCGTTTTATCTCATGTTCCTGTATGTAGACATTCTTTTTGGCAAAACACACAAAAGCACTTCCTCTCGGTCATTGTCACCCCACAAATGGCTATATGATCGTCTTTTCTCTAGTGCAGACCTTCATCTTTCAAATTATGATCTATTTCCTTGTGAAAATGTCATACAGCATGCAACAGTGATTGTAGCTACATAATTGTGTAGCTACATAATTTCATATACAACATAATTTTGTACACAATGGAGTTATTTGTGACACAGATTGCAACCCAAACGTGAAGACGGAAGCCTTACTTGCATTTATAAATAACGTGAGCATTCGATATATCATCAACACAAACACTGCCAAAATTGGTCATGTTTGATTGCAAGAATGAAGCTGAAAGAAAGAAGAAGACTTTGTTGAGTAAACACAATGAAGGACTGGTCGTCGTCAAACACAGCCAAAGCATGCATAGTGTGTCTAAACGTAGAGAAAGGATAGACAAAAATCATTATACAGATTCTTACGAATGCAATACAGAACGAAACGAGCACGACGATGAAACAATACCAGTTGATCGAACAATACCACTTTTATCTGAGACGATGTAAAACTAGCTCACTTGGTCAGAGCGCGGGACAGTTAATCCCGAGGTCCATTTCGGCAAAAACTCCAAAATCTGAGAACTCAGTACTAAATTACTTTTACAAGTAATAAAAGCAATCATCAATCATCGGAGCAAAAGTGATGGATTGAAGCCGCATATAAACATGATTACGAGTCCAGTTACACGACAGCATAGTGTTGATTTGTGTAATCAAAAATGCCATTTTCGAATTTTACCTCAAACAGCAGTTTACTTTGCCGCACCATATGGCGAAAAACTGGACCCTTCCGGGGGTGTGTTTTGGATGATACGTTTTAGCACTTTCTCTACGAAAACACATTTTCCTGAAAACCAAAAAAGCTGACCAACAGCATTGTGAGAATTGGTGACGTGAGTCTGGTTCAGAATTCCACAAAGCATCCCAAATGTGCGAGCGAGGTGAGTGGCGAAAATATGTGTGAGATTTTATCAATCAAAGTTTGAAACAATCCCCCCTTGGCTTCGGTACCATTTCGAGCGTTTTTTGGCCTAATGGGGAGGAGGGTACTGGGACTCTGCCAGATTACTTGGTGAATCGTGCTGACAAAAAAATTGAGGGGCCATATATACACTGAATTCGAGAAATAGTTGTTGAGTGAACAGTCGGGGTTGTGGAAGCACACGGACAGTTGAATCAAGGCGAAAATTTGCGCAATCCTAGAACCAAATACGATCGCTCAAAGAATGTTTGTTCTGTCACATCTATTGCACTCAGCTTGGGGCACATTCGGGCAAGATTGTTAGAACTTACCGCGCAGTCTCTAATAGGGAGTCCCGGTACCCTCATGGGGAGGATTTTCTTGAAATCATTTTCACCTGGTGTTCACCCGTGCGCAAGGATTCCACCCCGGATCGACTAAAGTCAAGCTCTCCGGGGTCACACTCGAGGGAAGAATGAATGTAGACATGCTGTAATTTCTCGACTCACATTGCAAGTTTTGACGACTTTTCTTGACACAAATCGTCGTGTCGGATTGCAAAAAGCAACAGAAAGACAGAGAGTGTAGATCTTGTGCTTACTGCAAAAATTTTGATCTCAAAAATGCCATTTTGGCGCAGGTTTGTAGCCACATTGCGTTTCGAGTTCCATCCTTGGGCGGATTGAGGAGTTCTCATAGTCAGTCGATAGAGACTGAGTCAATGAGTAACGTACATTTTACTCCAACTGACCCTGATGCACGTTCGATGGAGGACACCGAAGACACAAGCTTGCTTTGTCTTTCAAACACTGAGGTTTTGTTTCAAATATATGACGTGTGCCTACATTCATCAAGTTGACCAAAGTCCCCAAGAGCACAATAGTACTATGCCGTGCTATGCAGATGGGTTGGCATTGTGCAACAGCATGATTACAAATCTGTGATGCGCGTTGGTTGGAGGAGAAGAGTCAATAGCAACCATTGATACATACGAAAAACATGACTTTGAATATGATTTCTATCCTTTGCTTGCGCAGAGTTGGCAACGGGAAGAATCATTACGACTTTGTCCACAGAAAGGTTGATATGCCATGCACACAAAACGTGCGCCAGTACACATACACACAGTGGACCTGCAAATGCTCAAACACACAGTCAAATGCAACTGAAATACGCCCACACACAATTACAAACATCAACAAAAGTTCCTCTCCCGCATACTGTCTTTAAGTAGTAATACACCCCACTTCGTTTACTCTTCTTTTCTCCCTGTCCTCGCCTCTTCAATCTATTTAAATGCAGGATTAAGTGCACGGGAAGTCAGGAAGATACAGGTTTGGGTGTGTGTGTGTGTGGGTGTGTACGTGTATAAGCGTGTTGGAGGTTGTGTGTGAATGCGTTCGTATAGTGGGGCAGGGAGTCCGACTGACGGGATGTGTGTTTCTGCGCATATTTTCGAATCCTTTTCTCTCCTTCTGACTTTTTGTCTTTGCTTTCCCTTCCTCTTTCTGTCTCTGTGCATGGTTTGGGAGCGATTAGCATTTTTTTAGTTTGTTCAACATTCGAGAATACATCATGTGCACCCGCTTGGAATCAGGTTTCATATGCGTGACATGACCTATTCATCTGTGTAACATCAATCATTCATGTGTTTTACGTGGCTCATTGAAATGTGTGACATGACACATTAATATATACCTGACACAGGACTCATTCATATTTGTGACCGGTGTATTGTTATGTATGACATGGCCCATTCACAGGTATGTCATGACTCGTGCGTATGTGTTACATGACTCACACTGTGACAAACGATGATATGTGTTAGGTACGATGACTCATTCATATGTGCGGAGAAGCCCGTTGATATGTATGACACAACTCCTTCATATACTTGACACGACTCAGTCATACCTGTGACTGGCGCTTTCATGTGTGTGACATGACCCAGATATGTGTGTGACATGACTCATTCATGCGTGTTGCATGACTCTTACATCTGTGTCAGGTATAATAACGTATTCACAGGTGCAAAAGAGCCCTTCAAAAGAGATGATATTCTGCAAAAGAGACCTATAATTTTAAGGAGCCTACTAATCGTAGCCACCCCATATAATGACGTGTTCACATGTGCAAAATGGCTCGTTGATGTGTGGGACTGCTGCATTCATATGTGTGACATGATCCATTCAAGTGTATGACATGACTACTTCACATGTGTTACATGACTCATTCGTACGTGCAGTGTAGCGTATACATATGTGTGACCGGCGCATTCAAATGTGTGATGTGATACGATCCATTTATATGTGTAATATGACACATGCATATTTGTTACATGACTAATCCAAATATGTTACATTATGCATTCATATGTGCGACATGGCTTATTTGTATGTGTGACATGACTCATGCATATACGTGAAACAATTTATTCATATGTGTGACACGACTTATTCATATGTGTGACGTGGTGCATTCATATGTGTGACATGACTCATTTATACGTGTGACATTACTCGTTCATATGTATGGCATGACTCATTCATATGTGTGACATGACTCATTCGTCGTACGACATGGCCCATTAATGTGTGTGACCAGCACATTCATATGTGTGACACGACCCATTGCACCACATTGTAGCACACTGAAATACACTGCAACACACTGCAACAATCTGCAACACACTGCAACACGATGCAACAGAGATGATACACATCGCACTTAGAGCCTACGCATTTAAATTCAGTACTGCAGCACACTGCAACACACTGCAACGCACTGCAACGCACTGCCCCATGCTGGACCACACTGCAGCAGAGATGATGCAAATTGCATTTAGAGCCTATACATTTGTATGTGACACTGCAACACACTGCAACAAACTGCAACACACTGCAACACACTGCGACGCACTGCAACACAATGCAACAAGCTGCAACGCAGATGATACATGTTGCATTTAGAGCCTACCTATTCATCTCTCAAATGCATGTACTACACTGCAACACACTAAGAAAGAGACACACGCACACTGCAACACATTTCAACACACTGTAACACACTGTAACGCACTGCAACACACTGCAACAATCTGCAACACGCTGCAACAGAGACGATGCACATCGCACTTAGAGCCTATGCATTCAAATGCAATGCACTGCGACACACTGCAACACACTGCAACACACTGCACCACGCTGCACCACGCTGCAACAGAGATGATGCAAATTGCATTTTGAGTCTATGAATTTGCATGTGACAATGCAGCACACTGCGACACACTGCGACACACTGCGACACACTGCGACACACTGCGACACACTGCGACACACTGCGACACACTGCGACACACTGCAGCATACTGCAATGCACTGCAACACGCTGCAACACAGATGATGCACATCGCATTTAGATCCTACCCTTTCATTTCTCAAACGTATGTACCACACTGCAACACACTGCAACACATTTCAACACACTATAACACACTGCAACACACTGCAACATGCTGCAACA
>Ga0105054_10012068_pt1 | contig 10644 bp, 8 predicted proteins | sample BON02_FD_78091 | JGI IMG/M metagenome (GOLD analysis project Ga0105054, IMG submission 78091) | Freshwater microbial communities from Lake Bonney liftoff mats and glacier meltwater in Antarctica - BON-02 (megahit assembly) | ecosystem: Environmental > Aquatic > Freshwater > Ice > Glacier... | reverse complement strand
TACTGCTGTACCCTGATCGATGTGTCGTTGCCAATACTGGTGATTCACGTGCGTTTTTAATGTGTCGGCATAGAGATTCCATACTAGAGCTAACTCACAACCACAGAACTGAGAACATTGTTGAAAAATCTCGAATAGAAGGATTAGGAGGGACAATTTCAAATGACAGAGTGGAGGGAGTTCTAAGTATGACTCGTGCTATTGGGCAATATCCATTTAAAGATTATGTGATCTCAACACCGGAAATTAAAGATGTCCATTTTCTAGAGGAAGAGCGAAAGTTCCTAGTCGTAGGTTCAGACGGACTATGGGATTTTGTCAGTCCTCAAAACGTGTGCAGTATTGTAAAATGCGCTGAATCAATGCAGCACGCAGCTGATACATTGGTGGCCGCAGCATTGAATTCAAGAAGCTCGGATAATGTCACTGCAATCGTAATTAATTTGAGTCAGAGCGAAAAGTTGCAGCAGGAGATTTTGCCGAAATTAAATTCCACTAGTCAAGAAAGGAGGCATCAGTTTTGAGTAAGTCACTTAAAATTTCTCTTATGGGCCATAAGTAAACTTGAATTTACTGTGGTGAATGAAATTGATTATTTTGTGCGAATATTTGCTAGTATAAACAATAGGAAGGAGGGCCAGTTAGGCCTGAGTCCTACTAATTGTTTAGAATTCAAAATCGAAAGTCAAGCTTACTAGTTATCGCAAAAACAAAATGACCAAACTCTATCTCTGTGCTCTTATCACCCTGTTGCCACTGACACTAGGTGTGGACAATTCCTGCACCCAGTCATCAAGTTACAACTTCAAATCGAAGACCCCTTGCGAAGATCTGTTATTAGAAAACCCAAACACCCAAGTCACTCCTTTGACATAAAAGGTATGTCTTATTAATGGTGCTGGTAGATATAGATTCAAGGAGGCAGTTTCGATGTGCAATGAAATCGGCGCCCAACTTTGTACAGTAGAAGAAATTCAAAACCTGAACCAAGGAACTGAAACTGCACGAGATCCTTGGACTAGCACTCTTGCGAGAGTTATCAACGGCGGATCTCGAATATTTAATACAGCTCGTTTCAAAAGATCCAACTCCGAATTTATAAGGCAAGCAAGAAAAGCATCCAAACGTAGCAAAGGACTTGCATGCTGTGCTGATAAGAAAGATGACGAAACCCCACAATGCAAGTCCTGTCCAATTGATGCAGTTGTGGATTCAACATTAGAAGGTTCTGGTATTCAATCTTGAAGTTGTTTGAATGGTTACGAAGCTGAATACTCGAATGATTTGGAAATGACCTGCAAAAGTGCTCAGGAAACAGTCAACACATGCGAACAAGGAACTTTTGAACTCAAAACTAGTAAAACCTGTGAAAGTTTAACGGCAGAAAGTGGATACGAAACGATCAAGAAAAATCTTTGTCTTGTAGTTTGAAACACTTGGGACTCGTGTGAAAACCAGACTGAAGTGAATGCTTATGAAGCGATTGCAATTTGCACGGGGAGTGGCGGACGACTTCCAACAGCATGGGAAATATCGCGCAAAGATACGTCGACAATGTTGCAGGCTAAGATTTCGGATTGTCCTGGAAAAACTCAGGCCTTTTTCACCGGTACTCGATGCAGTAATGGTGGATATGTGGTGAAATTTTTCAATAAAAAGGGACAGCAGCAATCCACATGTATTGACCCAACGACATCTGCTGGGCCGACTCAAGTTGTTTGCGTAGCTAAAATGGATAAAGAAGAGTGTATGTCATGTCGGAAACACGCGTCGTCTCCAGCTGGTTCGAAAGATTGCACCTGCGATGAAGGGTACCAACTCTTCAAAGATGGATTTTGCAAAAGAGTGCAAGGGTAACTCGATTTAAAATCTGAATAGTAATACTATTTCCGAGTTTCCTTATATTATTCTTGTATTAAAAACCAAAACGTGGATGCAATTAAATTACATCAGGAGAAATATAATGCGAATTCAGTGATTCCACATAATGTTTTTGCTTCTGATTACCTTACGGATTGCCATCAGGCTCTTTTCTTTCAACAAGATACTCTAGTTTATTAAGAAATTAGCATTTGATGGCTTTTATCCACTACTTGTAGTGCTTTAAAATAATCGATTTTTGTGGCGCTAAATAATGACTTTTTGAAAGAAAAGAGCTCGAAGTTTATCCATGATGAATTTTGAAGCTGGAATCTTTCGAGAACAATTGCTGGCGATCTAGCCTCTGGTAGACTATATTTTAGTAGAATGGAGAAAAGCGAGAGTTCACTTTGTATCAACTCCTGATGGAATTTCACCTCAACTTGAAAGCAATAGCATCCGTAAACTTCTTCGCGATACAAGAGAATTCAAAATCACGATCCGTATGGAAGGTCCTCATTCCTACTTCGCTGAAGCATCTTGCATTTCAAAATAGAATATCTTTCAGTGTCTACTATAGTAAGAAACGGCTACATTGAAAGAGGTGATAGCATGAACCACATCGCGTTTTATTAAATACCAGGAATCGTCACAATGAAAAAATATAAACTCGCACCGATCCTAAACAAAAGCCAAAACAATGAGAAAAAACGCGAAATATTCAACCACTTTAGCCTCACACAGGATAAGGAATCAGCCAAGTACATGCCGTAAGTTCCTATTTTGAAACACTATCATTTCGCTAACCTTCTTTCAGGTTTGATAACGTGGCTTTTCCAAAGTTAGTCAATGTGCCCCATAAATCAGAAGCAGAACTTGACACGATGTGGATGGTTGGTTTCCTGGACCACGAGAAGCGAACTGAAAAGGAACTAGCTTTGAAGGACTTGTCCCATTTTGTGAGTCTACCAGGAGGAAGACTTATGCCAGCAGCATCAGCCCAACTTCGCAAGATATATAACAAGGACAGGAATAAATTGAATTCTGCGGAAAGGAGATTGAAGAAGTTGACACCCGGTCAACGAAAGAGAGTGCTAGGCAATGCAGTAAGCGCTGCTAGACTGAGCGAAGATCATGTGCTACGACTTCAGGAACTAGCAAGAACAAAAGGAGGAATTTCAGACAATCATAAGAAGAAAAAGAAAAAACGGCCATGGGAATTGTATTTAAAAGAGACTCGAAAAATCAGGAGATCTTTCAAAGATAAAAATCTCCATAATCCTACATGCCTTCGTTCCAGAGCATTTGAGAATCTGTTTTATGTCGAGCGTGAATCGATGCAAGCAGCTGTTTCTATCCAGCGAAGCTACCGCATATACCAACGTCGTTTGTTTTGGAAATCTGTCGTGGTGAAAAGTAGAGCATGCATGGTAATTCAACGATATGCGAGAGGGTTTATTGCTCGTTCTCTGGTGCGAGTGTGGCTTATTCGTCGATCTTGGTTGGTTATTGTGTCGCAATCAGCTACTAGAGGCAAATTGGGACGAATGGCCTTTGTAGAGAAGCGACAAGCAGCAGAAAAGGCAGCGTTAGTATTGCAACGGATCGTGCGAGGATATATAGGTAGACTAAAGTGTGACCTTGTTAGAAGCTGTGTGGGAGCAAGACGTATTCAATCGTACTGGAGAGGTTGTATTGCCAGGGTAGCTGCTGATAAAAAATGGGTTCAAATCCAAGTAACAAAAATCCAACGAATAGCTCGCGGGTTTGTAGATCGAATGCGAGTTTCGCGAATCTCCCTAGAAATAAATTTTGCTGCAATTGTAATTCAGAGATCATTTAGAGGGATAGTAGCGAGATGGATGCGCTCGTTACTTTTGTTTGAAAGAGAAAACAACAATAGAAGAATGAACATTCAATTGCTACGAGCTGAGGATTCGTGGATTTGTGAAGAAATGGCGAAACTAAATCACAAACTTGAAAACCTGATTCAAATAGAGCCGCTGATAGAATCTGCAAAAGCGACTTGCGATGAAATGGAAGACGTATTATTGGAAAAAGAATGGAATTATATTTCCCTGCAGAGAGAAAAGAAACAGGTAGACCCCTTGGCCATTCGTCAAGGCTGGTCAGAAGAGCTTGACAAGTACATTGAAGAGCATCGTGATTGGGTAACCAATGCAAAATTTGAATTTGTATTCATCGGTGCGACGTACTATAGACAACTCCTCGTAGAAAAAGACATGTATATCAAGCAGTTGCGGGAGTATGAATTTCAGCTTGAGACGCTTGAGATAGCCAGAAAACGTGAATCTGAGGAATTGTATCAGCGAGAGAATGCCCGAAACTGGGAAACGAAGAGAAGACTTCGACGACGAAAAGTGGCTGATCAGAAGCGCATGTGGCGGGTCCAATGGTTCACGGCAGATGGAAAAACAGACAGTAGAAGGAGGCCTGGATACGCATGGGAGCCTGAAGTGTATAGCGGAGCAGAAAGAGATACATTTAATATAGGCTCTGTGGATCTTGTCCAGGATAATGACTCTACTCTTCAAAATTTATTTAGTAAAGTGGCCCTTCAGAATTCACAGAACCAAATAGTTCAACACGGGGCGCTCCTAGCTCCGTTAATGGACGGGATGGAACATTTGACACAAGCAGTAGTGAAACTAAGTATGCAGAATTCGATCTCTCCAGGCGAACTACTTTGCATTGAAGACATTAAAGACGACGAAACCTCCTGATTCAAATAGTTACAAAATAATATGGATGATTCGCGAAGAAATGGTGAAATGAAATCACAAAATTAGAAAATTGAATCATGTTGAAGGTGATGATCGAATCTTTGAAAATAACGTTAAGATCTTTATTTGAAGTTTTAAATAATTAACACGAAGAAAAAACAATTCCAAGTCCATCAGAAATTCTGCCAACTAATAAAAAATAGGTTCGTTTTATTTTGAGTGGATGCTTTTAGAGTAAACCATAATAAGACCTATTATTCAATTTGTCCGTTGAATATCGCTGAGCAACATTTCAATAAGCCAACTCTAGTCCGCGGAAGGCGTTACTATGGACGACATTCAAAATGCAATTAAAGACCATCACTATGCAGAGTCAATAAGAAACGCTGAACAGTCACCAGAAGAATCATTGGCCAGGGCGATCACAGATAAACTGCCGACTCCTCCAGCTGAATGCCCAGATATTCTCCCAGTGGACAAATTCAGAGAATCTCTGAAGTTAGAAACACTTTATGCATCCAAAGTAGGCAGGTACTTTCTAGGTGAGTCGCTAGCTAAGATAGATGGATCGTGGACTTGCCATTTAGAACATGTGCGCGAGTGCAACGATCGAATGTTTGCTTTCTTCCGAAATGCGACAAGCAAAAACACTGTTCACCACATTGCCGACAAATTCAAATTAAAGTCAGGGAATTGGCCAAATGCTTCCAGTATTAATGAGGCTATAACTGCTGTGAAATCCAACTTAGACCAACAGGATGTCAAAATGGATCAAGTTTTCAAACCGCTTCTCGATGTTATGGTAGAAACTGTCTTCGCGAAAGGATTTGAAAACATGCTAACTGAAGAAGATGCCTTGATGAAATTTCAAAACATTCTATGGTATCTTGGTCAAGAAGTAACTGAAAATGATTTTTTGATTTTCAGGGACTTGGGACGTGGTGCATTTGGAGTGGTACAAGGGGCTAAGCATCGTTACACTGGTAAAATGGTTGCTTTGAAAGCCATAGATAGAAAATTATGCAAAGGCAAGAACGCATTAAAGCTCGTCAAACAGGAATTTTCAATCCTGAAAGCTCTAGGACAAAAACCATCCTTGTTTTGCGTCTCACTTCGGTATTCATACTTTGAACCAACCAATATGATCCTAGGCTTACCACTGTGTACAGGTGGTGATCTGATGTTTCACATGAGAATGAGTCCCCAAGGTTATGGGATCGCTCGCTCACGATTCTATGCTGCGGAAATCATGTGTGGCTTGGAACATCTTCACGGTTTAGGAATCATCTACAGAGATCTAAAGCCGGAAAACGTTTTGTTAACAGATAAAGGCCATTGTTTAATTTCCGATCTCGGATTAGCTGTTGAGATCGGGTGTACCCCACAAACTCGTCCTGTCAATGGTAGCAAAGATAAGACGGGACGAGCAGGGACTCCCGGCTACTGGCCACCATCAATGGTGAAGGCAGCAGAATACGAGTTTGAAGCTGAATGGTATACGGATAAGTACTCATTTGATTGTGATTGGTGGTCATGGGCAGCAACACTGTTTGAATTTTTGATTGGAGTTTGTCCTTTTTCTGAATCGCATTGCAATGCAGTTGGTGAAATACAGTTTAAAGACAGGAATGATTGTATTCTTCGATGGGAGATCCAATATCCGGAAAAGTGTGACTCTGAATCTTTTCCTGAAGAGGCCAAAGATCTTTTGTCAAAAATGCTGATTAGAAATAGGAGCGATCGTACAATGGGAATGGATCCGGATACACCAAAAATGATTCGGAATCATCCGTTTTTTAGATCTATAAACTGGGGAAAATTGGAAAATGGAACAGCTGAAGTGCCATGGACTCCTCCTGCAAATGCAATCAACGCTGCGTCACAGGATGAACTCGACAGTCGCAATAATGAAAGTGAATTCCAGAGAGTCACTTTAACTCCAGGCGAAGATAAAATAGAAGGGTTCAACTTTGCCTCCGAAGAACACGAGGCAGATATTGTGGAGGTGCTTGTTCTAGAGAGCAAAGGGAAATTGGATCATCTTAATGCAACCACGAGAAGTAGCGCGTGTACTATACTATAATCAATAATCTAGCTTTTCTAATTTAAATTCGCAACTTTCCTAACTTGCGAATCGTTTTTCGGGGATACTATGTGTTATGTGCTTGTGCTCAAATTTACGATCACATCCTCTTCTCCCGCAATAATTACTTGTTTCCCCTTCCTCATCGCTACTGTCTTCCACATTCGTCAACCGTAACATCGAATTGAGCCAATTGTCGATGGCCTTGCTGCTAGTACTGATCTCTTTCAGAGTCGTTCGTGATACAACAACAGGTTTGGAATCAAACGCACATACAAATGGGGCCTCGGTTTCGTTGATGAGGCGTCGTACTGGATGCCCTTGGGGAATACACGACATGTCGATGCACGCGTAGTCCCATTTCAACTCCGATTTATCAGAGGACCAAAACTCCATGCTTTGGCACACGGCCGCGCCCATCTCGCTGTTCTTTTCATGGTCTAAAAACACCACCATTTTTAACGGGGAAGATACAGATAAAAAAGTTGCGAGCCCTTTCGGATCAGCAAATCGTCGCAAATTAGAGAGTCGTTGAAGGCAGAGCTTCCGAAGCAGTTCGTTATCGTCATAATCTGAATCGTCGTCACTTTCATGATGACTTATTTCCAACCACTCTCTCGTGCTGACCACGCTTCCAGCCTCGGTCAGAACGCTTTTGGTGGCTCGTTCAACTTTGGCAATTGGATCAGCCGCACGAAGCTTGGCCATGTATAGTGCATGTTTCTTGGAGTCCTCCATGTCTTGGACACAGCATTGTGCCAGTCCAGGGTCGATCTCCATAGTATCATCTTCACAGTGACTATGCCCATGTCCACACTCCATAATCACGACTTTGAATCAGGATGCGAAGGTCACTTCACACTTGATGTAGACACTGATTTATTGTTAACTTTTTCATTTTCAAACATCTCCTTTTCAACCAAAGCATATCTACCTCATCAATTTCATTATTGTTTATATAAAAATGATTGATTAATTCGTGGTCAATGAAACCGATGGATGCCTGGTGAATAAGAAGACGGAAGGATTTTTTGGCTGGTTGACACCAGCTTCAGCAAAACACTCCCCTGCATCATCCATGTTCTCAAGTGTCACCTGATACTTTTGAAGAACAGTAACGACCGCCACTTTAAGTTCCACCATGGCGAAAGTAAAACCTACACACATTCGCTGCTGTTCTCCGAACGCCATGTTGGCCCTCCTTGCCTTCTTCGCCTCAGCACCATCTCCCATAAACCTTTCAGGCACAAAATGATGAGTTTCTGGGCCAAAATGATGCTCATCTCGCATAGTAATGAACATGGGTATCGACATACAAACTCCTTTAGGCACTAATCGACCTTGTATCGTGATATCCTCAGTCAAGTTCACCCGCTGGTTCATTGGAACTGTGCAACGAACACGCATCGACTCTTGAAGTACAGCATGCAAATATGGAACGTCTCGCAATTCTTCCAAAGTAGGAACGAACCGTCTTCCAAATCGATCTTGAATCTGCTCCGTCAACTTCAATTGGACATCTTGGTTTTTAGCAAGATTGAAAAACAGCCAGTACAGAGTAGAATGTGTTGTATCATAGGCTCCGTTTAAAAATCCAATTAGAGTAGAAATCGCACGTTCATGGGAAAAGAAAAGTTTCCCTTCTTCGTCTTTCTCTAGGATTAGCATCGTAAGCGCAGTTCTATCGTCTACAAAATGTCCAGGATCTGATTCAATAGCTTGTCTTCGTTTATTGATTAGCTTGGAACATATATCTCGCAACCGTTTGATACACGCAAGGTATTCTCTGTAATCTGCATTCCAATACGGAGAAACTGGATAGAAAGCCCAACGTAGTGAATTCTTGATCAAGTATGTGTGGTTTCGATATATCTCTCGACCTTCACTGGAGGACAGCCACGAACTTCCAAACAAAGCTTCGCCCATGATATCATACACTAGGTGACTTAACTCTTCAAACAAGTCAATTGGTCCTCGATCCCATTTGTCTGCTGCATTGGTAAATCGCAGAGCGGAAATCTTGTGAATTGACTCAAGTGCCTCTGGTGTCGACACCATCTTGTTGTATCGCAATCGCATCTGCTTCACCAAGGGGCCATGTTGGAAGAGTAAATTGTCCTTTCCCAAGTAATTTAAAAACAGAAACGTTTCTTTTGGTCGTGATGGAGCCTTCTTATACAGTTCATGGATTGCATCCACGTCGCTAATGGAAAGGTTAAAACTAGGTCCAAGCCAAAATCGAACAAACTGTTTCTACATTAGAATGGATAGCACATGACAATCTCGTTATACTTACATTACCGCCACCCACAGCGTGCAGGAACTCGAAAAATTGTTCTGAAAACCCCCCGTTGGAAGTGAGATCTCCGAGGTTTCCCATCAACAGAGATGCCGGAGGACCTGGAAATCTTTTATTCATTTCAGTCCTGAAACGGAGGAATAGTACGATCCTGTATACCAAGAACCCTCCCACAGCAGTGCCACAAACTTTAACTACATCGTCCATTCTATTCATCCAATGAATCTCTGCCGTTCGAATTTACCCATATTTGAAAAAGTGAGAACGTAGGACAATCTAGTGGACCATGTATTTCATGGTAGCACGGAAAATGCAAAAAAGAGAGAGATTCAACATTGAATCACGAATTAGTGATTGAATCCTTTCCGATAGCAGATTAAGCATACTCGTAGTAGGTGTAAACTAAGTATACGAGTGAGGAGCGCTGGATCGATGCAGTCTTCCCGTAATCGCTAGTTACAGACGAGGTAACGGGCTCGTAACTACTGTTAATGCTATAATAGCAGTAAAAATACTTTTACAAGTGAAAGACTTTGTTCAGATTGTCCTAGTTGTTTACAAGTTGACGAGCGGCGTAATGAAAATAGGAAGTCAGGAAACAAACTAAGACTTCCGAATAGTTTGAGTTGGAAGAGTAAGCACTCTTTTGTAAAAGTTTTTTTGAAATCCTCCACAACACATATATGAAGTAATATTCAGTACACATGAGAAATCCAGCAAACGCAATCCAAAGGGCCACCACCCAGGAAGGGAGCAAATTGGCATCTCTTGCAATCTGCACAAAGAATAAAGTATGCATAGTGAGCTTTGCTAGCATTGCCCATACAATCCTAACTTGCAAAAGTCTATAGACTCGAAGTGGATGCGTTTCTTTCATCAAATGATAATGGAACACAGTCATATCTGTCAAAAGAGAACATGAAGCAAACATCCCCATTGTTGTTCCGATTATTAAAACAGCGATCCAGCTGTTCGGATGCTCAGGTGTTGAATTTATTAGGAATGAAAATCCTTGATTACTTTGAGTATCAGTTGCAAACGCCGTGAATATAAATATACTCACTAAATGGTGCACGAATAATGTTATGCTTACATCAGGGCGTATAAGTAAGTCTGTCATAAAAGTTATTGTAGTAAGCATAAGGGCGAAGAAGAACATATCAACTGATGTTGCTTCTAAAGTGTCTCTAGGAATGATAACAGATGAAACCAAAACAACTTAAATTGTAAAAGACGTGAAGTTGGTACATCATCGCAATAGGCAGTTAAAGAGCGTTGAAGCCTTTGTATATTCCATCTGATAAATCCCAGTAGCAATTTTGCGAAACACCCAAAGAGTTGAGGCAATAAATCCTAAAACGGCTACTATTGTGATTACACCATATTCGCCCATGACTCGGTCAGCTGGAATATGTATACTCATTTTTGATTTGAATTTAGTTCAAATTCGTTGGGGCCTTCTGGTTCATATTTGTTTTTGCTCCTGGAGAGATAAAATTTCGAATTTCACGATAATTTTTAAAGCACTACTAGTTGTGGATAAAAGCCATCAAATGCTAATTTCTTAATAAACAAGAGTATCTTGTTGAAAAAAAAGAGCCTGATGGCAATCCGTGAGGTAATCAGAAGCAAGAACATTATGTGGAATCACTGAATTC
>Ga0105054_10012066_pt1 | contig 10646 bp, 11 predicted proteins | sample BON02_FD_78091 | JGI IMG/M metagenome (GOLD analysis project Ga0105054, IMG submission 78091) | Freshwater microbial communities from Lake Bonney liftoff mats and glacier meltwater in Antarctica - BON-02 (megahit assembly) | ecosystem: Environmental > Aquatic > Freshwater > Ice > Glacier... | reverse complement strand
TTGCGCGCAAGCTTACATCAAAGTTCGTGGGACCGTTTAAGATTTTGGCCCCACCGGCGCATGCTACTAACCCGAATGTAGTATGGTTGCAAGTGCCACGGGCGTTCAAGATCCACATGCCCAATAACTTGAAAGATGTCAAGCCTGAGCGCTACCATTCGAGGCCCGCAAGGCTTGGTGGACCGGTAAATGAAACAGTCGAGCCCATCATTGTTCATGGTGAAGAACGATTTGAAGTCGAAGAGGTGCTCGCCGAACGAATGCACCATCGTAAGCGACAGGTGTTAGTGAAGTGGGCTGGCTTTCATTTGTTGTCTGCCACATGGGAACCAATTCAGAATATTCCTCTCGTGCTTATCGAGCGCTTGAGGGGCAATGACACCTAGATTTGACTGCCATAGATTTGACGGCAGTAATTTTAGTGGGGGGGGTATATGGATAGGTGCACATTAGAATTTGTTTTAGGCTCGCGAGGTCGTAAGCCTCTACAGAGGGGGCCCTGCTACAAGGTAGTCTAGGCGTACATCTCTGAGGTCCGCATCTGTTAAACACGTACTCGATCTATTCTAATGAACAGCAGAACTGCATACACATAGCAGTCTTTCACACGAGGCCAACCACAGAGGGATCGAGGGAGAACATCGGGCACAATGTGCACCTGTGCGGAGAAAGAGAGAGGAACACACGCTCATATAGCGTCAAAGCTGGGGCCCGTCGAACGATGGTGGACTCAGGATGGTAAACTGGGCATCACAATCCAAGACCCCCCCCCCCAGAGTCCGGCAGACAGACACCTTTATTGTATTTTACTCATTCGTATTGCATTCTGTCACGTGTCTGAAAACTTGCCACTTCACTGCTTGTTTTACGTCACTATGAACGTCTATTTCTGTTTTTAATGTTAAAACTGCACGTGACGTCGTCACGGTTTTGCTTATATTTGCTAAATATGTATCATTTTACCTACACATTTTTACATGCACATACAGAGGCACACACACACAAGCACACATGTATAATCAGCACACAAGAGGAATGGTGACAACCAGGCACAGGAGCCTGTTTGAGAGGGGCGGAAGAAAGGCTTTTGTTGGAGACAAAGAAAAAAGAAAAAAAAAGGCCTTGCGCAAAAAAAAAGAATGTCAGAGAAAAACTGGTATTCACTTATCTACAGAAAGGGATTCGAGCACATAGAGCTTCCAGCAAAGCTACCAGACTATTTCTTACGAAGTAATAAAAGCAACATCAATCAAACCGAACTCAACACAGTTTCTTACAATTTTTTTGAATTCTCAAAAAAGTGGAATGTGTGGCAACATAACAACAAAAACAAACAAAAAAGGAACAGACGCTTTGGACGCTCTGGTCTGTTCCAGTTGACGAGACTCGCGGCGCCCGTCCTTGCGCGCCGCCGCGATGTGTTAGCCCGCCACCAAGGCTACCGCCGGGAGAATCGGAATGGTGGAAAAAAATAAGAGACAATTTCTTTTTTTTGGGTGCCAAGATTTATCGAGATTCTCAGACCATATACGTCGGCCCATACAATCTGCTCCCCGCTGCGACAGTGGATCAACCGAACTGGTATTGAACCTGAATTTTTTTTTGAGAAACCTAAAAAAAAGATTTTTTTGATGATGCTAACAACCTGATTTTTCGAGATTCTCAAATCATGTATACTTCGGCCCATACAATCTGCTCCCCGCTGCGAGAGCCGATCAACCGGACAGGTATTGAACCTGACAAAGGACAACCTTTTGGTTGGTTTGGTTGTTGTGTAGTGTCATATGTAGAGGGACGGTGTTTTTGAAATTCGCGCACTAGTGAGGCAGCACTGAAGCTTTTCGAGGCAGATTTGGGATTGGGTGCAAGGAAAACAGAAGAGAGGATAGGAGCTGGGGTTGACAGATTTTATTTTTTTGGTGTTTTGCCACCACACAGCTAGCGTGCCAATTGCAGGAACGCACACCAGTGGTGTGCAGTAACAGGGAAGCCCGGAAGGGCCCAGCCCAAGGGCACTACCGCATTTCGACAGCATGTTTCCTTGGTTTGTTTGTTGTTTTTGTTTGTTTGTTGGAATAAACCCCAAAAAACTGTACTCCTCCTCCTGTGTTGGGAGGGAAGTAAACCCACTGGGAGTGATCCACACTCCAATTACCTTAGGATCGCATACAGGTGGTGCGCAGTACAGCCCGTTCCTGAGAAGATGAGACTCGAAATGCTCGTCGAAATGCAAATCGAAATCCTCGATGGTCAAATTGTGTCTCCTTTCAAATGAGCCTTTTAAAACGACCGCCCGCCCCTATGAATCATGTAAAAATATTTAAGGGCTGGCCCCTCCGAGATGCCCGTTCGGAGCCGCAGGCTGGTACAACTTTTGTGGTACAAAACATTATCAACTAACCATTATGGTCAAATGGAAATAAAAACTAGATTGAGGAATTAAACCATTATCGCATGATCTTGTGCGGACGATCAGATTCTAGAAAATAAAATCACCGGAACATGATTAGATATTTGTACTGAAAGATACGTAAAATACTTTCAGGAAATCTATTTACCTTTGAGAAACATAAATGATTGATTGGGTCATGCGGGACCTGTGATGAGACCATCGAGGATTTCGATTTCCATTCAGATTACCATCTCATCTTCGAACGGGCTGTAATAAGAACTTAGATTCGAACCAGAAAGTCAAAGGTTTGAAAAAAGTAGGATCATGAGTAACACCATGTGTTGCCAAGTCCGTGGTGACTATTTAAATCGAATTACGAACCTGTGTACTTTTTTAATCCCAGAGTTAACCATGATTACTATCAAAAATCCGAAACAGAACCTGTACGTACCGAATCCAACGAATTGCAACTGTCGCATTGTAGTGTTTTTATATTCTCGAGGCTCGATTATAACACGTACAAGACAGCTTGCCGAAACACCAAGAACTTGCCAAACATGAAGAGAGAGGGCGGGTTACATTAGCGCACCGGACTGCAACACCGAAGATGACCTCAAACATCCAGTCTCGCCATGTCGACGTCTGTTAAGGATGAAACCGTTCCTCAGGCATCGGCCGGCAGCTCCGAAATTGACAGTACAACCTCCAGTCTCGTAATGTCGACGTCTGATGTCGAAGATGAAACTGTTGCCGAAGTATTCGCCACAGAGGTGGGATGGATGGACACGCGTCCGCCAGGAGAAGATGATGGCGAGACTGGTGCAGTACCTGCAGCGAGCGATAGTATTGACCGTGGAGCAGCAGCACCCATTCCACGTGCTTCGGATGCTGTTCTGCCGTTCAGTGTTGGATTGTCCACGGGCGCATGGAGCATGGGCGACTTGGACAACTCTTCGAACTCTACACGCCTGCAGAGTGCCCAGCATCTCATGGACTGTGATGACTATGAGGAAATGATCACAGCAATCGTGGGCAAAAATCCTGCTACATTAGCCTCAAGTAATCGCGTGTCTCGAGACGTGATCATTCCTGACACGGCTGAAAGGCTGCGGGCATCCAAAAAGGTTTCTCGCCAGAAGCTCAGGTTCGCATCCGACAATTCAGATGAGGCGCTGGGTGTTATCCACACTCAACCTCACCCTGACGTCAACGAAGATGCACTGCCGAGTTCTACGGCTAGCAGCTTCCACAATGATTACGGAATGGTGTCAACAATGCAGCAGCCAGTGATTCGAACTAGCGTACGGCTGGTCAAATCCATTTTGCTTACTCCAGCTCGACGACTTGAACGTGATGAGGTGAAAAATATGAAGCCAGTGCCACGTGTTCATTTCAAAATTGCTCGGAGTCCGGACGGTCTATACTTACAACCGCTCGAGCTAGGCAGCGTGTACATTAAAAGGTGGCTACTGTTGATGGTTTTGCCAATCACTTGGGAGATTTGGTCGTTTCCGTTTCGGCTGGCCTTTGGGGATATTGAGGCAGGCGACAATATGTGGGTTCTCACAGTGGATGGCATTGCTGATTTCATGTTCATCTGCGACATTATCGTGAGCTTTGTCACCATAATCCCTGCGTCTACCTTCCCCAATCAACCCGATGTCGCTAATACGTTCGAATCAATCAAGGCCCTTCGAGTGCGCCACGAGCTATTCTGGTATTTATATATTATATGTGCGTGCGTGTGTGTGTGTGTGTGCATGTGCGTGCGTGCGTGTGTGTGTTTTGGCGTGTTTTCAAGGGCATGTATCCATATTGATTTAACTATGTCATTTGTTCATTCTGTTAGCTCAATCATAAGTTCTTTTTTTCCAGCACACACATCGAACTGTCCATGTTGCGAGTAAATCCAATTCGACCTTAATAATCTATCACGAATTCGGATGCTCTTGTGACACTGATTTTCGGTGCATGATGAGGTCATCACAAGATACAAATACGTATACGTATATGCATGTACACAGGAGACTATCACCTATTCTCATCTACCAGATTACAAGTCTCAAGATTGGAGCGGGAGGATTGATTGGACCACCAGGCCAATCAGCGTGGCTTTGGTGGGTGTCAGGAATACCTCGGGTGACCCAGCGTGTGAGACGCTTTGCATTCTATTTTGAGTCGATTCTAGTTGACCCGACTATCAATGCGAAACGGCTGCAAGCCTTCAGGGTGGCCATCATCATTTTTCTGTCAGCACATTGGGTTGGTAGCCTTTTTTACTTTCTCGCGCGCCTGCAGGGATTTGGGTCGACAACATGGCTTGCAGACTTTGAACATCTGCTGCCAGACTATCAGATAGAATTGTCTAGTAAACACAATGTCACGATTGACTATGTGCTGTGCATATACAAAGGTTTCAATGCGCTGTCCAATTTAGCATATGATTGGGGCATCCCAATGAATGAAGTTGAAATGATTTTTTCGCTGATGGTCATGCTTTTGCAAGTGTACATTTCAGCACTCATTCTTGGCACGCTTCTCAATTACCTTGTTCGCAAGGACCCTCAAGAGGAGGCGCACAAACAGCAGATGGCCAACGTGCGACTATTTATGGACCAGAAGAACATTCCACATGAGCTTCATGATCGCGTGAATCGCTATTACCAGTTCCGATTCAAGAAGGATAAACAGAATTCTGTGTCATCGCTGTCACAGATTCACCTGCCAAAATCGCTGCGCATCAAAGTCGCCAACGCCAAGTACCGTGCAATTGTTGACAAGTGCGTCACGGCTGGTCGCGCGCTCGCGGGCTGCAACGGCCAATTTATCAATGCGATGTTGGTCAAATTGCACGTTTCACACGTCATGCCAGGAGATGATATAGTCAAACGTGACGAGATCCCACGTGAACTCTATTTTGTCTTGAGTGGCGCTGTGCAAATGGTAGATGAAAACGACCGCGTGCTGTCCGTCGTGCGCAGTGATCTCCCTGATCTGCCGCCTCTTGTTGGTGAAGTGCCATTTTTCTTGAAGATAAAACATTTGCTGGCTGTGACAGCAAGTTTGGAACACGATGTGCAGCTGCTTATCCTCAAGAAAGAGGACAGCATCGTGATTTTCAACGAGTTTCCCGAAAACCACGCGACCATTTGTGAAAGCTTAATGTCAACCTTCAATTTGACCAAAGAGGGCAAGCAAATCCCCGGTATTGACGACGACCTCTCGGACCCAAACAAAGTCGAAATCAAACAGCGGATCGTCGAGTCGATGCAGGAGCGTACTGAAAAACGTTTCTTCTCCCTCTGTCAGGCTGCCAACACCGGCGATTCAGATGCAATTGTCCTTCTTGCAAGACAAGGTGCGAATCTCGACAGAACCGACTATGATTGGAGGAGCGCTATGCATGTTTCATGCCAGGAGGGCCACTTCAAAGTGGTGGAGGTGCTAGTGCAGCACGGGGCTCAGGTCTGATAGTATTTGCATGTGCTGTTTCTGCATGATTTGAGAGAGTACAAATATTATATATATATTATATATTATATTGTATTTTTGTCTTCTAACAAACGTTTCGCTATTACAGCTAAACTTGAAGAACCGGTGGGGACAAACACCGCTTCAAATAGCTGTTAAATTCAAGCAACAGGTATGTCTGTCTGCATCTGAGAAATTGAGCCGTCAATCAAAAGTAATCTCCTTCACTGAAAAGGGCCATGTCCATGTCGAGCAGTCACTTGTGCTCAATTAATCTTCAGATATTTTGGCTGTTCTGCAGATGATTGTGGGGCTGCTCACTGTTTCTAAGGCACGTCTCGACATGGAAAATGCGGCCTCTGCACTGTGCAATGCGGCGGGCAACGGAGATATTGGGAAGGTATACATGCCATTTCACATTCGTACTGTACATTCGTAACAAAATTGTTCTGCTATGTCCGATTTGTTTTTCCCGAAGATCTGGAGTCCCATGACAGCGGGCAATAATTGACCGATTCCACTTCTGGATCTTTTATGCTTTTTAGCTCACGCATCCCACGACACCTGCATACCTGTACACAGACACACAGCAAGCAAATCAATTGCTTTACGCGTGTCACCACTGACTATTTTGAGCATGTCATCGGAATGGTCTCAGGTGAAACGGCTCATCGATAATGGAGTCGACGCCTCCTCAGGTGACTACGACAAGAGAGCTGCCCTCCACATTAGTGCGGCAGAGGGGCATGACAAAGTCGTCGAATATCTGCTCGCATCTAAGGTGAGTTTTAAATGCTACCTTTTCTCGTTTGAGCGCATGATACTCTTCGGCAATAATTGGCTTTTTGTCTTTTAACACACTTTCCACAGGCAAGCGCTAATTGTGCCGATCGCTGGGGTGGCACTCCTCTCCAAGATGCCCTCACCTGGGGTCACTCGTCGTGTGCTGCCCTGCTGAAGGGCAAAGGTTGTGTGCATACATGCACATACTTAGATCAATATATATAAATAATTATACATTTATCGGCACTGCTTATAGGCAACACGTCTGTGAGAGAAAATCGTTGAATTGTGGTCTAAAACTTTCTTTCTTAAGCATACTCGTCATTGATTAGCACCAACAGAAAGCATCGGCTGCCTCCACTGGAAATAACAAAATGAAACCAAACTCAATGCAGGTGGCACAGCGCCTGATTCTTTCGGGGCGGCGTCTGTGCATAGGGCAGCAAGCGAGGGAGACATCCCGAAATTGCGAATGCTCCACGAATTTGGGCAACAGATGCATGTTGGCGACTACGACGATCGTTTTCCGTTGGTTGGTTTGTGTTCATGTGTGTGTTTGTGCAGGTGTGTACGTGTGTGTGTGTGCTTTGGTTGCATTAATTTGTGTGTCCTCGTCTGACATGTAAATATATATTAAACACACTCGCACAAACGCACACACTTGCACGCAAACACACACGCACATATGTATGTGCGTAGCACTTGGCGTGTGAGGAAGGGCGGGTGCTTGCCGTTTCGTTCTTGCTTGGAATTTCTGCGGATCCAAATCAACCTGATCGTTGGAATAAAACCCCAATGGATGATGCCCTGCGCGGTATTGTTTCTGTGCTCGCAAGCGTGCGCGCGCGCGCGCATGTATATTTGTATCCGTGTACCTATGTGTATGAGTGTGTGAGTGTGTGAGTGTGTGCGTGTGTGCACGCACGCGCGTGCGTACGTGCATGACACTATTCGTGTGCGTGTGATTAAATGACCTTGCCCTGGCTTGTATGTACATATGCATGGGTGTGGGTGTTGGTGTGGTTGTGCGTGCGCGTGTGTGTGTGCGTGTGCTCGTCTGTGTGTTTTATGTGTGTGTGTGTGTGTGTGTTCGTAAGTGTGTGTGTGTATGTGTGTGTATGTGCGTGTGTGTGTATGTGTGTGTCTGCATATGTGTCACGGTGTGTGTCTGTTTATATCTCTCTCTTTCGTTGATGCTGCTTTAATCACTTCACACAAAATAGTCCAGTAGCTTTGCTGGAATGATTACTTCATGAAAAATGGTTTAGTAGCTTTGCTGGAAGCGGTATTTGCTCGATAAGTGTGTGTGTATATGTTTCCCTGTGTCTGTATGTGTCTCTGTGTGTCTCTGCGTGTGTCTCTGTGTGTGTCTCTGTGTGTCTCTGTGCATTTCTGTGTGTCTATGTGTATCTGTATATCTGTGTGTCTGTGTGTCTGTGTCTGTGCGTCTGTTTGTCCGTGTGTCTGTGTATCTGTGTGTCTGCGTGTCTGTGTGTCTGCGTGTCTATGTGTATGTGTGTGCGTCTTTTTGTGTTTTTGTGTGTGTGTGTGTGCACGCGCGCTTGTAATGATTGATGTTGCTTTTATTACTTCCTAAGAAATAGTTTAGTAGCATCAATCATTAATCATTGATGCTACTAATGTGTAAAGACATGTACAAACTAACACACATAAACACCTACACCGTATTTATATCTACATATAACAGGTGGTACGCTTTACCACAAGTACTGCGCAAAGCTGCTGCAAGGCTGGGGGGGAGCGCTAGGAAGCACATTCCAGGCATCAGGTTTAAAGTGGGAAAACATCGGTGTTATAAAGCCATACCAGGGCCGGGAGTTGATCAACGCCAAGCTGACAAAGGCTTTGACTAGCAAGACTGAATTCACGGAGAAAGAATACTACAGTTTTGGCAGTACCAAAAATGCGCATGATGGCATTGGCAACCTTTGCTATGACGACTACATCAAGTCTGGGTCGGGTGACTCCTACTATAGGCCAACAGTCTATTCAACGAAAGAAAGCGTGCAATTTCTCGAGGATCTCAAATCAATTTCCATCAAGGAAGTGCGGCTGCTGATCAGCAAGCTCATTGAACAGGGTCTAGATCGGGAGGTGCCCAATAGATTGTCAGATCAGCAATTGTATGTGACAATGAGCTCCACAGTGCAGCACATGCCGCTCATTTTGCAGTTGCACGAGCGCACATCCTCAATTTTAACAAATTTCCAGACGCTCAGTGACACGCTGAGCCTCCAAGTCGAGGAGCTCTACGGCGAGATGTTAAACCTTGTCAACACTCTCCTAGTCGGCGAGGAGAAATTAAACGGGCGCAAACCTCGCAGACATATGCTCGATGGTATGTAGGCTTTGCCACTGGTAGTTTGTCTGATATTTCTGCATCTGTATATATTCTGACACCCCACATGCTATGCTTAGGCTTGAAGGCCACCCTGACGCAACAGCCGAAACGCCCAACGACCGCCCTTTTACGACAACATGACAACGCATCTGCTGTTGTGCCGGGGGCGATGATGGGGCAAAAGGCTTTGGATCCTCTGAGTTATTTGGGACTTGCTACTTCTCGGGCCCTGCGGGTACAAGTTGTTCAAAATATGGCGCCTGGGGCTGTCATTTCACATGTCAAAAGCTCAAATGGTCTGCAGCTTGTTCCTCACATGAAACAAGCAATGTTGAAGCGTCTCCAGAAAGCTCGCGCGAACATATCTGAGGAGAGTAGACACACGGATGACGAAGACATTAGAAAAATGCGCGAGATCAAATCTCGCCTCATGGAGACGGTCGACAGTAGCATTTGCATCACACGGATCAAGGAGTGCAAGGACATGATCAATAATATGTATCAACCTTTGAATGAGACCGTGCAAGAGGAGGGACAAGTATTTGCCATGGATTCCGACGATGAAATGGCTCTGTACGAAGAGCTTGACGCAATGACGGAAGCGTTGGAGCGCACCGAGGACGAAAACAAGAGCTGGGAGCTTGTTGCAGCAAAAAGTTTCAATCAAGCGGCACGTAGCGTGACGGGGCTCGAAGACTCGTACCAGTACCTTTACCACCTGCTGTCCAGCGCGACAAAGAACGGGGAAAGTGCTTACATGGCCCCTAAGAAATTCGAAGAGGTCATGCTAAACATGGAGCATGTGGCTCAGGCGGTCGCGCAGCTGGGCGCAAGCATTTCGTCGCTGGATCTCGATGAAGTGCTCGAGGAGGTGCAGACCGCCCTGCCGTATCTCCAGAGTATAACGCCGCAGCGCGATTTTGAGACGCGTGCAAATCAAGTGCAAGTCTGGAGACTTGTGGCCTCGTCGGCCTCATTCCGCCAGGCCATCATAGACATGGAAATCAACGACCCTCTAGTCGACCTCATGAGCTCCATGTTTGTAGAGGTTTTCACAGAGTCCGAGGCGAGGGCCCTGGTACGAGGCTCACGCAGACGAGAGATTCCGGGGGGTGGTGTGCTCTTCGATGACTCCTTAGGGCAGCACTCTGGATACTGGACGCTCATCATCAGCGGAAATGTGTCTGTGTCGCAGGTATTGCATACTTTTATATTCGTAGCTCCTTGTCGGCGTGTGCACTTCTCAGTTCAGTACTTCTTTATCCATATCTCTTTATGTATGTACCGCAGACAAGTGATGATCAAGTGGATCTTGTTACTGGAAAGGGCACCAGCGGGAATTTCTTTGGGTTCTATAAGTTCAATCTTGCGCGGAAGGAGGATTCCGGCTTCAAGCAAGCGATCAAGCGAACGCTTGGAAGCAAAATGACAGATGCGAGCATTCATCATGTGGAGTCTGAAGGAAACAGCAACCATTTATCGACTACTATCCGTGCTGAGACCACCTGTGTCGTTCTGGAGGTTTTGAAATATATTTATATATACTGTGTATGTGCACGCACACACACACACACACACACATACACACACACACACACACACACACACACACACACACACACACACACACACACACAC
>Ga0105054_10012064_pt1 | contig 10648 bp, 7 predicted proteins | sample BON02_FD_78091 | JGI IMG/M metagenome (GOLD analysis project Ga0105054, IMG submission 78091) | Freshwater microbial communities from Lake Bonney liftoff mats and glacier meltwater in Antarctica - BON-02 (megahit assembly) | ecosystem: Environmental > Aquatic > Freshwater > Ice > Glacier... | reverse complement strand
CATTCGCGGCCTGCGACCCGTCCGATGCCGGTGATCAGCCCGGCGCAGGGCACCGCATCGTCGTACATGCCGTGGGCGGCAAGCTGGGAGAATTCCAGGAACGGCGCGCCATCGTCCAAAAGCAGGCGGACACGTTCGCGCGGCAGGAGTTTTCCGCGCCCGACATGGCGATCACGGGATGCCGCGCCGCCGCCCTCGGCGACACGCGCGACATGGTTTCGCAACGCATCGACCCGCGCAGCCAGCGCATCGCGGTTGCGGGTATAGTCAAGGGCCCGGCGGTCGACCATCTCCGTGATTCTCGACAAACGCCGGCCCTCCACACTCTCGGGACATTTCCCGGCGAAGTGTAGGCGGCGCCACGGTCAGGGTCCAACGCTCGGCCGATAGCGCAGGGGATGTCTTTGCTCATTTCTGCACAACCCATACTTGTGGTTGACGGCCGGCTGCGGCCGGAGCGTCGCGCGCATTGACGTTGACCCCCATAAGCGGACGTGTAAGCGTTTTGCACGAAGTTCGTACCGTGCTGGGGCAAAGGGCAGCGGTAACGGCGTGCGTTAAAAAATCAAAGTCTAACGGACAACCAAGGGAGAACTCACCGATGCATACTCTCGAAGAGATGAAGAAGTTCGCAGCCAAGGGCAAGATGTCCCGGCGCGACTTCGTCCAGATGGCCGTCGCCGCGGGCGCGACCGTCGGCATGGCCGAAACCATGTTCACCGCCGCGCAGGCGTCCGATCCCAAGCGCGGTGGCCATTTGCGCCTGGGCCTCCGCCACGGCAATACCAACGACACACTCAATCCCTGGTACTATCCCGATTCCTCGACCCAGGTGATGTTCTGGGGCTGCCTTTCGAACAGCCTCACCCAGGTCAGCGACAAGGGTGACATCGTGCTCGACCTCGTCGAGGCGATCGACTCCAGCGACAACACGACCTGGTCGATGACGCTGCGCAATGGTGTCACCTTCCACGACGGCAAACCGCTGACGCCCCAGGACGTGCTCGCGAGCTACGACTACTACATGCGCGAGGACAGCGAATCGCCGATGAAGGCGATCTTCTCGGACATCGCCGAGATCAAGGCCGACGGGCCCAACAAGGTCACCTTCGTGCTCAGCGCCCCGAATGCCGACTTTCCCTATCTGGTGAGCGACTACAAGGCACCGATCCTGCCTGTGACCAGTGATGGCGGCGTCGACTGGGAGTCGGGCAACCGCACCGGTGCGTTCAAGCTTGAGTCCTTCGAGCCGGGTATCGTCGGGCGTTTCGTGCGCAACGACAATTACCACTTCGACGGTCGCCCCTATGTCGATAGCTGTGAGGTTCGCGGTTTGCCCGACGTCACCGCGCGCACCAATGCGCTGACCACGGGCGAGATCGACTGGATGGCGGCTCCCGATCTCAAGACGCTGGACCTGCTGGGGCGCAATCCCAATCTCGAGATCACCGAGGTCGTAGGCTACGCCCACTACACGCTGCCCATGCTGATGGACATTGCACCGTTCGACGACAACAACGTCCGCATGGCGCTGAAATACGCCATCGACCGCGAAGAGATCGTCGAGAAGATCTTCCTTGGTCATGCGCTTGTCGGCAACGATGACCCGATCCCGACCTCGGTCAAATTCGGCATCGATCCCGAGCCGCGCCACTCCTACAATCCGGAAAAGGCGCGCGAGTACCTGGCGGCCGCAGGCCTCGAAAGCCTGACGGTCGATCTCAACGTCGCCGATGCCGCCTTCGATGGTGCGGTCGACGCCGCCCTGTTGATCCGTGAATCGGCAGCCAAATGCGGCATCGACGTCAACGTCGTGCGCGAACCCGATGACGGCTATTGGTCCAACGTCTGGGGCGTGAAGCCCTGGTCGGCGTCCTATTGGTCGGGTCGTCCGACTGCCGACTGGATGTTCTCCACGGCCTACCTCTCGACCTCGTCGTGGAACGAGACTCACCAGAGCATCCCGCGCTTCGACGAACTGCTCTACGAAGGCCGCGCCGAGACCGATCAGGCCAAGCGTGCCGAGATCTATGCCGAGATGCAGCAGATCGTCCACGATGACGGCGGCGAGGTCGTGCTCGTCTGGAACACCATTCTTGCCGCCAGCAGCAACAAGCTGGGCCATGGCGAGATTGCCGGCAACTGGGAGGCCGATGGCCTCCGGATTGCCGAAAAGTGGTGGTTCGTCTGAACCTGGCGTAATTCGGGAAGCGGTGCGGCGGCACACAGAAGGCCGCCGCACCGCTCCTGTTTCGCCAGAACGTTCGCCGAAGGGGCAAGCTGTGCATCCGGTTTTCAGAACCTGCCTTCAGCGTTTGGCGCTGGGCATTGCGACGCTATGGGTCGTCTCGGTTATCGTGTTCAGCATGTTCGAGCTGCTGCCGGGCAACTTCGCCCAGGCGGTGCTCGGCCAGGCCGCGACGCCCGAGATCGTCGAGAACTTCAACAAACGTGCCGGCCTCGATCGGCCGTTCCTGGAGCGCTACGGCACCTGGCTCACGGGCGCGGTGCAGGGTGACTTTGGCCTCACCTTCGGCAGCCTGACCTCGGCCGGCACCCAGGCGCGCACCGTCGCCTCGGTCATCATGCCGCGGCTTGAGAACACGCTCTTCCTGGCCGCCGCCGCGGCGGCGTGTTCCGTGCCGCTGGCGCTCGGCTTGGGCCTGCTCGCCGCACTCTACCGCAACAGCATCTTCGACCGTGTCGTGAACGCCGCGACGCTGACATCGATCTCGTTTCCCGAATTTTTCGTCGGTTACATCCTGATGCTCTTCCTGGCCGTGCAGCATCCGTGGTTCTACGCGACGGCGTCTGTCGACTCGACGACGTCGTTCTGGGAGCACCTCGCGCGCATCGGCCTGCCGGTGATAGGCCTCACGCTGGTCATCGTCGCCCACATGATGCGCATGACACGGGCAGCGATCATCAACCTGCTCGCCAGCCCGTTCATCGAGATGGCCCGGCTCAAGGGCATGCCACCCTCCCGCGTGATCTGGCACCATGCCCTGCCCAACGCCTGGGCGCCGATCGCGACCGTGGTCGCGCTCAACCTTGCCTATCTCGTGGTCGGCGTCGTCGTTGTCGAGGTCGTCTTCAACTATCCCGGCGTCGGGCAACTCATGGTCGATGCCGTCCAGAGCCGTGACATCCCGGTTGTGCAGGCCTGCGCGATCATCTTCGCGACGGTCTACATCCTGCTCAACCTGTCGGCCGACATCATCGGGATCGCGACCAACCCGCGCCTGTTGCACCCGCGATGAGCAACCAGAACGAACCGATGACGGCCGGGCCGGCCGAGGAAATCACACTGGCGGCGCGCCGCCGTCGCGGTGCATTTTCCGCAGCGATGCACGAGGTGCTGAAGGCGCCGCCGACGGCCAAGTTCGGCCTGATCATGATTTTTGCCTATCTCTTCGTTGCCGTGTTTGCTCCCTTGCTCGCGCCTTACGGAGAGGCGGAGGTGGTCGGCCGGCAGTACGCGCCCTGGAGCGACGAGTTCGTGCTGGGTACCGATCAGATCGGTCGCGATATGCTTTCGCGACTCATTTTCGCGGCACGCAATTCCGTCAGCATTGCCTTTCTCACCACGCTGATCGCCTTCCTGCTGGGCAGCATGCTGGGCCTGCTGTCAGCAGTTGTCGGCGGCTGGATCGACCAGGGCCTGGGCCGCCTCGTCGATGTCCTCATGGCGATCCCCAGCCTGATTTTCACGCTGGTGCTGCTCACCATTTTCGGCACCGATCTCATAACCCTGATTCTTGTCATCGCGCTGTTCGACGCGACCCGCGTCTATCGCCTCAGCCGTGCGGTCGCGGTCAATGTCGTGGTTATGGACTTTGTCGAGGCGGCGCGCCTGCAGGGCGAAAAGCTGCCCTGGATCATGGCCCGCGAAGTGCTGCCCAACATCCTGCCACCGCTCGCAGCGGAATTCGGACTTCGCTTCACGTTCGTTTTCCTGACGATCGCGGCGCTGTCCTTCCTGGGGTTGGGCATCCAGCCTCCGACGGCGGATTGGGGTTCGATGGTCCGGGAGAACGCGACGCTGATCAATTACGGCGACATCACGCCGCTGCTGCCGGCTGCGGCCATCGCGCTGCTCACGGTTTCGGTGAACTTCGTCGTTGACTGGTTCCTCCACAAGACGAGTGGGCTGCGCGATGTCTGACGCAACGACACAGCAGACGGACAAGGGCGCCGGATCGATGCTGCTCGAGATGCGTGGCATCAAGATCGAGGGCCAGTCGGAGGACACCTGGTTCCCGATCATCAAGGGCATGGATCTCACCCTGCGGCGTGGCGAGGTGCTGGGCCTGATCGGCGAGTCCGGCGCGGGCAAGTCGACCATGGGGCTTGCCGCCATGGGCTTTGCCCGCGATGGCTGTCGCATTACGGCGGGCACCATCAAATTTGATGGTGTCGATCTGCTGGCCATGCCGGAGTCGGAGCGGCGCAAGCTGAGGGGCGTTCGTATTGCCTATGTCGCTCAGTCGGCCGCTGCATCGTTCAATCCCGCGCACCGGCTGATCGACCAGTGTATCGAGACGGCCATGTTCTATGGCGTCGCCTCTGCCGCGGAGGCTCGGCAGAGCACCATCGATCTGTTCCGCCGTCTGCATCTGCCCGATCCCGAAAACATCGGCGAGCGATACCCGCACCAGGTTTCCGGCGGCCAGCTTCAGCGCGTCATGACCGCCATGGCCATGGCCTGCAGCCCGGACCTCATCGTCTTCGACGAACCGACCACCGCGCTTGACGTCACGACCCAGATCGAGGTCCTGGCCTCGATCAAGGAGGTCGTTCGGGAGCTTCACAAGGCGGCGATCTACATCACCCACGACCTGGCCGTTGTCGCCCAGATGGCCGATCGCATCATGGTGCTGCGCTACGGCGAAGTCGTCGAGGAGGCGCCGACACGGCAGATGCTCTCGGATCCGCGGCAGCCCTATACCAAGTCGTTGTGGGCCGTGCGTTCGCTCAGGAAGGACGAGGACACCTCGGGCGATACCGTGCTTGCGATCCGCAACGTCGATGCCGCCTATGGCGGGGGCGTTCGCGTCTTGCACGACATCAATATCAAGGTGCCGCGCGGACGCACCGTGGCCGTGGTCGGCGAGTCCGGTTCGGGCAAGTCGACCCTGGCGCGCGTCATCACGGGGCTGCTGCCGCCGGAGAACGGCACGGTCGAATTCAACGGTCAGGCCCTGCCGCCCGCCCTTGCACAGCGGCCCAAGGAGCTGCTGCGCAAGGTCCAGATGATCTACCAGATGCCCGATCCCGCGCTCAATCCCAAGCGCCGCATCGGTGACATGCTGGGCCGCTCGGTGAGTTATCACATGGGCCTGTCGGGCAAGGATCGGTCCAGGCGTGTGTCCGAACTGCTCGAGATGATCGAGCTCGACGACAGTTACCGCGAGCGCCTGCCCATGGAGCTCTCCGGCGGCCAGAAGCAGCGCGTCTGCATCGCCCGCGCGCTCGCGGTGGAGCCCGACCTTGTGATCTGCGACGAGGTGACCTCGGCGCTCGACCAGATCGTCGCCGAGGAGATCCTCAAGCTGCTGCTGCGCCTGCAGAAGGATCTCGGCGTCACCTATCTCTACATCACCCACGACATCGCGACCGTGAAGGCCATTGCCGACGAGATCGTCGTGATGCACCAGGGCAAGGTGGTCGAGAGCGGGCCCAAGAGCCAGATACTCTCGCCGCCCCATCCGCCCTATACGGAGTTGCTGCTGTCGTCGGTGCCGGAAATGGACCCGGACTGGCTCGACAACGTGCTCGCCGAGCGGGCAAGGGGTGGCGCCGGCGCTACCGCTGTCGACGGCAGCTAGCTTCCACGCTTTCAGGCTGGTCCCCGCTGCGCCAGCGCGGCACGATGGTGGCCGAATCAGGGACGGGCACCATGGAACAATACGATGTCATCGTGGTCGGATCGGGATCGGCGGGTTGCGCCGTTGCCGGCCGGCTTTCGGAAGACCCGCGCCTGCGTGTGCTTCTGCTTGAGGCTGGCGGCACCGACCGCAGCCCGAAGATCCATGTTCCCGCCGGTTACTACTGGACCATGTACGACCCGCGCTTTTCCTGGTGCTACCAGACCGAGGCCGTGCCTGGTTCGGCCGGGCGCACGATGGTCTGGCCGCGCGGCAAGGTGCTGGGCGGCTCCAGCTCGATCAACGGCCTGCTTTATGTCCGCGGCCAGAAGGAGGACTACGACCACTGGCGCCAGCTCGGCAACACCGGCTGGTCGTGGGACGATGTCCTGCCCCTGTTCCGCAAGGCCGAGGACAACGAACGCGGCGGCAACGACTTCCACGGGCAGGGCGGGCCGCTCAAGGTTTCCGACATCCATGGTCACCGGGCCATTTCCGAGGCCCTGCTCCAGGCCGCGATTGATGCGGGTTTTCCGGACAATCCCGATTTCAACGACGGCGACCAGGACGGCGCGGGGTACTACCAGACGACCTCGCGCAACGGCCGGCGTTGCAGCGCCGCGGTGGGGTATCTGCGGGAGGCGCGCGGCCGACCGAACCTGCGGATCGTTACCGACGCGATGGCCAGCCGCATCCTGATCGAGGACGGCAGGGCCGTGGGCGTCGCCTGGCTGGAAGGCGACCGTGAGGTCGGCGCGCGCGCGGCGGCCGAAGTCGTCGTCTGCGGCGGCGCGATCGGCTCACCCCATTTGCTGCAGGTCTCGGGCATAGGCCCGGGCGGGCTGCTGCGCGACATCGGCGTCACCCCGGTGCTCGACCTGCCCGGTGTCGGCGAGAACCTGCAGGACCATTACCAGGCCCGCCTCGTGCACGAATGCAAGGGCGCGATGTCGATGAACGACGACGTGCGAAGCTGGTGGCGCAAGGCTCGCGTCGGTTTGCAGTTCCTGACCAGCCACAGCGGTCCGCTTTCGGTCAGCGCCGGCGAGGTTGGCGTCTTCGCGCGCACGCGTCCTGAGTTGGCCACGCCCGACGTTCAGTTCCACTTCATCGCCTTCAGCGCCGACCGGCCCCAGGAAGGCATCCTGCACGATTACTCCGGCGTCACCTTTTCGGTCTGCCAGCTTCGCCCGGAAAGCCGCGGGTTTGTTCGGGCGCGGGCCGCCGATGCGCATACACGCCCGGCGATCCAGCCCAACTTCCTCGATACCGAGACCGATCGTCGCACCATGATCGAGGGTATGAAGATCGGCCGCGCCATCACCGCCCAGGACGCTTTCGCCCGCCATGTGAAGCGCGAGGCGCTGCCTGGCCCCGATGTCCAGAGCGACGAGGCGCTGCTGGCCTACATCCGCCAGACCGGCGCGACCATCTACCACCCCTGCGGCACCTGCAAGATGGGCCCGGACCCCATGGCGGTGGTTGACGAGCGGTTGCGGGTGCGCGGCATCAAGGGCCTGCGCGTTGCCGACTGTTCGATCATGCCAACCGTGATTTCGGGCAACACCAATGCCCCGGCCATCATGATCGGCGAAAAATGCGCCGCGATGATGAAGGCAGACCTCGCCGCCTGAAAAGCGCCTGCGATCAGCCCAGAACCATGGCGTGATGGGCCCCGACCGCGGCGGTGACGCCGTCGGCCAGCGCCAGGGTCGCGGTCTGGAAGATGCGTGCCGTATCACCGGCCGCATACACGCCGGGGATGTTGGTCTGGCACCACTCATCCGTTGTCACGACCGGGCCGAACGGACCGGCTTCCGTGCTGCAGCCCAGTTGCCCGGCGAGCGGGCTTGCCGGGCGGGTGGTCGAAAGGGTGTAAACGACATCGGCATCGAGGCTGCGGCCATCGGCCAGGCGCAGGGCCTCGACCGTCGTGCCTGCGCCCTCGATGGCCGTGACGGGGGTGTCCTCGGTGGCAACACCTCGCTTGGCGAGTTGCTTCCGTGCCTCATCGGTCAGGGGAACGCGCCCATCAGGAAGCAGCGTCACATGTTCTGACCAGTCGGGCAGCATCAGGGCCTGGATGAGCGATTCCGGCAGCGTGCCGAGCACGGCGATGCGGCGGCCTGCGACCTCGAAGCCATGGCAGTAGGGGCAGTGGAAGACGCTCGTTCCCCAGCGTTCGGCAAGCCCGGGCACGGGCGGAAGGTCGTCGATGACGCCGGTGGCGAGGATCACCTTGGCGGCCTGGACGAGACCGCCGTCGGCCAGCGTGATGACAAAGCCGCCTTCGGCAGGCGCGGCCGCGACGGCTTCGCCCCGCACAACGGTCAGCCCCGGATAACCTTGAACTTCCTCGAACATGTCGGCGCGCACCGCAGCCGGCGATTTCCCGTCCTGTCCGGGCATGCCATGCATGGTCTCGGCCATGCGGTTACGGGGGTTCCCGGCGTCGACGAGAAGGATCCGGCGGCGTGCGCGTACAAGCTGGAGTGTGGCGGCCAGCCCGGCGAAGCTGCCACCAATCACTGCAACGTCGACGTCCATGGCACGTTCTCCCTGTCTCAGCGGCGCGGCGTCTGTTCGATCTTGGCGCGGGGCAGAAACTGGCCGCGTCCGCGCTCGGCCGTCACCTTGCCGCCGTGCCAGACAACCTCGCCGCGCGAGAGCGTGGTCACCGGCCAGCCGGTCACCTTGCGGCCCTCGTAAGGCGTGTAGTCCATGGCATCGTGCAGCATGCCCTGCTCGATAGTGACCTCGCGCTTGGGATCCCAGATCGCGATGTCGGCGTCGCAGCCCACGGCAATGCTGCCCTTGCGCGGATAGAGGCCGTACATCTTGGCGTGGTTGGTGGCCGTCAGCGCAACGAAGCGGTGGATGTCGAAGCGGCCCTTGCCGACGCCCTCGCTGAACAGCAGGGGCAGGCGCACCTCCAGGCCAGGCACGCCGTTGGGCACCTTGTTGAAAGGCGTGCCGGGGCCGCCACGTTTCTTGCCCTCGGGGTCGTCGTAGCGATAGGGCGCGTGGTCGCTCGAAAGCACGTCGAAGGTGCCGTCGGCCAGGCCGCGCCAGACGAACTCCTGGTTGGCGGCGTCACGCGGGGGCGGGCTGCACATGCACTTGGCGCCCTCGAAGCCGGGCTGATCGAGGTCGCCGGCAGTCAGAAACAGGTACTGGGGGCAGGTCTCCGCGTGGATGCGCATGCCGCGCTGCTGTGCCCATCGGATCTGTTCGATCGCCTCGCGCCCGGAAACATGCACCAGCAGGATCGGAACGTCGGCGACTTCGGCCAGGCTGATGGCGCGGTGGGTCGCCTCGCGCTCGGCGACCATGTGATGGGCCTCGGCATGATACTTGGGCGCGGTCTTGCCGGCATCGATCAGGCGCTGGGTCAGCCAGACGATGATGTCGTGGCTTTCGGCATGGATCATGACCATGGCCTTCTCGCGGCCGGCGAGTTCCAGCACGTCGAGCACCTGATGGTCGTCGAGTTTGAGCGACTGATAGGTCAGGTAGATCTTGAAGCTGGTGTAGCCGTCCTCGATCAGGGCGGGCAGTTCCTGGCCCAGGACCTGCGGCGTGGGGTCGGAGATGATGAGGTGGAAGGCGTAGTCGATCACCGCCTTGGGTGCCGCCAGCGCATGGTAGTTTTCGACCACGGTGCGCAGGGACTCGCCCTTGTACTGGGCAGCGAAGGGAATGACCGTCGTCGTGCCGCCGCAGGCGGCCGATACGGTGGAGGAATAGAAATCGTCGGCGCTCATCACGCCGAAGGAGGAGCGCTGTTCGATGTGGCAATGGCTGTCGATGCCGCCGGGCATCACCAGGTGTCCGCGTGCGTCGATCTCGTCGGCACCGCGATCCAACTGGTCGGCCAGCGCCACGATGCGTCCGTCCCGGATGCCGACATCGCAGGGACCGATATCGGAGGCGGTCGCCACCGTGCCGCCGCGAATGACCAGATCGTAGGGCGCCATGGTGCTGCTCCAGATTGCCGGGTAGGGCGGCAGTTTAGGGCGGAAGCAGCGGCATCACCATGCCGGTGGTGGGTCGGGTCGAGGATATCCACCGAATGTTGCCACGACATGTGACAAGCGCCCCCGGTCTGTGGTGGAATGGCGCTACTTCGAATTCTTTCCCCACAATGCGGCGCCCGGACACGGGCGGCGTCCGGACGGCATGACAACGGCGAGCGACAACGCGCGACGGCCTCGAATCGACAGCGAGGCCGATCCCAACTACCGCGTCGAGGTGCAGAACCTCGATACGCGCGTGCTCGTGCGCATCACGAAGATGGCCTTCGGCTATCGCTGGCGCATGGCGTTGGGCATCGTGGCGACGATCGGGGCCGCTGTGTTCCAGCTTTTCGTGCCGCAGTTCCTCGGCCGTGCGGTCGACCAGGCCCACGGCCTGCTGGCCGCCGCCAGCGACGCCGCCGGCCGGGCCGGCGCGGAGGAGGCGCTGTTTGTCACCGCGATGCTGCTGATCGGCGCCAGCGTGATGCGCGGCCTGTGCACCATGATGCAGAACTACCAGGGCGAGGCGGTCGGCCAGATCCTGGGTTACGACCTGCGTCTGGCCTATTACCGCAAACTCCAGTCGCTGAGTTTTGCCTGGCACGACCGGGTCCACACCGGCGACCTGATGACCCGCGGCATCCTCGACATCGAGGGCGTGCGGCTGTGGACCGATACCGGCATCCTGCGCATGGTTCTGCTGACCATCCTGATCGGCGGCGGAGCCGTCATCCTGATCCAGATCGACTGGGTGCTCGGCCTCCT
>Ga0105054_10012061_pt1 | contig 10649 bp, 11 predicted proteins | sample BON02_FD_78091 | JGI IMG/M metagenome (GOLD analysis project Ga0105054, IMG submission 78091) | Freshwater microbial communities from Lake Bonney liftoff mats and glacier meltwater in Antarctica - BON-02 (megahit assembly) | ecosystem: Environmental > Aquatic > Freshwater > Ice > Glacier... | reverse complement strand
GGGGGGGGGGGGGGGGGGGGGGGGGGGGGGGGGGGGGGGAGGGGGGGGGGGGGGGGAGGGGGGGGGGGAGGGAGGATGCGATGGAGGAAGGGGGAGTATGTGTGTGTGGGAGGCTGAGTAATATCAAGATGTAAAACACCCACCCACCAACGCACCTGATCCGCACCACACACACACACACAAACACATCATCGCGAGCGCCAATTCGACCACCTTTGCAGAAATATGCATGCACATATATGTGGAATAGATCCACTACGCATTCACGTACAATCCTTCGCTCTGTCGCGCTTGCGCTCTCTACTCTTTGCTCTTAATCTCTTCGAATATTTGACACACCTCGAGCGGCGACTCGTGCACCGGTGACAACGGCGGGGGCCCACCCATGTGCTGCAGTTTGAGCATTTCGACTCGGCTCATACTCCTAGCAGGTTGCGGCACTGCAACTCTAGCTACGTCCCACCTCGCCTCGTCCTCCTCCTCCTCCTCCTCTTTCTCGTTATCGTCGCCACTGCAATGGATTGTAGATTTGCGTGTCAGCACTGTGTATGATGCGTGGGGGTAGACTCAACATAAATACAACTGAATGTATGTATTTACATCCCTCTCATTCTCATACTCTTTGTCCTTTTCTCTCTTGCTCGCGCGCGCGCTCATTCTCAACATGAATATAGTAGACGCTTATATGTATGCATCTATATATATATATACACTCATATTAAGTATAGGAGACTCTACACATATAAACATCTACAAAACATGCATACATCTGCATCTATTTATGAATATATCTCGACATAATATCTGTCATATACATACATCTACACATATTCATATACGTCTGTCTTTGTCCCTATCTATCGGTCTACATATTCTTAAGAAAAATAGCATTTTCAAGACTCCTTTTCCTACAAAGTAGACATACTTTTAGTATCGATTTGAAGAAGGCCGTCACGAATTTGAGAGTCTAATTTACGACACTTCTTCAAACATGATTGTTTTCATGTGGATTCATGACTTTGAAAGGCCACATAGGTCCAAAGAGACTACTCCTTCTATGAACATGTATACATGTATATATACTCAAGAATTGACTAGTCCTTTACAGCGCATATCCTGCCATTCAAGATGTACACATAGATGTATATGTGTGTCACATAGATGTATATGTGACACGACCCTTTCATTTATGTGGTGTGGCTCATTCATGTGTGACATAACTCATTACGCGAACAACTACGAACACACACACACACACGCTGCCTTGACGCACACACACACATATACACATTCGTATATTTTTATCTCACTGCTGCTGCTGCTGCTGCGGTGAGTACTGTGGTGAAAGCGGACTCAGCGGATGCAACTCGTCGTCATCTTGTACATCCTCACCCCCCCCCCTGGTCAGCCCGCGCGGTTTGCCTGTCATCGCAAGAGGGTCGTGACCCACATCTCCTCGGAAATGATTACACCCCTCAAACCCAGCCTCGACCCCAATGCGCATTCGCGATGTACCCGTCATTGCAAGGGGGTCGTGACCCTCATCCCCGCGAGATACCCGTGACCGTGACATACCCAGCGGGTCATTGTTTGTGCGGGTTTCTCTCTCCCTCCCCCCTCTTCCCCCCAGCGGGGCGTTGCTTGAGTCAGCGGGGTTGAAATCGCGAATGTGCTGTTCTGAGATCTTGTTTGAATGTTTCGTCGACAACACGCTGTGGCGGCTACTTGCAAACCCCTGTACTACGTGGTTGCCGTGGTTCTCGTGTGCGTGTGTTGTGTGCAACACTGCTGGCGTTGTGTGGGTGAGCGTTGGCGGGCTGTTGCTATAGCGCTGACCGTCAACTGTAGAGGCGCATGACCACCTTTGTAGGTGATGGTGGTAGTTTTGGTAGTGGGGGAAGGTAAATGTAAGTCTCGTTTTTTTTGTCTATTGGTGTACATCTGCATGCACATGCATTTGCGCGCGTAGATACCTGTCTGGAGACACTTCCAAGGGCGGGGTCTGTCCGCAAGTATTTGCGTGGGATGTTGACGGCGCCCCGAGAATATTGGTGAGGAGGGAGTTTACACCTTCAAACTCATAACTCTGAAAAAGCGACGAGGTTTGCTCAGCCAGTGCCTGTGTGTGTGCGTGTTGGAAAGAGAGCGGAGGCGGTTGCGTATGGTGAGATATATACCTTCCTAATTTGAGGCCTACAAACTGTACCCACCCACACACCCGCACAACCAGTAGTCGCTATGTTTCTCAAGCACCCGCCCTTCAAAACAGGTACACAAATACATCCACACCAACACCCACACCCGCACACACACTTGATGTTGCTCTTCGAGGGTGTAGATTTTCGAAGAATAGTCTTGCTTGAGGAGGGCATATTGGTTGGCGGCGTCTTGTCGTATTCCCGCCATCTCTGCGCGCAGCAGCACTATTTCCGAGTGCGCCGTTTCCGTTGACGCGCTCACCTGAGTCATGACAAACATGTGAATGAGTCGTGCCACATGTAAGCATGCGTCATGGTACACAAATAAAACAGCCATTTATGTGTGTGCTGTTTCTGTTGACGGACTCCCCTGAGTGCATGTGCGTGCGTGCGTGTTTGTATGAGTGTGGTGTATGTGTGTGTGGTGTGGAAAGAGAAAGAGAGAGAGGGAGAAAGAGAGAAAGAGGGACAGGGAGGGAGAGAGAGAGAGACCAGTATACACAGCAAAAAAAGTACACTATTGAGCGTCGTTGAAGTACCAAACAATACAGTAGCACGGCTCAACATGACTCGTTCACATGTGTGACATGACTCGCCTGTATGTGTGCTTTCTCATTAATATGTGACAGCGTCGTCCATACCAAGATACAATACACTTTATGTATGTAAATATCTATGTTTGTATTTTTATGTATGCATGTATGTATGATATATGAAATGTATACACATGAAAGAGACGAACGAAAGAGACCTGCGTAATCTTTCTCTGACAAATTGCACTGATACCAAGCGCAAATCTGAGACCCTTCCTGTTTCAAAGATTAAAAATGCGACCTACATACATAAAAAGAGACCTGTAAAAAACACGTATATCTCTCTCCCTCTATCACCCCTTACCTTGTACAAATCAGATGCAAGTGCACCATTACTCTTTTCCGCATCGCCTAAATATGCAAATAGTCTCGTCGAGGCCTTTAATAGAAATTCTGTGTAACATCCTGGCTTGTCAGGGTTACGGGCTAACGGCTCAGGCGACGGTTGATGGAGATGTCTACCCGTAGCAAATTCATATTTGACGATTTGCGTGCGTAGCATTTCGCATGCTTCGTTCAGGTGGTCGAGATTTAAGGCTCTGTCGCGTTCGGCCCTGAAGAGAGAGAGATCCAGAGAGAGCGCGAGAGTGCGAGAGAGAGCGGGAGAAAGGAGAGTAAGAAAGGAGAAAGAGAGCGGAGACAAGAGAGAGGAGAGAGGCGGGCGCGCGGCGGCAGAGTGCTGTAGCCCGACACCGCCGCACGACCTTCAGCTACCTTCGCGTTCCCACGATTCTTTTTTTTGAAGGCGCTCCGACTTCTACGGTCGTTTGTGACATATTTGATTGTCTCTTTTGATGTATTTGTAGATCTCACATGTTAACCGAGCAGGCCTAGCTGTGAGCGCAGGCCAGTGATGACCTTGGTATATTTATGTACATACACATATGTATACATGTATATATGCCTATGTACGCATAGCCCGACGCGCGCAATTCACACGCATTTGTATGGTTTGTGTTTGTACATTTCAACAATTTTCGTAATTTCTGTGTGAAATTCATGGCTGCAGATTGCAATGTACTGTGATTATCTGAATGGGGGAGAGTTCTGTCCACATAGAAATAGGGGAGTGTATTCAAATTAGGAGCGTATATTTAAATAGGGGAGTGTATTCAGATTAGGGGAGTAATTTGAATACATACTCCCCTATTAAAAATCCGCACACCTCTGGTCCGATCCAGTGGGCGCACGGAGGCGGAGGGCTTTACCCTGCACATGTGAAATGTATTTGCTAGCACCTGTCGCGCTCGGCGCGCAAATCAGCCATGACCTCAGCAACAAGATTCTGGCGTTTTGCTGGCTTCTGGCCACTCAGCGGCGAGTTTGTATCCACTCGCATTGCTCCACTCTTCAGCCTATTGTTACTCTTCCCACCCCCAGCCCCAGCCCCAGCCCCACCCCCACCTCCGACCAAGCTGGATATGCATTTGGTCTTTGTTTCTGGCGGTTGCTCGCGGGGAATATCAAGCACTGATCTCATCTGGGAGTGTCGCGAGTCGGCGCTGCAGGCACGATTGCGAGCCTGCTGCTGCGAAGAAGAAGGAGGAGGAGAAGACGAGCAGTTAACTTCGTCGAGATCGTCTTTTTCTGGCGACGAGGACAAGTCATTCGAGAGTACCATGCTGTCCCATTCTGCATTTAGAGAATTGTTTCCCAGGGACGTGTTGTGTGTGGTGTGTCTGTGTGTCTGTCGATCTCTCTGTCTATCCTTGACTGCCAGCGCTGGACACTCCCCTTGATGTTGTTCTAAAGAGGCGTCGAACTCGCCCGAGAGAGAGTCTGCAAGTTGCGCACCGGTGGCGGTTGTTGTCGATACTGAGCCTTGCTTGCGCGCCACAAGTTCTTCCGAGTCCTAAGATCATGCTCATCAGGTTGCAGGAAGGCAGGTGTGTGCGTGTTTGTGTGTGCGTTGTGTGTGCATGTGCGTTTTTACACATGTGTTAAACAGCAGCTCAGATTTTCGAAACACTTGATGTACCTCTGTAAACGAAGCAACTGGAAAAGGATTAGACTGGATGCGCGTGGAGTGGCGGCTGCTACTGTTACTACGGCCGCGCGGCCGCAGATTCTCCTTCGCATCTTCGTCATCGTCGTCACTTACCAACATGCTGGCCCTGCGGCACACAACGCGATAAATTCAGCTGCTGGATAGGTAGCATAGCGGCACAATTAATTACACGCAGATTTTTTCAGCAATCACCTGCAGCGCCCGCGGCGGGCGTCTGGCAGGTCGCAGCTCATTGCCGAGAGCATGGCAGCAGCCGATGTAGGCCGCGCTCCAGTGACATACCACGTGCCATCACTGCGCTGCTTGCGCGCCTGAACCCACACGAGAACCAACACCTCAGAATATAGGGCAAGCCAAGCCTCGCGCACGCACATCGACGCACACACCCACACCCATACGCACGTGAGACATACAGCACGGGGTAGAGCGTGAGGCACGAACAAGAATGGGTGGCCCGTCGTAATCCTCGAGCGGCCTGTGCTGGCGCGCGCGGCGCTTGTCTTCGAGCTCTTCCCTGGAGAGCTTGTATCGCGAAAGGTCGTTGTTTGAGTTCTGTGTTCCGCGGTCCCCGTCAATCGTTGACCCAGCACCCGCCATGCACGAGGTGTAGTTTTGAGTTGAATCGTGATGCCCTCGGCACTGGCAACACAAGTTTTCAAGTTGGACACAGGCAATGGTCGTGACTAGGATGACCTCGTTGCTCTCGCTCCCTGTGAATGCGCATGTGCATGCCAGTGCGCTTGCAATCACTCACATTCCATGACGGTTTCCGTGCTGCGCGCGCTCTCGCCTCGTTGTCTGCATGTGACCTCGAGATGCCCGGCATTGTGCACCCTCTTGCCGCCCTTCTGCCCTTATTCGGAAGTCCGGGAAGATTTCGAGTCTGGGACGTGACTCCTAATCTTTTGTTTCGTCTGCTAAAAATAGCGCAGTGAGGGAGGGGGTTGAGAGGTGCAGTCACAAAGCATGGCGCGTGGGGAGATCACGGCGTTAGGCCTCTCGGCCGGCTCATTCGCCACGCAGGTGCGCGACTTGCGGATATGCGAACAGTATTGGGTATCTCTGCTTTGGTGTCTGCTTTGCGCAGGATCGGAACGAGAGGGTGCGACGGAAGAGGTGCGGCAAATGCATTCTGAGTGTGGTGTGTGCAGGCCAATGGGGCGTCCAAGACCCGGCGCGCCATATTTTCAGGTGCAGTGGTTCTGGCGCTTGCTACCGTGGCTACCGTGGCCATGGTTGGCGGCGAGGCGGTCAAGACCGGTCAGGTCCGCGTGGAGCTGTCGGACAGGAACGAATTCGAGTCGCAGCCCGCTTGGTACTATGCTGCGTGTGCTTCTGCTGCGTCTACTACTGCCTGCCTCTGTTGCTACTGCTGCTGCTGCTGCTGCTGCCGCCGCCCTTGCAACACGTCTATTTTCCTTCAATACCTGCTTCTCTGCTCCTGCTCGGTGGCTGCTCTGCCTGTTCTGCTCCTTTGTCTTCAGCAGCGACGACCGGAAAAGTATGGAAGCTAGGAACCGACTGTGGCAGCTGGCTATGAGAGTCTGTGTGCAATGCAGACGCTCAGCATCACCATCTGCATGATGCAGACGCACCCTCCATTTCTATTGTTGGGAGGGAGGCCCGGTGATGCGGGGAGGCGTGCCCCGATACACTGTTCTGGGTGGGGTGCACCGATACAGTGTTTGTCCTTTTCCTCATTGCTGGTGGTGGTGCCCTGTTGTTTTCCATGTACGCAGGGACCAAGACTGGGACTTGAAGGACATTCAGCACCACTTGGTGCGGACGCAGCGCAAGCAAACTGCCAGTAACAACAATTTCGTTGGGCACATTGCTCGTCTCGATACGGATATCGAGGATTTGATGAAGCAGGTCCTCAACCAGCTGGGTTGTTTTGGCAGTGGGCGCGTGCTCCTTTCTGCCTCTTTGTAACGCTTTGTGTTCATTTCAGGCTCCATACCCACTGTGTGTCTCACACCTGTTACACTCCCCAATTACACTCTCCTATAACACACTTCCCTTTTTAGTTTCCTCTATATGGGTGTCCTTATCGATTTGAACCAGTCAACTCCTATGGCGCGCGGCAGCGTCTCTCCGCCGCCGCGCACCACACCTGTTTTTGGCGCCCCAAAATTTTTGTTTTGGCATGCGACGTGGTCACTCTCTCGCTGATGACACAGAATGGCATCACAGGTTAAAAAGCCGGGGCCCACTGGACCTTCTGGCGCCGCAGGTAAGGATGGAGCTGCCGGCCCCGCGGGCGACGCTGGAGCAAACGGTGCTCCTGGTGCCCCCGGTAATGCCGGTGCTCAAGGCACGACAGGACCTGCAGGAAAGGATGGTGCTCCTGGCCAGGCAGGACCTGCTGGTATTGCTGGTGAGAACGGACAGTCTGGTCCCCCGGGGCAGCAAGGCCCCGTGGGGCAGTCTGGCCCGGCGGGACGCCAGGGACCCCCTGGAGACACTGGTGCCGAGGGGGAGGACGGCCCAGAGGGACCCCCAGGACAGCAGGGACCGCCTGGACCCATTGCGCACGTGCATGTCATCCACCACAGGCACTACACTGGTGGGGGTGACGTGGTTTTGACCGCGCACACGGGGCCCTACAACTATGGCAGTTCAGGCGGTAGCTACGATAAGCGTGCTGCCAAGTGGCAAGGCTGGGACAAGGCTCCTCAGCACGAGTCGCGGGGGGAAGATGAATACACCAACGTAAAGGAGGATCCAAAATACAGATCTGCGGGACCTGCTCCACAGCTCCACCAGCAGGAGGCTCCCGTTGGGCGGCCTGAGGCAGTGCAGCACCGCCAACAGTCGTTGAACCAGGGGTACACGGAGGTCAATCTGGCCGATGCTGTTGTAGGCCCGGCGCCGACTGGCAATGCTGGCAGCGACTACAAGAAGCGCGGATCTATTTCCGTGTCGAAGGTTGATGCCAATGGCTACTACTATTTGAACGTAGCGGGGGAGGTCGGACATGAGATCCGCACCATTTTGCAGGGCGCAGATGGCTACCACCGCAAGTGGCAGGGTTTTGGCCAGGTTTACACTGGCCCTGTCCAGGCTGGCAACTACGGGTCTAAGGATTTCCTGCAGGCTCAAGACCTGACCACTGGGGAGACTGAGTACTTCCGCTTCCAGTTCTTGTGATTACGCAGTTGGGCGACACGGTCCTGTGTTGGGACTGACCCGGGACGCTACAAGATGCATCCATATTAATGTGTGGGGCGCGCGGCGGTGAATCGCTCCACATTAATGTGTGTATAAATACCTATTTTGCTTGAGACATCTCCACTACTTTCTGTACTGTATGGTGTTTCCCTGGCTGTGTATTTCTGCATCTTCAGCCTCAGTCGGCTTCACCCCCCCATTCAGGGGCGCGCAGAGGCGGAGCGCTGTAGCGCGCATTTGGGTTACTTTTGTGCACTGGGGTATAAGTGGCGGTTCTCTTTCAGGAAAATGCACCGAAAAATATTTTTCTACACTGTTTGTAGCTTAGTTGCATTATGCCGATGATTCTTTTCAGAAGACCTCGCAAGTCATAACATAGAGGGTTCGTGCGGTGGCGAGGCTTTGAATTTGACTGCTGTAATTCAGAGTTTATTTCCTTTTTCTAGAGGACATTATTGCGCATCGTCAAAAAAGCAAGAGATTCAACTTGAATTTTCAACTGTCTCAACAAGGCTGTAGTCACAGCAGAGGGTCAAACTTGAATATGCCTCTGGTCAATTAAGTTTTGACACGTTCACCGAAGCTCTCACCGCGGTTCCGGGTTTGTCGATTTATTCAACCACCCGCCAGCCACAGTGTTGCCAGTGGTCATGATATTTGCATATCCGCCAACAATTTCTTGTTAAGTCATTGTGGGTCTGGTAAATTCCCTGACCCTATACGTGAAACGGACTTATTCTTTTCGACCACCATCTTTGCATATCTGCAAGACTCGTACCTGGATGTCAAACGAGCCCAGGCCGGCCGAGTGGCCTACCGCCGTCTCCGAGTGCACGCGCGCTATCCTTTGTGACTGCGCCTCCCAACTCCGCTCCCTCACGAGGGCTCGGAAGCAAACCAACATTTGGTACAAATTCTATGCCCATGGGTATGAAATGTGTACCTTGGAGATTCCTTTGCCAAGTTTGTCATAGAGCGGAAGTTTTATTTGCCAAAATCTCCAGGATCGAGAAATGGCTGCAGTGTTGGATTCGAATATTTGTGGGAATCTTGAGACTGAGATTGTGAAGAGGATGCAATCATGATGTTATGAACAAAGTGTCACGGTTGACAGAGTACACCAAAAAAAAGCTGGCAGACTTGAACACATTTGAACTGAGATAACAAAGAAATCGGCACATATGGTGCACCATTCTGTACGTGTAGGTGACAGAGCAGCCATCCGATTTTGCCATCCGATTTTAGGCCTATTTTGGCCCTTCTGCTTCCGAGACCTTGCGGTGGGTCTTGGACGTCCGATTCCCATTCGCATGCCAGTGCACACACCACACTCAGAATACATTTGCCGCACCTCTTCCGTCGCGACACCTCTCCAGTTCCAATCCTGCACAAAGCAGACACCAAAGCAGAGCTACCCAATCATGTTCGCATATCCGCAAGTCGCGCACCTGGGTGGCGAACGAGCCGGCCGAGAGGCCTAACGCCGCGATCTCCCCACGCGCCATCCTTTGTGACTGCACCTGTCAACCCCCGCTCCTCCACCGCGCTACTTTGAGCAGGCGAAAAAAAAATTGGGGGTCACGTCCCAGTTCCGAATAAGGGCAACACGGGCGGCAAGAGGGTGCACCATGCGGGGCTCCTCGCGGTCATGTGCAGACAACGAGGCGAGGGCGCGCGCAGCACGGAACCGTCATGGAACGTGAGTGATTGTGGGTGCACTGGCACGCACATTCGCAGAACAGATAGGAACGAGGTCCTCCGAGTCACGACCATGATTGCCTGTGTCCAACTTGAATACAGCCCTCGTGTGTGGCCAGTGCCGGGTTAGCAACGGACGGGCCCGGGGACCGCAGAACAGAGTTCTGGAACTCAGAGCTCCCAGTCATCCATCAACTTGTCACGGTACAAGCTCCTAGGGAAGCTCTAAGTGGGGGTTTTCGCAGAACGTAAATCCATGCGATGGGGCAGTGGTAAAACCCCTATTCTAAGCAGGGTGTACCCTGCTTAGAATAGGGACAGGATCGCATTTTCCCTTCGCTATGACCCTCTTCACAAATTGCGGCGGGAACGAAACGGTTCACAGTTCAGGTCCCCCTCAGGACACGAAACTTTCTCAAAGAGCACCTCGTGCAGGTTTTTGAAAAATATATATGCTAGCCTGACGCTACCGTGTGACCACTTCAAAAGGACTACCATTCTACGCATATTTTTGGCGAGTTTGATACAAACATGCACTCTAACTTTGAATGCCAAAACTTAAAATAAAAAAAATCACCTTTGCCTTAGGATGCTAGTGGCAGTATGAGCGCGCGAATTGTTTGTTGCATCACAATTCTTTCTTTTCTTTGTCAACGTTTCTTGATGCCTGCCTTGAAATACCCGACTCAATTACTTAAAACCTCGGACCTTAGAATGGAAACGTCATCGGCCGGCGCTTTTTTTCCTGATCCTGTGTTTTAATTTTTTTCCCAGTGAGGTCCATCAACCCAACTTTGTTTCTTCGAACCCAGGGAAAACTGGAGTCACGGCCGACCGTGACAAGATTGAGGTTGCAGGAAGTATCGCGGACGGGGCGCGTCGTGGCGAGCCCCGACGCAGCCTTGTGCCATGTCTCGTACCATCTGGTTACCTTGACGTCTTGAGATAAATAAAAGGACTATGGAGGTTGACTGTGACACT
>Ga0105054_10012052_pt1 | contig 10657 bp, 10 predicted proteins | sample BON02_FD_78091 | JGI IMG/M metagenome (GOLD analysis project Ga0105054, IMG submission 78091) | Freshwater microbial communities from Lake Bonney liftoff mats and glacier meltwater in Antarctica - BON-02 (megahit assembly) | ecosystem: Environmental > Aquatic > Freshwater > Ice > Glacier... | reverse complement strand
TGGCGCGGCGTCATGCTAGATACCGCCCCACGGCAACAGATGTGCCAAGGGGAAATCGGTGCTGACGGTAGAACGCGTTACAAAATCATGGGGCCAGGGCGAGGGGCGCCAGCAGGTGCTGCGCGGCGTTGATCTGACCCTCGGGGCGGCACAATCGCTGGCCCTGACCGGCGAAAGCGGGTCGGGCAAAAGCACCCTGTTGCACCTGATTGCGGGGCTTGACCACGCCGATTCAGGCACCATCACCGTGGCCGGCCAGACGGTAATGGCGCTTGACGATGGCGGGCGCGCGGCCCTGCGGCGCAACACCGTCGGCGTGATCTTTCAACAGTTCAACCTGATCCCGTCGCTGAATGTCGCCGACAACATCACGTTTCAGGCGCGCCTCGCGGGCAAACCTGACCCCGACTGGGCCGCCGTTCTGACCCGCCGTCTGGGCCTTGACGGGCACACCGCCAAATACCCCGAACAGCTGTCGGGCGGTCAACAACAGCGCGTCGCGATCGGACGCACCCTGGCGGCGCGCCCGGCCCTTGTGCTGGCCGATGAACCCACCGGCAACCTGGACGAGGAAACCGGCGAACGGGTTCTGGACCTGATGCTGGAGCTTGTGGGCGAAACCGGCACGGCGCTGTTGATGGTCACCCACTCCACCCGGCTGGCCGCCCGGCTAGGCCAGCGCATCCACCTTGAAAGGGGACGGACCCTGCCATGAAACGCGCCGCCCTGGCCGCCCTGTTGTCGCATTGGCGGCGGCGTCCGTTCCAGCTGCTTACCCTGCTGCTGGGCCTTGCGACCGCCACCGCCCTTTGGTCGGGGGTGCAGGCCATCAACGCTGAGGCGCGCAGCAGTTATGACCGCGCCGCCAGCGCTCTGGGCCCCACCCCCCGCGCCACGATCACCGGCCCAGACGGAGCGGCCCTGGACGAGGGCACGTTCGTCGCCTTGCGCCGGGCCGGTTGGCTGGTCACCCCCGTCGTCGAGGGCACGATCAGCACCCGTCAGGGCCCGTTGCGCGTGCTGGGGATCGACGCGTTCACCCTGCCCCTTGGCGATCTGCCCGAACAGACCGGCGACACCGCGTTCGACATCTCGTTCATGGGTGCCAATGGCCCGCTGATCACCGCACCGGAAACCGCCGCGCGGTTGGCCGGCGCCGACCTGCCCCGCCTGATCTCCCAAGCGGGCGTGGCGCCAGGGTTGGCGTATGGTGACATTCCCGTGGCCCAGGCGCTTTTGGGCCTTGAGGGGCAGATCACCCACCTTGTGGTGCTGGACGGACAGCCCCCCACCCGAACGCCGCTGGCCGACATCGCACCCGGGTTGCAGCTGAACCAAGCCGAAACCACCAACGACATGGCCACCCTGACCGACAGTTTCCATCTGAACCTGACCGCCTTTGGCCTTTTGTCCTTTGCCGTCGGCCTGTTCATCGTGCGCGGCACCATCGGCCTGGCGTTCGAACAGCGCCGCCCGGTGTTTCGCACCCTGCGCGCCCTGGGCCTGCCGGCGCGCACCCTTTTGGGGCTGTTGCTGGGCGAACTTCTGGCGCTGGCGCTGATTGCGGGTGCGGCGGGCATCGCGCTGGGATACCTGATCGCCAGCGCGCTGATCCCCGATGTGGCGGCCACGTTGCGCGGGCTGTATGGCGCATCGGTCGAGGGCACTTTGTCGATCAGGCCGATCTGGTGGGCCAGCGGGCTGGCCATCGCGGTGCTGGGCACGGGTTTGGCCGCTGTGTCATCCCTGTGGCAGGTGGCGCGCCTGCCCTTGCTGGCCCCGGCCCAACCCCGCGCCTGGGCCCGCGCGTCCGAGGCGGCACTTGTCTGGCAGGGGGCGGCGGCGCTGGGTCTGGCGGCGCTGTCGGTCGCGCTGATGTTCTTTGGCAGCGGGCTGATCGCCGCGTTCGTGATGCTGGGGGCGTTGTTGGTGGCGGCGGCCTTGGCGCTGCCTTTGGTGCTGTACGGTGCCATGTGGGTTGGCGGGCGGCTGGCGCGCAGGCCTTTGGCGCAGTGGTTCTGGGCCGACACGCGCCAGCAGTTGCCGGGGCTTTCCCTTGCTTTGATGGCGCTGTTGCTGGCGCTCGCGGCCAACATCGGGGTGGGCACGATGGTGTCGTCGTTCCGCCTGACATTTACCGGCTGGCTGGATCAGCGGCTGGCGTCGGAACTGTACGTCACCGCCGAAACCCCCGAACAGGCGACCGCGATGCTGGCGTGGCTGGAGCCGCGCACCGATGCGATCCTGCCGATCTGGAACGTCGATGCGCCCCTCAACGGCAAGCCCGGCGAAATCTATGGCGTGGCGGATCACCCCACCTATCGCGACAACTGGCCGTTGCTTGAGGCTGTGCCGGGCGTGTGGGACAGGATCGCCGCAGGCGAGGGTGTGCTGGTCAATGAACAGCTGGCGCGCGCCGGCGATCTTTGGCCCGGCAACGCGATCACCCTGCCCGGCTGGCAGGCGCCAGTGCTGGGGGTATACAGTGACTATGGCAACCCACTGGGCCAGGTATTGATGGGCCTCGACGCCCTCACCCAGCGGTTTCCCGAGGTCGAGCGTTTGCGCTTTGGTCTGCGGCTGGTGCCCGATCAGGTGGCAACCCTCAGCGCCGCCCTCGTGGATGAATTCGGCCTGCCCCCGGGCAATCTGATCGATCAGGCGTCGATCAAGGCGTTTTCGTTGCAGGTGTTCGAGCGCACCTTCACCGTGTCGCGCGCCCTGAATGTTCTTACCCTGTCGGTGGCGGGGTTTGCGATCCTGACCAGCCTGCTGACCCTTGCGGCCATGCGCCTGCCGCAGCTTGCGCCGGTCTGGGCGCTGGGGGTGGGGCGCGCGCGTCTGGCGCGGCTGGAACTGGTGCGCGCGCTGGTGCTGGCGACGTTGACGTTGATCTGTGCGTTGCCTGTAGGGCTGCTGTTGGCCTGGGTGCTGCTGGCCGTCATCAACGTCGAGGCATTCGGCTGGCGCCTGCCGATTTACCTGTTTCCGCGCGATTGGGTGGTTCTGGCGGGTCTGTCACTGATCGCTGCGGGGGCGGCGGCGCTGTTGCCCGCGATCCGAATCGCGCGCATGCCGCCTGCGCAATTGTTGGGGGTGTTTGCCCATGAACGCTGATCGGTGCCGCCTTTTGCACCTGTCGGATGCCTCCGGCGGGAGTATTTGGGCAAGAAAGAGCTTGATGGTTTGTACCATGGTTTTGGCGTTGGTCTGGGCCGGGGAAATCAACGCCCAGGGGTTTGCGGGGCTTGGCACAGCGCAGGACGGGTATGAGCAGGTGCAACCCGGGCCGTTCGATTTTCCCGCCGATCACGGGCCACATCGGGGGTTTCGGATCGAGTGGTGGTATGTCACGGCGAATCTGTCCGGGGCCGATGGCACGCAGTATGGCGTGCAGTGGACGCTGTTCCGCTCGGCCATGGCGCCGGGCGCTGATCTGGGCACGGGATGGAACAGCGCACAGGCCTGGATGGGCCACGCGGCGCTGACCACCCCCGATCGCCATTTCGTCGCCGAACGGTTGGCGCGGGGCGGCACGGGTCAGGCGGGCGTTTCGATCGACAGCGGGTTTGCGGCGTGGATCGATGACTGGGCAATGGCGGGCCCGGATATCAACGACGTGAACCTGCGCGCACAGGGGGTTGAATTTGCATATGATCTTGACCTGTCGGCGCAGGGTCCTCTGGTGTTTCAGGGGGATGGCGGCTATTCGGTGAAATCCGCCTCGGGGCAGGCCAGCCGTTATTATTCACAGCCGTTCTATCAGGTGTCGGGCTCTTTGAGCCTGCCGGATGGCCCGGTTCCGGTGACCGGTCAGGCTTGGCTGGACCGCGAATGGTCGTCGCAACTTCTGGACGCGGATCAAAGCGGCTGGGATTGGGTGTCGCTGCATTTCGATACCGGGGACAAGCTGATGGGTTTTGTGCTGCGCGATGCCGGGGCCGGGTTCACCTCGGCCACCTGGATTGCGCCGGACGGCACGCCCACCCCCTATGGCGACGGCGCGCTGATCCTGACCCCGTTGGAGGAACACCGCGTTGCCGGGCGCGATGTGCCGGTGGTCTGGCGCGTGGAACTGCCCGCGCAGGGTGTCGATGTGACGATCACGCCGCTGAACCGCGATGCCTGGATGGACACCTCGGTGCCCTATTGGGAGGGGCCGATGGCGATTGCGGGCAGCCATGGCGGGCGCGGATATCTGGAGATGACAGGCTATGAGTGACCTGACCACCCTGCCCGGCACCCTTGAATTTGCCTGGGATGCCCTGGCACGGGGCGTGGCATCGCGCGAGGCGCCCTGCCGGTTCGGGGTGCTGGCCACGGTGGGCGCCGGAGGCGAGGCACGGATGGTTGTCTTGCGCGCCGCCGATGGTGTCGTAGGCACGGTTGAGGTGCATAGCGACACCGCGACAGGTAAAGTGGTGCAGATTTCTGCCGAACCACGCGCGACCCTGCTGTTCTGGCTGCCCGCGCAGCAGTTGCAAATCCGCCTTCGCGCCACGTTCGCCATTTTGAAAGGTGCAGCGGCGCAACATCGCTGGCAAGACATCCCTGATGGTCCACGCCGCGCCTATGGCGGCAGGCCGCCCCCCGGCGACACGATTGCTGCCCCGTCAGATCACGATGCCACACCGGAATTTGAACGCTTTGCGGTGCTCATCGGCACCGTCAGCGCCATCGAAACCCTGCATCTTGGTATGCCACACCGACGCGCGCAATTCACGCGCGACGAAGGCTTTGCCGGGCGTTGGATCGCCCCCTGATCATTCCGCCGCCACGGCCCCCGGGTTGTTCGGGTGCGTTGTCCAGTTGGCATAATCGGGCTGCACCACGCGGCCGGTGCGCGGATCGGTGGTGCCCGGCGCCATGGGTTCCATGGTGATGCAATCCTCAACCGGGCAGACGTTGACGCAGAGGTTGCAGGCGACGCATTCGGCGTCGATCACGCTGAACGTGCGGTCGGGTGACATGGCGATCGCCTGATGCGAGGTGTCTTCGCAGGCGGCAAAGCAGCGGCCGCATTTGATGCACAGTTCCTGGTCGATCACCGCCTTGGCAACATAGTTCAGGTTCAGGTATTGCCAGTCGGTGACATTGGGCACCGCACGGCCCGACACTTCGGCAACCGAGGCATAGCCCTTCTTGTCCATCCACTGCGACAGGCCCGATTTCATCTCGGCAACAATCTTGAACCCATAGGTCATGGCGGCGGTGCAGACCTGCACGTTGCCCGCCCCGAGTGCGAGGAATTCCGCCGCGTCGCGCCATGTGGTCACGCCGCCGATGCCGCTGATCGGGATGTTGTGGCATTCCGGGTCGCGGGCGATATCGGCAACCATGTGCAGCGCGATGGGTTTGACCGCCGGGCCGCAATAGCCGCCGTGCGAGCCTTTGCCGTCGATCGACGGTTCCGGCGACATGGTGTCAAGGTCGACCGAGGTGATCGAGTTGATCGTGTTGATCAGGCTTACCGCATCAGCGCCGCCCCGCACCGCCGCGCGCGCCGCATGGCGCACGTCGGTGATGTTCGGGGTCAGTTTCACGATGACCGGCATGCGGCTGTATTGCTTGCACCAGCGGGCAACCATTTCGATGTATTCGGGCACCTGCCCCACCGCCGCGCCCATGCCGCGTTCCGACATCCCGTGGGGGCAGCCAAAGTTCAGTTCGATCCCGTCGGCGCCTGTTTCCTCGACATGGGGCAGAATGGCCTTCCACGCCGCCTCTTCGCAGGGCACCATGATCGAGACAACCATGGCCCGGTCGGGCCAGTCGCGTTTGACCTCCTTGATCTCGCGCAGGTTCACCTCCAAAGGCCGGTCGGTGATCAACTCGATGTTGTTCAGGCCCAAAAGGCGGCGGTCGGCGCCCCAGATCGCGCCATAGCGCGGGCCGTTGACGTTGACCACGGGCGGCCCCTCTTCGCCCAAGGTTTTCCAGACCACACCGCCCCAGCCCGCCTTGAACGCGCGTACGACATTATACGCCTTGTCGGTAGGTGGCGCGCTGGCCAGCCAGAACGGATTGGGCGATTTGATGCCGACAAAGTTCGTTGAAAGATCAGCCATTTACGCGCCCTTTCCCATCAATGTGGTGTGAATGTCCATCGCCGCATCGCGCCCCTGGGCCACGGCGGTCACGGTCAGGTCGTCGCCCGCCGCCGCACAATCGCCCCCGGCCCAGAACCCGTCCAGCGACGTGCGGCCCATGGCATCGACCGCCAGCCGCCCATCCTCCAGCGCCAGACCGTCGGGTGTGGTTGCGATGGTCTGACCGATGGCGCGCAGCACCTGGTCGGCTTGCAGGCGGAAGGTTTCGGTCGCCCCCGGCGTGGTGTAAGCGAATTCAACCTCGCGCACCGCGCCATTGCCGATGACCGCGACGGGGGCGGCGTTGAAAATGATGCGCACGCCCTTGGACGCCGCCAGATCCTGTTCATATCTGCTGGCCGACATCGCCTCGGGGCCACGGCGATAGACCATGGTCACCGTCTCGGCGCCCAGCAGTTTCGATTGCACGGCAGCATCCACCGCCGTCATGCCACCACCGATCACCACGACATGGCGCCCCACGGGCAGCGTGGCCAGATCGCCCGCCTGGCGCAGATCGGCGATGAAATCGACCGCGTCGCGCACCCCTGATTTGTCGGTGCCCTCAACCCCGAGCGCGCGCACGCCGCCAAGACCAAAGCCCAGGAACACCCCGTCGAACCCCTGTTTCAGCGCGGCAATCGACAGATCGCCGCCCAGGGCCTTGCCATATTCGACGGTGATGCCGCCGATGGAGAGCAGCCATTCAACCTCGGCCTGGGCAAAGCCGCCGGTGGATTTGTAACTGGCGATGCCGAATTCGTTCAGACCACCGGGCTTGGCCCGCGCCTCAAGGATCGTCACAGCGTGGCCCAGCATCGCCAGACGGTGCGCACAGGCCAAACCCGCAGGCCCCGCGCCCACCACCGCCACACGTTTGCCGGTGTTTTCCGCCCGCGCATAGGGGTGCGGCGCATCCATCACCCTGTCGGTGGCAAAGCGTTGCAAACGGCCAATCTCTACCGGTTTGCCCTCGGCCGCTTCGCGCACGCAGGCCTGTTCGCACAGGGTTTCGGTGGGGCAGACCCGGGCGCACATGCCGCCCAGGATGTTCTGATCAAAGATCGTCATTGCCGCCGCCTCGGGGGTGCCCGTGGCGATCTGGCGGATGAACAGCGGAATGTCGATGTCCGTGGGACAGGCCGTGATGCAGGGCGCGTCATGGCAGAAATAGCACCGGTCGGCAGCCACCGCCGCCTCGTGTGGATCAAGGGGCGCGTGCAGGTCGGTGAAATTGCGCTCCAGCGTTTCGGGCGGCAAACGCCCCGCCACAACCCCCGGTGTCATCTGCGAATGGGCCATCCCCGCCTCCTGTGATGTGGACAGATTCAGAGTGACACAGACAGAAATTTTATCAACTGGTAAAATTTTGCGGCGTGCCAAAACTTTGACAACGCCCGTTTTCACGGCAATCGCGCCGCCGAACGCCCGGGTTTTACGTCTTTCAACGGCGGCGGGGCTGACATATACCGATGCAAAGCAGGCCAAGGGCCGCACGCAATGAGGATGGCATGACCGACACCAAGCACAACTCTGACGTCACCTTCATCGAGGCCTTGGCGAAACTGCTGCGCGAACATGACCTGACCGAACTCAGCGTCAAACGCGAGTACGGCGAAGACGACAGCTTGGATGTGCGCGTGTCGCGCAATGCGGCGCCCGTGATGGCGGCCCCTGCCCCGATGCTGGCGGCCACCCCGACCGCCGGCCCTGCCCCCAACGCCGCACCCCCGCGCGCCGACGATCCGGCCAGCCATCCGGGGGCGTTGACCTCGCCCATGGTCGGCACCGCATATCTGTCGCCCGAACCGGGTGCGGGTGCCTTCGTGAAAATCGGCGATTCCGTGCAAGAGGGTCAGACCCTGCTGATCATCGAGGCGATGAAAACGATGAACCAGATCCCGTCGACCCGGGCCGGCACCGTCAAACGCATCCTGATCGAAGACGGCACACCTGTCGAATTCGGCGCGCCGCTGATGATCATCGAATAAGGACGCAAGGCCATGTTCGACAAGATCCTGATCGCCAACCGAGGCGAAATCGCCCTGCGCGTGATCCGTGCCTGCCGCGAGATGGGCATCGCCAGCGTCGCCGTGCATTCCACCGCCGACGCCGACGCGATGCATGTGCGCATGGCCGACGAATCCATCTGCATCGGCCCGCCGACGGCTGCGCAAAGCTATCTCAACTTTCCCGCGATCATTTCGGCCTGCGAAATCACCGGCGCACAGGCAATCCATCCCGGCTATGGCTTTCTGTCGGAAAACGCCGCCTTCGTGCAGATTGTCGAGGATCACCAACTGACGTTCATCGGCCCCAGCGCCGAACACATCCGCATCATGGGCGACAAGATCACCGCAAAGGACACGATGAGGAAACTGGGCGTGCCCTGCGTGCCCGGATCCGACGGCGGTGTGCCCGATCTGGAAACGGCGCGCACAATGGCCGAACAGATCGGCTATCCGGTGATCATCAAGGCCACGGCCGGAGGCGGCGGGCGCGGCATGAAGATGGCGAAGTCGGCCAAGGATCTGGAAACCGCCTTTCGCACCGCGCGCAGCGAATCCAAGGCCGCGTTCGGCAATGACGAAGTGTATATCGAGAAATACCTGACCACGCCGCGCCACATCGAAATTCAGATTTTCGGCGACGGCAAGGGCCGCGCCGTACATCTGGGCGAGCGCGATTGTTCGCTGCAACGCCGCCACCAGAAGGTTCTGGAAGAGGCGCCGGGCCCGTCGATCACCCCCGAGCAAAGGAAACGCATCGGCAAGGTCTGCGCCGACGCCGTGGCCAAGATCGGCTATTCCGGCGCCGGAACTATCGAATTCCTGTATGAAAACGATGAATTCTATTTCATCGAAATGAACACCCGGTTGCAGGTCGAACACCCGGTGACCGAGGCGGTGTTCGGCGTTGACCTTGTGCGCGAACAGATCCGCGTTGCCGCCGGTCTGCCCATGGAGTTCAACCAGGACACCCTGCGCCTGAACGGCCATGCCATCGAGGTGCGGATCAACGCCGAAAAGCTGCCCAACTTCACACCCTCGCCCGGGCGAATCACCCAGTATCATGCGCCGGGGGGCCTGGGCGTGCGGATGGATTCGGCGATTTACGACGGCTACCGCATCCCGCCCTATTATGATTCGCTGATCGGCAAGCTGATCGTCCATGGCCGCGACCGCCCCGAGGCTTTGGCCCGCCTGTCGCGCGCCTTGGGCGAATTGATCGTCGATGGCGTCGATACCACCGTGCCGCTGTTCCATGCCCTGCTGCGCGAAGAGGCCGTGCAGACCGGCGGATACAACATCCACTGGCTGGAACACTGGCTTGAGACAAACCTCGGCTAGGCGCCTTGGCCCATGGCGCGCCTCCGGTTCTGACGCCTGACCTGTTGTTGCAGGGCTATGCGGCGGGGATATTCCCCATGGCCGACAGCCGCGACAGCCCCGATCTGCACTGGATTGACCCACCGCAGCGCGGGGTTTTTCCGCTGGACAGGTTTCACATGGCGCGCTCGCTGCGTCGCCGGATCCGGGGCGCGCCCTTTACTGTGACGTTTGATCGCGATTTCACCGGGGTGGTGCGCGGCTGTGCCGAGCGCGACGAAACCTGGATCAACGCCACGATCTTTGATCTCTACACCGCACTGCACGGCGCGGGGCGCGCCCATTCGGTCGAGCTGTGGGAGGGGGCGGTGCTGATCGGCGGGGTGTACGGCGTGACCATCGGTGCCGCCTTCTTTGGTGAATCGATGTTTTCGCGGCGCACCGACGCGTCAAAGGTCGCGCTGACCTATTTGATCGACCGGCTGCGCGTGGGGGGGTTCGTGCTGTTTGACACCCAGTTCCTGACGCCCCATCTGGCCAGCCTCGGGGCCATCGAAATACCGCGCCACCGCTATTTGCGCCACCTCGCCCATGCGATCCGCGCACCCGCCGATTTTGCCAGTGCCGGGCCTGAGGCGCCAGCCCCCGATCAGATTTTGCAGCGGATGACCCAGACGTCATAGCGCCGATGTTCCAGCGCGTTCAACGCCGGGCTGGACGCAATCATCCAGCCCTGAAATCGCGGCTGATCGACCCCCGCATCGCGGATCACCAGCCAGGCAAAGGCATCGCCGGTGGGGTTGTTCGTGGGATAGCGGCAATCGCCCAAGGTGATCTGCAACCGGCCCATGGCCAGGGTCTGACCCACCGAAATGTCGATTTCCGACACAACACCCGACACTTTGTCGAGGCCGCGCAAAAACGCCCCCGGCGCGCTGCTGACCCGGGCGGTTTCGGTCTCGGTTTCGGTTTGCGCCCAGAGGCCGGGCGCACCGATCCCGAAGGCCAAAGCAGCAGCCAACACCAGCCGGGCCGTTCCAGCCAATATCGGCGTGACCGCCATGGCAGGTTACTCCGGCGTCCAGGCCTCGTAATCGCTGCGCGGTTTGGGCGTGGTCCGACGCAGGGATCCGGCGGGGGCATAGGCCGCAACAGTGCCCGTCAGGTTGGGCAGATGCGGCTTTTCCCACGTTTGGTGCAGCAGCGGCAACGTGGTGGGCGGCTCGTCCCAGGTGTGGT
>Ga0105054_10012051_pt1 | contig 10658 bp, 10 predicted proteins | sample BON02_FD_78091 | JGI IMG/M metagenome (GOLD analysis project Ga0105054, IMG submission 78091) | Freshwater microbial communities from Lake Bonney liftoff mats and glacier meltwater in Antarctica - BON-02 (megahit assembly) | ecosystem: Environmental > Aquatic > Freshwater > Ice > Glacier... | reverse complement strand
CTACGGGTTCCGAGTAACAATATGCAAAGCCCGCGTCGCTATCGCTCCGAGGGTGGCAGCCTTGACCGGTTCAGGTGGCAGGCTTCAAACGGAATGGGTGGCAGGTATCACCGGAATACACACCTGAGACAAATATTCATAAATCCCATCTTCAACCGGATTGTCAAGTTTGAAAACTAGCTGCACAACCGAGACAGTCTTTCCTTTGTCGGTTTTCATTGTGCCTTGCTTGAAACTATCATCCATTGGCTGAACGTCACCGACGTAATAGAAATCTTTACCTTCATCGTCAGTTTTTTTAATAAATAGCGGCATACGCAACCCAAGGGCTTCGTGGTTTCTTATAGATTGAACATCTGGGCTTGATAGTTTTCGTTTAGATTTTGACATCCAGGCAAAGGTTGAGTGGTCGAGAAAATAGTCTTCATATTTAATAGACTCCGAAATTGAGTCCTCTTTGTGATATGTGACAAAAATCGGGCAGTTTGATTGGTCTCTACTGATTATGTAACCACCTACGTTTTGCGCAATTGGATTAGTTTCCCAACAAAGAATTCGAAATACGTCTTTTCTACTGTATTTTTGATACAGCAAAAACCCTTGCTTGAATTTATTTGCATCATAGGTCTTGTCGAATGTTCGTATTGCATAAGTAATGCTGTCCAGCAAATACTCTTTGAAATGGGGGTTTTGTAAAATAATAACGAACTCTGGGTGCAGCCTGAGTTCATACCCAGTTTGTTGAACTATGCGCACATTAAAAATCTGATCTAGGGGAACAGTTTTATTGTTGAGTCTGCCTGTGACAAATTTTAAGTTAAGGTTGTTTATTGCAGACTCAATAAACTCCAAATTTTGATATGCATATTTACTTTGAATTTGTAGGGATATCTCTTCTAAATTAACCACTTCCTTTTCAATTAGGGCCCCCAAGATCAATGGCTCTTCAATCCGCTTCGCGTTATTTATCTCCTTTGAAAAGAAGCCTAAGAGTTTCTTATCTTTATCTGAAATCACGCCACGAAGGGATTCCTCCTGACTTTCAGAAAAAGCAAAGAAAGAGTCCGAGTACTCGATATACAAATATGGATCTCTTGAGTTACTTTCGAGAAAATCCAACATCATCGGTGGCCTGCCTAGCTGAAACTTCAATAATTCATAGTCGTTTTTTAGATCCCTCAGCAACCGCATGTTAGCCTTGTCGATCGCCGAGAAAATTCGTCCTTTTGAAATTTCATCAAAGTTTACGGTTGATGTTCCCGGAATGGGGCTACTCCCTCCCTTAATTAATTTTCGTAGCCTATCCTTGTTGTAAGAGTTATCACCATAAAGAGCGATAGGGACAAGGTAATTATTTGCATAGTTGCCAATGAAATCGATAATAGTTAAATATTCTTTTCCTTCTGTTTTCCTCAACCCACGGCCCATTTGTTGCACAAAAATAATGGCGGACTGCGTAGGTCTCAACATGATCACTTGGTTAATGCGTGGAATATCAATACCCTCATTAAAAATGTCCACGGTGAAGATGTAGTCTAACTTTGGATGGGTATCGTCAATATCGTCAGCCTCCAACCTTAGTATTGCATCGCTTCGTTCTTCTTCTGAATTCATTCCTGTTAGGGCAATCGCTCTTTTGCCCTTCAGACGGAAAACTTCTGCAAGGGAAATGCACTCTTCTACCCTAGAACAAAAGACGAGGCTTCTTATTTGTCCTGTATCGGTTCCGTAAAATGAAGCCTGCTCCAAAATTCGGTCAACCCGTTCTTCGCTTGTTAATAGGTTAAAGTCAGAAGACTCATCTATAGATCGTCCATCGATGGTCAAATCAGTTATGCCGTAATAATGAAACGGGCTTAGCATGTCCTCAGCAAGCGCTTGGTGCAGCCGAATTTCATAAGCAATTGTGTGGTCATAAAGCTCAAAAATGTCAAACCCGTCCGTTCTTTCTGGGGTCGCAGTCATTCCCAATAAAAACTTTGGCTCAAAATAGTTGATTATGTTTTGGTAAGTGTTTCCGCCGGCTCTGTGGGATTCATCGATGATGATGTAGTCAAAATGATCTTGTTTGAATTGATTGAGGTTTTCTGGGCGTGACAGCGTTTGAATAGTGCAAAAAATGAACTCACACGCTATTTGTTTTGACTCGCCTGAATATAATCCCATCGTGCGTTCATTTCGGAATATTTGTTCGAAAGAATCCAATGCTGCTTTTGCAATATTCTTCCGGTGGACTACAAAAAGTAGCCGCTTGGCATCAAATGAGTGCGCATCGAACGCGGAGAGGTATGTTTTACCCGTTCCTGTTGCAGATACCAGTAACGCCTTTGTTAGCCCTTTCTCGCGAATTAGCCTAAGGTTTTCTAAAGCCTCCTTTTGCATACTGTTTGGTTCGATAATTTTAGATAGACCAACATCCATAATTGAGCGTGTGTTGGGATCCAGCGGATCTGTAACAAATTCCTGATATTTTTTGAATAACAGCCCAGACCGAATTTGCTTTGCTGCCAGGTAAGAAGCTTCATAGTCGGTGAGAAAAAAGTCATCTACTACATCGCCCTTTTCAAATTCGGCTTCAAATTCTTGAAGGGCGTCATGCATTAACATGCTTTCGGGTTTCGCAGAAACTTTTAAATTCCACTCTACGTTTCGAGATAACGCATTCGCTGTTAAGTTGCTGCTACCGATGATCAAGTCATAATTGCCATCAATCTTGAACAGATAACCTTTCGAGTGAAAATTCCTATTAACGGAAATTTTGAGTTCCACATTTGAAAGTTGCATTAAACGACGCAAGGCTTCTGGCTGTGTGAAATTTTGATACTCAGATGCCAAGATTTTTCCATAGACACCTTTGTCCTCAAGAGTCTTAAGTGTGCTTATTATCGAGGCAACGCCACTGGTGGTAATGAACGCAACAGAAAACCAAAATTCTTGGCACTGATTGAGTGCTCGCTCAATTGTGGTGAGCACTCTTTGTTCTGAAGACTGATCATTGATTAATAGTTTTGGGTGGAATGCGGTGCTTGGCGAAAACTTCTTATCAATGAATCCGCTTTTTATACTGTTGAAGAAAAACTGTTCATCCACGCTCATGCATCCTTGCTTGCAGTAACTTCACTATTGGAATATCCGCAGCCGCCCAATCCAGATTGGTCAATTCTGAAATCGACAACCATTGATAATTTATGTGTTCCGTCAAGTATATGTTGTGAGCATTTGTGCTTTTGCACAAATAGCTATGCATTCGAATTGTGAAGTCGGGATACTCATGTTCTACAGTAAGTAAACAACTATCGATTTCGATATCTAAACAAAGCTCTTCAAGAACCTCCCTTTTAAGAGCTTGTCCATTGGTCTCGCCGACCTCGATTTTTCCGCCAGGGAATTCGTACTTTCTTGAGATGTATGAATACTTATTCTCATCTCGTTGCACACACAAGATTTTTTGGTCATTAACCAAAATAGCAGCGACAACTTCGATTTGTTTTTTAGTAGCCAACTAACTTGTCACTGTCTCAACATTGAGCGCTATTGCTAGAGCATTAGGTGAATGAAGCTGGCTCCACGTTGGGGATTCAGCAAAGCTTCGAAACTGTTGGCTCAGCGCAATTGGATCATTATTTATCATCGTCCTATGCACCTCCATTTTTTGACTTTATCGTTGGTGTTTTTCTAAGAAATACTTTGCAACTATAACCAAGCGCCGGGTTAGCCGAAAGCGGAAATATCTAAGAATGATTACTGAGAGTCATTAGTTGCTGCACAATCTCCACTAGCCGGCCCTCTATTTGGACTTAGCCGGATCGGTTTTAATCCTCAATTGGATTTCTTATTCAATAACCTTCACTATTTAGGGGCGACGTGGCACGATTGCATTATGCCAGTGTTTGCAAATCTCCTCGACTTCATCCAACACCGAATGCGTATGTCGCATATCTATCAACCCGTGATGCTAATGACCCTAATTAACAACGACGGCGAAGCTTCAGTTGAGCAAATTGCAAAACAGTTTGCAGAGCGTGATGAAGCACTCATCGAGTATTACTCAAAAATCACAAAAGAAATGCCTGGCCGCGTGCTTGGCAAAAATCACGGTATTGTTTCAGTTAAGAAGGGTGAGAGAAACAGCATCGCAGGTTATCAGTTAAATGATTATTCTTACCTGACTGCTGAACAAAAAGCACAACTGTTGCAGGCATGCCAACAAAAGTATGAGGACTATCTGGATGCACGCGGTCAACAGATCTATAAGCACCGGCGCAAATCCAGTGGTTATATAAGCGGCACACTCAAATACGAAGTAATGAAACGGGCCCGATACCGGTGTGAACTTTGCGGCGTGTCTGCTGCCGAGATCGTACTCGAAGTGGATCACATTCAGCCTAGAAGCCTGGGCGGAGGTGACGACCTTAGCAACCTCCAGGCGCTGTGTTATCGATGCAATGCATGGAAAAGCAACAAAGATAATACAGATGTCCGCGCATATCGGTGTATGCATGAGGTACGTGAGTCAAACTGTCTGTTTTGCACTGTTTCCAAAGACCGACCATTTGTTCAGGAAGCCGAATTGGCTTACGTTATTAAGGATCGCTTCCCCGTAACTGACGGCCACTTATTGATTATTCCAAAACGTCATGAACCTTCATGGTTTGAGCTCACGCAGGGTGAACTCGCGCAGTGCAATTTGTTAATTAAACAAATGAAAGAAAAGATCATGGACGAAGAAAAGAGTGTTCTTGGCTTTAACCTTGGCGTGAATGCAGGTGAGGCAGCTGGGCAAACAATTATGCATAGTCACATTCATCTTATTCCACGAAGAAAGGACGATACAAGTAATCCACGTGGTGGGGTGAGAGGGGTTATACCGGGTATGCGTAGTTATTGATTTATAGTAGCGACCGCGACTTCCAGCACTTTTCAAAGGTAGGTTTGACTCAGATGAAGAACGAAAAGAAACTCGACCATCACAGCCTCAAGTCGCGCCAACGCGAAATCCGCGATCAATTCCCCGAATCCCTATCCCTGCGCGTCCACCGAGCCCTAAGCTGGCTAAACCGGGCCGAACAAGAAACCAAAGACCAGGATGCCAAATTCATCTTCCTCTGGGTCGCGTTCAACGCAGCCTACGCAAATGAAGTCCCCGACCGGCAGAGCTCAACTGAACGAAAGCGATTCCAGGGCTTCCTTGGGCGCCTTATCGATTCGGATACCGATAAGCTGTTATACGAACTGGTGTGGAACCATTTTTCAGGCGCCATTCGATTAATGATCGACAACAAGTACGTATTTCAACCGTTCTGGGATTTCCACAATGGCCAGATAACAGAAGAAGATTGGCAGCAGTCTTTCCAAAAAAGCAAAACATCTGCCAGTCGGGCGTTGGGCAGACAGGACACCCAAAAAGTGATGGAGGTTATGTTCGACCGCTTGTACACATTGCGAAATCAATTACTGCATGGCGGAGCCACCTGGAACAGTTCTATCAACCGCAGCCAAATCACCCAGGGCGCTGAAATCATGGGGCAAGTGGTGCCTATCGTCATTCACCTGATGATGAATGATCATCAGCGGGTTTGGGGTGAGGCTTGTTACCCGGTTGTTGATTGAAGGTGTGTTGCAATTACTCAGAAAACTAGCGGTAATGAAGCACTCCATTACCGCCCATGACCCACCGGTTTCAGACATTTATTTGTTCTTTTAAAGATTGAACGGAGTCCCGTATGCGATCAGGCATTTCGGACAATTCTTCAAATCGTTCTCTCAATTCCGATAAGTATTGCCCATGCCCGGAGCTCATGACACCGCGCTCGATGGCAGTCCTTGTCATCGCTACCAAATTTTGGTTGAGGGACAGCATCTCTTTAAGTGTCTGCATCACATCTTTGGCGTAACCCTGCATTTGCCTGGTTGCACGTTTTGCTTTTCTGGATAGCTGCTTGCGCAACGGTCCTTTAAGAATTTCAGCAAGTGTAACGGCAGCTATGGCCTGGATGCTTAAACCTAAACGATCAGCTCGATGGAATAGATCACCAAGTTCATCATCAAGCCCGACTTCCGTCAGCACATCGAGAGCACGAGCAGGATCCAGACTGCCGGGTTCGTTGTTGATCAGTCTGATTAATCTCTCTATTTGTGGTGGCAGGTTAGGCTCTGACTCTGCTCTGCCTCTTGAAAATTTCAAATGGTACTTCGCACTTGGACACCCAACCATGGGGTCCGAAAAACAGTCCATTTGGTCTGAAGACATTGGCAGGTCTACTGAAAACATATCTAATCCGGAACTACCCCAGCCAGCCTGCAGTGTTTGTGGCACTTTTCGCAGTTCGGGTGCGTCCTGCGCCTGTTCGTCTTCGGCTCTATGGGCAATCACCAGCCAGTTGGTCCAGGGGCTGATCAGGCGATAGTGCATCGCCATTTCCAGACCCGTGCCGCTTTTCACTTCCTTCAATCTTTCCGAAGCCGCCAATCGGGCGATCGTGGATATGTGGTCTTCAGACTCCGACCTCTCGGTCATTTCGATCTGTAAATCCTGCAGAAATACATCTCCGCTCTCAGTCTCGACTTCCAAAACAACCTTGCCGCTGACTGACGGTCGGTCAAATCGCGCGCTGGCGATGATGGTATCTCCCTCGAACACAGAACCTGCAGTTGCGGGTGTGGTATCAGCAGCGTACTCGGGCCATTGAATGGTGACTCGTTTCGCACGCGGCGCACGCATACGCTCGAAGTGTCTAATTACCTTGTCTGCCATGCCTTCGCGGGGTGATACCAGTTCGCACTCGCCACCGGTCGCATTGGCCAGTTTCCGCACAAAAGTTTCGGAAACCGCGCTACCCACACCTACAGTGAAGATACGATGCCCGGCACATGTCGCTTCTTCAACGACCGACTCCCACGACCAGACTTCGCCGTCGGTTACCAGAAAAATATCTGCGGACTCGCATTGGTTCAGTGCACCATTGGCACGTGCCAGGGCTTCTCCAATCTCCGTACCACCCATGTCCGCATCCAGCTGCTGCGCAAAGCGCTTGGCCTTGGTGAGGTTGCTCTTATTGCAGCGCAGCAGCTTTTGGGAAAGCATTTTAGTCGAGTTGCCAAAAGCAATCAGTGTCACTTGGTCTTCTGGCTGAAGAGCATCGAGCATACCATCCAGCGCCTGTTTGGCCTGGTTCATGGAATCACCCCCCATGGAACCGGAACAATCAATCACGATGGCAAGATTCAACGGACGTGGCTGTTGCAGGCCGGGGAAAAATGGTTGAAAGCTGGCCACCGCCGCGAGGCCATCGCCATCTGTACCGCACAAGGCAAATTTCCGCTCCGTGTTGGTGATTTTGGCGTTCAATATAAAATCGCGGTCCATGACTGCCTTCGCCTCTTGTAAACTTATAACCACCTTTTCGGCTGACCTTTTCAGGGTGACCTGGTGTGATGGGCAAACGAACTGCGCGTTGCACAGACTTCCGATTGCCTTCACCTCGAGTGAAAAGAGATTTTCAACGGTGAGGGAAGACTCCGGCTCCTGATGCGCTAAATGGCTTGATTCGCCATAGCGAGGTGCGACCGTGGTTGGAAGAAATATGCGCAACTGATCGCCTTTCCAGCGATAAATATTCGCGTAGCTGAAGGTGATGATCGCCTGCTCATCGGCCAGCAGGTTACCTACGTTCATGGTGTACAGACCTGGCTCAAGCATTTCGAGCATCACCGCTGCGTCACCGCTGGCGATGGCATCTTCGTACTGCTCTTCGGCGGATGTCTTTTCCACTACCGCGCCTTTAAGAACCCGTCCGCCGATCTCCACTTCCAGTTCAAGCAGTACGGCATCCAGCGGAATAGTAAAGGTGTAGACGGCCTCGATGTTGACGGCCTCAATGTTGCGGTAGGTCTGCGACATGGTTACTTCAGAAAGCTGGTCCTGAAGGACCGCTGACACCGATACATCCACCAGAGCGACCCGCTCATCGTTAACGCCGGATAACGCACACGCCATGTTGTTCATTGTTATTCCTTATTCTCTTTAAGTTGTTCATAGACCTGCGATACCCCGCGGAAAAAAGCCCTTACCTGTTCCGGGCTAAGCCCAGCGCGACCGGGCTCCAGGGTGACCTCGATGCCATCCGTAACCACCATGTGACTCCAGACCTCGACAGTGCCGGAGCGCCGCGGTGTCGGTGGCAATGGGCCTTCTGAGGTCTGCTTCAATACTTCCCCGATACGTTCCAGCGATAACCCGGCTAACTGCCATTTGCGGATGAGGAGTAACTGCTCAATATGATGTTGCGTGTAATAGGCACCCTTGCCAACGCCCTGCGGACGATCAACCAAGCCTGACTGGATGTAGTAACGAACCGTCCGCCGTGTCAGTTCTGTGAGAGTGGAAATTTCTTCCAGGTTGAATTTGCTTGAAGTGTTCATGACGAGTATACTAGACAGTAGTGATGTCACTGTCAACTGTCGTGTAAATTTGAATGCCGCTTTGGTAAGGCACGCAATCTGCGATATTTGTAACGTACATTCTCAACTATTGAGAACGTCACCAAGTATCTTGAAGCTTGAAAGGTTTTTTACATACAAATGTTAGATCAGGAGTAGAAACATGAACAAAATCTTATTGAATGTTTTATTAGTTGGCGTCCTCAGCTTTGGCTGGGCAACGACTTGCACAGCGGATGACCCATACCTGGGCCAGCTGAGTGCTAATCCCTATGCTACTGATTCAACTTCCAACCCATACGGTGCCCACGGCTCCCAGTACTCGAGTGACAGCATCAACAACAACTATGGCACGTATGGTTCGAAGTACTCCAATCAGAGTGCAACCAACCCTTACGCCACCAATGCACCAAAACTGTACGACAGTGACGGCAATTACCGTGGCCGGTTGAGCACCAACCCGTATGATTCGGAATCCACCTCAAACCCATACGGACGCTATGGGTCGAAATACACTTCGGATTCCATCAACAATGAGTATGGCGCCGGCAGTCCCTACAAGTCTGATAGCCCAAACAATCCCTACGGGAAAGGGATAAGCATTTACGGTGATGATGACAATTAGAGCGTAGGAAAGCTAAAGCAAAGGGCAACCGACCCCGTCAAAACGACAAACCCGGTCCGGCATTTGACATCCAGATTGTGCGCCGCGGCATATCGCCGAAAGCACTAAAGAGGAGCACCACAATGGGCATTACACGTAGACAATTCCTTATCTCCACCACCAGTGTCGGCGCAGGCTTAATCTTGCAAGCTACTACGACAAAGTATTCAGCTTTTTTGAAAACCACGGCGAGCCACTGCTAGAGGCCCCTACCCTGATCACTGAAGACTTGTATGCAAAACTTCAGACTGATGATTATCAACTTAACCTTGGTTTGCCAGCCTATGATATTCCAGGCATGACGTGGCGGGAGTTCATTACGCGCTATATGGATTCCTCGTGCTTGGATAATCTGGAAGATGAGCTTGGAATCTCAGGAGCTGGTCTGGACCAACCCGCAAATGAGGAAGTGATTTTGGATTCCTGGGCTCGCTCAGACAGCCCTAGCACGGAAGCTTTTTACCTTCTGGAAGGTTTGGATATTGGTAGCGAGTTACGTCACGAGAACGCGGTGGGCGGCCTCATATTTTTTGATGGCGCCTGCCCTGGCAATATTGGCTCTGCTCATATTCGGCTACGCACAGCAGCCATGGGTCGCTTACCTCGCATTTGTTGTCACTATTGTGTTGCTACCAATGGGTATCGCTGGAATACGAGGCCAGCTTGCCCTCTCCAGCCATATCAGTCCCGGTCATCTCGCCGGTCACAAAGCATTCGCATTTGCGTGTGGGTTCCTGGCATTCGCCGCCATGCCAACCTACGACATACTTACCCGCCTGAAATCAAGATTGGGCCCCGAACTCATGCGCCAACGATGGTCGGTTGATCATCGCGATCGAGCCGTTGCACTAGTAGCCTGCGATGGGTGGGGAGTTGCTGCCTACAAGTGGCGGTGTCTGCGTTAACGGGCAGGACATTTATGCGGTGACACTGGCGCGACGGCATGTGGCGCTTATTACCTCAGCGCCTGAGCTGCCTGCTTTCCTGACAGTAGGCGAGGCTTATGAATTTTCCGCATCGCTTCGTGGTGCCCCGAAATGGGATGGTCAGCCGTATTGTGAAGCACTGGAGCTGAATCCGGATTTACCGCTCGGGCATGCAAGCGCTGGACAGCGCAGAAAAGCGGAGTTGATTTGCGGTCTTGTTGCGGTTGATGAAGTGCTGGATGTGATGCCTGGTGATTGCAAAAGGCACACAATGTTCTAAATTAGAGATATGCGTGTGTTGTATGGAAATCTCAAAACCACTATTCCCAGTCGCAAAGCCACTAGAAAATATCTTGAGGTGTAAATGTTATGAGTAACAAGCTAAATAAAGAGGAGAAAGAAATCCTTGAGTCCTATGAAAAAGACGAATGGGTCTCTGTCTCAAAACCAGCAAGCATTGCAAAATATAAGGCGGCTGCTAAGGCCACTTTTTAAAAAAACAAATCACCCAACCAATAGTGCATATATGCACTACTCTTATCCCTCCCTAGCTAATACAGCATAAATAGAACATATATGATCTATTTATTCCTATTCTACTATTTTTCCAGTATAATTCGACATATATG
>Ga0105054_10012045_pt1 | contig 10664 bp, 9 predicted proteins | sample BON02_FD_78091 | JGI IMG/M metagenome (GOLD analysis project Ga0105054, IMG submission 78091) | Freshwater microbial communities from Lake Bonney liftoff mats and glacier meltwater in Antarctica - BON-02 (megahit assembly) | ecosystem: Environmental > Aquatic > Freshwater > Ice > Glacier... | reverse complement strand
CACACATGCACACACACACACCACACACACACACACGCACACACACACACACGCACACGCACACACACACACACGCACACGCACACACAAACACACACACATTCATACACACACACACACACAGAGCATGCTCTCGCACTTTTACTATATGCATTCAATGCACACCCACATGCTCGCGATTTTGAAAGCGCGGGAATATGCCTCCATAGATAAATTCGTGGGGAAAACTAGACGGGCAAGATGGAGGGAAGCGATGTGGTGATGATTGACGACGATTCGAGAGAGTCCATTGTTCTGGGTGGACCGCCACAAGGCGGGTCTGTGCACCCGCCTGCACACGAAGAGCAGACGGTTGTCATGCCACAGGTAGTGGTGGTGCTTCCTTGCGTGTTTGTGCACGTTCGCGTATTGTTTTGTGTGCGTGCGGTACTCCTGCGATGGGCACCTGCGTTGACCACCTGGCGATCCTGTGCAGTCTCAGAAGCATGTGGACGACACTGAATCTGATGGTGACAACGACGACTTCCAGACAACGTCTCCCAAAACTTCAGCAGTCTCTCCAAAAGGCAAGAAGGAGGATGGAGGAAAGAAGGAGGGCGGAGCCAAGAAGTACGCGGTGGGCAGGAAGCGTGGCAAGGATAAGAAGTGCACGACTGTCGTGGGCAGCGGCACCACGGACGACGGTGATTTCAAGGACAGGCCTGCCAGCAAGAAAAGCAAGAAAAATGCACACGACAAGGCTCAGAATTCGATCTGTAACTTCTTTCCAAAGGTGCTGCTGCTGCTGCTGCTTCTGCTGCTGTGCAGTGAATAAATCTGTAGCGTTGGGCTCTGCAGGCGCAAGCATACGCACATACGCACAGCCTCTCACCTCTGTTTTTCTCGCCCCTATTTTCTTTTCTCATTTTTCTGTGACTATGCTGCTGCTTCCACAGGGTGAGACGCAGACAGGTGCCAGGCAATGTGCTGTCTTGTCATCGAGCAAGAGGTCAAAAAATGGGGACGACAAGAATAATGCTGGGGGGGGGGTTGCTGACAAGGGTGAGGGCGAAATTAAGGCGGAACGCAAATTGACGAATGATGGGGTGATTCCTCACTTCCTTGCATCGCAGCTGAAACCACACCAGGTGGAAGGGATAGAGTTTATGTGGAAACACGTGGCATCCGGGAACCCTGGGGGATGTATTTTGGCGCACTCGATGGGACTTGGAAAAAGTTTGCAAGTTTGCACCTTGATACATGCATTCTGCAAGCGACAAATGGCGCCCAAATTCAGGAAAGACGACCCCGACTCAAGCGCCCGCGTGATGCTGGTGGTGCCTTCGAGCCTACTCGACAATTGGATGAGTGAGTTCAAGAAATGGGTGAACAAGGCAGGGAAACCTGAAATCAAAGTCATGATTCTCTCGCCTCACACGACGCCAAGTCAAGACAGCAAGCTCAGGCTCCTCAGGGAGTGGGATGCGAATCGGGAGGGCGTTTTGATAATTGGTTACGAGACGTTCTCCACTCTCTCCAAAAAATACAAGGTTGGCTGGAAAAAGGACCTGTTGAATAAGTCGGCAGATCTCATCGTCTTGGACGAGGGCCACCGCATCAAGAGTTCCAAAAGCAACATCGCAGTGGCACTGGCAGAAGTCAAAACAAAGCGGCGCATCATTCTCACAGGCACTCCGCTCCAGAACAACTTGGAGGAATATTGGGAGATGGTCAATTTTGTTAAACCAAAGCTCATGTGGACCAAGAAGCATTTTCGCGAAAACTGGGATGGGCCCATCAAGCTGGCGATGCTTTCCGACGCCGAGGACTGGGAGGTGCGCAGGGGGAAAAGGATGATGTTTCGCCTGACAAAACGCCTTGCGCCCTACGTCCAGCGAAAAGATGAAAGCATTTTGGCTGCTCTGCTGCCACCCAAAGAGGAGCTCGTCGTTTACATCCGTAGTAGCGACGAGCAGCTTGCGCTGTACAACGCGCTCATGGCACATCACAGCAGTATTTGCGAGCGGGCAAACGGCGAACAGGCCTGCAAGTGCAAGCACCTCTTGCCTTTTCACGCGGCATCTCAAAAAATTGTGAATCATCCAGATGCGCTGCACCCAAACTGGGTTGCATGGGCTAAGAAAGTGGCACACGACGAGAAACTTGCTGCTACAAATGCAAGTGCGCGCGCGGCAGCAGGTGGTCTGTTGAGTCCTGATGGCTCCAATATATGCTCGCAGACTCCTGCTACCACCCTGGCGCAGCCGCAAGAGTGTGGAGGAGAATACGTGGATGGCACGCCTATAGTGCGCATCCAGAAGAAGCTCATGACTGAGATGCAGTCTCCCGCAAAAGGTGTGTCTGCCTGTAACATGCCTTGTGTGTGCGTGGTGTTTTTTGAGTTGCCCTTTGCATGGCTGAAATGATCGCATACCTGCAGGTGAAGAACAAGAAGTTCAGAACGAAGACGATGACAAGCAGACTGCCATGGTTGTGATTGAGGATGACAGCACCAACGACTCCTTGCCAGCGGAGAGCACAAAGACCAAGCAGGGTGGGACTGGAGCTGCAGATGCAGGGGCAGTTGCAGTGAGCGACGAGGACGAGGGTGATGACGAGGTGGACGAGGATGAAAAGGTGATGCCGGAGGGTACCAAAAGTCTGGGTTATGGCTGGGCAAATAGCGTCTTTAGCGACGGTTACAAGAACAAGGTGCTCCAAGTGTCAGGCAAGATGTGTGTGTTGATGGAGATTCTCAAGGCAGCCAAGAGTCAGGGCCACAAGACTCTCGTCTTCAGCCAGTACCAGACCACCCTCGACGTCGTTCAGGTGCGTAGCAAGGCAGATTTGAGCACGCGGCGGCGAGGGGCGTGGGCGCGCGGCGGTGAGGCGCAACGCGCCGAAGCTGCCGCGCGTCATTTTTGTAGGTCCAAACGCAGGAAAATTCGGAGATTTTGTCTGGGGAGTGATATATTTGGAAGTCCACTTTCTAGAGTATATAAACTCCCCATGTAGGTGCTGCCGCGCTCCAGGTCCAAACGCAGGAGAAAAAAATGAGAATGCTGCCGCGCGCCCGCCCCAAGGCTCCGCGCGCCATAGGGTGAGACTAATACCCGTACGGAACCCAAAAATCGGACACAATATCGATTTAGTCAGATTGGACGTCCGATTCAAGATAAGACGTCCTGTCGGAAAAATCGTGTCCACTTTTGCTGAATGTGCTGCGTGCTGCTGATTCTTTTTCATTCCATTCTCGTATTCTATCAGGAGTTTATCAAGGTGAACAACCTGGCGTTCAGGCAGCGTGAAGCTCGCCAGCATGACACGACAGACGGCAATTCAGCAGAGGGTCAGATGCAGATTAAGTTTAAACGCTTCGACGGCTCGACAGCGCAGAGCAAGCGGCAGGAAATGGTGAATACATTCAACAAAAGTAACAACGAAGACGTGATGCTCATTTCCACCAAGGCGGGCGGTCTTGGTATTTAATGAATGTGTAGTTAGATATATGCATGCGTTGCATGCATACATGCAATGAATGTGTGGTTCGATATATGCATGCATTGCATGCATACATGCAATGAATATGTACTTAGATATATGCATGCATTGCATGCATACATGCACACATGCTTGCCCATAGAAAAATTGCCCTTTTCCCCTCTTTGTACACGCACCTTTGCGCAAACACTCAGGTTTGAACATCCCAGCCGCCTCTCGAGTTGTACTTTTGGATTGCGGCTGGAATCCTGCCCACGAGGTACTCTTTCCCCTACTCACCCTTGCTGCTGACCAGGAGCTGTCATAGTGCCACGCACATAAAAGAGTGTCACACACATATAAGAGTGTCACACACATGAAAGAGTGTCACACACATAAAAGAATGTCACGCACATAAAAGAATGTCACGCACATAAAAGAGTGTCAAACACATAAAAGAATGCCACAGACACAAAATAGTATCACACCCATAAAAGTGTCACACATATAAAAGAGTCTCTCGACCAGCGCCGAAGCCTTGTCGATTTTGAGTTTGCTGCGCGCATTGCCCTCTGCTCTTGCCCTCCCGTCGCACACGATAGGGATACAGAGAATCCCACAAAGGCGCACAAAACATGTTGCATGTTGCTGACTGACTTGAAATGACGTGGGCGATGTGTGTTTTCGTGTGCGCGTGCGGGTATCATCAGGCACAGGCGGCCGTGCGAGCATACCGCATGGGCCAAAAGAATCCAGTTTTCGTCTACAGACTTATCGCTGCTGGCACCATGGAGAATTTTGTCTACGATCGACAGGTGCATTCACCTAAATCCTATTCGCATGTACATACATATTTATGCATACACGTGTGTATATGTGTATGCATGAGAGCAAATGGCCGACGCTGCACTACTTGTAAATAAATAAATCATAATTCATGTATACACGTGTGTATATGTGTATGTATGAGAGCAGATGGCCGACGCTGCATTACTGGTAGTTAAATAAATCATAATTTATGTATACACGTGTGTATATATGTTTGTATGAGAGCAGATGGCCGACGCGGCACAACTTGAATGCGTTCATGTCGCGCATATAAATGCATGCTATCATGCCGCTATGTGAAACCCACCCATCTGAACTAAAAGCATATATACATCATACTCCTATCTCACGCCCACCTTTCGTCAACTCTTTCTCCCTCTTCCCAAACTCGCGCCCTCTCCTCAATCCTGCAACGCCCCGTGCCTTACTTGCACAGGTGAATAAGGCCCAACTTTCAAAGTCAGTGGTTGACGACACAAATGTCACGAGGTATAGATATTTTACATGAATATTTTAACTAGTTGATATTTTATATTTATATTTTATATACCTATACCAAATGTCACGAGGTATAACATATTGCCATCTAGGATTTTCCTGCTGAATTCTCATCTGCGTTTTGGCAATTCTATAGATTAAAGACCCTTGACGTGAGACGGCCAAACTTATATCGAACGACTGCTTGTGATACGCAGGCTTTTTTCTGGGCGAGATTTAGACGAACTGTTTCGACTGGAGCACCCTGAGCCTATTCCGAACGATCAACTACTCAACTACTCCCCGAACCTGGTGTTGCCCTGCCCCACTTTATTTACCTTGACGTTTTTGCTCGTTTATTGCCGGGTCTCTCTGCGCATCTGCTCTCTGAGCGGCCGGTCCCATCCACTCTACTGTATACTTTTGTATGTGTGTATGTGTGTGCCTGTGTAAAGATGAATATTCATCAAGAGTCTGACTGCACGTTGTGATGTGTGCGGCAGGATATCTCGGCGAAAACTGCAATTGTTGGGATGGATGCATCGGGTGAAACAGTGGGATGTGGAGATCAGGTCATTGAATCTGTGCTGCGAGGAGATAGCAAGAAATGGGTGGTAAAGGTCAAGAGGCACGATGATGCCGTCAAAGAGGACAACAGTGAGCAGCTCTCGAAAGACGAGGAGGAGGAAGCGAAGAGGGAGGAGGAGGCAGAAGAGGTGGCATGGAATCGTGGGCAGCAAATGCAAGCTATGTCTGCTGTACAGAGAGCGGAGGCTATGCAGCATGCTGCTGCGCAGGCTGCATTGTTGGCACAGAACGCTGCTGTAATGCCGCCACCTCCTTCGCAACTACAGCCGCTACCAGTAGGTGAGTCCTAATTCTCTTTTCGAATCTCTGCTGCTGCTGCTGATACTCGCATTGAGACAATCAGGGCATCCACATGTCCCAAAATTTGAAGATCTCATGGTCTCCCTCAAGACCAAATGAATTCAACACCTAATACATTCAAACCCTAATGGAAGTCTGTTCCAAATATATCCGTGCAAATCGCGGCTGATGTCGGGTAGCGCGCGGCGGTGTCCCCTCGCCGCTGCGCGCCCCACTCGCACACACCCTTGATTGCCTGTGCTGTGCGCTGAGAGATACTGCTAACTGCCCTCTGTGACCTCAGGATGGACCTCGACGATCGACCCAACCACCAACAGGGAATACTTCTTCAACCACATGCTCAACAAGTCACAATGGCTGCGCCCTGAATACGTGCCTGCCCTTCCAGAGGATATGGCATATTCAGCAGGAGGCGCCAGTGGTGCGAAAATCCCACAGGCTTTGCATCAGCAAATGATGATGCTCGCCTACCAAGAGCAGGTTGCACAAAAAGGAATGTAGAAAGTGCAATCTTTGCGCTGTCGCGCGTCTGTATGTTACAGGGTGGCGAAGACCCATAGGGTGCCTGTAGTGGCAGGTCATTTTCCGCAAAAGAGCCACTAATTATAGGGCTCTTTTGTGGGAAATGACCTATAAAGATAAGGTATCCTGTGGGTCTTCGCCACCCTGTGGGTCTTCGCCACCCTGTACTTGGCCTACGCGTAGAATTATTGTGTAGACAAACCGCCCTGGATGCACCGAGATCGCACATGGCATCTATGCACTAATACAAAATACGGGAGAATCTGTATACAAGACGAAGGCAACACCCTCATTCTTCGCTTTTAATCACAAAATCTAGATCTCCAAAGCAAGATGAGAAGACAAGGGCAGAGTTGCAGAGAGGGAAAAATAGTATCGCCATGGAACATGCCCAGATTCGAACTTCCGTGAGCTCAACTATCCTCTGCTTTTTGCTTTCTGTCAGTTCTGAAGATAAATAGAAAATCTGCTGAAGTGGCAAGGAGACTCCTGGTACCTCGTGCATTGCTTGCACACTCAATATTGTCTGCAATCTGCAGATGCAGCCGCACAAATTGAGCAAATCCATCAAAGCTGTGACATGAGTGTCGCGTCGTGCATGAGGAAGCCAACCAAGACATATCGACGACCACTAGTGATGCGCACTCCCTCGTGCCGGAGAGATCCTGCGTGCACGAGTGCCTCCCCTGATGTATATTTCGAGTATGTACACACACACGCATATAGATTGATTACACTTGCTCGGCATATAATGTCATAATCAATCTGAACAAGTGCGTCTTCAAAACAGGTAAACTAAATCTGTTTTTGAAACCTTGATTGACGTGTCCATGTTGTGTCTGTAAACGAAAGAAAGCACTTTTGTACCTTGGGCTGGCCACGATTAGTAGGCTTCTTAAAAATTGAGGTCTTTTTTCAACAAAAGAGCCCTATAAAAGAGACGATATTCTGCAAAAGAGACCTGTAATTTTAAGGAGCCTACTAATCGTAGCCACCCCACAGCTGTATTCAATTTGCATGTCGAGCACTGCCGTGACAAGCACTCTGGATCTGTAGCAGACAAAAGAATGTACAAAGATTCTTTCATATACCTTGGCATGGGGACATATGTGCACTTGACCCTGATTGTTGTAGCAAACAAGACTGTTGGTCATTCGTTGAATCTTTGTCGTGTTGAATTGATTCAAATCTGGTGCCTCCACCGACGAAGTCGCTTGGATCACTGATTACATATACATATTTACTTGCGTACGCAAACGTCCTGACATATATTTATTAAAATAACAGGAGTATTTCATATGATCGCAGTGAGATACCACTGATGATATATATTCACAGGAATGAGGTATTTTTGAGATTCACGCGCACGCATACGTACAGATGTCTTTTTCAGATTCACGAAACCGTAACAACCATTGACAGACATAAATGGAACATATTACAATATGATGGAGGTACTTTGAAACAAATTTGATGTTACAAGACATTCTCGAGATTCACAGTGTCACACACATACACATATACATTCATATACAAATTTGATGTTACAAGACATTCTCGAGATTCACAGTGTCACGCACATACACATATACATTCATATACAAGTGCACGCGAAATTGCAGGAGTGCGTGCACGATGACCATCTTGATGCGAAACTGATTGTTGTCTTAATTCAAGTGTTGTTCTTGAATCATTTCTGTATCAAATTTTGAAAAATCATGAAAGTGTCAGAATTTCGGTTCGTTCATCCACAATGATATTAATTACCTTAAAAGAGCGTTGAAAGAAAATGAGCTTCCATCCTGATAGTTTTATGTTTTCATCAAATACATTCAGTGACACATCAAGATTCTAATTTGAAGCACACACGGACAAGATTTTGATTTGTCTCAAGAGTTTCTTCGTGGTTTGCTGAGATCCGGTTCTGCTAATGAGTCTTGGTGTTGACATTGTATATGCGTATTCATGCAATACCTCATGCATTTCTAAAGCAACTTGTGCGTCAGAGACTGTTGCATCATACTTGACTACGAATACGTCCCTGACAGAAAGTCCTCCTTTCAGGCCATATATACCAGCCACTGCAGGCAGAAGGGTGCTGGTCAGCACCGCAAACACACGTTCAGCAATAGCTGGAATGAATGAGAGTGGCAGATCGCAAGTCTGGTAAGCATCGTGCCTTCGCATAGTCCATCCCGTGAAGTGCTGCGGCGAGTCTTGGGCAGAGCACGCAGCATGGTTTTCTGCAGCTTCAATAATCTGGCGAGCAAAGTCGTGCGAGAAGAGTCGAAACTTATGAACAGTGCCAGCTACCACTCTTTGCCACGGGCACCAGCTATCGTGCACTGACCGCCACGAATCGTTCCTTGCATCTTCATCTTCGAGATTATGAATCTGATTAATTGAATCTTCGTCAGCTGTTGTGCTCGTTGCTGAACTGAAGGCGAGTAACTGCGTGCTATGTTTGCGAGTGCAAAAGGTCAAGACATGCTGTAAACACCATGTGTGAGTAAAGGGTGCAACGGCAGAAACGTTGCTGTCAATCACCAGCACTGCCCTGTTATCATCAGCGCCTCCGGACAGCACAATACCACGCACGTTTCCAACTTGTTTGAGTTCAGCCGACATGTACGTGTCACACTGTCAGACACGATGCATCAATGTGCAGCGTCCTGTCCGACTCACAGCGAGTGTGTTGCTATGTCGTATTGACCCAGGGTGCAAAAGACAAACTGATGAGGCCTTGAATCACCCAAGGGATAAACTTTATACAAGTTGCCTACGAAAGTTCGCTGCACGAACCAGAGGACCCGTAGCGAACCGCCTATAGATGAGTTTTCAAGATGCCAATGTGATGACAGAGTTCGAAGAAAGACTTGATCTGTACCTATGAGCATCTCTCGAGATTGTTAGCCGAAAACTGCTGCCATACATGCCGATCCTGAAGAAGATTGCCAACGAAGGCCTTTTGCAGAGGCATTTTCACTTGATGAAAATGCACGCGCGACTGCACGCGTAGAAGCAAAGAACTGTTGCTGAGAACCGGTGCGTGTGTTTGTCGGTGCATGTCTATGTGCGTGCGTGCAAAAGTATGATACATAAAAGCACATGAAAAGTTTTTGTATGTATCACCGATGAGCGGCGGTCCCTGTTTTTGGATGTTCCCTCGAAGCGCGGTCCCTGTTTTTGAATGTTCCCTCACTGGCCGGGCAACGGCGGTCCCTGTTTTTGGATGTTCCCCTTTCTTGAACCACCATTCTGGGCTGACCGTAGGGGGTGCACCTTCTGGAGACTCGGTTCAATGACCCATTGATGTCACTGCGTAGGGTAATATAGGATCGAATGTTGTGATTGAAATCAGGAGTACATGAATTTGTTTCCTGATGCACCAAAAAGTGTTGCATTTGCGTTGCATGCTCATTTTCAATTCTATGCCGCACACCCACACACCTGACAGAAGCCACGCAGTTCAGCTTCAACTGTGGTCGGTCCTCGTCACTGGACTCCTTGCCTCGGCATTCCTTTTCGCCAGCCTCAACAAGAATCACTCATCAGTATTCCCCATGGCAAAATTGGCATGTGAGTCAACAGATAGATCCTTGAGCAGAAGTGCACACGGAGGAGGGGGAAAAGGAGAATACAATGCAGCTACAGGGGTTTGGGGAGGACTGACAAGGCACAGTGAAATTAAGCATACTGCTTTTGAAACAGACACGCACATGCCCCAACACTATCTGCTCCCAGAGACCGTGGTGGGGACCCATGCCCTTTCGGACTCATACATGGCAAACGTAGGCACACAGGCAAGCGCCAAGCAACATGGGCACAATCTCACAAAGGCTAAAATAGCAGAGTCGGTGCAAGCATCGGAAACAGTGAATGCAGCACAAGCAGAAGTAGCCTGGGAAGAAGAAAAAACAAGCCAAAGAAAAGAGACGCGTGCAGATCTCTTCCCCCTCGCACCTTCTTTCGGAGATTCACCAGGTAAAAACACAGTGCAGAAGACACAGACACAGACACGGACACGGACACAGAACACAAAGATCCATGCTCAGACGCGCACGGACGCACTGACAGACAAACAAACAGACACACGTACAGACACACAAGTAGACACACACGAGAGTCCAAAGACGGTGGCAGGAGGAACGAAGAAGAAAGGAGGAAGCAGGAACAAGACAGAATAAACGAGGGGATGAGGACTTTCATCTTATCATGAGACACACCCCGAAAATAGAATAAAAAACATTTTACTTTGTCAGCGGCCTCAAGAAAACGAGACTGTCTTGTTGTTGCTCTTGCATGTGTGTGTGCCCGTGCGTTTGCGTGTGCATGTGTGTGATTGATGTTGTGTTTATTACTTCGTGACAAATAGTCTAGTAGGTTTGCTGACAGCTCTATGTGCTCGTACTTATGGGTGCGTGTACGTGTGCGTGAATGAGTGTGCGTGAGTTTGTGGAAGTATGTGTGTGCATGTGAATATTATGTCT
>Ga0105054_10012043_pt1 | contig 10666 bp, 10 predicted proteins | sample BON02_FD_78091 | JGI IMG/M metagenome (GOLD analysis project Ga0105054, IMG submission 78091) | Freshwater microbial communities from Lake Bonney liftoff mats and glacier meltwater in Antarctica - BON-02 (megahit assembly) | ecosystem: Environmental > Aquatic > Freshwater > Ice > Glacier... | reverse complement strand
GGCCGAGGCCGGGACGGCCCGGATTGAGGCCCTGCTGGCCGCCCAGCCCGGCCTGACGCTGGTGTTCGAGCCTTCGGGACGAGTGCTGGCCGCCTATGGCGCGCCGCCGGTCTCGCTGCCGGTCGACCCCCTGTTCGAACAGGGCCTGGTGGCGGCGGTTCACGCCCCCGACCGCCCACGGCTGCTGGACGCCATCGAACGCGCCATGCGGGGCCATGATGGTGCTGCCATGTTCGCGCCCCGACTGGCCCTGGACCGTCGGGTTCAGATGATCGTTCGGCGGTTGGACGATCCCTCAGGGCCGCGCCTGATCGCCCAGGTCTTCGACGCCACCGCCCAGTATGCCCGCGAACTGGGTCTCGAGATTGCCCGCACCGAGGCCGAGGCCCGCGAGGCCGGAAAGACCCGTTTCCTGGCCAATATGAGCCACGAACTACGCACGCCCCTGAACGCCGTGCTGGGCTTTTCGGACATCATGCGCCAGCGCATCTTCGGCCCCCTGCCCGACCGCTACGGCGAATATGCCGAAAACATCCACCAGGCCGGGGGTCACCTGCTGGACCTGATCAACGATGTGCTGGATGTCTCCAAGATAGAGGCCGAACGCTACACCCTGACGCTGGAGCGGTTCGACGCCCGCGAGGTGGTGTCGGCAGCCATGGCCCTGGTCCGCGTCAATGCCGACGACAAGGGCGTCAGCCTGTCCAGTATCCTCACCCATGATCCGGTCGAGGTCTCCGCCGACAAGCGGGCGCTGAAGCAGACCGCCCTGAACCTATTGTCCAATGCGGTGAAATTCACGCCCCGTGGCGGCTCCATCACCGTCACGGTCGAGGCGATCGGCCCCTATCTGGAGGTGGTCGTCGCCGACACCGGTGTCGGCATTGCGCCGGAGGACGTGCGCCGCCTGGGACGGCCGTTTGAACAGGCCGGTGAGATGGAACAGCGCCGTCAGGGCACCGGCCTGGGTCTGTCGCTGGTCCGCGCCTTCGCCGAACTGCACGGCGGTCGGATGAGCATCGACTCGACCCTGGGCGAGGGCACGGCGGTGACGGTGCGGCTGCCGGTGGCGCTGATTGCCCGCGCTGCGGCACCCGAAGGCGGGGCCGAGATCATCCAGATGCCGCTCAAGAGCGGGAGCTGATCAGTCCCCGCTGCCGGACTGAAGCATGCCCATCGCCAGAAAGGCCCGGCCCGCGGCGAAATCGCCGGCCTCGAATTTCGCCGTAGCGACGCTGCCGTCGCGGAAATGGAATTCGACGGCAAAGGTTTCACGCGGATCCAGGCGTTCCAGAGCCGTGGCCGCTGTGTCAGGAAAGCGCCAGGCCTCGCCCGCGCGCCGGCCTTCGACCAGCAGGGTCTGATCCGCCGCACTGACGCCCGTGGCCCAAAGGCTGGCGCGGGCCGAGGCCGGAGCCAGACCCTCGCCGGCGAGCCAGGGACGCGGAGCTCGGATCGGGTGGCGCAGCACGATACGGGCCGCATACGGACGCGACCGGCCGACGAAACTGACGACCGCAACCAGGCCAGGCGTCTCGCCCTTGCCAGCATAGCCGAAGGCCACCGGCGAGGCCCCGACCACCGACATCTGCTGCAGACGCCAGTTGGCGTTGGTCGAACTGACCCGGTTGGCCGTCCACGGCTGGTGCCGCCCGGGGAAGGCCATGCGCGGCATGCGCAGCCAACCGGAAAAGGCCCCGTCCACCCGCTCGCGCACCGTGGCCAGTTGCGGATCGGCGCAGGACACAGTTCCAGCCCGCGAGCGGGCCCGGGCGGCGGTGGCGGCGAGGTCTGACTCGCCTGCCCCCGAGCGCAGGGCCGCACCCCGGGCCTGGGCTGTCGCAGCGGTCAGGGCTGCATTGACGTGCGGCGCGAACAGGTTGCAGCGGGCGTCGGCGGCGACCACGAAGGCGCGTTCATAATAGGTGTCACGAGCCTCAGACCATGCGACCGTCGGCAGCCCCAGCACGGCGGCGGCGAGCAGGACGGCTTTGGTCTTCGAGGCGGTCTGGACTATCGTCATGAGACCGCACCCTAGTCATCATCCGTTCCGGTCCGGTTTCCGAGCAGGGTTATCGAAATGCTTCTGTCGAGCGACCTTTGGGTCTCCGCCCTGATCCGCCGCGCCGAACTGGGCGGGGCCTTCGCCACCGTCGCGCGCAAGGGCGACGCCCGCGCCGGCACGGTCATCGTCAAGGCCTTCGACACCTCCACCCGCCGCGCCCGACTCTATAGTGAAGCCTTCGGACCCGACGGTGAGCGGCTGTGGATGCAGCCGGTCGAGAGCGACTTCGAGAGCGAGCTGGACGCCTACATCCAGCGCCAGATCGGCTACGATCCCGACCTCTGGGTGGTCGAGATCGAGGACCGCGAGGGGCGGCATTTTATGACGGAGAAGGTCGGGTAGGAGGAACGAGGGGCGAGGGAGAAAGGGGATGGATCTCGCCGCGCTGGTCTATGGTCTGGCAGCGTCTATGCCGAAGGTTGAGCAGTACGGCACGACAAGCCAGATGCATCGAGCAGCAGCATCCGTTCCCGCCAACATCGCCGAGGGCTATCAGCGCGGCACCCGAAAGGACTATTCGCGCTTCGTCAGTATCGCACGCGGCTCTCTCGCCGAAACCGGGACCTTTCTGCTCCTGGCCGCCAGGGTAGGCCACCTTTCGGAGGACGCGGTTCAGCCCCCGCTAGCCATGGCCGACGAGTTGAGTCGGATACTGACCCGCCTGAAGCAACGCCTGGACGGCGCACCGTCATCCACGTCGTAGCCTCCTTACTCGCCCCTCGTCCCTCGCCCCTTCCCTAACCACTCCTTCCACTCGCTCCCGCCAGTGCGAAATCCTTAACGACGTTCGGGAACGGAACCTCAAGTGCGGGCCCCTATGGTCACCTTCAACGGGCCGCAATGAGCCCGGAACGATGGTGGGTGTTGCTCGATGCTCTTTCTTCTCAACGACGTTGTGTTCGATCTGGACGCGGCCTGCCCGGTCACGCCAGGTGACGCGCGCCGGTTCGAGACCCTTGAGCTGGACTATGTACTGGAACTGGGTTGCGAACTGTTTTCCGAAGATCCCCTGCTGCATCTCAATGATCCGCAGCGGGCGCGGCGACTGGCCTGGCTGATCCATGACCGGTCTCCGGAAGTGAACGCCGCCCTGTTCGCCGCCCCGGCCGCCGGTTGTGACCCGACCCTGGTCGAGCCGCAGTTCTGCGCCCTGCCCGACGCTGTCATTCGCCAGCTCAAGGCACGCGCCGCCAAGGGGCAGCTGAATGCCCTCGCCGCGGATCGCGCCGTGTGGATGCGTATGGCGGCCTGACGACGGCGCTTGAACAATCGCATCGATCACGCATAAGCTCTCGTCTCTGGGTTGGAGGGTGAGCAAGATGCGTATTTTTACGATAGTGAAGGCAGTTCTGCTGGCCGTCGCAGCGCTGACGGCCTTCGCGGCCTCACCGGCGCAGGCGGAATGGCGCCGCGCCGAAACCACACATTTCATCGTCTACGGCGACGTCTCTGAAAGCACGATACGCAGCTATGCCCAGAGGCTGGAGCGGTTCGACGGCCTGCTGCGCGCCTACTATCCGATCCCGTCGGAGAACGAGATACCGAAGCTGGATATCTTCCTGGCCGAAGGCCCGCGGGGGATGAACCAGGCCTATCCCGGAATCGGCGGAAGCGTCGCCGGCTTCTATTCGTCCAACGACGGTCGCATCTATGCCGTCGTCGACACCCAGGCGATCTCGGGCGACGTGGTCCTGTTTCATGAATACGGCCACCATTTCATGTTCCAGATGCGGTCCAACGCCTATCCCTCCTGGTTCGTGGAAGGGTTCGCCGAATACTATGCCACCGCCGATGTCCGACCGAACCGCATTCAGTTCGGACGTCACCTTCCCGGTCGCATGAACTCGCTGAGCCAGGGCGCCAACGCCTGGGCCAGGATGGAGGATGTCCTGACCTGGCGCTTCACGGCGTCGGGCCGCTACCCCGCCTCGCAATATTACGCACAAGCCTGGGGCATGACCCATTATTTCATGAGCACACCCGAGCGGACGCAGATGCTGGGCCAATATCTGTCGGCGGTGGCCGCCGGGCAGGGCTCGATCGAGGCGATGCAGGCCGCCACGGGGCGAACGCCCTCCCAACTCCAGGATGATGTACGCCTGTATCTGTCAGGCGCGATCACCATGCTGACTCCCCAGGTCGAGATCGCCGAACCCGAGGTCACGGTCACCACCCTGTCGCCGGCGGAAAGCGCCCTGGCCTGGCTCGACCTTCGTCTCGACGGTGAGCGGGTGGTGGAAGAACCCTACGATGACGACGGACGCACGCAGAGGTCCGAGGACCAGAAGGCGCGCGAGACCCGGGAACGCGCCGAATACCGCGCCGAACTGATCCGTGACGCCTTCGCCGTTTCGGCGCGCTTCCCCGGCGACCGCGCGGCACTGCTCGCAACCGCCAAGGCCTACCGCCTGACGCGCGATCCAGCGACGGCACTGTCCACCCTGCAACCGCTGCTGTCTGACAACTCCACAGACGCCGACGCCCTGCGGCTGGCGGCTTCCGCCCTTCTTGATCAGGCCGGCGCCGAAGCCGATCCTGAGCTGGCCCAGGCGATGCGCCGGCGCGCCAGCGGCTATCTGGCCCGCGCGATGGACGCCGCGCCCCTCGACTTCCGAATCTACCTCGGACTGAACCAGACGCGCCATGGTTATGCGACCTATCCCAACGAGAATGACCTTTCGACGTTGGAGGTAGCGGTCGCCCTGGCCCCACAGTCGTTCGACGCCCGTCTGCGGCTGGGCGCGGCCTATATGGCCCGTGATCTGAACGCCGAGGCGGTGGTCGTGCTCGGCGCAGTGGCGAACAGCCCGCACCGGAGTGCCTACACCCGCCGCGCCCGCGAGATGATTGCAACGGCGCAGACAGCCATGGGGCAAGCCCCGGAGGTCTACGAGGCAGCGCCCGAGGAAGAGTCCGAACACGCGGGATGAGGCACCGACGGGTGACTTTCAGCCCCGTCCGCGCTAGGTCCGCCCGCCCAAGGACCAAACATGTCGAAGCTCTCTCTCCAACAGGAGGCCCTGCGCCGCAGGACCTTCGCCATCATCGCCCACCCGGATGCGGGCAAGACCACCCTGACCGAGCATATCCTGCTGGCGGGCGGGGCCATCCGCGCGGCCGGAGCCGTGCGGGCGCGGGGTGAGAACCGGCGCACCCGGTCCGACTGGATGAAGATCGAGAAAGAGCGCGGCATCTCCGTCTCGGCCTCGGTGATGACGTTCGAGCATGACGGCAAGATGTTCAACCTGCTCGACACCCCGGGCCACGAGGACTTTTCCGAAGACACCTATCGCACCCTGACCGCCGCCGACTGCGCCATCATGGTGCTGGACGCCGCCAAGGGCATCGAGCCGCAGACGCTGAAACTGTTCGAGGTCTGCCGCCTGCGCGACATCCCGATCATCACCTTCATCAACAAACTGGACCGCGAGGCCCAGGACCCGATGGCCCTGCTGGACGAGATCGCCTCGCGGCTGCAACTGGACCCGGCCCCGATCTGGTGGCCGGCGCAGAGCGGCAATCGTCTTAGAGGCATGGTCGAGATGGGCACGGGGCGGTTCCAACCTTTTGCGAAGAAGCCCGCCGGTTCGAAAGAGGACGTGCCCCACCCTGACGCCCTGCCGCTGGCCGACGCCGGGCGCTATTTCGAAGAGGGCGAACATCAGGAGATGCTGGACGCCGCCGAACTGGTCGAGGGCGGCTATCCGGCGTTTGATCGCCAGTCCTTCCTCGAGGGCCATATGACGCCGGTGCTGTGGGGCTCGGCCCTGCGCCATTTCGGCATCGACGAACTGCTGGCCGCCATCGGCGAATGGGCTCCACCACCCAAGACCATGAAGGCGCACAAGGCCGCCCCCGCCGGAACCCGCAACGCCGCCGAGCCGGTGGCCGTCACGGTCCAGCCGGGCGAGGCCGAGGTCACCGGCTTCGTCTTCAAGGTCCAGGCCAATATGGACCCCAACCACCGCGACCGCATCGCCATGTTCCGCATGGCCTCGGGCCAGTTCCAGCGCGGCATGAAGCTGAAGGTCCAGAACACCGGCAAACAGCTGTCGGTCAACGCCCCCATCATGTTCTTCGCCAGCGACCGCGAACTGGCCGAGGACGCCCATGCCGGTGACGTCATCGGCATTCCCAACCACGGTGTCCTGCGCGTCGGCGACAGCCTGTCCGAAAGCGGCATGATCCGCTTCGCCGGCCTGCCCAATTTCGCCCCCGAAATCCTCCAGCGCGTGCGGGTCAGGGATCCGCTCAAGGCAAAACACCTGAAAAAGGCGCTGGACGGCCTGGCCGAGGAGGGCGTGACCCAGCTATTCCGCCCCGAGATGGGCAGCGACTTCATCGTCGGCGCCGTCGGCCAACTGCAGTTCGAGGTCATGGCCGACCGTCTGGGCGAGGAATACGGGCTGGAAGTGATCTTCGAACCCAGCCCTTGGGCCGAGGCCCGCTGGATCATGCCGGGATCGGGGGGCACCAAGGCCGATCTCGAGGACTTCATGTCCAAATACCGCGGCCAGATGGCCCGCGACATCGACGACGACCCGGTCTTCCTCGCCAAGTCGAGCTGGGAGACGGGCTATGTGGTGGAGCGGTTCCCGGCCGTGGCCTTCACGAAGACCAAGGAGCGGGGGTAGGCCTGGTCGCATCCGTGGGCTGCGGTTTCAATCAACCTGAGGCTGGACCGCGCGCCGCAAACCGGGCTCAGATTGGCGGGCACCAAGGGGAGTATCCGTCTTGCCATCCATTGTCCGTTGTCTTCTGCTCGCCTTGGCGCTGGTCGCAGTGACACCGGCGTCCACCCTCGCCGAATGGCGGCGGGCCGAAAGCCCGAATTTCATCGTCTACAGCGATGGCTCGGAGCGGTCGCTGCGCGAATACACGGCCAAGCTGGAGCGTTTCGATGCTCTGTTGAGTGCCCGCTTCGGTGGCACCCCCCCGGACGCCCGAAGGCTGCCGGTCTATCTGGTGTCCGACGCCCGGGCGTTGCGCGTGGCCGTGCCCGGCCTTCCGGCCGGAATCGCCGGCTACTATTCGACCAGCGAAAACGACATCTTCGCCGTACTGGTTCGGGGCGAAAGCGACGACCTCCTGCTCCATGAATACAGCCATCACATCATGTCCCGGAGCGGTGACGCCCGTTATCCCGGATGGCTCAGCGAGGGCTTCGCGGAATATTTCGCCACGGCAACGATAACCGAAGGCGGGCAGGTGAGTTTGGGTCTGCCAAACCGGCCCGCCTGCGCGCCCTGCAACAGAACCGTTGGCTGCCGATGGACGTCCTGCTGCGCTCCGACGGTTCCTTCGGGATCGACAGCGAGGCGGGTCGAGGCATGTACTACGCCCAGTCCTGGGCGCTGACCCACCGGCTGCTCGCCGACGCGAGCCGGGTAAGGAATCTCTCCGCCTACGTCGCCGCGATTCACGGGGGCCGGGACCCTGTCGAGTCCTGGCAGGCAATATTCGCCATGTCTCCCGACCAGCTGGCGGCCCAGCTTCGCACCTATGTACGAGGTCGTCTCGCCTACGCCAGGCTCGACATGCCGCCCATCAACCCCACTATTACGGTGACGACCCTGTCGCCCGCCGCCGATGCGGTCCTGCTGCCGATGATCAACGCGCGCTCGTAGAATGCCGCCACGATCGATGGCCCGGCGCTCCTCGGAACAATGCGGGCCGCCGCCGCCCGCTTCCCCGACGATCCTCTGGTCCTCGTCGCCCTTGGCCATGCGGAAAAGCAATGGGGAGACGCAGCCGCTGCCGAGACCGCCCTGACCCGCGCGCTCGAACGTCAGGGCGACAACGTCGAGGGCCTTGTGCTGATGGCGAAACTGGCCTCCGAGCGTGCAGCAGGCGCGACCGACGACGCCGAGCGGACACGGCAGTGGAGCCTGGCGCGGGATCTCCTTCGCCGCGCCCTGGAGGCCGATGCCACCGACCATCGGGCCAATGCGGCCCTGGCGCGCCTTCGATGGGAGGCGCAGGGCTATCTCGGCGAAGGCGATCTGCCGACCTGACAAGACCGCGCCGTGCTCTATGCGACGTCATGTTCGAACCGATCGGGTCGAACCAGACTGCGGTCGGTTCGGACGAACTTCAGGACCAATTCGAACCTCCGTCGCGGCGTCGCGTTTGCTAGTCATTGCCCAAGGGACGTGTATGGGTCCCGAAGCGGGACGACCGGAGCGCCAGGCCCCATGTTCGAATTTGGCCGAGACCTGAGAAAGTTGTTCGAAAAGGCGCGCGAGAGCGACGATCTCGGCTGGCTGGAGCTGATCGGCGCCGACCTGGTCGCGACCGAAGCCCAGTCCCTCACCACCGACGGCGGCCGTGTCTCCTGCGCCCGGCCCTTTGACACCTGGATGCGAGCCTCGGCCCTGTGGCGCGAGCACGCCCGCCGAACCGGGTGCCGGACCAGTCTGGACCGGGCGGCGGCGGCGGCCTCGGACGCGGCGCGGCATACGTCCACGCCGGATCAGACAGCGGCGGTGGCCATCGAGTCCGGCGAGATTCATCTGGCGCGCTTTGACCTGTTCGGCGGGCCCCAGACACTGACCGCAGCAGTCTCGGATGTGCAGTCACTGACGGCAGAACGACCGGCCACGCGCTCGGCGGCCGCGGCCCTGCACGCGCGGTTGACGGCGCGGCGGGCAAGACTGTCGGGCGAGCCGTCGGCCCTGCTGGACGCCGCCGCCCTGCTGGATGCCGCCCTGCATGGGGCCAGGGGTCTGCCACCGACCGTCGGCGATGAACTGAGGCTGGACCGGGCGGCGCTGGGGCTTGAGGCCGGAGTGGCCCGCCGCGACGGGCGATTGCTGGATCAGGCCGGGCGTGATCTGCGGGTGCTGGTCGAATCCGCCTCGCCGGATTACCGGCCCCTGACCCGGGCGCGGGCGCTGGCCCTGGCCGGGGCCGGTCTGATGGCGCTGGCGCGGCTGGCGAAGAATGAGGCGGCCACGGCCCAGGGTCAGGCCCTGTTCGCCACCGCCGCCGACCAGTTCACCCCCGATCACAGCCCACTGGACTGGGTGGCAGTGCAACTGGCCCCCAGCGACAAGGACACCCCCTTGGCGCGATTGTCCGAGGCCGAGGCCCTGAGCCGCGAACCCGGTTTGATCCTGGGGGCTCTGGCCCGTGAACGGCGACTGGCGGCCGAGACGGCCCTGGCCGAGGCCATGGGTGATGTCGAGGGCCTGACCAGGCTTGAGGCCATCGTCCGGCGCGGCCTGATCGTGGCCACCGGCACCCAGCCTCTGACCTGGGCCGCCGACCAGATCGGCATGGCCCATCTGGCCCTGGCCAAGGGCCGACTGACGTCGACCGAACCCCGCGCGGTCGGTATGATGCTGGCCGAAGCGATGGAAACCGCCCGCGAATGGGGCGTCCCGGCGCTGATGGAGCGGGCGGCGCGGTTGCAGACGCAAGCAGCGGCGGCATAGGGATTAGGGACTAGAGACTAGGGAAGAAGAGACGAGCCGTGGCACCGATGACCGGCCGCCGTCCGAGCTCCGTCGTCAAACTCTGTCCCTGCCGCCTATTCCCTAATCCCTAATCCCTGCTTCCTAGCCTCCCAGCGCCACAAACCCGCCGTTGCCGAACCCCGGCTTGCCATAGCGCAGCGGCGAGCCGTCCTCGGCCATGACGCGACCGCCGGCGGCTTCCAGCACCGCCTGCCCCGCTGCCGTGTCCCATTCCGAGGTCGGGCCGGTGCGCGGATAGGCGTCGAACCGGCCCTCGGCGATCAGGCAGAATTTCAGCGACGAATCCGTGCCCTGCCACTGGACGCAGCCGTGGCGCGAGGCCAGTCGCTCGGCTTCGGTATCGGTCATCGAATGGCTCATCACCGCGCTGGGCGCGGCAGGCCGGTCGCGGACCTTGATCGCCTGCCAGCCCTCGCCGAAGCGACGGCGAAAGGCCCCGCCGCCGGGCGCGGCGCTGCGCCACGTCGTGGCGGTGGCCGGGGCGGTGACCACACCGGCGACCGGCTGGCCCTTATGGATCAGGGCGATGTTGACGGTAAAACTCTCACGCCCCTCGATGAAGCCGCGGGTGCCGTCCAGCGGATCGATCAGCCAGAACCAGTCGTCGGCCTTGGCGGGCGCGCCATCAGCGGCGACTGCCTCTTCGGCCACGGTCTGGACGCCGGGATACAGGCTCGCCAGCCGGGCCAGGATCAGCGCCTCGGCCTGCTGATCGGCCTTGGTCACCGGGCTGTCGTCGGCCTTGGTCTCGGCGACCACACCATTACGCCACCAGGGCAGGATGACCCGCGCGGCGTCCTCGGCGAGGTCGGCCAGCGCTTCGGTCAGGGCGCCGGACGCGAGGTCGGCGGTCAGTCGTTTACTCATGTCGTCCGAATAGAGCATCGAACCGGTTTCACGAACCGGCAAATCAGGTCAGCGTCCGACCCCTTCCCGACTGTTGCACGCAAGGCCCGATGACCGACACCATCCCTGACTTCCCCCTCCCCGACGTCCAGACGCTTCCCGATGGCCAGGCCCTGGCCGCGCTGATCGCCGGCAAGCTGTGCCACGACTTCATCAGTCCGGCGGGCGCGATCAGCTCAGGCCTCGCCCTGCTCAAGGACCCGACGGCCCAGGACAT
>Ga0105054_10012042_pt1 | contig 10668 bp, 10 predicted proteins | sample BON02_FD_78091 | JGI IMG/M metagenome (GOLD analysis project Ga0105054, IMG submission 78091) | Freshwater microbial communities from Lake Bonney liftoff mats and glacier meltwater in Antarctica - BON-02 (megahit assembly) | ecosystem: Environmental > Aquatic > Freshwater > Ice > Glacier... | reverse complement strand
TCGGCAAGGGCCGTATCGTCCGCGAAGGCACCACGGTCGCCATCCTGTCGCTGGGCACCCGGCTGCAGGAATCGCTCAAGGCCGCCGATGCCCTGGCCGCTCGTGGGGTCTCGGCCACCGTCGCTGACGCCCGCTTCGCCAAGCCGCTGGACGCCGACATGATTCTGCGTCTCGCGCGCGAACACGAATGTCTGATCACGGTGGAGGAGGGGGCCATGGGTGGCTTCGGGGCCTTCGTGCTCGAATTGCTGGCCCGGAAGGGCGCGCTCGACGCAGGTTTGAAGATCCGCACCCTGTGCCTGCCGGACATCTTTCAGGACCAGGACAATCCGGCCGCCATGTACGCCATCGCCGGCCTCAACGCGGAACACATCGCCGCGGCCGCGCTGCAGGCGCTCGGGGTCGGAGCCAGCCGCGCCGTCCGGGCCTGAATCGAGTCTCCTCCCCATCGCAGATGAGGAGCGGGACCACGCGAAGCGTGGTGGAGGGGTGGGCCTGTATCGCATGCGATAAAGCGACGGCGGGATCGTATGCGATACAGCGACGAAAACCGCGTCTCGATCCCCCGATTGTCAGCATATCTCGCCCCGCCAACCCCCTGACTCCAAACCCCATAAAAAAATTGAAGCGTCACCAGCCCGCCCTAGAAAGCCCATGCCCTACACTCTGCTGTCTCAATCTCGGTACAGTAGCTTTGGACGCATTGGACTTTTTGGACTGTGTTTTTCGGGACCCCGGCGCTGCGCCTTTGGACTCTCTGGACTCTCTGGACCGTGTTTTTCGGTTCAGCCCGCTCAGCGGTGAACGGGCGTGGTCATCGAGGCCGGGCGATATCCAGAGCATGATCGTTTGAGGAGAGATCGCTTCGCGGTTCTGGCGAAAAACGTGAATCATGCCCTCGCTCATATCTGGAGCCTGATTCACGGCATCGGCGGAATCGCGAAGCGATCTCTCCTCAACCGATCGGGCTCTGGGCCGGACCGAACGTCACACCCCGCTACGGACGCAACAATATCCTGAAATATCAAAAGACTAATGAGTCACCCACCTGCCTTGACCAAACCGGGTCCCGTCTATAGCTTCCGCGCCGAATTCAGACCCTCTGCGATGCCCGTCCTTCGGCGTCAGTGTCGCAGTGCTGAGGCAATCATGTCCCTGCCACCGGAATCACGCGAAGAGGCGATCGCACGCCTCAACAGAAGTGCATCCGATCTGGAGACACGCACCACCCGCGAGGCTTCGGCCGAGCTGGCAGCTCAGGCGGTAACGGGGCAGGCCTACAAGATCATCGCCGAGCTTATCGGCGGCGTTCTGATCGGCCTGGGGGCGGGCTTTCTCGTGGACCGGTTCTTTGGAACCACTCCGTGGGGCATTATTGGCGGAGTCCTTCTGGGCTTCGCCCTGTCGATCTATATGGCGCGCCGAACAGCCAACCGGCTGATGGCGCAGGCCAAGGCGGCAGGTGTCACGGCTCAGGCCGTGCCCTACGACGAAGCCGAAGAAGAAGACGAGGAGCGATAGGCGCTTGGCCGATCCGATTGAGCAGTTTCAGGTCAAGCCCATCCCGGGGCTGGATTTCGGCGAGGTCACCCTTCCGATTCTCGGCAATGTGCAGGTGGCCTTCACCAATTCGCACCTGGCCATGACCATCGCCTTTGTAGCCGTTGTGCTGTTCCTGACGCTTGTCACTTCCAATGCCAAAGTCGTTCCTGGCCGTCTGCAGGCGGCGGGCGAGACCCTGTTCGACCTGATCGACGGCGTCACCGACTCCATTATCGGTCATGACGGCCGCAAATATTTCCCGTTCGTCTTCAGCCTGTTCACGCTGATCCTGAGCATGAACCTGCTGGGGATGTTCCTGTCGTTCACCGCGACATCGCAACTGGCGGTGACCGGCACCTTTGCCCTGATCACCATATTGCTGGTTGTCGGCATCGGCTTCGCCAAACATGGTCTGGGCTTCTTCAAACTGTTCTGGCCTGCCAGTGCGCCGCTGGCACTGCGTCCCGTTGTCGGGGCGATCGAGTTCCTGTCATTCCTGTTGCGTCCCATCACCCTGGCCTTGCGTCTGTTCGGCAACATGCTGGGCGGCCACATCGCCCTGAAGATCTTCGCGGGCTTCGTTGTGTCTCTGGGGGGCCTCGCAGCGGCCGGGGGGGTCGGTCTTCTGGGCCTGCCTGTCGCGGCACTGTCGATGGGGATGGTCGTGGGAATCACCGCTCTGGAGTTCCTCGTGGCCTTCCTTCAGGCCTTCGTTTTCGCAGTTCTGGCCAGCATCTATCTCAATGATGTGGTCAACCTGGGTGAAGGCCATTAAGCCCGTCCCAGTTTTCGCCAATCCATCCAACCTGACTGAATAGGATACTCATCATGGAACCCGAATCCTTCAAATATTTCGGTATCGGCCTTGCCACCCTCGGCATGCTCGGCTCGGCCATCGGCGTGGGCAACATCTTCGGCAATTTCCTGGCCGGCGCCCTGCGCAACCCGTCGGCGGCCGCCTCGCAAGTCGGCAACCTGTTCGTGGGTGCCGCCCTAGTCGAAGCCCTCGGCATTCTGGCCTTCGTGCTCGGCATCCTGGCCTGGCTGGGCTAAAGCCCGATCGGAACTGATGCGGCGGCGCGAGCGAACCTTTCGGAATGCTGGCGCCGCCGTCGCTATTTGCTGAACAGACAGACGGGTCCATGGCCACCACACCCTCCCACGACGACGCGCCGCTTTCCGCGGACCAGATGCACGCCGGAACGGCGGCTCACGGCGAATCGAGCGGACTGCCGCAATTCGAATTCGGAAACTGGGCCGGGCAGATCCTCTATCTGCTGATCCTGTTTCTTGCCCTCTATCTGCTGATTTCCAGGGTTTTCGCGCCGCGCCTCCGTCGAGTGATGGACGCGCGGGCTGAGACGATTTCCTCCGCTATCGCCACGGCGCGTCAGGTCCAGACCGAGGCCGCCGAGCAGGCTGCCGTGGCCAAGGTCGAGGTCGAACAGGCCCGGGCCAGTTCGCGGGCGACCGTCGTCGCTGCCCGCGCTCGCGTGACGGCAGAGGCCAACGCCCGTGCCGCTGCCGAAGAGGCTGTCGTGTCCGCGCGCATTGCCGAGGCGGAAGCCGTCATCGCCAAGACCCGCGACGCCGCCATGACCCATGTCGGCACCATCGCTTCCGACACCGTGGTCGCCATCGTCGACCGCCTGACCGGCAAGTCCCCGACCGCCGCAGAGGCCGCCGCCGCCGTCAAGGGAGCTGCCTGAGATGAACATTTTTCTGAAAGAGGGTTTCTTCGCTCTCGACAGTTCCGAGCTGTGGGTCGCCTTAGGCCTGCTGCTGTTCTTCGCCATCCTGCTGTGGGCGGGTGTCGCAAAACTGGTCGCCGGCCAGCTCGACGCCAAGGCCGCCAAGATCCAGTCCGAGCTTGATGAAGCCGCCCGTCTGCGGGCCGAGGCCGAGGCTCTGCTGGTCCAGATCCGCGCCGAGAAGGCCGCTGCCGAGGCCCAGGCCGCCGAGATGCTCAAGGCCGCCGAAGCAGACGCCCGCCTCATGGAAGCCGAGGCGCGGGTCAAGCTGGAAGACGCCTTGACGCGCCGTCAGGCCCTGGCCGAGCGCCGCATCGCCCAGGCCGAGGCCCAGGCAACCGCGGACGTCAAGGCCGCAGCCGGCGACCGGGCTATCCGCGCAGCCGAACAGATTCTCGCGGCCCGTCTGGCGGGTCAGAAGACTGATCCGCTGCTCGATGCCGCGATCGCCGAAATCGGCACGCGGCTGAACTAGGCTTCGTGCGCTGACGCCCCGACGGCTGGATTTGGTGCCCGCTTGTCTCGCTCAACCAACCGGCCATAGACTCCACCCAGAACGATTCCGTAGATGGCGTGGCTGGCAATCATCCAGGCGAGGGTTCCGAACCCGGCCTGCATGAAGAATACGCCCACGTGACGTCCGCCCAGAAGGCCAACGGCCGGGGCGACAGTCAGCCCCATGACGATGAAGGCTCCGACGGCGAACAATATGCCCTTGGACTCCGGCGTATCCGTCGGCAAGCGCGGGCACAGCCACGCGAAGAGTGGTCCCAGTACCAATGTGCCGACCACGAAATGGGCGACCCAGCCGACCGCGATCAGGTCGGGCGTCTGCAGCATGACCGACAGAAGCCGCGGAAAACTGGCCGCCCAGGGACCGAAATACAGATTGGCGGCCTCCAGCACCGATACTGCGATTGTTGCGGCCAGACCGGCGACAATACCCTTTTGTATGCGTGACATCATAGCTGTAGCGCCTCCCAACGCTTGTTGTGATCCAGATTACGCAGGGAAGAGCATACGCCTGCTGGGGCAGGCGGCATTCACTTTGCCGTGCTTCGCGCTTGCGAAGGGCGTGCGGCCTATGCGGCCGCGATGTTCGAGCCTTCTGGCGCGGTCCAGCGCAGCATCGGGGAGCGGGCGGCGCGGGTCTCGTCCAGACGCTTCATCGGCGCATGGAAGGGCGCGCCCTTGAAGCGGTCGACGTCGCCGGCCCTGGCTGCCCCGGCCAGCGCCCGCATGGCGTGGATGAATCGGTCGAGCTCCTGTTTCGATTCCGTCTCGGTCGGCTCGATCAGCATGGCTCCGTGGACGACCAGCGGGAAATACATGGTCATCGGGTGGAAGCCCTCGTCGATCATCGCCTTGGCGAAATCGAGCGTGGTGATGTCCGTGCCCTTCAGCCATTCATCGTCGAACAGGGCCTCGTGCATGCAGGGACCCTCGGGGAAGGCCGCCGACATCACGTCCGACAGCCGGGCCTTGATGTAGTTGGCGTTCAGCACCGCATCCTCGGCGACCTGGCGCAGACCATCCGAGCCGTGGCTCATCATGTAGCTGAGGGCGCGGGTGTACATACCCATCTGACCCTGGAAGGCGCACATCCGGCCGAAGGCCTGGACGGCCTCGTCCTCCTCGCGCTCGATCAGGCGATAGCTGTCCCCGTCATTGACCACCCAGGGAGCCGGGGCGAACGGGGCCAGGGCGGCCGACAGCACCACCGGCCCCGAGCCGGGACCGCCGCCGCCGTGGGGTGTCGAGAAGGTCTTGTGCAGGTTGATGTGCATCGCATCGACGCCGAGGTCGCCCGGCCGCACCCGGCCGACGATGGCGTTGAAATTGGCCCCATCGCAGTAGAAATAGGCACCGGCTTCGTGGGTCAGGCGGCTGATCTCGAGGATGTCACGCTCGAACAGGCCGCAGGTATTGGGGTTGGTCACCATGATGGCGGCGACGTCGTCACCCAGTTTGGACGCCAGGTCGGCCACATCGACGCGACCGTCATCGGTCTGGGCGACTTCCACGACGGTGTAGCCGACGAAGGCGGCGGTCGCCGGATTGGTCCCGTGGGCCGAGGTCGGCACCAGCACCTTGCGCCGCTTCTCATGCTCGCCCGAGGCCTCGTGGGCGGCGCGAATAGCCATCAGGCCGCACAGTTCGCCGTGGGCTCCGGCCTTGGGCGACAGGGCGACGGCAGGCATGCCGGTCAGCGTCTTCAGCCAATGGGCCAGCGTATCCATCACTTCCAGCGCGCCCTGCACGGTCGAGGTCGGTTGCAGCGGGTGGATGTCCGAGAAACCGGGCAGGCGCGCCATCTTCTCATTGAGGCGCGGGTTGTGCTTCATCGTGCATGAACCCAGCGGATAGATGGCCAGGTCGATGGCGTGGTTCTTCTGCGACAGGCGCACATAGTGGCGCATGGTCTCGGGCTCAGAGAGGCCTGGCAGACCGATCGGATCGCGGCGGACCAGATCGCCGAGGTCCGAGCCGTCGGTTTTCGGTTCCGGCAGGTCGACCCCGGTCTTGCCCCAGCCGTCGCGCTCGAAGATCAGCGCCTCGTCCTGCAACAGGCCGCGGCCGCCGGTCAGGGTGGCGGGCTTTGTTTCCACGCGGTTCGGTGTGGTCGGACGGCCGACGGTGTTCATGGTGCTCATTTTAAATCACCGCTCATCCCCGCGAAAGCGGGGACCCAGTTCTGTCCAGCGAGACGCCGGCGTTTCAGGACAATCGATCGTGGCTCATCGGCAAGACTGCTCACCCAAAGGACTGGGTCCCCGCTTTCGCGGGGATGAGCGGAGGAGGGGGAGGTCATCAGTTCGCCAACACTTTCGTCAGCGAACCCGCCAGAATCTCGATGTCAGCATCCATCGTTGTCTCGGTCGCAGCGACCAGCAGGACATCGTCCATGCCGGCCTCGGGGGCGAGGCGGCTGTAGGGCACGCCGGCCAGAATACGATGCTGGGCCAGTGCCTCGACCACTTCGGCGGCCGGCTTGGGCAGCCGCACGGCGAACTCGTTGAAGAAGCGCGGGGTCAGCACCTCGACGCCAGGGATGGCGGCCAGGGCATCACGGGTCGCCAGCGCCTTCTCATGGTTCAGCAGGGCCAGTTTGCGCAGGCCGGTTTCGCCCAGCAGGCTCATATGGATGGTGAAGGCCAGGGTACACAGGCCGGAGTTGGTGCAGATGTTCGACGTCGCCTTGTCGCGGCGGATGTGCTGTTCCCGCGTCGACAGGGTCAGGACAAAACCGCGTTTCCCGTCGGCATCCACCGTCTCGCCGCACAGACGACCGGGCATCTGGCGCACCAGTTTTTCGCGGCAGGCGAACAGGCCGACATAGGGGCCGCCATAGTTCAGGGCGTTGCCGATCGACTGGCCCTCGGCGGCGACGATGTCGGCACCCATTTCGCCCGGCGACTTCAACAGGCCCATGGACACGGCTTCGGTCACGACGACGATCAGCAGGGCTCCGGCGGCGTGGGCGGCCTCGGCGATCTTCGTCACATCGGTGGCCGTGCCGAACACATTGGGGGTCTGGACGACGACGCAGGCCGTGTCCGGCCCGATGCGGGCGATGACTTCGGCCTCGGCGTCGATGGCTGCGGGCAGGGCTTCGGTCTCGACGCCGACGGCGTGGACCACGGTCTCGGTCGCCCGGACATAGTGCGGATGCACGCCACCCGAAATGACCGCCTTGTTGCGCCGGGTCACGCGGGTGGCCATCAGCACGCCCTCGGCCATGGCGGTCGAGCCGTCATAGAGGGAGGCATTGGCCACCGGCATGCCGGTCAGGTTCGCGACCTGGGTCTGGAACTCGTACAGATACTGCAGCGTGCCCTGGGCGATCTCGGGCTGGTAGGGCGTGTAGCTGGTCAGGAATTCCGACCGCTGGATCACGTGGTCCACCGTCGCGGGCACATGGTGTTTGTAGGCTCCCGCGCCGCAGAAGAAGGGCACGGAGCCGGCCACCGTGTTCTTCGCCGCGATGGCGCCGAGCGCCCGCTCGACCTCCAGCTCGCCCGCGACCCGGGGCAGATCGACGATGCCGCCGCGATGCGCGGCCTTGGGTACATCCACGAACAGGTCGTCGATGGATTTCGCGCCTATGGCCGCCAGCATGGCAGAGCGGTCGTCGGGGGTCAGGGGAAGGTAGCGCATGGGCGGGGAGATCCGTGCGTGAAAGGGCTTAGAGGGTGGCGAGGAAGGCGTCGTAGGCGGCGCGGTCCATCAGGCCGTCGGTCGAGGCGTCGGAGACCTTGATTTTGGCGAACCAGCCATCGCCTTCGGGATCGTCGTTGACGGTCTCAGGGGCTGAAGCCAGGGCGGCATTGCCTTCGACGACCTCGCCTGAGACCGGGGCGTAGACGTCGGAAGCGGCCTTGACGCTCTCGACGACGGCAAAGCTGTCGCCTTTCGAGACGGTCTTGCCAGCTTCGGGGGTCTCAACAAACACCACATCGCCTAGCTGTTCGGCGGCGTGTTTGGTGATGCCGACAGTGGCGACGTCGCCGTCAAGGCGAACCCACTCGTGATCCTTGGTGAAATGCATCGGTCTGTTCCTTTGATCGTCATCCTTCGGCTTGACCGGAGGATCAGGCTTTCGGTTTGCGATAGTAGCGTTGGGCGACGAAGGGCGTGGCGGTGACCTCGGAGGCGGCGGGCTTGCCGCGCACGATGACCTTCAGTTCCGTGCCCAGTTCGGCGAATTCCGGTGGGACATAGCCCATGGCGATGTTGCGACCCAGCGTCGGCGAGGGGCCGCCCGAGGTGACAGTGCCGATGATGCTTCCGTCCAGGTCAGCGATTTCGGCGCCTTCGCGGGCCGGGGCTCCCTCCTTGACGTTCAGGCCGATGCGGACGCGGCTCGGGCCCTCGGCCAGTTCCTTCAGGATGCGAGCGGCTCCATTGAAGTCGCCGCGCTCTTTCCGTGATTTGGACAGGGCAAACTTGAGCGCCCCCTCGACCGGACTGGTCGTGGCGTCGATGTCATGGCCGTGCAGCGGCAGGCCGGCCTCCAGCCGCAGGCTGTCGCGCGCGCCCAGGCCGATCGGCTTGACCCGGGCGTCCTTGAGGATGGTGTTCCAGATGCTTTCGGCGTCGGTGTTCGGTACCGAAATCTCGTAGCCGTCCTCGCCGGTGTAGCCCGAGCGTGAGACGAAACAGTCGACCCCGAAAAGGACCAGCCTGGCGCAGTCCATAAAGCCGAACTCGGCCAGCACCGGCTCATGTGCGGCCATGACCTCGGCGGCTTCCGGCCCCTGGATGGCGATCAGCGCGCGGTCGGACAGGACGGTCAGCCTGGCGTCGCCTTGCAGATTGGCGTTCAGGAAGGCGAAGTCGGCGTCCTTGTTGCCGGCATTGACCACGACATAGAGGCCGTCGTGGTCGGGGCGGCCGGCCATAAGGTCGTCCATGATGCCGCCCTCGGCATTCAGCAGCAGGCTGTATTTCTGCCGGCCCGCCTTGAGGATCGCATAGTCGCCGGGGACGAACCGCTCGAACTGCGACACAGCGTCCTCGCCGCTGATCCGGCACTGGCCCATGTGCGAGACGTCGAACAGGCCGGCGTGTTCGCGGGTCCAGCGGTGCTCGGCAAGCACGCCGCCGAACTCGCCCGTGTACTGCACCGGCATATCATAGCCGCCGAAGCCCACCATGCGGGCACCGAGCGCGCGATGGGCGGCGTTGAGGGGCGTGGTCTTGAGAATTTCGTCGGTCATGTTCAGGCCTTCACGGTCGCGTCTTGAAGCGGAAAGCTCCGCCGTCCTCGCGCCCCCGCTGTCCTTAAGCCTGAGAGATTCCGCCCCGGACCTGATCCGGGACTTGCTCCGTCGGCGCGCTCATAATCCCGAGAATGGGGAGCGACTTTCCAGCGTCCGTATGTCCTTGCGGTCCGTTTGCCTGAGCGTTTCCGGGGCGGTTGCGCCTTCGGCTCCGGGACCGACTCATGGTCCCGATCTCTCCCGCGAGAGCGGGTCCAAAGGCCCCGGAACCCGCCTTAAGTCAAGCGCGCGTAACAGAATCCACCATGTCGTGACCGGCGCATGCTCTATTCGTAGAAGTCCTCGGCGTCGGGAATACGGGTGAAGGCGATCTTGGCCCCGATATAGTCCGGCAATCCCGCCTTGGGGCCGATGCTGACGGTATCCTTGCCATAGCGGCGGTTCAGCGTATCGAGCGCCTGTGACAGTTTGAGCGAGGGGGCCGTGCCCCCTTGGTCCGGGCCACCGTCGAACAGGTCCGCTGCGAAAGTGCCGCAGGGTTTCAGGCCGTGGACGGCAACGCCGACATGGCTTAGCCGACCGCCCTGTAACTCCGGCGCGACCTTGCGCCACAGGTCGTCCAGCGCGGCCAGCAGGGCAAAAGTGTCCTGGGTCGGGGCGATGGCACAGTGCAGCCCGCCGGTGCCCCAGCCGCGCCGGGCTCTGCGTGGTGCTCCTCTGGGTCCCATGTCCAGATGCAGGCTGACGCCTGCCCCCGTCTGGCCCATGCGTCGCAGCCGTGCCCCGCATTTGACCAGCAGCCGTCGAGCCACCGCGCGCGCCTTCTCCGGCGTCCGCATCTCCTGGGCCAGGACATGGCTGTGACTGATGGAGGCGGGGGGATTGGGGGCCGGAACGTCACTGTCCAACCCATGCAGGCCGCGCCAGAGGCGCTCGCCCTCGATGCTGTTCCAGACGGCGCGGGCCTGTTTTGCGCTCATGGCCAACAGACCCGCCGTATCGACGATCCCCGCCGCCGCCAGTCGCACCTGCATCAGCGACCCGATGCTCGGGTATTTCGACAGCGGCAGGTCCAGCAGGGGACCGGGCAGTTCTGTCGCCCTCAGGATCGTCAGCCCGTCCGGCTTCTTCATCCCGCAGGCTGTTTTGGCCAGGAAACGCGAGGGTGCCAGGCCGACGGAGGAATGCAGGCATTCGCCGACATTCTGACGGATACCGGCCTGAATGCGTTGGGCCAGGGCGACGGCATTGCCCTCGATCCGATCCGTCCCGATCAGTTCGCACGACGCCTCGTCGATGGAGCCGACTTTCCAGACCGGGATATGCAGGTCAATTTCGGCCATGATCTGCCTGTGGATCTGCACATAAAGGTCCGGCCGGGCCTCGGCGACGATCAGACCGGGGCACAGGCTTCGGGCTTCCGACACCCGCATGCCGGTGTGGATACCAAAAGGGCGGCTTTCATAGCTGGCGGCGATGGCCCCGGTGTATTCGCTGGGAGCCGGACGAACGATGACGGGTCGATCACGCCATTCCGGCCTCATCTGCTGTTCGACGCTGGCGAAGAAGGCGTTCAGGTCGATGAACAACCAGCGCAGGCCCGCAGCGTCATTCTTCGATCCTTCCTCTGCTCGCCCCATGACAAGAACATA
>Ga0105054_10012041_pt1 | contig 10669 bp, 11 predicted proteins | sample BON02_FD_78091 | JGI IMG/M metagenome (GOLD analysis project Ga0105054, IMG submission 78091) | Freshwater microbial communities from Lake Bonney liftoff mats and glacier meltwater in Antarctica - BON-02 (megahit assembly) | ecosystem: Environmental > Aquatic > Freshwater > Ice > Glacier... | reverse complement strand
TTCAATTTTACTATAGAAACTGAAAAAATTACTTAAAATTAGTTTAAGGATTTATTATCTATTCATACTATAATGACAACAAACAACTTTACATGGAAACTTGATAACAAAGCTAGTATCTTTGAAGGCATTGAAACATATGAAATTGTGGACAAGGAATTATTACATGGATTTATTAATACTGGTATGGGTATCAGCTACAGAGATAATAAAAGATATAAGAAAACAGGAATTAGATATGAAAATGAACAAAAGCAAATGCTACACTATTTGGAACTAGAACAAGACGGTTATTTTTACACAAGTCATAAAATGTCGGCACATAAATGGGGAAGGATTCAACCCACGGATTATTTAAGTTTATGCATTATGCACAGACCCACCAGACACACATTAACAACAGCCAAATATATTGATATTGACATGGTTAATTGTCATAGTAATATATATTTATCATTTGCCAAACATTATAAATTAACATGTGAAGCATTGACGGAATATTGTGAAAATCCATTGATACTAAGGAATAATATTATTAATTTTTACTTTCCCGAAGCAAAAAATGAAGAAGATCCTTTAAAGAAAAAAGCATTGACTGATAAAGCCAAGGTTTTAATTATTTCATTAGCTAATGGTGGTTCATTGAAACAATGGCTTTTGGATAACGAATTACCAAATATTGAATTTGAAGGCGTGAAACAAATTGAAGAAGAATTAAGAGTTATTAGAGATAGTGTATTTATACATAATCAACATATACTTCAAGATATTATTAAGGCTAATGGTCCCATTAAAGGAGGATCTACAAAACATAAACGAACCGTAATGTCTTTATGGTCTCAAACTATTGAGCGATTTTTGCAAGAATGCGCAATTGAATTTTTAGCGCAATGGTATCCTATTGAGTCGATTATTCCTTGTCAAGATGGTCTAATGCTTGAAAAACAATACTATTATGATGGATTAATTGAAGATATTAATACTCATGTAAATTCAAAGTATTCATATAATACTAAATTTGAATGTAAACCTCTTGATAATATTATACACATTCCCAAAAATAAAAAATTAAATCTTGATATTTCCAAACATAATGATGATGAGACCGATTTTTATAATATATCATATCCTTACTATTCACTCAATCAGAAAAAAATAGATATTGAATATGAAGACTTTGAAACATCAGATATTTTTATTGTTAAATCTGGTACAGGCACGGGAAAGTCAGAATCAATAGCCGATCTATACAGAGAATATAAAACAAATCACCCACAAACTAAAATTTTATGTGTGAGTGGATTAAAAACAATTTTACAACAAATCACCAAGACATTTAAAAAGGTAGATGTAAATTTAAAAAATTATTTGAATGCTAAAACCAATGTTGAAATTTGGCAGAATGATTCGATAATGTGTATTAATAGCATTACGAAAATAACCGATTTTGATTTTTCCAATACTGTGTTATATCTTGATGAATGTACAGATTTATTTATGAGATTGTGTGACAATGAGACAATGGGAAATACTAAATTAATTGTTGCTACATTTATAGATATATTTAAGAATTGTAAGAAAGTTGTCATTACTGATGCCCATTTAACTAAATCTGTTGAAGATCTTGTTAAATTGAGAAAGACCCCCTCAGAAAAGATATATTATTATGTCAATTCATACAAAAAATTTAAAGATAAGGATGCTATAAGTGTTGGAAATGTAAATGTATTTACAAAAAAACTAATTGACAGAGTGAAAGAAGGCATTAAATTTATATTTTCATCAGATTCGGAAAGGATTGCTAAAGAAATGTATACTTTATGTTTGTCACACAGTAGAGATGAAGATAAATCAAAATTTTACTTATTCACGGCAAAGGACAATGAGAATTTAGACATTACAAAAATAAATCATTCTGATAGTTATATTTTTTATAGTCCAAGGGTTACGTGTGGTGTTTCTATTATTTCAAATACGAACTTAGATTCATTTCAATACATCACGGGAAAATCCATTGATGCTATTACATTATATCAACAGGCCACAAGAAATAGAACAATGAATAAATTATATTATTATATTGAGAACAAAGCTAAGAATGTCCAAACGTTTAGAAGTTATGAGACATGCGTAGAACATTATAAACTAAAAGTAAAACAAACAAAGGAATTATTGGAATGTTCTACATATATTGATGTTGATGAAAAAATACAAGTTCATGAGAATTTCTTTTTTAATTTATATTGTCATAGACTGTATAGTCACTCTTTGGTGTTTAAGAATATAAGAAAACATTTTGAACATGAGATAATCAACGCAGGGTTTAAAATATCAAAGGACAATTCAATATGTGAAGCTAATTATGAAGAAGAAATAAAAATTAATGTAGAGATACATGACACAAAGAAAATTGAAGATTTAAAAGAGAGTATTACAACTGTATTTTCTGATAAATTAAATACTAATTTATTAGTCAATAGATGTCAATATTTAAATATTTCTGATGCGGAACAGATTGAGAAATATAAACATATTATTCAAAAAGATTCTTGTTATGAGTCATACTCGAAGTTCGAAAAATTATTAAGGAATAAAAATTATGTCATAGAAAAATTAAAGAATGCGAGAAATGATAAATTTGATGTTGATATGGTAACAAATACATATTATAAAGTTTTATTAATCCGATATTTTGAGATAGCATTTAATATAACACCATTAGAAATTGATGATTTTTCGTGTGCAATTCCAAACATTGGCAAAGAAAAATTGGTTAAATTATGTAAAGATATTGAGTTTAGATTTAGATTAAAAAATGTTTGTATTAACAATAAAGCAGATGTAAAATCTACATATTTGAAAATCTTAAAGCAAATGATAGGATTAGAAATAATGAAATCGGTGAGGTCAACTGTAAAAAATGAAGATGGGAAACAAATGAGACAATTACAATATGATTATGTTAATATGCAAGATGTCATTGATTTAGTCATTTTAAAAAATAAGAAATGTTTGGGAAATTTTGATAAAGAAATAATTACCACTTTAGCAAAACATATTAAAATTCCGGATGAAATTTTAAATAAAAAATATAGTCCACCTTCTGTAATAATTGATACAATTATTGAATATATGATTGATGATGAAGATTAAGATGAAATATAATACGCAAATTTATTTATAAAAATATACTTTTAAAAAAACTATACTTTCATGAAAAAAAACGATTTAAAATTAATATCTGTAATAGTTTAATGAGCACGATTGAAATAAAGAAAAAGAAGACTTTGATAAAAAAGACAAAGAAGGCTAAGGCAGTTAAGCAAGTTTGGACGATTGAACATCAAAAGTTACAAAACAGACTATACAACCACTATAAGAAAACTAAACCTGATGCAGAGATGGATACATACATAAATTTATATAAAAACAAACTATCCGAGTTTATCAGAAATTTAAAACAATCCATTTCATCAGAAAAAGCTTTATATTTTATGATTGCTAGATGGTTACAAATTAATAAACCAGAAGATAGATATATTAGAATTTATCAAGAATTGGGATATGGTAAAATGCAAGACAATGAAGCATCAGAAGATAAGCAAGAACAATCCAATCGAGAACTTATTAATTATAGACCATTGAGCTATTTTATTAATATTCTACAAGAAAAGGTTGATGAATTTGAAACGGATCCTTATTTATTTTTAATGATGTTAACATTACAGCCAGCCGTAAGAGCATCTTTTTATAATAATGCTTCATTTATTACACAAGAAAAGCAAAACAACAAAATTGATAATTTTATACTTATCAACAAAAAAACAAAAAAAGTATTTTACATTATTAATGACGATAAAGTGAAAAAAGGCAAACAATACTCAATAGATAAAAATACACACATTGAGATAGAAAGTGACATTTTAAAGAATCAACTAAGAATATCATATGATTTGAATCCTCGAACATATTTGTTTGAAAATGACGGAAACCCGTACGCATATTCTACTTTATTAAGATGGCTACATAAGATAACCGGCCTTAATGGAACATCTATTAATATGTTTAGAAGTGCACATGTAAATCAATTATATCACAACCCTAAAGCCACAACAACAGACAAGAAAAAATTAGCACAACAAATGAGACATAGTATTGAAATAGCCGAAAAATCGTATAAAAAGATATTATTAAGTGATGATGAGGGAGAAGAAGAAGAAAATTGTGATGAAGTTAGATCGGAATTAAAAGCAATCAAATCTAAGATTCATGAGGAAGCAGATCAAGCAATATTGGATAAAAAATACAAAAAAAAGAGGTATGATGTAGTCAGAAATTTAAATGTTAAAGGAATTCAACCGCTTAAATCTAGCATTCTAACCTATACACTCATACAGGATGAAAACGGGAAATGGTTGTAAATTTATTTTATTATTAATGTAATTATATATTAATGTACCAAACAAAACAAACAAAACAAGCAAAACAAATAAAACAAATAAAACAAATAAAACAAATAAAACAAACATCAATTGATAAATTACCAAATGATATGAAAAAAAAGGAAGATTATCTTGAATGCAATTGTTTAATGTGTAAATTCATAGATCATACAACCATATTATAATGGTGAATGTTCATGTATAGAATAAACAAACATAGACTTATTAATAGAATAATTATAAACATAGGATTGAGACAATAGTTTAGCTTCTCTAACAGTCTTAGGATATAAGTCAAAAACCATTCTTTCTTGTTTACAACAATGACAAGTTTCATTTTTAAAATATTCTATATGCTTATGATGGATTTCATGTGTGCTATTAACCAATTCTTCAATCTTATTACATATAAATTTAATAATATGTGTTGTACATTCTTCCCTCGTCTTTAAAGTTGTCACAACTCGGCCTTCTTCATACCCTTCATCATTTCTAAATCCAGTATTAACAATATAAAAGTGTTCGTTGAGAAATTCCATTAATATAGTAAAATATAAATATAATTTACAAAATTAATAATGGAGTAAAATAAATTAATTTTTTTATTATTATCTTAATGATTACATCGGTCAATAATGAGATTAACAAATCACGCATAATAATGCATCCGTGTTTATCTAAATTATTTTTAAAAAAAAATGCTTGAATCTAAAAAACAATCTTTTCCATAACTTACACTTTTTTACATTGTGTCTGATATGTTCAACTGTCTTTAATAGCAATTTTCTATCATTTCTAAAGTATGGTGTCATGAGCTTCACAACACAATCCATTTTTAATGCTTCCCTTTCTTCTTCATCTTTAGGATAAAAAAAGAAATTTTCGGCCAATTGCATAACTTCAATAAGTAATTCATCGCTCAAATCATTTTCTACATCTAAAGGATCATATTCATTTAGCAAAACAATTTGCAAGTCATGAATAAATGTTTCCTTTAATGTGTTATTTTTATGGGTGCTTCGGAGATTTTTATATCCCTTCAACTTTTTTAAATCTCTTCCAAATAGACGAGCTGGAGGGACTTCTGTTTTTACAGGTTCATGTGTTAAAACTTCAACCTTTGGTGCTTCTGTTTTCAAACTCTGCTGACTGTCTGTGTGTGTAAGAATTCGTTGCATATTATAATTAGCTAATATATTAAATTGTTAATAATATATATTTAATATTTTTTTGTATGATAGAGTCATTTTTATCCCGATTAAAACTATATAATGCATTGTGTATATTAAGGTTACGGTAACTATTAGGGCTATATTGATTTTTTACAGTAATCCACCACATGAAAAATATGCAAAACCATCCGCAATTTACAGATTCCAGACTTTGGATAATATCACTAGAATAAATAATAGTTACGTTAGGCTTATATCTAAATACAAATGCTTTAATTGGTTCTGGTATAGGTAAACCGTAAGAATCAAAATACATGACATAATGTGACGCAATACACAGACAAGTCCAATGTGTTCCATTTCCTTCAACACTGTCTTCTAAATTAATAACATAACAACCAGTTCTAGCCGTAATATCATTGTATAAATCTTTGCTCATACATTCATGTAAATTAATTTTAAATAGCTTACAATACTCAATAATATCTATATTTGATAATAATTCATTTGACATATACATTAATATCCCATAATTAATTTGTGTAATTTCTTACATATACGGGCTTAGGTTTGGGAGGATTAAATGAATGATGGGATTTATGAACCATAGTTGAATTAATTGTTAAACCACCACCATAAGACATAGGAGTTGCAAAAGATCCACCTACACCATTATAAGACATAGGAGTTGCAAAAGATCCCCCCTGTTTCTTCAAAATATTACTATAACGACCGGTTCTCTTATAAGATCTCTTTACAGATCCACCAGTGATAGCCAAACCAGCATCCAACATTAAACCTAATTCAGGATCAATAAGACTTAATGCAGGAGCCAATTTTTTTGCCGTATTACGTACAGCTTGAGTAGTATTTTTAATTTTACGAAACACAGCCTTTTTTGAAACTTTACCGCCAACAGTTACACCACCTTCACGAATTGCGGTTTCCATATTTTTAAGTTCAGAATTAACCTTTGAATACTTATCTTGTCCCCTATCAATTGCATTGGTTAACTTATCACCACCAAGCAAATTAATAAATTCTCTATTTTCGGTTAGATGATTATTAACCTTGGTGGCATTTTTTCTAATTTTCTTAACAGTATTTTTTGCCTTTCTTGCTACCTGCTTAAATTGAATACCCGAACCTTTCAAAATTCCTTGAGCTTGACGATAAGAACAACCATTTTCATTTTGGCATTTTTTTACTTGATCTGTGTATTGAGTCATATTATAATTGCAATATATAAAAATTATTATATATATTTAAAAAAATTATTTTGTAAAGTGAATAAATTACAGAATTTCACCGGTTGCCACATCAAGGGTGATATCTTTCTCATAAGACAAAAAGCATAGAAGATCCAAAGCCTTAGGTGATCTGACTGTACCGATAATGTCAATATTAAAAGGTGTCATTTCATCCCCTTGCACTCTTCTACTCAAATCACACACGATATAACCATAAGTATTAATATAATCCTTAAGGCCAATCTGACCAGAACATAAACCGGTTTCCTTATTTGCGTCAATTCCTAGAACATTCATTTCATTTAGGAAAGATTCATATTTATATTCTTGCTTAGCTTCATAAATATTATTACTACTTACCTTGACATTAAAATCAGAAATTAGATAAGGGCTACAAGTAGAAGGCTCAGTTGAGTAAATACTACCCTGCGGACTAACTAATGTTTTAGTTCCGTTACTGTTTTTATTCAACATTGGAACAATTAGTAAACGAGTAACTCTGCTTAATCCACTCGTGATATTTTCTTGAAAACTTCCAGGCTGTACAACTATATTTTTTACAAATACATCTTCATAGATAATCTTTTGTTGTCTTGAAGCCATATAGGAAGATTCGAAAGCGGTGTTAAGTTCATAACTTGGCACATACAAACGACATTGCTTCTTTTCGTGAACGTACAAACCATTATTTCCACCAACATCGATATGTCCAGAACTAGATACAACTCTACAAGATAATGTTTCGGTACCTGCTTTAGGATCAAGACGCATAACAGGACAAACAGATCCCTTCAATTGTATGTTCATATTGGAGGTTTGTGCATTGGCACCGCGAATAGTTGTGACTGATGATTGATTTAGATCAATTCTAATTCTGATATTTGAACCCTTAATAATTGGCATTGATTTAAAAAAAGGAAGATCGCGGAGACGTATAATACAATCATGATAATATACATGCGTTTTTCCGTGAACTTCATAATGATCCATACCGGATGCTTTAATATTATTATCAGTGAGTAATTTTTTTTGGTCAGCGGTTAGAGAAGATGTAGTATCTTTAACCAATGAGGTATTTCCGGCAACCAAATTATTTGAAATTCCATCAACATCGCTATAAGTCCAGGATTTCGCTATATCCTTTCGATATCCGGTATAGTCATTCAAAACTAAATCATCACTACTGTAGCTAACATGTGAATCAAAAACCCACATAGGGGAAATATTAGCGGTTGCCTGAACAACGGGAACATTACCATAATCAATATTAATAGAGTCAATCATATTCAAAAAACTTGATTTGAACACAACAGAACCGGCATTAGGAACATCATTACCGGCATCAATACTAGTTTCTAACACAGTAACAGTAGGAATAGAGATATATCCATCGGAATAATCCATAAATCTAGATCCATTAGAGAACGAAACGGTTTGAAACTCTATTTGGTTCCTATCATACGAAAATGAGCCGTTATTGTCCATAATATAAGAAAATTTCTTGTTGACAAAAGGCTTATCAGCATTCTGTCCTCCTTTGTTGCTAATGCTATTGTTAAAAATTACGTTATCTTGGGTTGAATTCATATTAATATATAAATAGATAAAAAAAAGTTACGTTAATGATTTTTACTTAAATCTAAAGTTTATAAATTTGCTTAGTTTTTTATCAGAACTACTGTTTTTTTTATCCAGATTATCGTTATTTACATTTAGGGAGATTGAATTTTTATTTTTAATTTCTGCTTCTTCATTTACTACTTCTTTATAACCCCCACCTTCGATAATATGCATAGGCATTGATGGGGCGCTTGTGTATTTTCTGGATGAATGACCTGTAATGTAAACCATATTACTATAGCGTTATATATTTTTTTAATCCACGTTAAGGAATGATATCAAAATCAATATCGATGGATCTATAATTTTTAGTTCTTGTAAATCCTGGTCATAGATCTTGATCCGGCATTTTTCGAATATACCGACCTTGGTTTGACTATATATTAAATCTGTACTTGCGTTTATAATTTGACCAAACCCAACGCCAAAATTAATTGTAAAGGCGTGTAAAATATCATCTCGATCTGAAGACATATCATTTTGAATCAAATCACATGTGACAAGATAACTAGAACTAGGCAATAAGTTAGGTACAGTATCATTTAAGGTACTTAAAACAGAATCATTTGCAGGTTGTACTGTTAAATCATGTGTGACAGTTCTAGGACTAAAACCGATAATTTCCCCAAATTTATTATTAGATGGAATGATAAACTCAGGTGTTTCAAAAAGATCCGGAGGTGTCCATGTTGTGGGTACGATGTATGTATCGGTATATATTTTCATACCAGTATCAGACAACATATTTACAGAACAAGATGTAAGTCTTATCTCAACGCCGTAATATTCAAGATTAGTTGTAAGCTCCAGAAAATATTTATATTTTCCGCTATTCTCATTTATCAGGTAATGCCCATTACTAATTAATACAGATTGCAAATACTCATTTAATGTATTAACGGAGTAATAACCATCTACGATATATACATCAAATGTTTGTAACTGTTTGTTAATATCCCAAAATTTATATTGGAAGAAATTGTTATTGTAACGCTGTTTATTAATATTAAACCATGAAAAATATAAACTCATGTGGGCAATTGCCATTGATGACCTTTGTGTGAATGTCATCGGCCTTTTAAATTTATATGTCAATTCATTGTTATTCGAATTTGTGATATGTTGGCGACGAAATGCGATATTTTTACTCATTAATATATCACAGAAAAAAAACAATAGTATTCTATAGAATTAAATATTATTTATGTAATCTATAAAATCATTTGCGTCATCTTTAGTTATTTTCTTAGCAATAGGAGATGATAACAATGTAATTACATCAATTAATTCATTTTTTAATTCATTGGAATGATTACCCGCCATAAATCCACCTCTCAAGACTTCAAACAGTTCCATGATATCATTCATGTCCATTGATACACGATGATAATTTAAATCATTTACTAATTTACATGTTTTAATTAAATGGTCAAATAAATCACCCTCATCCTTGTCTAACTTTTTTTGTGTCTGAATATTAATACGTTTTGTGTCCAGTATGTCGGAGATTAGGCTTACAAAATCATGACTTATTAATGTTCCCCTCAATGTTGGAACAGGTGCCATAGATTTGTATTTAATTAATAAATTGTTTTTTTCGCGTAGCTGTCTATGATTTATAAGGAATTTACCAAAAGGAGAATAGTGGTTTATTAATTCAACCTTGGTTCGTTGTTTTCTGGGTTTACCGTCTTTGTTCATTAATATAATATAATATATTAAATGTAAAAAAATGATATTACACAATGACAATTATTAATTTACAAGTGGAAAATATATAACTTTTTATGTGGGGGAATGTGAATAATATAGCTTTTATTTATGAGGTTTTTATTTTTTTTGTGCTGTTTTGAGATTCTTTATATGAAGCTTTGATGTGTCATGTGCTCTCTTTTGTCCTTTAATAAAATATGTGTTACAGGTTTCGCAAAATTGACTTGGGGATTCATTTGTATAATTTTCAAATATGACGGTTTCATAGTCGGTTCTGTTTCTTAAGCGTTTCAATTCACTTGTCAAATCCGTCTTTTTCTTTTCTGCCAATATTGCCTTTGCGGTTTGTTTGGCTTCTGCTTCAGCATTCTTCACGGCTTTCACTTCATCCTTAATTGCCTTTGCTTCAGCCTTTGCTTCAGCCTTTTCTTTTGCATCCACTTCTTTAGCTTCATCCTTAATTGCCTTTACG
>Ga0105054_10012039_pt1 | contig 10673 bp, 8 predicted proteins | sample BON02_FD_78091 | JGI IMG/M metagenome (GOLD analysis project Ga0105054, IMG submission 78091) | Freshwater microbial communities from Lake Bonney liftoff mats and glacier meltwater in Antarctica - BON-02 (megahit assembly) | ecosystem: Environmental > Aquatic > Freshwater > Ice > Glacier... | reverse complement strand
GGGGAAGCCTCCAATATCAATGCATCCTTAATGAACCTGATGAGATGTCTTGACACCATGAGACTGAACCAGAAATACAAGAAACAGAACAAGAAAGAAAAGATGATACCATTCAGAGTCAGCAAATTGACGCTCCTATTCCGTGATTGTTTTGTTGGGGCCAATTGTGGAGGTGTTTGTATGATTTTATGTGCAAGTCCTGAGCCAGGTGACTATGATGAAACGATTCACGCTCTTAAATATGGTGCCATTGTAAAGAGTGTCAAAGTGGAGAGATCGGTACCAAGTCGAGCTTCTCTTGTATCAGGACTATATGATGCCAATGGTAGAAGAATAGCATCCTCGGTGAATCCACCTAGAACTATGTCCCGGCTTTCTCATGTTCTCGGCAGTAGCAAGAATATATTCTCTGGTAAAAAGAAGATACAACGACATCATTCAGCAAACGAGACTGATGAAGAAGGAGCGCTTGAAATCCAAGATCATCCTGATTTTATTTTGCTACAACAGGAACTTATAGGTTCTCGTATGCAATGTGTCACATTGGAGGCTGAGATTCGCGAAGAAGTTGCTGCCGAAATGGCGGAGAGATTGCAAGAAATGGAAGGTCTGTTCAGAAAGAGGGTTGATGCGGCAAAACAAATAAGTGATAACAAGTCTGATCTATTGCTGCGAAATTTGAGAAAGCGGATGGATCAAGGCGGTGCGAATATATATACTATGGAAGATATCGAGAGTCTAGTCCAGAACATCAACGAGTGCGAAGAAGAAATGGAACGCATGAGACATTTGCATGCAGCAGATAATAGTTTTTTGAATCGGGAGGTTGAGTCGCTGAAAAAGAAGCTCATTGATGCTGATGTGCCATATGACAGAAGGAACTCAGGGGAAAATGCTGAATTTATGCGTGAACGACGTAGATCCTTTGAAACACTGGATAAACTGATATTGGAGCATCTGAATACAATTTCAAGACTAGAGGAGGAGCTTGCAGAGGAACGAGGCTTACATGAAATGACATCCGAACAGCTTGATTCATCCACCAAGCTCGCGAAAGATGCTCAACAAGGAGAAGCTGATGCAGAACGACAACTTATCTCATTGCGATTAGAAATCGATCAGTTGAAGCAAAGACCTAATATCAATCCATCCCCTAGTCGAACTTTGGGTGGAATTCGAATGACAACGAAACGTAGCAGTGATTCCAAGAGTCACTCGTTTTCAGAGCAGTCAGATGAAAACAACAAAGAAGCTACCAACAATGTGATATTAGAACAACAACCCATAAAGAAGGGTCTTGTTGGGAGAATGGTAGGAAGAATGCGAAAAAACATTAAGTAGAAATTTTAAAGTACTATCATAAAAGTGTATTCAGATTGGAATCAGGGTTGACTGAACTGACAAATAGCCCGTTTTGTTTGACATGGTATATAAAATGACTCCACAATCTAGAGCAACCTAGAGTTTCACTGTTTCCTACAACGAGCAGCAAGTATTTTGCCCGCGTGATGGCGACATTCAACCGTCGCTTGTTGCTCAAAAATCCAATGGATTCAGTTTTTGAATTTGAACCCTCTTCATTGTTAGAAGCGCGAACGCATGAGAACAAAACAATATCACATTCTCGTCCTTGAAACCCGTCGACAGAGTTTATGGACAAGTGACGATCGTTTCGGACATCAAATCTGAAGACCCCTTCAGTCATATAGTTTATTTGCTCTCTGTAAGGAGTGATAATTCCAATTTCAAGTGGTTTTTCGGATTTCTTCTCCCATCCCCGAATTGTTCGGTATATATTATATACAAGTTTTGCTTCGTCTGCATTGATAAACGATAAGTTTTCTTTTGATTCTTGTCCCGCATGAACATTAAAAAAGGTAAGTGGCTGGAATACCTTGATATCATTTGATATATCAAGCTTTAATCTACGTACGGAGTCAGCATCTTTGACTTTACCATCATAGAATTGGTTTGATGGAAAAGCAGATATTAGCGGATGACTTCTGTATTGTATATCAAGTAAGTAGGACATATGCTTGGCGTTCTGCAACCTCTCAAACAAACTTTGTTCAAAATAATGGAGTTGCGCTTCATTCGACTTCACCGTTGCAGAAAGCTGTTTTGGGTCCCCGACTAAAACGCAATGCCTGATACCGTGTTGCAATGGCACTAATACACTAGGCTCGGTTGCTTGTCCTGCCTCATCGACCAACAATACCTCAAATTTGAATTTGTTCCCTAATTTCACAAGGTTGCTCAGAGCACTGGAGCTCAAAGTGACGAAAACAATATGAGCCGTTTCAAGCAAATCGTCTTTTAGTTTTTGTCTGGCACCTGCTTGTTGACAAAGTCCAAATTGACGCAGTTCCCGGTGCACACTGGACAATTCGTCTGTTTTTGAAACCAGCATGCCGGCGATCCTATGGTGATCGGAAACCAACGCAGCGCAATTAGCTTTTTTCGCTTTCTGATTGTCCAACGCTTTCGTTAATTCTGCTTCCGTCAAATCCACTTGCACTCCGGATTCTTTCATACTTTCCAGTGTGTACTTATGATGGTGAACTATATTGGCTAAACTTTCTCGCATGTGAGTTATTTCACTAGTAAGACGAGAGCGAGATGCTTCACCGGATTCCAGTTTACGTTGCTTCTCCGCTTTAGATAGTTTTTTATACTTTGACAAGATTTCTTCAGCTTGATAATCCAAATCATATTTCTGGAGTTTCTCATTTAAACAGCGCCCGCCTCCCACTCGAATAACAGATGGCCGATATGTAGCTAGAGTATAATCTATGAATCCATTGTCCATAAATTTGGATACCAATCCATCAACAGCAGCATTGGAAGGCGCTGTTACAAGAATATGAGGGCTCGCTACTTTAAGGTTTTTTTTCTCGTCGTTCTGAAGTGACGGTACCAGTGACGAATGATATCTATTAAGGATGCTCAAGTGCAATACATTCAAAGTCATCAAACTTGTGGATGTCTTCCCAGTACCAGGAGGACCTTGAATGAGGGTGAATCCGTCTGTTTGATGAGCTGTTCTCCAAATAGCCTGTTGCTGACTCTGATTGAATTTGCTAGTTACCATTTTGAAGAATTTATGTGACAAACCTGGGATTTCATTCAGAGGCTCAAGCCACTTTTGATTCGTCTTCTCCCACATATCTTTTCCATCAAGCAGACATTTAAGCAATGGGTTGGATGTTTGATCAGATCTTAAAGCAGCACATACAGCATTATACTCTCGCATAGATGTTACCATGCTGGTCAGTTTCGTAGCACATAATTTTCCTTTTACTTGAGATAGCGAGTTAGCGCTGGGTACTTGAATATCCATGGTGTATTCGAGAACAAGCGTCGACGCTACTGTCGCTCGAAGGTCGACCCGTGCATGTGAATGCACTAAGCCCAGCATTTGAATCCCTCTATCAAACGTTTCCGAAGTTGACAGCATCACCATATCCCCCGAGTGCAACTCCTCCGGGCTTTTTTTCCCTCCACCTACTTTTTCAGCCACAACGGCTTTAGCAAACTCACGAGGGTTCTGTTTGAATCTAGTGATCATCCGACGCTCTTCGTCCAATCCATTCTTGCAGACATACTCCTTTATTGGAAATCGTATGGTGAGTGTCTTAACAGAATTAGATGGCTGGATAGGATTGTCCGTTTTTCGCTTTTTCGAATGTTGAGATGAAGCTGGTAAAAGAGTACCTCGACAATATATAGTTTTGTATTTTCTTGAACGAAAAATATCCTGTAAATCGTCGAAAGCAACTTGAAGAATTAGGGGTAGAAATACTTTTGCATAATGTTGCGTGGACTCGAATGTAGTTACAGGAAGGTCACAGAGTCGAACGTTTCGCGGCTTGGTTATGTCAAATGAAAGCACTTCAGATTCGAATGAAGGAGAAGATAAACTAATCCAGCGTGCGGGCGTCTCTGATTCACTTTGATTCAAAACCCGATTAGGGCGTTTCGGAGCTTTCGTACTCATTCCTTTGTTTCCTCCAAGCCAACAAAAAAATTCAAATAAAATAAAGTAGCCCCCCACACTTCAACTAGTAGTTTGACCATTCAAATACTACACGATGAGTTCATATGGACGAGAAGATTCAGGTAGATACGATCGACATGATAGCGGAAGATACGATCGACAGGACAGTGGGAGATATGACAGCAGAGGAGGAGGCTCATCTAGCGGATGTTATGATCAAGGAGGAGGAGGAGGAGGCTCATCTAGCGGGCGTTATGATCAAGGAGGAGGGGGAGGAGGCTACCAAGGGGGGGGAGGCTACCAAGGGGGAGGAGGCTACCAAGGAGGAGGAGGAAGGAATAATGATGTGCAGAAACTCGCGCCCATCACCGATTGGGACCTTGCTGGACTTCCTGAATTTTCGAAGGATTTTTATATGGTAATTTCTTGATTTGACAAAAGGGGCATCTTACGGTCACTTTTCCATGTTTGTTACTCACCACCACACAATGATATTATATATTTGAGGCCACGTTTGGAATTGTATACTTTATTTCTCGGAAAAATTTATACGATACTCATCCATGCTGCTGTATTTTTCTTCTCTTGTGTACGTGAATAAACAAGGAACAATACCGACTGTTTTATTTGCTCCTTATGAATTCGTTTTTCTAACCCTGTTTATTTATAGGAGCATCCTGCTGTGACTGCAAGGAATGAAGGGGAAATATCGGCTTTTCGACGCAAGTTTGAAATGACCGTAAGAGGAGACAGGATCCCTAAACCCGTGACGACATTTGAAGAAGCTTCTGTTCCAGAGTTTCTGTTGAAGGAAATCAACAAAGCTGGATTTACTGAACCCACCGCTATTCAGTCGCAAGGATGGCCAATTGCTTTGAGTGGACGCGATATGATTGGCATTGCCCAAACCGGGTCTGGTAAAACGATGGCGTTTCTTCTTCCTGCTATGGTCCATATCATGGCCCAGCCTGAACTGAAAAGAGGAGATGGACCTATTGTTCTTGTGATTGCACCTACTCGTGAACTCGCTTGTCAGATTCTCGAAGAGTGTGTTCGCTTCGGTCGCAGTTCGGGAATCAAAGCCACATGCGTGTATGGTGGTGTACCAAAAGGTAAACAATGTCGTGATTTGAAAGATGGAGTTGAAATTTGTATTTGTACTCCTGGTCGAATGATTGACATGCTCGAGTGCAGAGTCACGAACCTTCGTCGTGTCACTTACTTGGTGATGGATGAAGCTGATAGGATGCTTGACATGGGTTTTGAACCACAAATTCGATCTCTTGTAGGCCAGGTTCGTCCTGATCGTCAAACTCTTTTATGGAGTGCTACGTGGCCGAAAGAGGTACAGGCATTAGCAAGAGACTTCTTGGCAGCGGACAATTGCCAATTGAATATTGGGTCCATGGAGTTGCATGCTAACAAGAACATCACGCAGGTCATGAAAATTCTTGAAACAGATGATGAGAAATTGAAGGAAACCATAAAAATCCTTGAAGAACAAGAAAAAGGAGCTCTTGTCATAATATTTTCGGAAACTAAAAAAGCTGCAGATTGGCTGTGTAACAATTTGCGTCGTAAAGGGTTTCCAGTTGCGGCGATTCATGGGGACAAAGGACAGAGAGAACGTGATTATGTCATTGAGCAATTCAAAAATGGTAAAACCCCAATTATGATTGCAACAGATGTCGCAAGCAGAGGCCTTGATGTGAAGAACATCAAAACTGTAATCAACTACGAGATGTCGAAAGATATTGAATCGTACATTCATCGCATTGGGCGTACAGGACGGAAGAACCAGGAAGGAGGGTACAATCAAGGCCATGCAATTACCTTTCTGTCCACGCCTCCAATGAAAGTTGTCAGGGATTTATTGAAAATTATGAGGGAAGCTGAGCAGCAAATCACTCCTGAATTTGAAGCATATGTTCAATCTTCCTACAAAGGTGGAGGGGGGAATGGCCGTTATGGAGGAGGTAACAGATACAATGCTCCTGGAGGCAATCGCAACGGCGGCGGAGGTAATGCGTATGGGGGACGACGGTGGTGACTCGAAATTCTATAGTTATTTAAACTGAAGCAAATATATATATATATATATTTATTTATGCCATTTATCGGTTAGCGAAAATTCCATAACCGTATTTTTATCGTATTGTGGGTAGGCTTTAACCAATCTACTAGCTCTCAGTAGGTTTACTTTGTCTGTGTAGGGATGCAACCCCATGTGTTGCATGTTGGCTCTCATAAACTGAGCAGCAAGAAGAACAAAGGACAATGTTCCAAGAAGAGGTTCCATATATCCCCATGAGAAACTTCCAACTGACCAAAATGTTGTCATTTCATCCACTGGAATTTCGTGTTCCGGCATGTTTACCACTTCTCTGGCAAACCAAATAGCAGTTTCCTTGTGGAACACCATAGGGAGAGATACTAATGCGGAGACAAATGCAGATCCTACACCTAGCCTATAAGGTAGTAGGGCAAGCCATGCACCTTTATCATTCTCGCGGTTCATCTCCTCCACTTTGGTTCTAGCTTCCACCCAACGACAATTCTCTACCCTCATAATCTCACGAACTAAACGTTCTCGAGTGGCTCCATGGTGACCTTGAATAGCCAATTCAAAAACAGTTTCATTGCTTACTTCCCGGAATCGACGGGGTAAACTCAGGATTTCGGCGATATCCGGTTGCTTGAATTTGGCATCCCATCTTGAAAACTCCGACACATATTTTTTGTCTTCCAGTGTGTCAGAACAAGTGGAGGAGGACCCAGTAGTGCCTATGCACCGTACAAAACCATTTCTACGTAATGATGTCGTGAACATACTCGTTCCCCGCATGATCATGGTGCAATGAGGAGAAACAACAACTTGATACCTGTATTAAACTATGTATTAAAAATTTAAACTGCGGCACCACCAATCACCCATTCATTAAAACATGTTCTCGTCTGCTTCCAATTCATTCTTTCAGTTGTCAGCGGACAACCGTTTGGCTTTGTGGGATGTGAGCACTGGAGAATTAAAAGTGCAAGTACAAGAGAAGAGGCACTTGAGCGCAGAGTATGTTTGTTCCACACAACGTTCTGTCATGTCTAAAAAATCAAGAAAATCTGTTGCTGGCAATAAAAGCATTGCTGCTGTTGGTTCCGATGAAGGCAAAATTGTTGTGTGGGATCTTTTGTCGGGCGATGTCTTGCACAAGAAATTAAGATTGCCTGGAGCTAATTCGTCTGATCGAATTACTGGCTTGTGTTTAAGCGTTGATGGAACCAAACTATACGTTTGCACTAGTACTTCCAAGTACGTATTTGAATTAGATGTCGAAACTGGTGATGTGCTGAGAAAGTTTAAAGTTGGCAAGCAGTCTTCATGCTGTGTTTGTGTCAGCCCAGATGGCAAGACGCTCCTCACGGCTAGTACGGAAATTAAAGTATGGAATCTGGAATCTGCAGAACTTGTTGGTAAAATCGCTGCTCATTCAACACCAGTAACCGGTCTTTCTTTCTCTCCTGATTCAAATCTCATTTTGTCATGTTGTGATGATCGCTTCGTGAGCGTGTGGCACACTGCATCGGAGGAACTAGTTCAAAGAGAACCACTTATATCCATGTCTACTCCTAGTATCCCTGTTAGTTTCTGTACCAGTGAATACTTTTTATCAAAGTCAAAAGATACCTTTTTAGTGTCGATTTACGGACAGGATAATTGCAATTATATTTGGTCTGTGAGTACCGCTCAAGCGAGTAAACTTGTTTCGGTATTGAAATGTGAGGAAAAAACTGAAACTGGGTATCCGATTAGTGTGTTGTTTAACAAGGACAATACCACTGTAATTGTTGCTAGAGAAACGCCATTGCGACCTATATTTGAAACGATCGACTTGGTGAAGAAGGGAGAATTCATTAAAGAGATGGTGCTAAGAAACCTATCAGATGAATCCAATTTAGTTGCATCGAGCCAATCTGGCAAGAAGTCTGATGGAGATGTATTAGGGCAAAAGGTGCATATTGTGAATGCATCCCACGCAAGCATGGCCAATCCTAAAACCACAGGAACTGGAAACGAGGATGAAGGAGATCTTACAATAGGGGAACGTGTGCAACAACTAAATGATTCGCTAGCAAAGGTGCTAGATGAAAGTCCTATTCAGAGCAAAAAAAGACCACGAGATGCAAAATCTGGAGCTTTGACCACGGTTTTGGAACAAGCGTTGCAGAGTAACGACAATAGTTTGCTGGAGATATGCCTTGGACACGTTGATCAAAAGATCGTCAATGCCACCGTTCGAAACATGTCGCCAACACGGGTTACTGAGTTGATTTCAAGCTTGGTGACAAAGTTTGAAAACAAACCTGCTCGTGCATCGATGTTGCTGGTTTGGATCAAAGCCTTGCTAGATCAACATGCGAATTATTTGATGCACGCTCCCGACCTCGCCGATGCACTCGGGTCGCTCTATAGACTTGTTGAAAGTAGACTGAGTGTATTTGATAAGTTTCTTAGATTGCAAGGACGTCTGGATTTTGTTATTACACAGGCTGCCATTAGATCTGACAAGGAGCCTGATGTTGGTGTATCTGAACCTGCAGTCATCTATGACGAAGAAGCAGCCGCTGAAGATGTACATGAGAAACCTCGCAAGAAAAGGACAAGTAAAATAAACGGACACTAATCTTTTTTAACCTCGAAAAGCATATTATATTAAATTAGAACTGCTCTAAAAACGAACTAGTCAGCTCGTAAAAGTAGAATATCAATGCATGAGAAGGGATTGCACGAATACAAGTGATCGACAAACCGCGATACAGTGCCGAATATCCTTCAGTTGCAACAATCTTTTGAAGTGCTTTAGGAAAGGACAACTTCGAAAACGAAGGATCTGTTTGAATTCGACTTTTGCTGAAACCAACGTAGATAAGAAATCTTATTGCAACCAAACCACCTTTGAAACGTACACTGTATCTGCAGGAAACGGAACCGTCCAGTACGCTACCCCGGCGCATGATCCAGAAAATGCCGTCCACATCAAAGGGACGTCTTGCCCACGCTCATACTGAAATGGCATGAGAGAGAGTTCCAACTACCATTCAGTCACTTACATTAAATGTTCTTTGAATTTGCCTTTTAACGAATTCGTAGGTTCCGAACCATGCAATCTAAAAAACATCAGGAAAAACATGTATACTATAAACGAACGTACATTACCAGGAATTTCTCGCAGCAAACAACTGACGTTTCCTCGCCATAAACCCTGCGGACCCTCCGCACGAACTGTTTTGACTAAGCAATCAATAGGACCTAATTTGAATCAGTTGGATTCAAAATGAAAAATGAAAAAACGTACCATTGTACTTTCGAGGACCGCTACCTTGTTGAACCTGCAAGAACATAAAATATAAAATAAATCATGCAACTAGACAACCTACCTGCAAGCGACATTTAATTAACTCCACCGGAGTAAGAACCACAGCTGAGAAAACTCCACTACCAGCTCCTGAAACGACATATTTCCAAAATGGCACCGGATTAGAAAGAGAAGGATTGGAGTCTACACCTAATTGCTTCTTAATCGCACCATACGCCACAAAAAGTGTCGCATTTTCTGCATAAAATGAGCTTTAAATAGATATAAACAAAAGTACATACCTGCCATGGCTCCAACAAGAGGACTTGAAAGACCTTGATATAAAGATCGAATTCCTCCATTTCTATATGTCTCAGAGACCGTTGCAAATGCTCCCTTATTCTCGCCTGTAGATTGAGTTTGCATTAGCACTTTGACTGTATCCAAAGGATACTCAAATATCTTGCAAAAAAAACTAGTGACGCATGTGTGAGACTGCGTTCAACCGATGAAGGATAAACTCACCCTGATGTCATTCCGGAGAGAAGATCTCTTGCAGAGTCCTTTGATGGCGAGCCAGAAAGCCATCTGTCATTACGAACTCTTGATGGTCTACTCACCAAGGAAACAGCCTCTGGCATCGCTTCCACTCAAAAAGAAACGATTTGTAAAATGTAGTGCTTCAATTTCGATTTTTGTTGTGTTAAATTAACGTGAAAATTTAACATGGTGGATAGAATCAATCAACGGCTAATGGGTCAAAAAGCAAGAGATCGGATATCTTGCTTAAAGGAAAAAGAATGATGGCAATCCGTGAATCAATCAGAAGCAGCAACCTGACGAGAAATGACTGATTTTGAATTATTTTTCCAACTGATCAATGTAGTTTAATTGCATCCTTCGACTTGACATAATGTCACTTGCAAACAAATTTCATGATGTAGTCTGTAGATCATTAAATATTATTTCATGAAACGAAGTTCCTGTTTCAGCATCCCCGACTAGCTCTTAAAATTTTCTGCAACAACACCTTTGTAGCATCTACCAATGATAAAAGAGATCAAAATTTGATCACATGTGATCTATTTCAATTCAATCTTCATAATTTTGCTTCTTAATACCTCCTTAAAAACCAGAATCTCGCCAGGTGATAGAGCTCTTGACATGTTTAAGACTTGGCGAATCCATGGGTGAACAACGAAAACATATATAAAGGTAAACTTAAATCCGGTCTTGCCCCACTAGATGCCATAGAACGAAAACATATATAAAGCTAAACTTAAATCCGGTCTTGCCCCATTAGATGCCATAGAACGAAAACATAT
>Ga0105054_10012034_pt1 | contig 10676 bp, 15 predicted proteins | sample BON02_FD_78091 | JGI IMG/M metagenome (GOLD analysis project Ga0105054, IMG submission 78091) | Freshwater microbial communities from Lake Bonney liftoff mats and glacier meltwater in Antarctica - BON-02 (megahit assembly) | ecosystem: Environmental > Aquatic > Freshwater > Ice > Glacier... | reverse complement strand
TGCTCTTCCTGGCGGCGATGCGCCGGGTGCCCGGCGACATCGGCCCGGTGTCCCAGAGCCTGCTTGGGCATCTTTCCCTGCTCTTTGTGCCTGCGGCCGTGGGTGTCGTCGTGCACGTCGACCGGCTCAGGGCGGAATGGCTGCCGATCCTGGTCGCGCTCCTGGTCTCGACCATCCTCACCATCGCGGTGACGGCAGCGGTCTTCCGTCTTGTCGTGCGCCTGACCGGCGGTGACGAGGACCGCGAAGAGGAGATGGTGCCGTGAGCCCGCAGGCCGGCATCTGGGTCTATCTCGCCAGCACGCCCCTGCTCTGGCTGGCGGTGACGCTGACGGCCTATGCCCTGGCCTACCGCCTGTTCCTGGCAAGCGGCCTGCGTCCCATCGTCAATCCCGTGGTCATCGCCGCCGCAGCCATCATCGCCCTGTTGGTCGCCACCGGCACCGATTACGACACCTATTTCGAGGGCGCCCAGTTCGTCCACTTCCTGCTGGGACCGGCGATCGTGGCGCTGGCCGTGCCCCTGTGGGATCAGGCACGACGGATCCGCCGCGTTTTGCTCCCCATGGCGGTGGCGCTGGTTGCAGGTTCGGTCACCGCCATCGCCAGCACGGTCGGGGTTGCCTGGGCGCTGGGCGCCAGCCGCGAGACCCTGCTGTCGCTCGCCCCAAAATCGGTCACCACGCCCATCGCCATGGGCATTTCCGAACGCATCGGCGGCCTGCCCTCGCTGACCGCCGCCTTCGTGCTGATCACCGGCATCACCGGCGCGATAATCGCCACGCCTTTCCTCAACGCCCTGGGCTTCCGGGACTGGCGCGCGCGGGGATTTGCCGTCGGCATCGCCGCCCATGGCCTGGGCATGGCGCGCGCCTTCCAGGTCAACGAGCTGGCCGGCATCTTTGCCGCCATCGCCATGGCGCTGAACGGCCTGGTGACCGCGATCCTGGTGCCCCTTCTGGTGCCCCTGCTGTTCTGATCGGCTAGCCTTGCCGCCGGGCAAGGCGGAGGAGACAGGCCATGGGGATCGCGGCCACGGTGTTCCTGACACTGGGCATCCTGATCATGGGCTTCGGCCTGATGTCGCTGGCCAACGTGCTCAACCTGCCGATCACCCGCACCCAGGCCGAATACGCCGACATCACCGAACCGCGCCACCGCATGATGATGGTGCGTGTGATCCTGATGGGACTGGCCCTGATGGAGGTCGGCCTGCTGCTGGCCTGGCTGGCATCGCTCTGAACGGCGGGCGAACCCCAGACACACACCTGGGCCAAAATCGGTAGGTCTCCCATCCGATTTCGCTTGATACAGGCATTTGTCGTTCTCATCTGTTGTCAGAAGCAGACAAACGAGCTCATTTGAGCACAAAAGAAACCATGACGTCTCATTTCTCTTCTTCCATGCGACCCATCGGCGTTGACAGGCGCTCGAAAAATGTTTACGTATGAATACGAAAACTTCGAGTCGACAACGCCAGGTGAGCCCGTGAACAACAAGACCGTACCCATGAGTGTGCGCATCTCCGAAGCCGATGCCGACTTCCTGAGCATGCTCTCGATCAAGGGCGCCACGACGCCCAGCGAGAAACTGCGCGCCATCATTGCCGAGGCGCGCCAGCGCCACAGCGGCGAGCGGTCCTATGGCGAGGCCCTGGCGCTGCTCGAGGACATCGAGGCGCCGGCCCTGCGCCGGCTGCGCGACGCGGAACGCGTGAGCGGCCTGCATTCCGAGCTGGTCCTCCAGCTTGCCAACTGGCTGCCGGACGCCATGGCCTTCCTGCTCGCCAATCTGCCGCAAGACGGTGAAGCCGACAGCGCAGCACAACAGTTGCGTGAATTGGAAGACGGACTGGCAGACCGTGTATTTGCATTTATCGAACAGGTACTACGACAGGGTGTAACCCGTCGCGCACCTTGCTACGATCCTTCGGCCATTCGTCGCCGCATTGAACCTGCGATTGAATTGTCCGAGGTGATTCAGTCCTCCATGGAAAAAGGCAAAGGGGATCACAATGGCTGACAACATGACCTCACGCGTGGGCCGCCTCATCAGCGGGGCGACCAACCAGATCATCGACGCGGCCGAGGGCCTGGCGCCCGAGGCGGTGATGGAACAGGCGATCCGCGAGGTGGATTCCGCGGTCGACGACGTCCGTGCCGAACTCGGCAAGGCCGTGGCGCGCAAGCACCTGGCAACCCAGCGTCTCTCCGAGGAGAACCGCAAACACGACGAGCTGAGCGAAAAGGCCCGTCTGGCCAGCGAACAGGGCCGCGACGATCTTGCCGAAACGGCAATCGGCCGGCTGCTCGACATCGAAGCCCAGATGCCCGTCCTGGAAGATGCCATCGCCAAGGCGAGCGAGGAGGAATCCGAGCTTGAGGGTTTTGTCGGAGCGCTGCGTGCGCGCAAGCGCGAGATGCAGGACGAACTCAAGCAGGTGCGGGCGGCAGCCAAGGCGGCCGGCGAAAGCGCCGAGGCGGGCGGCGGTCCGGGCGGTCGTTCGGTCGAGGACAGGGTGGCCCGTGCCGAATCGGCCTTCGACCGTGTCGCCGAGCGTGCCACGGGTCTGGCCGGCGGCGGCAAGGCGCCCGATGCCAAGACGGCCAAGCAGCTTGCCGAACTCGACGAGATGGCCCGCAAGAACCGCATCCAGGAACGCCTGCGCCAGATCAAGGCCAAGGGTTAGGGAGGGTGACGACGATGGCTGCCATGTTGTGGCCGGAAAACGTCGTCTTTTCGACGGCCCTTGCCCTGATGCTGGGCATCGGCCTGCTCGAAGGGACCATGACCCTGCTTGGCATGGGGATGTCGGGCGTGATCGACAACATGCTGCCCGACATCCCCGATGCCGATCTGGATATCGGCGTCGATGGCGACATCGGCTTCGATGCCGGCATGGATGCACCCAATGCGCTCTCCCAGTTCCTGGGATGGCTGATGATCGGGCGGGTGCCGGCCCTTGCCGTGCTGGTGGTGTTCCTCACCGTGTTCGGCCTGGCCGGGCTGATCGTGCAGAGCGCAATCGCCGGCGTCTTCGGCGGCCCGCTTACCCCCTGGCTTGCCGCACCGGTGGTCGCGGCGGGCGCGCTGCCCCTGACCCGCGTCGTTGCCCTGGGCCTTTCCAGGGTCATGCCCAAGGATGAATCGAGCGCGGTTTCGCGCACCAGCTTCGTCGGACGGGTCGCGGTCGTCACCCTGGGTACCGCCCGGCGCGGCGCACCGACCCAGGCACGGCTGACCGACCAGCACGGCCAGAGCCACTACGTCATGGTCGAGCCCGACCTCGACGACGAGCAGTTCGCAACGGGTGAGGAAGTCCTCCTGGTGCGCCAGGCCGGCTCGCTGTTCCGCGTCATCGCGGCCGGCAGCGCCGCCCTGCGCGACGACCAGAACCACCTTCGCGACAACACCTGAGGCCGGTGCGCTTGCGCCCCGGCACGCCTGATTGGCCCATCCGGCCGCGTTGAGGGCCGGACCACGGAAAGGACACCGTCATGCTTGGATTTGCCTTCTTCGACATCCTGATCCTTGCCGGCATCGCCCTGGTGGCGCTCGTCACCATCGGCATGATCGTGGCGCGGCTCTACACCCGCGCCTCCAAGGAAATCTCCTTCGTGCGCACCGGCATGGGCGGCCAAAAGGTCGTCATGAACGGCGGCTGCCTGGTCTTCCCGGTGCTGCACGAGGTCATCCCGGTCAACATGAACACCCTGCGCCTGGAAGTGCGCCGCGCCGAAAGCGCCGCGCTGATTACGCGCGACCGCATGCGTGTCGACGTCCTGGCCGAGTTCTACGTGCGTGTCCAGCCGACCCATGAATCGATCGCGGCGGCCGCCCAGACCCTGGGCCGGCGGACCATGGACCCGGCTGCGCTCAAGGAACTGGTCGAGGGCAAGTTCGTCGACGCCCTGCGCGCCGTGGCCGCCGAGATGGCGATGGAGGAACTGCACGAGCAGCGCGTCCAGTTCGTCCAGAAGGTGCAGACCGCGGTCAGCGAGGACCTGCTGAAGAACGGCCTCGAACTGGAATCGGTCTCGCTCACCGGGCTCGACCAGACCGACCGCGAGTTCTTCAATCCCAACAACGCCTTCGACGCCGCGGGCCTGACCAAGCTGACCGACGAGATCGAATCCAAGCGCCGCCTGCGCAACGAGATCGAGCAGGATGCGGAGGTCGCCATTCAGCTCAAGAACATGGAAGCCGAGCGCGAGAAGCTCAACATCGCACGCGACACCGAATACGCCACGCTCGAGCAGATCCGTGAAGTCGAGTTGCGTCGCGCTATCCAGTCGGCCGACATCGCACGCGAGCAGGCCGACCAGAGCCGCAACGCCGAGATGGCCCGGATCGTGGCCGACCGCGACACCCAGCAGTCGCGCATCGAGGCCGAGCGCGAGGTCGAGGAAGCGCGCATCGAGAAGGATCGCCGGATCAAGGAACTCGACATCAACCGCAGCAAGTCGATCGAGATCGCCGACCAGGTGCGCGAGATCGCGGTGGCCGAGAAGTCCAAGGAGGAATCGGTTGCCCGTGCCGATGCCGACCGCGCCCGCGCCGAGGCCGCACGCGAGGCCGAGCGCGTGATCACCGCCCAGGAGACCGAGCAGGCCGAGCGCCAGAAGATGGTCGAACTGATCGAGGCAGCAAAGGTCGCCGAGCGCGAGGCGATCAAGATCAAGGTCGCCGCCCAGAGTGAGCGCGCCGCCGCCGAGGATGAGGCCGAGGCCATTCGCACGCTGGCCGAAGCAAGCTCGGCCAAGGCGCGCATCGAAGCGGAGGGCGAGAGCGAAGCCGAGAAGCTGCGCGCGGCTGCCGCCGAGGTGCGCTACGCCATCGACGCGGCCGGACGCCGGGCGCTCAACGAGGCCGACAACACGCTCTCTGCCGAGATCGTGGCGATGAAAATCAAGCTGTCGGTGATCGAGCATCTGCAGGACATCATCCGCGAGTCGGTCAAGCCCATCGAGAACATCGACGGCATCAAGATCATCCAGGTCGATGGTCTGACCGGTGGCGGCCACGGTGGCAACGGTGGTGGTGGCGAAGGCGCAGAAGCCGGCGGCGGCAACGCCAGTCTGGCCGACCAGGTCGTTGCCAGCGCCCTGCGCTACCGCAGCCAAGCCCCGCTGATCGACTCCCTGATGAAGGAGGTCGGCATCACCGGCGGCGACCTCGACAGCCTCGTTGACTCGCTAAAGTCCGCACCGGAAACCCCGCGCGGCGGCTGATGCAACGGTGCGGTCCGGATTATCCGGGCCGCACCGATAGCCGACTGCCGCCATAGTCAGGGAGATTGGATATGACGATCCTGCTGATCCTGGTTGTCTGCTCTGGTCTAGGCGCCCTCGTTGTCTCGGGCTTCTGGCTGTGTTCCCACGCCACCGCGGGATCCCAGACCACCGACCCCTTCACCATCCATGACAGGCAGCGCCGCGCTGAAGGTCGCATCCATCACACCGGGAACACATCATGAGCGTCATCGGCTTTTTCTTCATCTTCATCGGCCTGCTGGCCATCGTCATCGGCCTGATCCAGATGCTGAACATTTTCAGCATGTTTCCCTCCAAGGATGTCCGCGAGGGCATCGACATCACTGAACCCAACGTCCAGCGCAAGAATGCCAGGTTCATGCTGATCGGCCTCTGCCTGGTCGCCTTCGGCTTCCTGCTGATGTGGGCGGGCGGGGCGTAGTCAAGCGACTGCCGATCCATGGAAGGTGCACCAACATGGGCATCATCGTTTTCATCTTGATCATGCTGGGTGGCGGGCTGGCCTACTACAGCCTCAACCAACTCTTGGGCGGCAACCCATCGCTGGATGCAGCAAGGATGGGCCGGAACGCGCACATGAAACGTCCGCTGACGTCACCCCGCGTCGATCTCGCGCTTCTCCTGATCGGCATCCTGATGGTCGCCGCCGGTATCGGGATCATCGTGCTCGGCAGCGTTCTGTGACGATGCCGGCTTCCCTGCCCCAGATCGCTGCCATCGCACGGGCCCTCGCATCGATCGCCTGTCCCGGTCCCTGCTTGACGGGAAAAACCAGCGCATCAACGTCACCATCGAAGCGTCAGCCTGCCCAGTACGCAGGCCTGCCTGATCGTGGTGCTTGCCGGGCTCGTCCTGGGCTACGCCTGGTCTGCTGCCCTGCAGCGCCTTTCCGGCAGACCGGAATCGGGTGCGCCGGTTCCTGCACGGCGATGGATCTGGTGGTCGCTTTTGGCCGGTCTGGCGCTCGAGGGTCTGGGCTATCTGACCATGACGTCCATAGACGATACGGCAACCGAACAACCCGTCTTGTCGTTTGCCATCGCCATGGCCATCGCGGGCGGAGCAACCATCGGCCTGGGTGCCGCAGCAACCCTCCTGACTGCCACGACAAACGGAAGCGCCGATGGCCATGCCGCAGCCACGCTGCAATGGTTGCGCTCCTATGCTTCGGGCCTGGTCACCTGGGGGTTCTGCATGATCTTCATTGCCGGCGGTATCGCTTTGGCGTTCTTCGCCATGAACCTCCCCGGCTGACCTTGCCTGGAAGTGAGGCAGAACGATGAGTTTCCTGACCTTTGTTTTGCTGGTGATCACCAGCATCGCGCTGAGCCTGGAGCTGCCACGCGCCCTCTGGCCCCGTCCCACCATGCATGCACTCGAGTTGGCGAAGCCCGCACGACGCAAGAAGTTCCCACTCGCCGTCGGATTGGGCAGTCTGCTGCTTGCATCTCTCATCATCATTCTGAATGGCGGGATTTCCGGCAACGGCCTGATCGCCCGCCTGGGCTTTTGTGCCTTCTTCGTCGGCGCGGCATCGTACTTCTGCCTGCCGCTTCTTTACTTCATCGAGCGCGGAGAAGATCTGGCTGATGACGACAACGGGGCCATGCACGCCCCCGATCCGGTAGGTACCCGGCTGGCCTCCGGTTTCGCCGTGGGCACCACTTTCCTCGGCGCGGGTCTCTTCCTGATCTGGGCGACCGGAGCGTGATGAACGGCGGCGGGATCGTGCGCTACGGCAGATCCTGCAGATCGCATGGCGAAGAGGCATCATGGTGAAAATGCATAGAGCTGATCGTGTCGGTTCCGCAGTGGCCGTCATCGGGGTCTTGACATCTGTCTGCGGTGCCGTGCTCGCATTTGGAGACGAGGACATCGTACAACTGACGGGTCTGGGTTTCGTGCTCGGTGCCGCCTTCGGCGTCTTGCGCGGTCACCTTTCCGCGCGTGCGAACTACCTGATGTGGGAGGGGCCGGCCCGTCCATCAGGCGAAAGCTACTGGCGGGCTCTAATGAGCACAGATCACCTGCAGTGGTCGAGGATGTGCTTCGTAGTGGCGGGTGCCGTTATGGGGTGCCTGATGTTGGTCGTCTTCTAAGTTCTGCGCCTCAGGTCTCACCGGAGGTCACCATCTCCGTCAGCGCCGCCGCCAGCGGCATCTCGCTTTTCATGTAGAACACCGCAGAGGCACGCTTGGCGGCCATGAACGTGTCATCGCCCTGCGCGCCGCGCGCCTGGCGCAGCATCTGCCAGCCGCCCGCAACCGTGCCGAACAGGCGCTGGTAGGGCGTGGCGACGGCGAGTACCGCGTCGGGGTCACCGGCCATGGTGGAGACGACCCACTCGGTGGCGCCGCGCAGGTCGGCAAGGCCCTCGGCCACCGCATCGGCCATGGCGTCGTTGCCGGCTTCGCGGGCCGCAGCGATGTCCTTCTCGATCAGCGCGAACAGCGCCGTTGCGGCGGCACTCTTGTCGCGGGCGATCTTGCGGCCGACCAGGTCGATCGCCTGGATACCGTTGGTGCCCTCGTAGATCGGCAGGATGCGGGCGTCACGATAGTGCTGGGCGGCGCCGGTTTCCTCGATGAAACCCATGCCGCCGTGGATCTGCACACCTTCTGAGGCCACGGCGACGCCGCCATCGGTCGCCCAGGATTTCACCACCGGGGTCAGCAGCTCGAAAAAGGCCATCCAGCGCGCCTTTTCGCTAGCGTCAGCAGCCTTTTCGGCGTGGTCGAAACAGGCGGCGGTCCAGTAGACCAGGCCGCGCTGGGCCTCGATGCGCGCCTTCATCCAGGCCAGCGTGCGGATGACATCGGGATGCTGGTCGATGGTGACGTCGACACCGTCGCGCTGGCCCTGGACACGCTGGCCGGCGTAATCCACCGCGCCCTGAAAGGCGCGTTCGGCAATCGCCAGGCCCTGCAGGCCGACCGCGACGCGGGCGTTGTTCATCATGGTGAACATGCAGGAAAGCCCCTTGTGTTCCTCCCCCACCAGGAAGCCAGTGGCGCCGCCGTCGTCGCCATAGGCCATGACGCAGGTCGGGCTGCCCTTGATGCCGAGCTTGTGCTCCAGCGAAACCGCGCGCAGGTCGTTGCGCTGCCCCGGCGTGCCATCGGCCTTGGGCAGATACTTGGGCACGATGAAGAGCGAGATTCCCCGCACGCCCGCAGGCGCATCGGGCAGGCGGGCGAGCACCAGATGGACGATGTTGTCGGTCATCTCGTGTTCGCCGTAGGTGATGAAGATCTTCTGGCCTGTGATGCGGTAGCTGCCGTCATCGGCGCGCTCTGCCCTGGTGCGCAGGCGCGCCAGATCGGTGCCAGCCTGGGGTTCGGTGAGGTTCATGGTGCCCGACCAGGTACCAGCGATCATGTTGGGCAGGTAAAGCGCCTTCTGCTGCGGTGTGCCGTGGCGCTGCAGCAGTTCGATGGCGCCCTTGGTCAGCAAAGCGCCGACGCCGAAGGCCATGTTGGCCGCTTCGACCATTTCGGAGACCGCGAGCGCCAGGGTCCAGGGCAGGCCCTGACCGCCGAATTCGGGGTCGAACGACAGCGCATTCCAGCCGCCCTCGACATAGGCGACATAGGCCTCCTTGAAGCCCGCGGGCATGCGCACGACGCCGTTTTCCAGCTTGGCATGTTCCAGATCGCCCGCCCGGTTGGTCGGAGCGATGACACCCGAGGCGAGCTTGCCGGCCTCCTCCAGCAGGGCTTCCACCAGCCCCGGATCGACCGCCTCCTCACCCCAGGTCGCGGCCAGCCCGGAAAGACCCGCCTGTGCTTCCAGGGCAAAACGGATATCGGCAACGGGTGCGTTGAAATCGGCCATGACTCATCCTTGCGGTGCTTGCTGCAAACTGGCACAGGGCAACCCCTAAGGGCTAGAGTGCGCGCCCAACGGAGAGCCTGGACACCATGGAACACGACCACGATCACTGCGATGACCCCAGCCACGATCACCACCACCACGATCATGCGCCCACCGCCCATCTCTCGATCGCCAACCGTTTCGTCGAGCTGGCCAACACGGTGATGCAGGAAGGTGTCGATCCCGAGGCGGTCGGCGTTGCCATGACCCATGCGGCAGCCAACTTCACGGCCTTTGCCGCGTCCATCGCCGAGGGCTCGGCGCAGGAACTCGACAACGTCGCGGACGAGTACCGGCGCCTGCTGCACGCCTATTTCGAGCGGCGACGCGAGGCTTGAACGCCGGTCCGGCTGCCGGGAGGGCCGCGATGATCGGCGTGCTGCTCTCGCTCGCCGGTTACACCTGCTTCAACTTCTCCGACACCATCGCCAAGTACCTGACGGGCCACCTGCCGGCGCTCGAGCTGGTGGCCGCGATGTTCACGGTGACGCTGCTGATCTCCCCGATCCTGGTGCCGCCGCGCCGCCTGCTGAGACTGCACCGCCTTCCGCGCCTGCCGCTGCTGTTCCTGCGCTCGTTCTGCCAGCTCGCCAGTTCGATGTGCTTCATTTACGCCATCGCGGTGCTGCCCCTGGCGGACGTCATCGCCATCGGTTTTGTCTCGCCCTTTTTCATCACGGCGCTGGCCGCACTCTTCCTGCGCGAAACGGTCGGGCCGCGACGCTGGATCGCCTGCATCTTCGGTTTCGTCGGCGCCCTGATCATCCTGCGCCCCGGCCTGCAGGTCGACTGGGCGACCGCGATCCTGCCGCTGGCCAATGCCTTCTTCTATTCGTCCTACTGCGTGCTCACCCGCGCCCTGGGCAGCCACCACGACGACCGCATGCTGCTCGCCTTCAACGGCTTCGTCGGCGCACCGATCATGCTCGCCATCATGCCTTTTGTCGGCGTCTGGCCGAGCGGCTGGGAATGGCTGGGGCTGGCCGGCATCGGCCTGCTCTCGGGCGCGGCCCACCTGCTCATCATCCGTGCCTATCGCATGGCGCCGGCTTCCCTGCTTGCGCCCTTCCAGTACCTGGAAATCGTCGGCATCACGGCGCTGGCCTACCTCGCCTTCGGCGCCTTCCCCGATGGCTGGACGTGGCTGGGCACCGCGATCATCGTTTCGGCAGGCCTCTTCGTCTTCTACCGTGAGACCATGCTCGCCCGCTCGAAGGCCCCGGCGACCGAATCGGGCGAGCTGGGCAGCCACCCCTGACAACCCGGCGCGGAAGCGCTAGAACGGTCTCCGCAACCGTGGGAGGCAGGGGCATGACCCGATACCTGGGTGTACTGGTGGTGATTCTGGCCGTCCTGGGCGGCGGGCCCGCATCGGCCGCGGAGATAGCCTGGACCATGCGGTTGACGGTCGAGCAGGCGGCCAGCACGACGGCCGACGCCCAGGCGCAGCGCAACGTGGGCGTCGTCGCCATCGCCGGGCCGGCGGAGATTGCGGGCGAAACGGCCAAGGCCAGCGTCATGGTCCTTTAC
>Ga0105054_10012031_pt1 | contig 10677 bp, 8 predicted proteins | sample BON02_FD_78091 | JGI IMG/M metagenome (GOLD analysis project Ga0105054, IMG submission 78091) | Freshwater microbial communities from Lake Bonney liftoff mats and glacier meltwater in Antarctica - BON-02 (megahit assembly) | ecosystem: Environmental > Aquatic > Freshwater > Ice > Glacier... | reverse complement strand
GTCTTCAAATCTTTACTGAGATTACTGAGTAGTCATATTTTAGTCTCATATCGATGACAGTTGAATTTATCTATAAAAGTGACTAAAATATTCTACAATTTGTTCGATTTGTTGGACTGGTTTCGTTTTTGAGAAACACATTTTACTACATACCAGCGGTTCGTGCGTGTCCGCAGTGAAGTCTACACGCGCCCGTCTTCACAACACGGCCGCGGTGAAGTCTACACGCGCCCGTCTTCACAACACGGCCAGGAATGTCTGAGGACACTACTTTGCAGGTGGATGCTCTGCAAGCGCGGAGCCCGACGACCAAACGTCTGCTCCAGGTGCATGTCACAAATCAAGATGCAGAAGCAGCACACAGGCCTGTGCACCGCTGGCCAGTGGATACCCATATCTGTCTGAAACTGTGGCAGCTTGCAACATTGGCTGCAAATCGAATTTTAGCGGCAGTAGAACTGAAAAGCACAGGCGCTCCAGGAAATTTTCCTGAATTTACTGTCTGGAAGTATTCATATTTTGGCCAAAAGCGAGTGCGCCTGTATCAGCTGCAGAGCTGGAAAAGGCGAACACAGATGCACCACAAGCGAGCAGGATTACACGCATTCATTGTGAACGCGTGGAAGTTGTCTCGGTCTTCAAAACTTGAGGCTTTGGCCGTGGAATCGCACGCGGCTGTGGGTGGCTTGGTCCAGCATTCGGCTTTGCGAGAGCAGCTGGATATGGCCCTCGACAATCTCTCGGGTGGGTTGGTGGGTGTTGTTGAGTGAGTGTGCGCGTGAACTTGCTGTGTGTATGTGGCTGTTTGCTGTAGGTATGTAAAGAGCGTGCAAGCGAGAGCGCGTGTGCAAGTGAGGTTACGAGTGTTTCCAGATATTTGGGGTGGTATGTGTGCGTGTAGATAAATGTTTGTAGGTGTTGCTATGTATTTGCATGTACTCATTTGTGTGACAAGACTCACGCATGTGCGTGTCAAACAGAAGCCAACGAGGCGCTGCACAAAGCAAGACAAAACGAGCATAATCTCAAAAATCAGATCAGCGAGTTGTTGCACGAGAACAGTGAGCTTGATCAAATGGTTGCCGAGGCACACGAACTAGCATCAGATGCAAACTTTGTAGTGACGACCACTAAGCAAAATGCACACAACCTACAGAATGATATCCTCCAGCTGAAAGAGTCGAATTCGATGCTGCAGCTTGAGGCCTCATCTGCTTGCGAAACAGCATTGAAATGTGAGGAGACCAGCAATGCTTTCGGTATCAAACGAACAAGTCTGTCCAAAGATTATCGTGACCTAGCTGCACAAATGGTGAATCTGAAGAACGAGCTCTCTCGCTGCAGCGTTCAGGGTTTTGCAAGCATTGTCATAGACAATCTGAATGCGACGATCACAAAATTGAATCAACTGCAAGAGGTACAAACGTGTTTTGAGAGGGTGGAAGGCTCCTGTTTCTTGCTGCCTTTGCAAAAAAAAGAGTGGGACGATCTTCGTTTGAATGAATTTGATTCTGAGAACGATCACCGCCCTTTTACAGTCTGGGGAGACAAGTTGCAGCTTGACCAGCAACTGCAAGTGCAAATTTCAGACTTGGATAAGACGGATTTAGCGCGGTGCGCTGAGACCTCCAAGATCTTTGACTTGAGACGTGATCTAGAGAAAAGTCGAATGAAAATGCACGAGCTTCAAGGTAAATTGGACTGGCAGCAATCAGCTGGTGACGCAGCAGCGTTGGAGTTGGGTTGCACCTTGAAGCTGCTACGCCTGAAAGAAGCAGAGATAACACAAATGCATCATGCCCTCGAGGAAGCTCCCGACAAAATCAAAAATGTGGTGCATACTGCACAAGGATCTATTTTCATACAATTTCTTGCACATCGAAAACTGGTGCAGTCAACAGCGTCACCATCAGAAGAAAATGGTTACGTAATACATCAGCAAGAACCAAGCTCCAGCATTCTGCAACCCCATGGGCACCTCATCACTAACCCTCCAGCCATGGCATCTTCATCCGAAGAATCCACAATGCCAATTTCGAGATTGAAAATCACTGATGGCCTGGCAAAGGACAGTGTCAATAGAAAGAATGAGGAAGTTGCTACAGATGTGGAGTTTGCAGTAGAGTGTTCGAAACCTTTGCAAAGGGACCAGAGGACTAGTGCTGAAGAAATGGTGCAGGTACTTTCCAGAGAGCTTCGATCATTAGCCTACAGGAACAAAACTTTAATTGGCCAGATTGCAGAGTTGGAATTGTCACTACAAACCGACGAACAAGAAAGTCGGCGAGTACAACTTGCCCTTGAAGAACAGGAAAAAAGACATATTTTTCCCCAGGAACTGTTAAAAGTAGAAATCCAGACACATCGGAATACGCTATTCGCTCCTGAAACTGAACGGGCGTACATCAGGGAGGAAGATGCAGCAGACAGAGAAAATCTCCGGGTGGAGGTAGATAGATTGCGAGCAGAGGGCTGCAGCGATAAGGAACTGATTGCAAAACTTTCTTCTTGCGAAGATGAGATTTTGACAATGATTGAGACTTTGCAATCTGAATGCGCCGCGGGAGAAGTGACACGAAAATACCTCGAAAAAGAGGTGGAACGGGGGAAAATGACGCGCGCGCAAGAGAGATCTGTAGGAGAACGAGACGCTGTTGTTCAAACGACCGGGCTTTCTAGTGACGTGAAGACTCTTCAACAACAAAACGATGAGCTCGAACGCAAAATTGAATCATTAGTGTCCAAGTTAGCATTTACAGAAAGTAGGGCACAGGAGGCTACAGACAAAAGTGCGGAATTGAGAAAGGAAGGTGGAAGCCTCAGGTTGGAAGGGTGCATCGACAAGAAGCGTATCGTCAAGTCAACTGTGTGCGAAGTTGAAATCTCCCAAATGAAAAGTACTCTGCAAGACGAGAGGGTAGAGCGTATGGAAGAAGAAGTTTTTAAAAGAAATCTTCAACTCGAGTTGCAATGCGAGGCGCAAGCAAAGCAGATGATTGATTCAGCTGAACCAGGTAAATGCAATAGTCAGAGCATGCGGCAACATCAGTGCTGTATTGGTCAAGGTCCTTGCAAATCAATACTCCATATTCAAATTGAAAACACAACTTGATAATTGTGCATTACTTGCTAAGTGCTAATATTGCTACATTCCTCGTTGTGCAGTTACTTCGTTTTCAAATCGCGAATGCGAACGCCATGGGCTCGACAGGTCAAGGATGAATTGTATCTTTCAAGAAGAGCACAAGGAGGAACTGGCTTCTACTACTTCTGCTGCTGTTGCTCTTGCTGCAAATGAAGCTATCTCTGCTGCACCTGTAACTACTGCTGCTGCAGGAGATGGTGGGGAAGAGGCGGCGTTGTTGAAAACCCACAAAATGCTGCAGCAAGAAATGAAAAGGCTACGCGACGATGCACAAGCTGCTGGCAGCAAGGTAACGCAAGCAATCATAGACAGAGACATGGTGCGCTTGGAGATGTCGAAGATGCGGGCAGAGGGATGTAATGATCAAGCGATTGTCAATGATCGGTCATCATACGACGAGACTCTTGATAATCTGAGGAATACCCTCGCAAATACTCGATCTGATCTCACTCGAGCAGAGGCAAAGCTGGAGGCATTTGGAAAGAAGGATCGGGATACTACGAAAAATCACAAGGCAGCGATACAGGAGGAGGGAAAGACAAAAGCTGCCAGGGAGAATGAGGTGCGACACGAAATGAAACGGCTGCGCGATGATGCACAGGCTGCCACCAGCAACGCGGAGCAAGCAATCCAGCAAGCAATCGTTGAGAGAGACACGCTGCGCTCGGAGATATTGAAGATGCGGGCAGAAGGATGCAACGATCAAGAGATTGCCAGGCAGCTGTCATCGTGCGAGGAGGAACTTTGCTGTCTCAAAAATACCCTCGCAAATACTCGATCTGATCTCACCTGCGCTGAGACCAATGCAGCGGAGGCGAGGTTGAAGGTAGAGGAGGTGACGGTGGCGCTGGCTGCTTCCACGGCCGCTGCCAACGCTGCTGCAACTGTTTCAGTGGCAGCTGACGGAGGTGTCTGTGGAAAAACGGCATTGTTGGAAGAGTTGCGAAGCCAGGTAGAGGAGGAGAAGCGCAAAGTGGTCAAATTGGCTTTGGCACTGTCGTCTGCCCCTTCTGATGTAGCTGCTACTGCTGATGCTGCAAGAGATGGTGGGGTAGAGGCAACGTTGTTGAAAGACCACGCTTTGAAACGGCTGCACGATGAGGCACAGGCTGCTGACAGCAAGGCGGAGCAAGCGATCGTCAAGCGAGATACGCTGCGCTCGGAGATGTTGACGATGTGGGCAGAGGAATGCAACGACCAAGAGATTGTCAGGCAGCGGTCAACGTGCGAGGAGGAACTTGCAAATCTCAGAAATACCCTTGCAAATACTCGATCTGATCTGACTCAAGCTGAGGCTAAGCTGGAAAAAGAGAGGTTGAAGGTAGCGGAGGTGACGGTGGCGCTGGCTTCTGCCACCGCTGCTGCTCATTTTTCTGCGGCAGCTGTGGGAAGTGTCGTTGGAAACCCAGCGTTGTTGGAACAGTTGCGAAGCCAGGTAGAGGAGGAGAAGCGCAAGGTGGTGGAATTGGCTTTGGCACTGTCTTCTGCCACTGCTGATGCAACTGCAACTGTTGCTGCAGAAGGTGCTGGGGTAGAGGCAGTGTTGATGAAAGAACACGCAATGAGACGGCTGCACGATGAAGCACAGGCTGCTGACAGCAAGGCGCAGCAGGCGATTGCCGAGCGAGACACGCTGCGCTCGGAGATGTCGAAGACGCGGTCAGAGAAATATAACGATCGAGAGATTGCCATTCATCTTGCGTTGTGCAAGGAAGATGTGCGAGCCCTCAGGTCATTGCTCGAGCAGGAGCGATCTTCCGGCAAGACCATTGTCAATGCACTGAAGAAGGAATTGCAGGAGAATCAAGAACAGATCAGGGTAAGAGCTTTGGCGTCACCCTGGGCCGTCGGCGATGCAGAAAGGGGGGTAGATACGGCCAAGGAGATTGAGGTGCTAAGGACAAATTTAGATGATCAGATGAGAAGAGCAGATTCTTCTGAAGCAGCGCTTGCGACTTTAGTCCAGACCTTCAAAACATCACGCAATGCAGCCGTTGCTGGTGCCAACCCATTGACTCTTTCCAAGGTCACAAAGGCGGACGAAAGCTCAAATGTACATTTGAATAAGGACCCTGCAGATATCAATCTGTCGACACCGTTCAAGGCACTCGAACGAGGCGGGGACTGGTTGTCATCATCGCTGGCAGGGTTTTCGTCGTCATTTTCAGAGGCAACTAAGCTCTCTGATGTCGCCGTGCCCAAGTTTGACCTGATATCCGCGACCTTTGACCTGCCTAGCGTGCCAGCATTTGATATGCCAGTGGTTCCAGCGATGTTTGGATGGAGTAGTAGGGATGAGAAGACGGTGCAGCAGGCGGCGAAGATGGTAGCTACCCACGAGGGAGGGAGCATGAAGGAGGTGGAGCGTCTCACAAACATCATCGCAGATCTCAAAGCTAAGAGCAATCGGCAGCAGGAAGACACGAACAGGCTGAAAGACGAGGTTGAAGAGGCACAAACAGGAATGATGACAGCACGAGTCAAAGCAGATGGGCTGAGAAGAGAAGCCGATCGACTGCGTCATGAAGTGCAGCAGTTTCAGAACTCCGAGGTAGACCAAGCGCTCATGACGTTGCTGGGGGAGTATGAAGACCTCATATCGGATCTCAAGGTGCGAGTGCAGGACGAGCGGCACGCGGCGGAAAGCGCGAGAATGATGATGCATCAAGAGCAAGCAGCTAAAGAAAAGATGTCTTCCGAATTAGAGCGCCGGGGTAGGGCCTTGACTGATCGTGCATCATTCATCGCACACGACCCGACCACGAAGCACGAGATGCTCGAGAAAGAGATTGCTGAATTTAAATTGTGTCTGGAACATGAAATGACGCAAACGAAGGAACTGTCTAGCCGTCTTGCCTTGGAACTGCGAGTGCGTGCGAATTTAGAAGCAGGCCTTGAACGCGAAAATGATGGAAGCAAGCACGCAATAGATATTATTTCTGGTTGGGTTGTGACATTTAGAGAATCTCAGCGTAACAATGATGCAAAAAAGACGTTGCGTTATAAAGAGGAGCAGAAGGAGGAGCGGAGTGGACTGGAGGCTGACTTAAATCACGCTCAAATGCTTGTCGTGAAATCAGAGGAGGATTCGCTGTCCAAACTCCTTGATGTCTTCAAGAAAGCTGTCAGAACAAATCAGACTGTCAACAACACAGGAGAAGAGCTCAAAGGTAGGCGAGCATCTTCCACAGGTGCACTATTGCGAGGAGAACTGAACGTGTCCCTCTCAGATTCGCAGGCAGCAGCACCAGAGTGTGGTCCGCCGCCCGTCTCGGTCAAAAATGACAACATGTTGGAGGATGAATTGGACAGCGGAAGCGACTCAGATTCTGACACGTGTCTGTCCGATGTTGTCTTGACCAGTAGGCGCGCAGCACCGCCTCATGTGTACCTGCCGCTAGCTCAAAGTGGAGACGTAAAGTCCGAGAAGTTCGAATCACGAGCCACGAGTCCAGGAAAGCAGTTCCAAATCGAGCTCATGCAATGCAAGCTGGATGAAGCCGAAAACCTGAGTCTATCAGCTGATAGACTCAAGAATGAGGTGCTCCTCATGCGGGATCAAGGAGTGGATCGGGTTGTGGTGGGCAATTTAGCAACCATTGAAGTTGAGCTGGAGGAGCAGCGCAGGTCTGTGCACAGCAAAACAACACAAGAACTCAAAGCTGAGCTCGAAAGACTGCGCATGGCCTTGGTACAGGAGCGCAAGGAGTTTGAGGTACGGAAGATGGAAGAAGAGCGATTGTTTCAACTCGAGCGTTTTGCATCGCGATCGAATCTTGATGAGGAGCAAAAGACTTTGATGGCTGAAAAATTCCGTCTCGAGCAGCTTGCTCAGCAATTGCCGGCAACTCGTACTTCGGAGTCTACGACACTGTCTCTTGAGAGAGCTCGGGCTGATTTATTGCAAAAGGAATTGGAAGCCATTAAGAAGCTGCTGAGCAAAACAGAGCTCCGGAGCATTAGTTCAGTCGAGATTAGCTCGGCACGATCTCGCAGAATCAGAGAACTCGAGATGTCAGCAGCGCGGGATAGCCAGGCCTTTCTTCAGGGATTAAAAGATGCTGAGAGGCGAGAAGAAACTATTGCAGCACTGCACAAAGAAGTTTCAAATCGGCATATGGTTGAAGCTGAGGAGAATGAACGACTGAAACATGCACTCAATGAAGTTGACCAACTCCGTGATCGTCTGCGCCTGATGCAGGGAGGGTCAATGGGTTCGCTTGATATCGAGGGCACACTTCTTGTGCGAGAGATGGAGCGAAAGAATCAAGACCTGGAAAAGAGCGTTGGACTCAAAATGCGCGAGTTAGAGAGAAGAGGCAAGGCCGTGCACAACTTGCAGGGCCAACTCGCCAGCGCAAAATCACAGATCGCAGACCATGAACACGAAGCTTCTGCTCTGCGCTCACGCCTTCGCATGCTTGAAGCCCGGCTTGAGAGCACCCAGCAACCGGCGACTCATGTGTGCGCAACAGAATCGCAATTCGAGCGTTTTGTTGGACGCGATATTGGCTTTCGCAACAGCATGCCCGATGTGCAATTTTTGGCCATGCAGAGCGATGATGTTGTCGCTTTTGTCCTGCGTGCTGATTCGGATGCAGACTCTGATGAGGAAACGGCTGGGGTCTTTGTGCAGATGTCGGCGCGAGGCGACAGAAGCACGGCACTCGCTCCAACGTCTGCGCATGGCGAGTTCTCAGTCCCATCCACTCCGGTGATTGGAAATTTGGCCCTCGGGGACATGAGCAGGGTGCAAGAATCGGCGCCAGATGCTCCCAACTCACATGTCAAGCTGAGAAATGCATTTGGAGAGGCACCTCGAAAATCGGGCGTTGGGTTGGCAGATTCCCCGGGCGTACAGACAGGATTTGCAAAGCCCAGCATCCATCGCAGTTTGCCTGATGAAGAGTTGGTTCAGGTGCAGCAGAAGCTGCAGCACACTGCGTCTAGAAATTTGAGTGACTGTCATTTTGAGAGGAAACGGGTAGGGGAAGGACAAGAAACGGAAGGAGCAGGTATACAGCATGTTGTACTGTCTGCACGTTCACGCGGAGAGACTTCCATCGTTTTTACGCCTCGTAGAGCAGAGGAGGGATGACGATGAAAGAGGGGGCAAGCATAACGCGAATAGATACACCTATATACAAAGATTCATGCATACGTGCACACAAACATGCATACAAACATACATACAAACATACATACATACATACAAACATACAAACAAAGACACAAACGTACACACAAACAAATAAATATGCAAACATACACACATGCATACACACATACACACATACACACATACATGAAAACAAACATGTGCATACATAAATGCAAATATGTATACATACATACATACATTCGAACACACATGCACACTTCGCACGCACTTTATCAAATGAAGATGAGGTTCATGCATGTAATTTGATCTTGAAAAATACTCACTCTTATTAGTTGTCCAGTTTAGTTTAATGAAGGTAGTCTTGAAAGAATGACGTCAGCCCTAATCACACGAGTAACCATGTCTGCTAAAATTCTTGAATGCATTGGATATCTGCAGAACATGCAATGGTTTGCACCTACATGTCTATTGAAGGATGAGAAGTTGTATCAAAGAGACATTACTGCATGCATGGGCTGAAGAGGCATAACAATGCAACACTCAGAATTAGAGCATGTAAATATGTATATGCTATACATATGTACATTCATATATTTATATGAATACTAGGTATATGTATGTATGCATGTATGTATATATGGGTATATTCATTCGTATGTATATGATGTACATTACATATCATACCTTACCTTTAGCCCAGTCTATCGAGTTTTGGTGTCAACAAAGTTCTGAGGATTTCCTCAGAAGGTATGTATTCACAAGCATGCGTGTTCGGGTGTATTTTAATTACTAGTTTTTGCTACTTGCAGATTGCAAAATCTTTTACTCAAAGCTGCCTGAAGGGCGTAGTGAAGGAAGCAGATGATGTCAGATGCTGCATTGGAGTAGTGCGTGTGTGCGTGTGTACTACGGTTGGTACATACCCACATTTACGTGAATCTGCGTCCGTCTACCTTTATATTCACATGTTCATTTACATACTTACAAAAGAGAAATAAGAACATGTGTGGACCAGACAGAAAAGGAAGTCTGCACAAATGATAGACAGAGAGCGAGAGAAGGTGAGCGAGCAGAAGAGAACGGGGTTATCGAATGGTTGGATGTCAGACGGCTAGAGGATGAGATTCTTGCGAAACACCAGGTACTGAATTTATCTTCAATGTATCTTCCCGTTCCCGAGAAGATAAGACTCGAAAAGGTCATCTGAATGCAACCCAAAATCCTCGATGGTCATCTCAGGTCTCTTTTTGAAGGTCTCCTTTGAAAAGAGATATGAACTGTCACCAGCGAGGATTTTGATTTGCGTTTCAACGAGCATTTTGAGTCTCATCTTCTCGGGAAAGGGCTGTGGTACCTGGTGTTTGGTTGGAATCTCTTCCTCTCACCTAACCTAATGTGATGGGACCACAGAACCCCACGAAGAAGACCCCCCATGGTATACCCCACGTAGGTGGTGGGGCTCCTGGGAACCCCCTGACGGGGGGGGTGCCAATGATAAACATGAATATACATATGCAATGCATATACATATGCTTAACCACATACATGTACATTTGTGCGTGTCACGGTGAGTCTGCAGAAGAGAGAGAGGGAGAGGGTGTGAGGGAGGGAGGGAGGGTGGGAGACACATGTGGAAAGAGGGAAAGAGTAGGCTCTGAATGAGAATGAGAGAGGAAGAGTGGAGGAGAGAGGGACAGCGTGCGAGCAAGAGAGTGAAAGATAAAGAGAAAGAAATTCTGAAGGAGAGCCGGGGAGGAAAGAAAGAGGACGTGTGCGTGAGCGAGAGAAATTCGGTGCTCTGCGTGTGTGTGTGAGGAAGTGCAAAAGTGAAAGAGAGAAAGAGAGAGAGAGAACCACGTGACGCACATTACATATGAAAAGCATTGGTGCACAATTCTACCCAGGTGCCTACTGTGTACAAGAGGCTCCACATAAACACGATGTGTTGAATAGGAGGACGCAATCCAGGCCAAGACACCAGGAAATGGACCGAGTTGGAGGCCCGAGAGAGAGGGCAGGAAAGATGCAGAGAGTATGTGCAAGAGATAGTAATTCTGTGCATTATGTGAAATTCCCGCCAAAAAATGGGGTGACACCGAAATTGCCGAGCGAGGTCGCTCAGTGCTTGTAATGCGCGCCCGCTATAGATCAGCTGGCTTGACTCCGCACCAGCGCGGGTGGACGGATGCTGGCTGACGGCATCACGGCTGTAACTGTGTAATGGACCGCTGTAAATGTAGCTGCTTCTGCACGACTCTTCGCGAAAAGGCACGTGGTATTCTACACTACTGTATTCCTCCTGCCTCTCTCAGCTACGCACGGGGCCATCATGGGCTACATGGAGCTCGGGTCATGCTATCTGTGAGGATAGCGGATCTGCTGTCTGGAAGGAGAGCAGGATCATGATGTG
>Ga0105054_10012030_pt1 | contig 10677 bp, 6 predicted proteins | sample BON02_FD_78091 | JGI IMG/M metagenome (GOLD analysis project Ga0105054, IMG submission 78091) | Freshwater microbial communities from Lake Bonney liftoff mats and glacier meltwater in Antarctica - BON-02 (megahit assembly) | ecosystem: Environmental > Aquatic > Freshwater > Ice > Glacier... | reverse complement strand
CACTTCGGCTATAATGCCCGATTGCATGGGTTTATTTAGTTCAAATGAGGGTGCATACGATTTGGCGTCATTCATTCTACCTCGCAAATATGGATCTACAGAAACATATGCTGTTTTCAATAAAAGTTCACCGTCTTTGGCAGTAGGAATTTCCTCGCTGGTAATTTGAAAATCACTCAGTTTCGGTGTTCCGTGCGGGCGTTTGTTAAGGAGAATTACTTTATTCATTGGTATAAGTTGTTTATTAATGCTGAGCTTATCATTTCACTGCTTCACGTCACAAGTACCATATGGGTATTGTTATTCATTTTCTTCTTCTAAATCTTACGAAATAGAGAATTATTAAAATGACAAGAAGTGGTAGAATCCACATTCCCCATCCCATTCCCCAATTCCAGGTATTATCATGCATCATGTTTGATGGTTGTAGTGGTTTTCATTTTCATCACCTTGTTCCACATTTCCAGCTTTTCCCTCATCATTTTAATCATGTGATTAAATACAAGACTATCCTTAGCCGCCATATTGACTAGCTGAACCATTTTTTTCGTCATCATACCTTTGTTCATTCTTTCATAATCATAGTTCTGTCGTCTTTAGCGGCTTCCATCAGACCTTACATCATACGATTTGCCATCTTAGGATCATCTTTCATCATGTTCGTCATCATGGTCTTATTCTCTTTCATTATTTTCATTCGTTCATGCATCAACATTTTACAATGATCACCTTTCATGCTGCCTTCCATCATTTCTTTCAACATATCGTGGTTACTGGCAATGTTGCTCATAATCTCCATTCTTGAATCCGATTTTGACAGAACCTGTTTTGAAGTCTGACATGATGTGAATAGCATGGTGAGGACAATAAGCCCTAGATATTTTTATGGTATTTTCATAATTTTGTGTCTTATCGGTTAGCCTATTAGAAAGGATCGCTGAGCGCACTAACACGAATGAGTTTCTTATTTACAAACTCCTGAATCCCCAACTCTGATAGTTCACGACCGAAGCCTGAACGCTTTGTTCCACCAAAAGGAAGATCGGCTTGTGTCCAGGTAGGATGATTGATAAAGATCATTCCGCTATCAATTTGATCGGCTACTCTTTTTCCACGTTCGATATCCTGTGTAAATACAGAGCCTCCCAAACCAAAATCAGAATCATTGGCCAGATCTATTGCACTTTGTTCGTCCTTCACCACATAGAAGGATGCTACCGGACCAAATAATTCTTCGTGATAAGCAGCAATGCCAGGCTTCAGGTCGGTGAGTATAGTGGGTTCCATAAAGGCACCTTCACGATCGGCACGTTTACCACCCAATAAAAGCTTTGCACCTTCATTAACCGAACGCTTCACCTGGTCGGCTAAATGAACCGCTGCTTCTTCACTACTTAAAGGGCCTAATTCTGTTGAAGGATCCATCGGATCACCTAATTTCATTTTTGACAACTTATCCTTAAACTTTTGAATAAATTCATCTGCTATTGCTTCCACAGCAATAAAGCGCTTGGAAGCTATACAAGATTGACCGTTGTTATTCATCCTTCCCACAACTGCCCAATCTACCGTTTTTTCAATATCGGCATCTTCAAGGATAATGAACGCATCATTACCTCCTAGCTCTAGTACAACCTTTTTTAGATATTTTCCAGCCTCCATGGCAATACTTGCACCAGCTTTATCTCCTCCTGTCAAGGAAACACCTTTAATTCTTTTGTCAGAAACCAATGCGGATGCATGTTTACCTGAGATGTATAAATTGATATACAATCCTTCAGGAGCTTTTGCTTCTGTAAACAGTTTTTCAATAGCAGCAGCACATTGAGGAACTATGGAGGCATGCTTAAGCAAAATAGTATTGCCCACCATAATATTGGGAGCTGCAAAGCGAACTACTTGATAAAAAGGAAAATTCCAAGGCATCACACCTAACAATACACCAATGGGACAATTTCGAATAATTGCTTCTCCATTTTTTGGGTCAAGGACTACATCGGCAAGAAAAGCTTCTGCGTTATCGGCATAGTAATCTAATATATCGGCACTTAAGTCGATTTCCGCTTCCGCATGTGAAAGAAGTTTACCCATTTCTAAGGTGATAGTTTTGGCAAGTTCAGATTTTTTGAGTCGCATGAGTTTTGCTACTTTATGCAACAAATCAGCCCTGTGCTGGTAGCTCGTTTCTTTCCAATTAGTATAAGCAAGTTGAGCTTTTGCCACTTTAGCTTCAACTGTTTTTTCAGTCATTTCTTCGAATGACTTTACTATCTTATTTGTGGTTGGATTAATTGTTTGAATGGACATATTGATTCGTCTTTAGTTTAAAAGTGTGGGAAAATATTCCTTGACTATTTTGAAAGCATTTCCAAAATCATAGTTCAATTCTTATTCCATCTCAATTCCGACCTGATAGAAGGGTTTTTGAAAATCCGAAGGGGATATATACCCCGATTTTGAGGCTCATTCCCCAAACTGAGTTATAGAAAATGCGAATGACCCCGATTAAATGTGTAGAAGTGATCGTTTAAATTCATATAACTAACCTCTAAAAATTGAATTAAATCGAAATTTTCTATGGTCAACTTATTATAGGGTTTACTAAACATTTTCAAAGTGACCCGGATTACAAAGAATTTTTGAGCGAACTCAAATGGGCATCACAATACAAATTCAGGAAATGTGGGCATCACGGTAGTCAGGCTAATAAAGATTATTCCAGAAGGTCCTACAAATGCAGTGATGCCGAGTCATCCGGAGCAGATATGCTGTTTCCTTCCTGCGGCCCGGCAGGCAAAAGTCAAATTTGAACTACTGAATGCTTTCCATATTTGTATTGAGATGGCAGGCACGCCCAAAAAAAATTCGGCACCTCAAGCTGCAAGAAGATATAAAATACGCCCAAGAACAGCCAGAATATTTATGCACAGGGTGCGTTAGGCGATGAAATCAAGCGTTAAAAATCCATTGGAAGGTGAGGTGCATTTGAACGGATTTGTCATAGGTGGTAAGGAATCAGAAAGGCATGGCAGGAGCTATGGAGGAAAGAAAAAGAAGGTAATTTGTGCCGTTATACTCACTAATAAAGACAAGGTAAAGCATTTTTATACCAAGAAGATCACCGGTTTTTCCGCAGAATCACTACTCCCGATGTTTGAGCAACATATGTCAAAAGAAACCAAAGTCACTGCTGATTAATGGAAAGGCTATAAGTCGTTGCCCTCAGATTATTACATTGTCCAGGAAGTCAGCCAACAGTGACAACGTTCTCCCGCAATACATACGATGATCCATCAGGTTCAATCATGGATAAGATTTATGTTTTCTTGGGTTAGGAAGAGAAATATTGTATAAGCTCAAGTGACCGCTTTTAAAAAATTAACAAGGCGGAGGATTGTCTGTGAAAATCGCTTATGCTTTTTTTCAAGCAGTCAGTTTGTTGTCGTGGCATTGAGTTAACGGTCTCTACGCTTACTGCCAGCGTATGGGCACATGCCCACAGTTGCGTATATTTTTTACCTATCTAATTTGTCCAGAGGAATGATTATCTGATTAAAACCCTTGGTTGTAATATGCATGTATACCTCGGTTGTTTTGGAGTTATATAATAGGGACTACTTATCCCAAATGTTCGTTCGGAAAACTGAAGTTTCTATAATCACTTAACTATCTACTGAGCCCGAAACTCTGCCAATGCAAATATACTGCTACCAGCCGGTACATTATTGTTATGTTAGGTACGATTCCTTCTAAAAATGAGACTGAATTTCTTTTGGTTCTACCACGAACTTAATGAAGATCTTACAGGATTGAGGTCGCTACTTATTAAATGTATTTCATAAAATTATAAAAATCAGACTCATACGTTAATCGGTTGTTATTTTTCTTGTATTTTGAAATTCCCTATTTATATATATCCCCACTAACTTAAGGGTAGTACCTTAAATAATATCCTAATTAATTGTATTTGTAATATATCAATATGTATTTCAAACCTTAATATGCGTATATTTTAATAGTTGACATATCGTATTGCCAAGAAAGAATAATCATTCTCCATCACTACTTCTTGATAAGAAGTCACTACTTGCAGCAAGCTTAGTTTCTACGGTGCTTAATAACCACGATTCATATTGCATATTTCGTTAGAGTCCAATTTTTTTCTTTACCATCCCTAATTTCTAGTAGTTTTGATATACGATGAATGAATACCTCAGCCTAGATACTTGAAAAATAGATAGCAGAAGGATGATTACCATCAGAAGCTATAGTAGCACATTTTTTAGCAGGAAAATCACTGATTTATCCACGACATGAAATAGTTTTTGAAAAGTTCATAAAAAAATATTGTTTTTTTTTATGTAGGCAAAAGCCAAGTTGGATTTTACTTCGTAACTAGATAAAATTAAATGTTAATTTTTCTTAAAGTCGAATAAGTGACATTAAGTTTATCATACTAATAATTGACTTGTTAACAGCTTTATGAAATGGACCTTTACACTTTTGCTCATGTTCTGCATGAGTTACTCTTTTGCCCAAAACCAAGTCTATGAAGGACGAATCAAAGACGTAGACGGATTGCCAATTCCTGGAGCAACTATACGGGAATTAGGGACTAAAAACATTTCGATTTCTGATAAAGATGGCTCATTTCTCATTTTTTCCAAACAGAGTGATCTGATTTTAAGAATCAGTTTCATAGGCTTTCAAACGCAAGACATTCAGGTAAATAACGGAATTTTCATAAGTGAAATCAAGCTCGAGGAATCTACCGAAAATCTTAACGAAGTAGTAGTAACGGCGCTCGGTGTCGAAAGACAAAGGCAATCACTTTCTGCTTCTGTATCTACCATGGGCAAAACAGAACTGAGCGACGTCCCTCAGACCAACCTGATCAATGCTCTTTCTGGACAGGTGGCCGGCGTTCAGATCACCAACGGTTCCTCTGGTGTGGGTTCATCTTCACGGATCATCATTCGAGGAGAAAATTCTCTCAGTGGCAATAACCAAGCACTCATTGTAGTGGATGGAGTTCCGATAAGTAATGAGCAGATTACAAGCACCCTCTTCAATGACGGCGCAAATATTCAGGAAGTGGATTTCGGCAATGGAGCTGCTGACATAAATCCTGATGACATTGAATCGTTGACAATTCTCAAAGGTCCAGGTTCTGCTGCATTATATGGCACCCGAGGCGCAAATGGAGTAGTGTTAATTACTACTAAAAAAGGAAGAAAAAAGGAAGGTGTAGGAGTGAGCACAAGTAGCTTGCTAACCTTTGATGGTTTGTTGACTCTGCCAGATTATCAGAATGTCTATGGTGGCGGATCAAATGGAAAATATAGTTTCCAGAATGGAATTGGGGCAGGAGTTAATGACGGTGGAATATCCAGTTATGGCCCAAAGCTGGGTGAAGGTCAGTTGATTGCTCAATTTGACAGTCCCTCTCTAGATGTAGAAGGGAACCAAGTTCGAGGTGGTGATGTCATCAGCAGAACAAATCCTGATGGTAGTTTTACGCCCATCACTCCCACACCGTGGGTTGCAAGACCTGATAACATTCGGGATTTTTTTAGAACTGGTGTTACTTCCCAAAACAATATTGCGATCAATGCTGGAAATGAAAACGGAGGAATTAGACTATCCTACAGCAATCTGAGAAATGAAGGTGTATTGCCAAATACAGATCTCAACCGTGATGGGCTTTCTATGAGTATCAATCAGCAATTAACTGATAAGCTGCGAATTGATTTGTTTGCAAACTATGTCAATTCTCGAAGTGACAATAGACCAAACCTCGGTTATGGCTATGAAAACGTGATGTATGGATTTAATTGGACAGGCAGGCAAACCGACATAGCAGCACTTAAAGACTATTGGCAAGTGGGTCAAGAAGGAACTCAACACTTCGATTTCAATTATTTATGGTTGACCAATCCTTATTTGACCTTGTATAAAAACACCAACAGTTTTGATAAAAACCGTTTGCTTGGCAATCTGTCTGCGAATTATGATATCACAGACAAATTCAGCATCAGAGCGAGAACGGGGCTAGACTCATACAGTGACGAAAGGAAATTTAAAAGAGCCTTCAGCACAAATATGAGAAGGTTTGGTGGCTACAGAGAAGATCATGTGAAATTCACCGAGCGGAATTCTGACATTTTGTTCACCTACTCCGAGCTAGTAAATTCTAAAGTAAGTTTTTCAGTATCTGCTGGCGCAAACCGGATGGATCAGGAGATAGATTATTCTTCCTCCGAAGCTTTTCAACTTGCAATTCCGGGAATCTACACGTTGGAGAATTCAAGGGTACCACTAAGAGGCAGCAATCAACTATTCGACAAGCGCATTAATAGTGTTTATGCCTTTGGTAATGTGAGTCTTGGATCAGCGCTATACTTGGATCTTACGCTGAGAAATGACTGGAGCAGCACGCTCCCTGACGGAAACAATTCCTTTGCCTATTATTCAGGCGGATTTAGCTATGCCTTCTCTGAAGTATTTAATCTTCCAACTCCAATCTCAAGCTCGCTCATAAGGTTCAATGTCGCTAGTGTTGGAAATGACACCGATCCGTATCAGCTGAATAATACCTATCAGTTTAATCAAAACTATGGATCCTTCACGCGTGTCACCAACGGGACTGTGCTTAACAATCCCAATCTTAAATCTGAGCGACTGAATTCGTTAGAAGCAGGATTGCAACTCGGACTTTGGAAAGAGCGAATTCTATTAGATTTCTCAACCTACCAAAACACCAGTATTAATCAAATTATCGGAAGACCAATTTCTACTACATCAGGTTTTACCAACATCATAGAAAATGGTGGTGAGGTAAGAACGCGAGGTTTGGAGGCTAGTCTGAATGGACTAATGATGGAAAAAGGATATTTCAGCTGGACTACGGGAGTAAATTTTACCACGTATAGAAGTGTAGTAACTGGACTTCCTGAGGGTGTAGATCAGTACGTAACAGGAGATGCCAGCGTATTCAGTGGTTCCGGAGGATCAAACTCTGTAATCTACATCGCACGAAAAGACGGAAGAATTGGAGATATGTATGGGTCTGGCTTCATGGAATTTGAAGGCCAGACTATCTATGGTGCTAATGGATTACCTATTCAAGATGGGACCCTGAGGTTACTGGGAAATTACAACCCAGATTTCTTTATCGGTCTTACTAATAAATTTCGATACAAAGGACTTGAGTTGGGTTTTGTTTTTGACTGGAGACAAGGTGGTAGTGTGGTGTCGCGCACAAAAGCTTTGGGCAGCACATCAGGAGTTCTGACAGAAACACTTGAAGGACGTGAAAATGGGGTAATAGGTGAAGGCGTAGTGAATGCTGGCACGGTAGAGAACCCACAATATGTACCCAATACTACTTCTGTAGCCGCAAGTACTTTCAATAACACCTTCTATGACAGAGGTAATGAAGCTAGTGCTGTCTATGATGCCTCCTACCTGAAGTTGAGACAACTAAGTCTGTATTATAACTTGCCCCAGAATCTGGTAAGTAGAATTGGTTTTCAAATGCTTCGAGTTGGCTTTGTTGGAAGCAACTTATTGCTGTTCACAGAGAACCCTCACTTCGATCCGGAACTTAATGCCATTCAAGGAAAAAATATCACCTATGGTGTAGAAGACATGTCCTATCCTTCTACCAGAAGCTTTGGCTTCAGCATCAAAACTGAATTTTAATCATGAAAAATATTCTATCAATAAAATTGGCAACCGTCATGATATCCATGACGCTTCTGATTACCTCCTGTACAGAAGGGTTTGAACAAATCAATTCAAACCCAAATTCCCCGGAATCTATCGGGCCTCAGTTTTTACTTTCAAACGTTATATCCGTTGCGGCGGACCAAAATACGTACAGTCAAGGCATGCAGCTTTCAAGCTACTTGTGCCAATTTACAGCCAGTGTAGAATTCGAACGAATAGATCGCTATGAACTTGGAAGCAATGGACAGTATTGGAATAGAATATATGGGCTTTTAAATGACATAGAATCCATCCAGACTTTACCAAATACGAATGAGGCATATATTGCGGTTTCGGATATCATGAAATCCTATTTATTCTCCCAACTTACCGACATGTGGGGCGATGTTCCCTACACAGAGGCACTTGGCGCAAAAGCTGGTGTTTACAACCCCACTTACGATATTCAAGAATCAATTTATACTGACCCAGAAACTGGGATTTTGGCTGTGTTAGCGCGGTCAGCGGTAGTTCTTAAAAACACTTCATCCAGCATTCAAGGAGATATGATGTACACTAATGACTTGAGCAAGTGGGTGAAGTTTGCCAACTCACTAAGAGTCCGCTACCTACTTAGAATCAGCAAGCGATTAACGGACTTCACAGAATTACAGGAATTGGTTGATCAAAATGAGTTGATGACAGGAAATGCTGATAATGCTGTGGTCCCTTACCTCTCCTCTGCACCTAATCAATGGCCGCTTTCTCAAGCTGCACTTGGGGTATATCAGGAACATCGAATGACATTTACGATAGACTCTGTCTTGAAAGCTTGGAACGATCCTAGACAAGCGGTTTTTTATAAGCCAACCGCGCAGAGTGTAACTGAGGGTAACCCAACGTTTAAAGGTCTTCAAAGTGGATTGAATAGGGAAACCATCACGGAAAGAGAAATAAACTTGAATGATGTGTCCTTGCTCGGAGCAATATTCAGGGATGTTCCTAATGGAATTGACGGGCAGTTTATGCAGTATGCTGAATTGCAGTTTGCCTTGGCAGAGGCTGTAACCCGTGGCTACATCACAGGCAACGCAAAAGGCTACTATGAAAAAGGTATTGCTGCATCCTTTTTATATTTTAAAACGACACTTCCAGCAGACTATTTTTCCAGAGTTAATGTCGCATTCGACGGATCAGATAATTTGACAAAAATTCTTACCCAAAAATGGCTTTCTCTAATTACCAATGGCCACGAAGCATGGTTTAATATTAGAAGAACCGGCATCCCCAAGCTAACTCCCGGACCGGACAACTTCAACGCTGACAGGTATCCAGTTCGGTATCTTTATCCAGAATCAGAGCAAGCGGTGAACAATTCAAACTATCAAGATGCTGCTGCCAGAATGGGTGGTGACAATATTAATAGCAAAGTTTGGTGGGAAAAATAAGCTAGCTTTTCTAAGCTGTTGTAGATATGTAGTTATATAATTTGAGATAAGTCTTGAGAAGTAAAAGCTTCCCAAGACTTATCTTTAGATGAGCTTTTGACTACTTGAGCAAAATATAATCAACTCTATTCTTTAAAAAATAGCTCTATCTACTATTAATAGCGGCAAATTGACTACAAATTAAGCTATTGTATTAAGTGTAAGGAAGAGTAAACTGAGACTGTGCTGTACTTAGTGCTTAGAAATGTGTATTCGTCAAGAGTATAGGTTGCAAGTTTCAGATCAAAAAATCCTTTTTACTAGGCTGAGTCCTAATTTTGTGGATATTATCATTTAAAATCTATCAAATTCATACCCTTTTTGCTGCAATTCCAGAATTATATTTTCTAACTTTTTATACAATTTATCCTTACGATTGGGGTTTGTACCAGGGTGAATAAGCAAGTGAAATCCATTCATGCCATGACTGGATTCATAGTGTAAAATACTGGTCAAAATATCTTCGCTGGAAATATAGTTCCCCATATCAGGCGTAGTGTAATCCGCATTGGAACGCGTGCCCGGAGTGAAGTTTACAGTTGTTTGCCCCACATTTTTCGCTATTTCAACTACTTCTTCATTATACCACTCATATGGAGGCATGAATATTTTGGGAAATATTCCAAGTGTCTCCAACTCTCTCACATTCTCCAAAATATCTTTATGAATTATTTTTGGTTTAAGTAATAAACTGTCTCTTTTCTCCCAGTCATTGTACAACAAATGCTTGTCAGAATGAGCTCCGACAAAATGCCCTGCTTTAGCTATTTCATCAACTAATTTGGGATGATTTCGAATAAAATCCCCGGTTAAAAAAAAGCTGCCTTTGATCTTTGTTTCCTTCATCACATCCAGCACATGATCAAAACCTTCAAAATAGTCATGCCCTGTAAAACACAAGTAAATAGTCTTTTGACTGGAATCCGATCTCACTAATGCTCCATAAGTATCAGTTACTACCTGAGCCTGAAGTGTTCCCATTAGCGTAAAGAGAAGGATAAAAAAATAATGCTTACTCACGGTTCAGATAAGTCAGAATCATAAGCAATTCGGCCGATCCATCTAACGTAGGCTCATTGGTGCTGTAGTCCATCCAATCATCCATATATTTCACATGCTGCGGTTGGAGGTGACTATATTCATCTGCATCTTCTAGTTCTATACCCAGCATTTGATCATGAATGGTAGCCCAAAGTGGCCCATCTACCAGACTTCCTTTGACTGATTTATTTAATATTTTCCAAAATGGCATATGCACATCTACTGGAAAATCAGCTCCGTCCGGTAACCCGGTAATCATACTACTTCCCCATGGATTCAAACCCAAAAGCCAATTGATGTGGTCTTGCATTAGGGGTCTAAACTTTTGAGAACCTGTCATTTCTTCATATAACATAGCTTGAGTAGCAACCGCGGCTGCCAGATTATTGGAGCACCAGATAAAAAGATGTCCGACTCCATAGGGGTTTTTAGCTGCTTT
>Ga0105054_10012028_pt1 | contig 10677 bp, 7 predicted proteins | sample BON02_FD_78091 | JGI IMG/M metagenome (GOLD analysis project Ga0105054, IMG submission 78091) | Freshwater microbial communities from Lake Bonney liftoff mats and glacier meltwater in Antarctica - BON-02 (megahit assembly) | ecosystem: Environmental > Aquatic > Freshwater > Ice > Glacier... | reverse complement strand
CACACACACGCACGCACACACACACACACACACACACACACACACGCACACACACACACACACACACACACACACACCTGGGGGGGATGGGGGGCGGCAGAGGAGCGTGGCTATGGATGGAACCGTCGCCATATGTGTGTCGCTATTTTTGTGTGTGTGTGTCGTTACATGTATCTGTGTGTGTGTGTGTCTTGTATCTATGGTGTACGTGCGTATGCCTATGTGCATGTCTCTTTCATTGTGTCTCTTTATGTTTACACGTGCGTGCTTATGTTGTGTTCGATTTTGTGAGGTTGGCACAGTTCAGACATCAGTAGTGCAATGGCAGTTAGTTTGGCTACCTTGTTGGATTAAGGATTAGCGGCTGGGTGACCCCTGCAGTCATTCCAGTAGCTTCCTCCTCTGTCCTAGTGGTAACTAATTCTGTACAAGTGCCGTACTACTGTATTGACTGATATAAATATCCCTAGAGTACGTCCCGCCCATCATAATCACGTGGTGGAGGGTGGTTTTCTGAAACTACCGTGCGGTCTGGTAATCCTGTACTGGGTCGTAGAATGTCATCAGGAGTAAATTAAAACTAAATTTTGGATAGTCACGCCCCCCGTGACAGGGATAAAGAGGCCGGCAAGTGCGGTGGTAGTGAGTAGTTGAGGTGGCGCAGGCAAACAGCTCAAGTGTCAGGGGTACTCCCCGCTGAAGACGGGGAAATAGCGCGAAAGAGGGGGTAGTGCGTTGACCCGTGAGGGTTCTTCGAAAAGTCCTCAAGACAGACAGACAATCTTGAAAATAGTGACAATCCTTCCTTATTCCCCTTGCCTGGGCGCGCCAGAACACGCAGCCACGCCTGCTCCCGTGAGATCATGAGTACGCACAAATCAGAGTGTTCCTTATCACGCCCACAGGAAAGGAAGGTTCAGAGACTAGATACCCGCCTGCGCAAGCTTAAGATATAGTCTAGCAAGGTCATTCACATTGCGTATGTGTTAGGACCTTGGTTGGATGAAGTTGCTCCTCTGCAACCCGAGTCGACCGACACATGTATAATACTAATGACCTAGAGGGGGCATCTTTTGTTTTCAGACCCAGTCGGGCAACTCACTCCACCTTGAAGCTAAATCTATCAACATAAATGCGTACTCATGCGTGTATGTTTAGAACAAGACTGTTCTACATAAAAATAAAAAGAATGAATATATACAAATGAATATGCAACAAAACATAAATATATGTCGGCATAAATATACATATAGAATCAAAATAAAACAATACAAATACAAATCCAAAAAAAAATATTGAAAAGAAAGAAAGAAAGAAAGGTGAAAATATATAAACCAAAACAAAAGAATGATTAAATATAAATAAACAAAAAAAATAATAATATTCCAAATACATAAAATAAACAATGAAATATATAGAGAAAACTGAATAAATAAGAAAAAATGAAAAATTAATTTCTGTTTCGGATGTGTAGGATTCATGCTCGAGCACATACAGCTTCCAGCAAAGCTACTAGACTATTTCTTACGAAGTAATAAAAGCAGCATCAATCAATCATGTTGCGAGTTTATGGATGTGTTCTTTGTTCTGTTCCTCTTTTTTGTGCCTATATACGTGCACATAGACCCTCAATCAAAGAAATCATCATCATTATGCGTATGCCTTCAAGTCCAAGGTCTATTGCGGGAGTGCCCTCGGGCCGGGCGCTTCAAGGCTACCGTATTACTGCGCACCACTTGTATGTGTTCCTGCTGTAATTGGAGTTCTAGCGGTCTGGCGGCATAGCAAAACCAAAGACAAATAAACCAGTGAGCGCTGACAGCGCGCAGCGCCACTGGCGTGGGTGCGCCTGTTGGAGGCCGCTCCCCTGTAGCGGTGTGGTCTTGACTCTTTACATTCGCGCCCTGAGAGTGCCTGTTTAGAGACTGTTTACTGGCATATCCTCCTATTGGCAGTCGTCGCCCACAGTGCAACTTGGCTGCAACAGATTCTGGCCGCATTTGCACGGTGTAGGTTGGAGGCAGTTTTGATTAGGGTAGACTCCCTAACAATTTTTGTCGACCAACATGGCACGGTACACCAACCCACCACCATGGGTGGTGCTCAAGATTGTAATCGTGGGTGCGCTCCTGGGAGTTGCGGCTGCTGCACTAATTGTCACCAGGTGCGTCCTGGCCTCATACCCACAGTTTTTAAGTTTGGCCTATGCATTGATATAGAGATGGCAAACACGAAGCGAAGCAGCTGATGGCTGCGCTTAGTAGAAAGGTGGACAGTGACAGGAAGGCTGCGAGACTTTTGGGATGGAAAGGTCAATGTAGAACATGCCGTATGGTGGTGATCCTTTTCTTGTCAAGTTGCTACAGCATGCCATAGCACTCTAGCCCCAATTCACCCTTTTGCTTGTTCAGTCCAATGCATGAAAAATGTCGGCAGGCATCTGTATTCAACCCAATTATTCGTGTATATGAAATGCAAGGCTTCGCCCTGGGGAGAGATCTATGCTGTGGTAGATTCGCCATTACCAAACGCTTTTCCCAAATTGGCGGAGAGAACACATTTGTGTCTAGCTGGGTCAGCTGCATATAAAGCAATTGCACTTTGGCATCCATCTGCACATATGGCGTGGTCATTGATATCGTTTTTTGAAACTCATTGTTATCGTCTTTTGAAACTTAGATTACAATGACGCAGAGTCATCCGACAGCAATAATGATTTTTCATTCAACTTTTTCCCCAGTGAAGAAACCAACTTCTCACTGGCAGAATGTTTGGCTCCAAATCAATTCAATATTTAATCCATCAATACCGCTAGCAGCACGGTTTCAAAAAACCTTGCGAAGCGAGTTTTATTTTTTTCGGCGCCAGCCAAGGGGGTACCCGTATTTCCTTTTTCCTGACATACATGAGGGGTTGGTTCGTTGAGTGTTAGGTGAAACACTTAGGCTCTTCTCATAGAAAAGTATTTGTACCACAGACCTTTGTGTGGTGAAAAATATTTTAGAGAGCTTTTTTGGGCAAAAAACAAACAAAAGGAAACAAAACAATTGCGCTGAGCTTCCAAACACACCAAACAGAAAAGTCAATTTTGTTGTATCTCGCAGATATTTATCGTCACTGTATTGGGTGCGACATACTTCATGTGAGACAGAGATTTGTTTGTCCTTCGATGGGTGGATGTTTGTTTGCTCGAAAATTTTCGACTGTTTGAAAATATTTGCCGGGAATTTTGGATCCAAAAATCTTTTGTTCTGAAAAAAATGCGCAACGTGGGCAGTTTCAGATGAGGAGGTGGTGGGTTTGTCGGTTGGTTGGGTTTGTGCGCTACTTTTCGACGTGTATGTCATTTCTCAAAAATAGGAGTACCCCTTGCGCCAGCCGCGAATTTAAAAACATGATATTAGTAGCGCGTCGGAGAAAGCATTTCCGGGGGTTTTGGTCAATTTTTGTCCACGCTGAACTCCTTCAAAAAGAGGTGTCTTAGTGCACTAGAATTCACTCGTATCTTGTCAACTGGTGTCGTTACAGCATCACCACGCGCTCTGATTCGTTCTTTCAAACCAAGTAATCTGAATGCTTGGTAACTGTTGAGTTGACACTCCACACATACACACCTCTGAGGGAGACTCTCTGTTTTTTCAAAGTTGTTTGTTGTCCACCGTCACGATTACGCCAAGTGACTGGGATTGTGTCAATAGAATCGCTTCTCTCAAACAGTTTTGGTTACAATCCACAGACTTGAGCCGACGAGTACGATTCTTCGCATTCATACACGGGGTGCATGCGCAAAAAAGAAGTGGACCTTCGGCTCGGAATCGTTATGCCAGGAGATTAGGAAGAGGCGCTAACAAACAGCGCAGAAACTTAGAAGAATAAAGACAAGTCTAGTAATTGTGATGTTTATTTTACGTGTGTTGAACGACGTTGTTTCTTATAATTTTTTTTGGAATTGATTTTGTGTTGTGCGATTTGAATCTCACGAGGTTTGTTTTCACAAAGGGAATGTTATTTGACACTTTCTTCATTACTGTCTTGTAAAATTTGTGTCGTTGTGATCACTGAGTATTAGAGTATGAATCATTTTTACTACCAATGAATTGGTAGACAGAATAAGAATCTTTAAATCAATATAATTATTATCAAATGCTTCACAGAATGATTGAGATCAAGAATTTCAATGAAATTCGCCGTTGAAAGGATATGTTTACGAGACAAAATGCGCCACAGGCAAAACTTATCAAACAAAATGCGCCGCAGGCCAGATTTTTGGACTGAATCCTAATGGGTTGTTTTCCTCACTGATGTAGTAAGTAATTTACTTTTTGTATTTCACACTTCCACATCATATTTGTTTGATTAGTAAAACCTTTGGCCAGTCTAAATACGTTTGTTCCGCCTGCCTGTCTCAGGGAAATAGTATTTCCTTCGATGTGAGCCACAACCGTGGCATGTTGATTCGTCCATCAGCTCGAAATTGAAAGCAAGTGCTTTCCTAACTCTCTCCATTGTCACAGTATTGTTGCCACCTTGTTTGTCGTCTAATCTTAAATCTTAAAAAAACGGAGCAAAGAGAACTTCGAGCAAAGCTACTAGACTACTTCTTCTGGAGTAAAGAAAGAAACATCAAAGCAAAAATGTCAGCATACCTGGGCTCTGCATTGGGGGGGTAGACAGATGCGCACGGCGGCAACGATTAGTCTACAACGGATTAGGCATGAATGATCAAATCTCTTGCATCGAGCAATCCAGAAGAAACGCAAAGAGGTTTATTCGCTTACGTCCTCAAAAACTGAGTAAATTCAGAGAACAGGAAACGTGTTTGCAAACACCACAATAATCTTGATTTTTCAAAGAAAGATCCCCGCCGATCTTCAAGTCCTGTTTTTGGAAATTGACCAATCTTGGTGACGAATGTCACTATTAGGCCGGAGCTCAATACATCGAATTTTAACAGTTTTACTTCCGTTGACTCAAATCTTCTTGGGAGAGGTGATATCTTCAAACGCAGAAACTTGACAAGATTTCTTCATGTATATGTACGCATATAGCATACTTGCATACATATCTATTGTATATATACCGTGGGATATATGTATGTACATACGAATATGCTATTCAAAGTCAATCTCGACAACATCTCCCGTCTCAACTTTGTCCACCAGAAATCTAAACGGACGAAGGGAGTCGAACCGGCGTAAGACCGGAGGACAACCCCGCTAAGTCACAAGCTCTTGACCACTACGCTGTGGTTGTCAAATATCGGATATTCGACAACCACAGCTTAGTGGTCAAATGCTTCGGACTTAGCGGGGTTCTCCGGTCTTACGCCGCTTCGATTCCCTTCGTCCGTTCATAATTCATCCACTTCAAAAATTAGTGGTATTGGTTCACTGACCTGGAAGTTCTAGCCCAGGCAACTATCCATCACAGCACGGTTCAACAGTTATCCCAGAGGTCTGCGTACTCGGTAGTACAAGAAAGCCCCGTGGATTGATTACAATACGTGCGAATAGAAGGAGAGGACGAAAGACAATTACAGCTGTTGCCAACTGAGCTAAATGCCCAGTGAACACTGCAGATAGAATCAGATCTGATTCTATCTGCAGTGTTGACTTGGCAATCAGCTCGATTGGAAACAGCTGTAACTGTCAAAATCCCCTCCCCAGCACGTTGGCCTGCATGTTCGCCAGCCATGCGTTTCTCCCCGCATTGTCTGCCATTGCGCCAACCTCATCATGACATTGGACTCATTAGGGTAGATTGTAACTGGTGCAGTCCCACTGTACTAGGGAGCTGCCATACTCCAAAGCAAAGCGACAGGTGATTGACAGGGTCAGGGCTTTACAACCCGTTCCCGAGAAGATGAGACTCGAAATCATTATGGTCGAACTGAAATGGAAATCGAAATCCTCCATGGTCATCACAGGTCTTTTTTCAAACGGCTCATTTGGAAAGAGACCTAAACTTTGACCATCGAGGATTTCGATTCAAGTTCCATTCCAATGACCATTTCGAGTCTCGTTTTTTCGGGAATGGGCTGTACACAATCATCAATAAAAACTCTGCTATATTAAGTAAAATGTCACATTGTGTCCTGCGGACGTGATCCTTCATTCTAATGCCGACATGGTCGTGGTCGGCGCCGATTTAACAATCTGCTTTCATCCAAACCCTGGGCTGGTGCGCGGCGTGCAGAGTCAGAGATGCAGCGTGCATTGGGAGGGAAAGACAACTGCCAAACTTATACACATAAACTAACAATGCTATCGCGCCAGGGTGTGACTGTAGGTGGAAGTAGGAAGGAGTCAAATTTTTTTGTAATTGAGCGAGATACATTTTAGACATTGGGAGGTGTGCGTGCAGGGTTGTGTTGTGGGAGGGTGTCGTGTGTGGGACAGACACGTCGAACATGTGTTGTGTGGAATGGAAAGCAAAGCAGCGGGTGTCAGTCCCAAAAAACTTCAGGATTGGTTTGGTGCCAAGTTGTGCGACTTGTATCTGACGAGGATTGATTGATCTGACAAAGTGAATGTTGTTTGACATTCGCTTCATTGCTGTGTTTTAGATATTGTGCCGTGGTGAGCACTGGTCATTTGAATTCGAATTATTTTAACTACCAATAAATCGGTAAACTAAATAACATACTACAATAGAATGGCCCATGGACAAGATTTTTCTGTGAAACAAAATGCACCGCAGGCAAGAATCTTATTCTGAAAAAAATGCGCCGCAGGCAAGTTTTAGAAGGCAAATGGGGTGAAGGAAAGATTTTTTGACTGAATCCTGATAGGTAGTTTATCTTGTTGATGTAATATGATCAATATTCACAAATCACACCTGAGAATATTATCTGTTTGATTAATAAATTAACTTGTATAAATCAACCCATTTATTCATTAACCTTGGGCTGGCCCAGAGAACGTTTGTTTGCCTCACTGCAGTCATGTATATGAATATATGTTGGTAAATTATCATTTTTGTTATTACGATTATCATTATGTATATTGTTTTTATTTTATTCATGTTATTTGTTCTTTATTTTTATTACATATTTTTATTACATATATGTATATACACACGTTTCATATGCTATATATATCTATATATATATATACACATACATATATACGTGCATATACATATATATATATATACATATATATGTATACAAAAACACATACTCATATACATATGTCACTAGTATATATATGTATATACATATATATATACGTATAAATGTTATTGTTATTATGATTTTTTGTACAGGAATCTTGATGTGCGTATACATGCATTCAGATATGTGTATGTATGTAGCTGGATGGAGTGGGCACGAAACACGGAAGTATACATGTAGATGAAGAAGATGCATTTGATTACGAAACTAAAGATGCATATGGACACATAATTGTACGTATATGGCTAGGAAGTATAGAAGCACGTGGGTAGGTGAATAGATGTATAGGAATGTTGGGTAATATTTACATGTGCGTAGGGAAACATAAATTCCCTGTGAAGTTTGGAAGGGAACGAGAACCCAGGAATGCGACGGTTCCCGTTTTCAGTTTGAGTTCCCAGAATCTTTCCGCATGGCGTTCTATAATTCCCACGATTCCCTGGGAATTATGGAATATGGGAACGCACACTCTCATTGCTACAATCAAAAACTCCATATTTCGCATAATTCAGAGCGATTGCGAAGTTCCATCAAGACCATCGACTGCTCATATAAACAGAACAAAATTTTCGCCGGTACAGATTTGTTCGCAGTCTTTCACTTAGTGGGTATGATTCAGCAAACCAATTGTTTAATGCTCTGGAATGGGGAAATTAGCAGGCAGGACAGCCTGTGTTAAGTGCAGGCAGCACATAAGTCAATTGATGAGTGCTTCAATCGCACAAGCTTTTGTATTTGAGTTGAGGCAGAACAGATGTAAGCTGGCGATGCTGTGCAAGAAAGTCATAGTCATACTCTCACCACTCATATGGCCCCACTGTTAATCAACGTTCTTTCCTGTTTTCTTTTTTGTTGGCGAACACCAAGCTTAATCACTGGACTTAGGCCGAACGTTAACACTCTCACTTTACTTGTCCCAACTTCTTTTAGTATTGTAAATCATTTTTAGTGGACGTAACGGTCGCGTATCGGGCGTGAAGTTGCGGAAGGAGTTACCAAGAATCCGGCACAAATATGGCCATATTTGAGTGGGATTCTTTAAGTCCTTCCACAACTTCAGTCCCAACTTCAACTTTTCTTTTCTTTCCCATACCAATTGTTGAGGAAAATGTGTGCAACACTCTGGGACTTGTTAGGGTCGACTTGTTAGGGTCGTTGGAACTTATTAGGGTCGACTTGTTAGGGCCGTAAACAAAGAAAGTTCGGGATTTCCAAGATGATTGTGCCAGCGTTTGATCTTGGTTGCTCCAGGAAGCGTACGAAAAATAAATATGTCAATCGAAGTTGAGACAAGCTCAGTGAAAGTGTCAACATTCGGCCTAATTGGGAGGTGCGCACCCAATTATCCTTTTAGGACCGTATCCGACCTATTTAAGGCCGACCTGCTGAGTGGGTAACAACAGTTCACAATGATCGTGGGCTGGCATGCATCCTCTTTCTTCCTTGGGTTGTAAATTCCCAACTTAAGGGTGGACCTTAACCCCTCAAACTTGAAAACAAAATCAACGAGATCTTGGGTTCGAAACGTGAGGACCGATTTTCGGACTCTTTTTTTGGATCTGGTACAAGATACCTGTTCAGTTCGTTTTTCGTATCTGTTTCCGCTCAATAATTTCTTTAGGCCCCGCGGGACATGCGAAAATTCCCGCACAAGTGCCAGAAGATAGCCAGTTGTTAAGAGTGTCGTTTATGGTTCCCGGAATCCGATCGCCTCGGAACCTGGCTCGTCCCCTCCGGAACGACCCGGTCTGGACAATACCACGAGTCAACCATGGTCTTACGCAATTTGCCTCTGACCACCTCTTCAAGTGCTTACATCCGCTTTGTCACGTTCTTTTTGTTTGAAAAGACAAGACAAAGTACTAGATACAATGGTACGGGGGCAAGTTGCGTCAGACCATGGTTGACTCGTATTACAATATATACCGGGTTGTTCCAGAGGGGATGAGCCAGGTTTCGAGGCGATCGGAGGTCGGGAACCATAAACAGCGCACTCTGAACAACCGGCTTTCTTTTGCGGGAACTTTCGCAGTGTCTGCGGGCCCTTACATAATCACCGTGCCGAAGCAGGTACAAAAAAACCTAACATAATTTTTGTACCAATTCATAAAAAAGGGGTGGAAAATCGGTCCTCTCTGATCGAACCCACGATCTGGTTGATTTCGTTTTCGAGTGGGTCCAGGTTCACCCTGCAGGTGGGATTGGGTATTTCTCGAATGAACGCGGATTGTCAGTGGAATCCAGTTTACACGCTATTTCATCCATTTTGTTGCTGTGTAAACGAAACATGTCGTCAGTAGTAATGTAAACGTGATCTTGACGCGGCAAACCTGTTCCCATCGCTCGAGCATGTCTGCGGGAAGTAAACGCCGAGCGCTAGAAAATGATTTTGGTGAGTGGATTTGAAATATGTTCCTAATATCTAAATGTAGAGGAGACTAAGATCTAGGTCTGTGCACTCTTTGGGGACTTGCCAGAAGAAAACCACTGCGCAATGACAAATTCCGATTCTTTCTGCGGGCGAAACACGTGATTTTTCGGAAGTCGCCATTGCGCAGCGGTTGTCTTTTTGCAGATATACAAAGAGTGCACAGACCTACTACGGATCTCAGTCTCCTCTACATTTTGATATTAGGAACATATGGCAAATTCGCTTGCCAAAATAATTTTCTAGCGCTCGGCGTTTGCTTTCAACAGCCCACTCGAGCGCTGGCCGCAGGTTTGCCGCATCAAGATCGCGTTTACATTACTACCGACGAATTGTTTCGTTAACCCAACAACAAATTCGATGAAATGTGTTGTAAGCTGGATTCTACTTAGAATGTGCGTTCGTTCGAGAAATATCCAACCCCACCATAATCACTGGACTCCCTGGGCTTGGTTTTTGGTGTTTGGTTTGTTATGCTGCCACACAGCTAGCACTTCAGTTACAGCAGGAACGCATACAAGTGGTGCGCAGTACAAAGGTAGTCCGCAGAATCACGATCAAATTGAAAGGCACTCCCGTAATGGACCTTGAATTTAAAGACATACGCATACGCAGATGTACAAGCAAAAGAGGAATAGAACAAAACACACATCCATAAACACGCTACATGCGCGACAAGCACACTTTCGAAACAAGAACTAGTTTTTTCATTTAATCGTATTTATTTAGGGCACTCGTGCACTGGACCTTGGACTTCAAGTCATACGCATACACAAATCAGTAACCAAAAGAGGAATAGAACAAAACACAAATCCATAAATACGTAACATGTATCAATAGCATACATCCGAAATAGGAATCGATTTGCATTTCAGCTCGTTATTTGATTTATTTGACTGCGTTCATTCATTTCTTTAGTAATATTTATGTTGTGTCAATACATATATATATGTAAATATATATATATATATATATATATATATATATATATATATATATATATATATATATATAAATATATATATATATATATATATATATATATATATATATATATATATATATATATATATAT
>Ga0105054_10012022_pt1 | contig 10680 bp, 10 predicted proteins | sample BON02_FD_78091 | JGI IMG/M metagenome (GOLD analysis project Ga0105054, IMG submission 78091) | Freshwater microbial communities from Lake Bonney liftoff mats and glacier meltwater in Antarctica - BON-02 (megahit assembly) | ecosystem: Environmental > Aquatic > Freshwater > Ice > Glacier... | reverse complement strand
CCATCATGATAGAAGGAGAGACAGTGAAAGAGCGAGGGGACGAGCGGCGGGGAGGAGAAGGATAAGGAAGAGGTAGCTGGAGCAGAGAGACGTTAAAACTTGACGAGAAACGAGCGGTACTTCGTATGATGCCTGCTTTTGCCCTTCTTCCCTTCCCCCTGCTCCCTCCAGCCGTCACCCCTGTGTGCATAACGAACAGCGAGAATGCCTGAGATGAGAGACGGAAAATAGATACCAACAAACGATCGATTGCAAAGAAGATGAACCCACAAGAAAGAAAGCAAGCAAGCAACCCACACCGACAGACGACACATAGCAAGGGGTAGAGAAGAGGCAACGACGTGCTCCCACAAAATGAGAAGGAGAAAAGCGGCAGCGACGCGCTTTGTACAAAAGGCAGGGCAAAGAGCCTTTTCATTTGGTTTTTCGACTATTTGCACTTGGATTTTCTTTTTCGCATTAATTTGTTTCCCTACTAATTGTCATTTCGTCCTTTGTCTCTCACATCTCCCAGTTTCATCTTTCAACTATCGTGCCTCTCCTCCCTTCCCTCCCTCCTCCCTCCCCTCCCTCCTCTCAGTCCCTCGGCAGCCGCACAGACAGATGCGACATAGTCACAGGCGGGCCTCTCATCCTCAAAGCTCTAACCACTCACGCTCTCCCTCCCTCCCTCCCTCCCTCCCTCCCACCCCAAACGTCTGCGGCGTCCACGCCCCGTGGTAAGAGTGAGGCGCACGCACCGGTAAATGCACCACAGCCAAGGGCGGCTGCGCATCACCGCCTTTTCAAGCCCTCCCGCCCTCCCTCCCTCCCACCCCAAACGTCTCCCGCGTCCACGCCCCATGATAAGAATAAGGCACACGCACCGGTAAATGCACGACAGCCAAGGGCGGGTCCTCCATTTTCTGCGCGTCAATTATCACCAGATCAGACGCCTGCCTCCTCGAATCAAACACATAGAACACCAAATACCCCTCATCCTCCTCCCTCCCCCCCTCCCCTCCCCCCCTCGGGACAAAAACCGCCTCCCCCGCAAAGCACCCAGGAGGGACACTCCACCTATGCGGCTCCATCCTCCCTCCCTCCCTCAAATCCAGCTTGGCCACCGAATCAATAAACCCTTCGTCGCGCACCAACGCATTCACATAAGCATACCTTCCCTCCTTCCCCACCTTCAGAGAATTGATCGTTGGGAGCTCGTACCCGTAAGAAGAAGCTGCAAAAGGCAAGGGACCCGCTTCTAGTAACTCACCCTTTCTCGTCCCGTCCTCCTTCCTTCCCTCCTCCTTACCACCACTATTACGACTACCACTACCCTTCTTCCCATCCGCAACCACCCCCCCTCCATCCCTCCCTCCCCCCCAATACCCAAACCGCAGCACATACCTCCAGGTCTCACACTCCAACCCCTGCGAAAACCCAGCGTGATACATATCGCGAAACTGCTCCTCCACCTCCTCCCTCCCCGACCGATGCTGCGCCACCAACACCTCCAGTTCCACCACCTCCTCCCCTCCCTGCCTCCCGCCCTCCCTCCCCAGAACCACCGCTTCTTCTTCTTCCTTGTTCTTCCTTCCCTCCTTCCCTTCTTCCCTTCCTCCCTCCCCTCTCTCCCAAGCATTCACAAAATGATAATTGGAAAACGGCGGGTCAATCACCACTTCAGCCACTCGTCGCAAGGTCTCTTTCTCAAAGACCCATGCCAATCCCTTCCTCCCTTCCTCCCACCTGTACATCTCACCAAGCGAGGCCAGCCCAAGGAGGGGGCGAAGGAGGGAGGGAAGGCGGGCTTGGTAGGGGGAGAGGAAGACGACTAGGAAGCGGCCGGCGAGAACGAAGTCGTGGAGGACGGGGATGGAGGGGAGGGGGTAGGACTGCTGCTGGAGGAGGAATGGGGAGGAGGAGGTGGAGGAGGAGGAGGAGGAGGGCAGGAGGGAGGACGTGGTGCTTGTAGTGGTGGAAGAGGAGGAGGAGGAGGAGGAGGGCGGGAGGGAGGAAGAGGAAGAGGAGAGCTTGATGAGGTTGAGGGCGAGGGAGGGACCGAGGAGCATGCCGAGGTTGTAGAGGAGGCCGGTGTCAAGATCGTGCTTGGGGTGGGCGGAGAAGAAGGAGGCGAGTTTTCCATGGGGCCCGGCTGGTTGGTGTTGGGGGGGAGGAAGAGGGAGGGAATGAGGGAAGTAGGGGTGTGTGTGAGTGTTCTTGATATGTAGAATGTAGAATTGGAATGCAAGGCAAAATAGCGTGTCTATTTCACTGACCCTCTCACCTCCTTCCCCTCCCTCCCCTCCCTCAACCCCCTCCTCTCCCCTCCCTCCCTCCCTCCCTCCCTAACCTACCAAACAACTCCGGCTCCGCCTGCACGTTCAATGTCACCGGATCAAACTCAAACGGCGGCCCCCCCTCACATAACGCCCACACCCTCGTCCTCGCCTTCCCTCCCTCCCTCCCTCCCTCCATCACCAACACATTCGTATTCAAAGGATTCCCGGGCAGACGCCCAATATTCTGCCACCACTTCCCCTTCCCTCCTCCCTCCTTCCCTCCCTCCTCCCCCTCCCCCTTCCTCTGAGTCCACACCCCTCGACTGCCCAACCTCCCCTCCCCCGCTTTCTCCTGCGCCAGGAACTTAGCTCCCCGCAAGTATTTTTGTCGAAAATAACAACGACCGTCTGCAGTAAAGGTAGCGGCGGCCACCATGCCATCACCGTCGAACCAGTGGTTGTACCGGGTGGAGGGGGAGGAGCCCACGCGGATGCGTGCGGCGCCGTTGCGGAAGAGGGTGCCGATTAGGTCGGGGGGGATGGTGCCCTAGTGTGGGAGGGAGGAGGGTGAGGAGATGGGGAGGAGATGGAGGGTGAGTAAGTAGGGTGATTGGTGTACTGGAGGGAGGGGAGGAGCCGACACGGATGCGTGCGGCGCCGTTGCGGAAGAGGGTGCCGATTAGGTCGGGGGGGATGGTGCCCTAGTGCGGGAGGGAGGAGGGTGAGGAGAGGGGGTGAAGAGTGGGCTTTATAAAATCGTGCTTTCTACACATACATGCACATGCTGCTAAATATGCCCATGTATATGCGTGGGAGAGTGGGACAGGAGAGGCTCGGAGTGGGGTAAGAAGCACAGTGTCTGGACCCCTCTACTGCATTCAAGCAAACGCCACACCCACCCATTCTGTGCGTACCTCGATGCAGTCAGCGGGCACTTCGAGCACGTCCACGTCCTCGGCCGGCTCCAAGCCCGTGCGCCATGGCCGCTCTGCGAGGGCGTCGACCAGGTCCGGCGGAATGGTCTGAGAGGATGAGGACGAGGAGGCGGCTGCCACTGTGGAACACGTTTGGCGTCGCAAGCCGTGCAGCGACACACACTCAGAAGGTGAAGAAGGCCCTGTTGTCGTGCTGGTGGAGCGGATAGAGCGCGAGGGGGAGGGCATCAAAAACGCAGCGTGGGTGACGTCGAGTAGGAGGAGGGGGAGGAGGTTGGGAAGGAGGAGGAGGAGGGCATCCGAACAGCGCGTCCTAGTCCCTCCCCGGCGCGTCTTGGGCAGCGGCAACGGCATGCGGGCCTTGTCTGTGTGCCTGTGTGGTGTGGAGTGTGTGCGTTGAGTGAGTGTGGTCGGAGGAGGAACGGCATCATCATGAGCGAGTCGTCGGCGAGGAGGCCTGAAGCAAGGAAGCACTCACCACCCACCACACAACACACACACACCACACAGGCACACCCTCATGGCGGCACGATATTAGCTGGAGCAGCTCGTCCACGGCCTGGCCATGGCGGAGGCCGAAGAAGCGGCGTTTGCAACCGAGCATGCCCGGCTTGTGCGTCTACTCCACCAGCAAGGCAATGGGGGAGAGGAGGTCGAGGGCAGTACCAGTACCACGACCACCACTACGAGCAGCAGCAGCAGCAGCAGCAGCAGCAGCACCGTCCCACGCTACATCCGCCTTCGTCGGCCCCGGCCTACAGCGAGTAAGGAGGAGGAGGAGGAGGAGGAGGAGGAGGAGGAGGAGCAGGCCACGCGTGAGGCCATCGTAGCGGCGGGAGGTCAAGCAGTCCCCTGGTGCCCCGCAGAAGATCAAGAGGGCTTCTATGCCTTACCCGCCGCCTTTCGTTTGGCGCAATGGCCCTTGTATCAGCAAGGACGGGTGTATGGGATGGATGTGGCGTCTGGGGTGGCGGTGTGGGCGTTGGGTCCGCGGCCGGGGGAGGATGTGCTGGATTTGTGTTGTTGCCCGGGTCTCAAGCTTTGTATGCTGGCCGAGCGGATGCGGCACGAGGGGACGGTCACGGGTGAGTGTTTTGAGTGGAGGAAATAGGGAACGAAGTAAGGGTGGACGGGAATGGAGAGATAATTTGCTTTGTGGGAATGGGGCACACGCAGTCCTGCCATCCACATTCTCACTTCCTTTCCCTTTCCCTCCTCCTTCCTACCCTTTACCCTTCAGGCGTAGACATCTCTCGGACGCGCCTCACGGTGTGTCGCCAAGTTCTTCTCAAGTATCAAATAGGCCGGCACAATATCACAACCTCTGCTTACTCCTCCTCCCCCTCCATGACCTCTTCATCCTGCTCTCCCTCCTCCTCCTTTTGGTGTCGGTTGTTGTGTGCTGACGGCTGCGCCTTTCAAACGGGCCCTAAGGCGGCCTGGGCGGGCTCGGAGGAGGACATACTGTTTGACTCGAGGGCTTATGATTGGGAGGTGAGTGAGAAGTCAGAAAAGAAAGGAGGGAGGGAGGGAGGAGGGAGGGAGGGAGGAAGAGGTGGTGGAGGAGGGGGTGGAGTGATGCTTGAGGTGATTGCAGTAATGCCACCTAGAAAGTGCAGGTAATAGCAGCTTGAGGCTTCTGAAGCCTTTTATTCTGTCACTCATCAAATTCCCTCCCTCCCTCCCTCCCTCCCTCCCTGCCGCTTCCCCCACACAGGGCATGGAAGCCCGAGGCCAAAAACGCATGAATCGAGGGACCCGCCGAAAGGAACTACAAGCACTGCGTGCCCTCCTCGATCAGTCTCAGGAGAAGGAGGGAGGGAGGGAGGGAGGGAGGGAGGAAGGGCGGCTCTATGACCGGGTGTTGGTGGACGCGGATTGTACGCATGATGGGTCGACCCGACATATGGAGAAGGTGGCAGGGATGGATGAAGCGATGTAGGTGCCTGGAAGAATTCTTCCCTCCCTCCCTCCCTCCTTCCCTACCTCCCTCCCTCCTTACCTCGCTTTCTTTCTTTCTTATGTTCCCGGCCTTGCTAATGTTATCTCCCGCATATTGATAGATAAATAAATCACATTGACTTCAGGCTTTGAACGAATACCTCACCTACCAACCTCCCTCCCTCCCTCCCCTCCCTCCCTCCCTCCCTCTCCCGTCACAGCAAAACGCGACAAGGCGGCTTCCTGTCCCGAGAGAAACTAGGCGGGCTCGAGGTCCTTCAACGAGGATTGATATCGAATGGTTTCCGCTTGTTGAGGCCTGGTGGTGTGTTGGTGTACAGCACTTGCTCCTTATCTCCGCGGCAGAACGAGGCGATCGTCACTTATCTACTAGAGGCAGAAGGAGGGAAGGCAGTCCTTGATCCTATAACTGAGTTGGGCGAGCCTTTGTTTTCCTCGCTTGTAGAGAAGGAGGGGGAGGGAGGGAGGGAGGGAGGGAGGGGGGCGGGGCCTGGGCATTTGCCGTGTCGGTGGGGGAGCTTGCCGGGCACGTTGGTGTTTGAGCCACGCTTTGGGGAGACGAGTGGGTTGTTTATGGCGCGGATTAAGAAAGGAGGGATGGATTGATACACTGACTGACTGATTGATTGAATGATTGACTGAATGACGGAAGGACGAGGACGAGGGAGGGGAGGGAGGAGCAAGGTGAAGCGATGCCTGGTGGTGGGGATGGGCCATGGAGGGAAGGAGAGAGGGCCGCAAACCAGCTCTTGAGAAGTAAATGATTACCAAATGCACCAAAGCAAAAAACACGCCTGTCGCTTCCTGTGTGTCTTCTTGTCTGTTAGTGTCACAAACTGCCTCCGTTCTGATTCTGACCTCCCCTCCTCTCCCCGCCCTGCCTTGTTGCAGCGTCCAACAGATCGATGGAACGGACCGGTCGCAACTGGGGGCGCCCATGGCTTTGCTTGCCAACTGATTTGCTGCTTGGATGAAGCCTGGGCTACGACACGTCAAGTGGGGGTGCTTGCCACCCTTTTCCTTTATCTTGCCATGCGACATTGAGGACGCCAGCTTGTTTCTCTGGTTGTGTTGTTGGTGGTTTTGGGTCTTGCTCCGTGTTGAGACCCATCGCCAAATCAAGAAGACACCATCACATTACGACCTGGCTGTGCTCCCCTTACCAGCGCTTTGTCAAAGCACCTTGGAGTGCCTTGGCCGCGCAGCATCTGAGCTGCTAGGGTTGTAGCCCTTCTTGAGCTTGCTAGGAGCTGCCACGGTGCCCATGGATTGGTTTAGTTCACTCGCTCATGTCCTCCCCTTTCCCTCCCTCCTCTCCCTCGTCTCCCCCCGCTTGACACGAACACACAGGCCAGGGCAAGCCGACCACGACAACAAAACAAGGCCAAGCGCAGGAAGCACACGCCGTCCCCACCACCATAAGGCGCAGAACGCAGGACCCGCGGCCTGCCGCAAGGCACCCATCGCCACCACCACCACGCACCATCATGACCAGCACGCCCGAAAAGCGAAGACCCACCGACGGCGACGGCAACGGCAGCAGCGGCAGCAGCGGCATTGGCAGCCCAGCGGCAGACATGCAAGGCCCACCGTCGCCTCCCAAGGGCATTCGACGACGCTCGAGCACCCCACCCGCACACTCGGCACCCGGCCAGGCCCGGCGGGAGCCTTGCACCCTCCCCGACCTGTGGATCACGGACCCGCGGTTGCAGCAGCATCGGGGCGTGCTCGACGAGGTCATGGTCCGCGTGCACGATTGGGCCGATTTGTTTGACATGGTACGTACTGGGGCGGCTGGAAAGGGAGGGAGGGAGGGAGGGAGGGAGGGAGTGGCGGCATGCATGTTGATGCATCGTGCCTTAATTTGAAGAAGGGAGGGAGGGGAGGGAGCGACATGTGTTGCTCGTTGAACCTGCACCTCACCCCACTTGGGGCGGAGGGAAGGAAGTGAAGGAGCCCCATTTTCTCTACTTTCCCACGTGTGCGTGTGTCTATAAGTGAGCCTTTTCTGCCACCCAAGTTTCTCATCCTCCTTCCCTCCCTCCCTCCCTCCCTCCCCTCCCCCACCACAGCACCCCCCCGAGACACTCAACGAGGTCTTCCAAGTCTCAGTGGAAGTAAACCAGAAGCGATCCGTCGAGCCTGACCTATGGGCGCCGATCCCTGATATTATGGAGGGGCTGCGCGAGACGGCTGAGAGGATGGGGGATGAGGTGTTCGCGACCTGGGTGGAGGCAGGAGATAAGATGTGTAGAGATTGGACGTTTCGACAGACCTGGGAAGCGGCTGGAGCGGTGGCGCATGCGTTGGTGACGGAGTGGGGGGTTAAGCCGGGGGATAGGGTGATGTTGTGCTATAATTTTAGTTATGAGTATTTTCCGGCTTTTTTGGGGTGTCTGAGGGCGGGAGCGGTGGCGTGCCCGGTGTATCCGATTGATCCTAGTAAGATGGAGATTGCCTTGAATAAGTTTAAGCATGTGGTGGAGGATACCGGGGCGAGGCTGGTGTTGACTGACACGCTCATCAACCGCGTGCGGATTGGGTGTGGCGTTTTTTATTCCCACTTGATGCCGCAGACGGTGGAGTGGAAAGTAACCGATTACCTCGTCCAACCCACCTACACCTCTTCCTCCCCCGCGCCCTCCTACGACTACCCCAACCGCAAGCCCACCGACATCGCCTTCCTCCAGTACACGAGCGGCTCCACCGGCGACCCTAAAGGTGTCATGATTAGCTACGGCAACCTGGGGGCGAACGTCGGCCTCATCTCCGGCGCGCAGAACTTCGCCTTTTCCTACGCGGACCTCTTCCCGCTCACGTACGAGAAGCAGGACCAACGGTGGTATCAGCGGCCCCGGTCAGTGTCGTGGTTGCCTATGTATCATGACATGGGCCTCGTGTATGGTGTGGTGACTCCTTTTTTTATGGGCGCGCGGATGCATTATATGAGTCCGATTACCTTCCTGAAGGACCCGTGTTCGTGGATTCGGCTCTTGGCCAAGCGGAAGGCCACTTGGGCGGCGGGCCCTGATTTTGCCTATCGATTGTGTGCGAAGAAGTGGGATGCGGCGAAGTGGACGACGGAGGAGTATACGTTGACGTACATGATTTATATGCATACGGGGGCGGAGCCGATTCGGCCGACGACGATGGAGGATTTCAATCGGGTTTTTAGGCCTTATCATCTGCATGCCCGGGCGTTGTCGCCTTGTTATGGGCTGGCGGAGAGCGTGGTGTGTGTCTCGTGGTTTGACCCGGTTGCGAACCCTCCTGAGACGATGATCTCGAGGGGGGAGAGGCCGGGGTATGTGTGTTGTGCGGCTGATTGGAGGGTGGACTTGAGGATTGTTGACCCGGAGACATGCGAGGAAGCGGGGGAGGGCGTGGCGGGCGAGTTGTGGGTGTCGGGCCCGTCGGTGGCGTTGGGGTACTGGAATAAGCCGGAGTGGAGCGAGAAGGCTTTTAGGGCTACCTTGGCGAAGTCGGCGCCGGTGGAGACGCGGCCGTATGGCAGGTTTGGGAATGGGAAGTATTTGCGGACGGGCGATATGGCGTTTATGCAGGAGGGGAGGATTTATTACTCGGGGAGGCTGAAGGATATGATGATTGTGAGGGGCCAGAATTACTATGCGCAGGATATTGAGTTCCCGGCGCAGGATGCTTGGGAGGCGATAAGGGGGGGGTGTTTGGCCGCGTTTTCGATGGATGTGGAGGGGGAGGAGGAGGAGCAGTTGTTTATTGTGTTTGAGCTGGCTCCGGGACGGTATAATGCTGAGGTGTTCAGGGAGAAGCTGGGGAGGGTTACGAGGGTGGTGAAGGCGAAGACGGGCTTGGATGTATACAGGATGATTGCGGTCAAGGATCGAACGATCCCCAAGACGACCTCGGGGAAGATCAGGAGGAGGGCGACGAAGGAGGCTTTGATCACAGGCACGCTCTGGGTGCTGCATGACACTGTGGGGCTGTTGCCGTTGGGGAAGGGCAAGGGAACGGCGACTGCAGCGGCTGCAGCGGCGGCGGCGGCGAGGGCGTCGTCGTCTCTGAATGGGATGCCGACTTTGGAGAGGTCGGTTTCGTCGTCGTATTTGGCGAGTGTGGGGGAGTCGATTGGGGGGATTTTAGGGAGTTTGTATGATGCATTGGCGGACCCCTTGGGGGCATATGCGGGGTTGGACACGGATTTGATTGCGGGCACGTTGGGAAGGGCTTCGAGTGAGGGGGTGGTGACGATGACGACGCTGACGGTGATCCCGCGGGAAGAGCCGAGGGAGGGAGGGGGGGGAGGAGGGGGGGGGGAGGGACGGAGGGAGATGCTCATGACAGCGGGCGCGGGGGAGGGAGGGGGGTCTGCTCATGATCAGAAGGCGCGGCCGAGTGAGTGGTCGACATATGGAGGGGCGAGTGGCGCAGGGGGTGCCTTGGCGTCTCCCGTCCTTTCCTCCCCCTCTCCCCCCTCTTCCTCCTCTTCCTCCTTGACCTCAGCCCAGCAGGTGCAGCAGCAGCAGCAGCCACAGCCGCAGTTGGTCTCTACCCTGGGTTCTACCTCTTCCTCCTCCTCTCCTTCCCTGACTGCCTTCTTCTCCTCCGCCAAGGCCGCCGCTACTGGCATGCGGAAAGGGCAGCAGCAGCAGCACCAACCAAGAAGCAGCAGCACTCTCCGCGACGAGATCACCACCAGCACCAGCAGCAGCAGCAGTTCCACCGGGTCAATGCTGACGCCGGACGGACCTACAGCAGCAGCAGCAGCAGCAGCAAAGGTGACAGCAGGGACAGGCACAGGAGCAGTAGCAATAGCCCTCCCTCCCCCTCCTCCTCCCCCTCCTTCAACCTCCACCTCGGCCTCGGCCCTCGGTCATGAGCAGCTGGGTAAGCTTTCTTGGCGTCAGCGGGAGGCAGCGTTGGTGGAGACGATTGTGGAGGTGTGTCGTTCGGTGGGGGTTGGGAAGAAGGAGGGGAGTGAGCTGTCGGGTGAGACGGATATGGTTTCCTTGGGGTTGAGTTCTGTGAAGGCCGCGGAATTGATTGGTGCGATTGAGGCGAAATTCTTGGGGGTTGGGGTGGGGGAGGGGGAGGGGGAGGGAGGTAAGGAGGGAGGGCTGTCGGAGGTGATTATGTATGAGTGTGCGACGTTGCAGGATGTGGCGCAGCAGATTAATCGACGGTTGTTTCAGGGAGGGAGGGAGGGGGAGGGGGAGGGTGTGTGTGTGGTAATGCAGCGGGTAGGGGAGTGGATTGTTGGGGCGATCGGGCAGGTGCTGGGGATGGGAGTGATGGGGGCTTTGCTTACTGTCTCGGTCCTCCTCCCCCTCCAGCTGTGTCAGCTCTTCCTCCCCTCACCGGCGGTAGCGGGGGTGAACTACGCTTTGCTTTTGTCGGCGCTGTTGCTTCTTCCTGCGGCTTACCTTCTCTTCCTCTTCTGTTTTATGGCGTCATTGACCGCGACTAAATGGGTGGTGATGCAGGGCAGGTACCAGGAAGGGAGCTACTCGACCAGCAGCTCCTACTACAGACGATGGCTTTTT
>Ga0105054_10012019_pt1 | contig 10683 bp, 9 predicted proteins | sample BON02_FD_78091 | JGI IMG/M metagenome (GOLD analysis project Ga0105054, IMG submission 78091) | Freshwater microbial communities from Lake Bonney liftoff mats and glacier meltwater in Antarctica - BON-02 (megahit assembly) | ecosystem: Environmental > Aquatic > Freshwater > Ice > Glacier... | reverse complement strand
CGTGCGTGTGTGTGCGTGCGTGCGTATGTATGTATGTGTGTTTGTGTGTGTGTGTGTGCTTGTATTTTTATGTATGCGTGTGTGTGTGTGTGTGTGTGTGTGTGTGTGTCTGTGTCTGCATCAGCGCGCTGTTACGGGGGGTGGATTGGTGGGAGCAGCCCAACGGCAAGGCGCGCAGGTGTGCATGTGTGTGTGTGTATTTGTGCGTGTTTGTGTGTGTTTTGGGTGTGCATCTTTGTGTGTATGTGTGTGTGTGTGTGTGTGTATGTGTGTGTGTGTGTCCGCATCAGCGCGCTGTTGTGGGGGGGTAGATTGGTGGGAGCAGCCCGACGGCAAGGCGCGCAGATGTGTGTGTGTGCGTGTGTGTGTATTTCTTCGTGTTTTTGTGTGTGTGTCTTTGTGTATGTGTGTGTGTGTGTGTCCACATAAGCACACTGTTGCGGGGGGTTGGATTCGTGGGAATAGCCCGATGGCAAGGCGCGCACATGTGTGTAGGGTGTAAAAAAAAAAAGGTATGCTACTGTATGCTATCGCATTATATTCTTTTTTTGAGAATATCTCTTTTTGAGAATATCTCTTTTTGAGAATATCTCTTTTCGATACATAGTTTTATTGCGAATACACAGTTGTTATGTGTTTATTTTTCTGTGTTATAGTTTTATGTCCCCGCCGTTATGCTACCGTATGATATTCTCACACCCTACGCACTTGCGCGCGCAGTCACGTGCGCGTGCACGATGCCATGCCCAACCCAGTGGCAGTTGAAAATTTGCGGGAAGAGGAAGCCGCGTCCGCAAAGCCGCATGCGCCGCAGCACAAGGTGCGTTTTTTGGGTGTTTTTTTGGCTTGTTGGTAGCGTTGTCTTTGGGGTTTGTTACAGAAGGAAGGTTTATTTCAGGTTTGGGGTTTGTCTGCGTTGTCTTTGGGGTGTGTTGTCCCCAAAGACCAGCGTTGTCTTTGGGGTTTGTTACATAAGCAAGGTTTCCTTAAGAGAGGTTTCCGTATGTAACATAAGGGTTTGTCACATAAGCAAGGTTTCCTTATGTGAGCGTTGTCTTTGGGGTTTGTCACATAAGGGTTTGTCACATAAGCAAGGTTTCCTTATGTGAGCGTTGTCTTTGGGGTTTGTTACATAAGGAAGGTTTATTTCAGGTCGCAATTTGTTTTGTTTTTGGGGGGGGGGGCATGGGAGAAGCTGATCTTTGGGGAAGGTTTGTTATGACGTGTGGACGTGTGCGTATGTTGGGCGTTTGCAGGTGTTTTGTTTGTGTGGGTTTGTCTTTGTGATTTGTGTGAGTGTTCGTTGTGGGGGTTTTCTTGTGCTGTTCGTGGGTGATGGTTTCTTTCTTGAGATCTGTGGTCTGTTGCAGTATGTTATGTATGTGTGACGTGACTCATTTGTATGTATGACGTGACCCGTTTATATGTCACATTCATATTTGTGTGGCCCACAAATGTGCCTCATTATGTATGTGTGACTCATACATTTATGACTCATTTTTTGTGACTCGTTATATATTTTGACATCACCGTGACAGGCCTTCTACCGCCCGGGGAAATCCGCAGAGTTGCGGTTTTGATGCCTTCGGTTGTGTGACACAGACTGATTCATGTGTGTAGCATGTGTCTTCTTATATGTGTGTGACTTGTTATGTGTGTGTGACGCATTATATGTGTGTGACGCATTATATTTGACTACTACTTGTGACATGACTCACTCATGAGTGAGTCATGACACGCGTGACATGACCATGACGACAGGCACACGTGTGACATGACCATGACAGGCATTTTACAACTCGGGACTGTCAGCAGACGTAGATGTGCCAGTGGCACTCGCTGCGTCGCAGGGCAACTTCCTTTAAGGCAAATCATCACCAAAAATGACAACTATGGGGTGGCTACGATTAGTAGGCTCTTTCAAATTATAGGTCTCTTTTGCAAAAGAGCCCTATAAAAGAGACGATATTCTGCAAAAGAGACCTATGACTTTAAGGAGCCTCCTAATCGTAGCCACCCCATACCTCCAAGAAATATGGCGACTTCCTGTACGAACAGCAACTTCGTCTGGCCACTTCCTGTACGAACAGCAACTTCGTCTGGCGACTTCCTTTACGAACAGCAACTTCGTCTGGCGACTTCCTTTACGAACAGCAACTTCGTCTGGCGACTTCCTTTACGAACAGCAACTTCGTCTGGCGACTTCCTTTAGAAAAGACGACTGCCCTTGAGAAAGGCAACTTCCCTTTAATCAGGCAAATTCTGTTAAAAAAGGCAAATTCCCTTAAGAAAGGCAACTTCCTCTGGCTACTTTGTCTAACAAAGATCTATCTCTCTGGCAACTTGTTCTACGCATGGCAACTTCCTCTCAGAAAGATCATCATCAACTTCCCTTAAGAAAGACAACTTCCCTTTCATTAGGCAAATTCCCTTAAAAGGTGCAAATTCCCTGAGGAAAAGCACTTCCCCTGGCAACTTCATCTGACAAAGGTCTACCTCTCACGGAGGAGATCAGACTTAAATTATTTGCATCTCCAGATCTATCAGTTTTCCTGATAGATCTTTGAGTGTCGGGGACTCCGTTTACTCAACTGAAACTCTGTTTGAAATTGTGGGGACTACATTCAAAACGTTTTTGATATGTACGGAGACTCCCGTGAAAAGTGGTTGAATATTTTGGCAGTCGTGATTATTTTCTCCGTCCGTGGTTTCTCAGGCGACTTCCTTTAGGAAAGACAACTTCCCTTGAGAAAGGCAACTTCCCTATCATGAAGCAAAATCCCTCAAGAAGGGCAAATTCCCAAGGCAACTTCCTCTGGCAACTTCGTCAAACAAAGGTTTATCTCTCTGGCAGAGGCCTACCCAGGAGGCCTGTACTAAGAGAGGGGTCCTCTGTATTATTGGGTAAGAGCCATGTTAAGTAAAGTAGATTGGGTTCTCTGGAAAAACTCTGTTTTTGTTCCACTATCCGCAGTAACGCATTCTGAGGTTCTGTACTATTTGTAATTGACTCTTAGAATCTCGAATCGAGAATCAAGATTCAAAGAGTTTCCATAGCAAAGAGGTTGCTGCACCATCGCGCAGGCGTGCTTGCGCGGGTGTTGGGCATTTTTTGCGGTGAGTATGGCATGCACGAAACAGGTGTCTTGAGCACCAGTGCACGCTATACCTGCACTGGCTGTGACGGGTGTTTTTGATATCAGTTTACATATTTGGAAACACCCCCTCCGCAGGTCGTGCACGTGCGCTCGTGTATGTGCGGTTTGTTCATTAATGTTGGGGAATGAGGGTGGGGGGGTTCAGCTAGTCTATGCAGGACACTTGTTGCTGGTGTGGGATGTTATTATTCACATGAGGAAAAATAGAGGTTTTGTATGTATTTTCTCTATTTTTTGACGGGGGTAGGAGTGTATGTGGATGTGTGTTGGTGTATACGCACACGCACACACACGCTGCACGTAGAGGTACTCGGATGTGGGCCCAGGGGTCGGGATGAGACACTTGGAGAGCCCAAAGAATCCAGATGGACTAAATCTTGGCATGTATGTATTCGTACATGTGTACTTTGTACACATGCCACGGTGTATATACATGCTGGAAGGCGGGACTGCTAAGTCCTTGCACTCACTGCTTTTATTCTTTAACATATTTTTCCTTCCGAAAGAGACAAGCACAAGATGTGAACGTAACACTAAGAACTCAAATCCACATGGACTTGAGTTACATAGACCCTGAATCAAGGGTACTGTTTGAACTTGAAGTAATAAAAGCAATCATCGTCACGTAAGCACTGTGGAAACGCGGTAGCGATTTGAGCTTCCAGGGACCTGCAGGAATTTACAATCATTAATTTATCTGACTGTCAGCTACAGACTGAAAGCTGTCCTTTAGGTCTTTAGTTGCTGACCTCTCAGTAGACCTCTCAATGTTGTTTTTGCTGCACAGCAAATCCGGTGACTCTTATTTATGTATATATTTATATACATCTTTGATGTATGTATATATGTATATACATACAACTCACACACATGCGTGTGTGTGAATGTGTGTGAATGTGTGTGCGTGTGTTTGTGTTGGTGTATGTTTGTTTATGTGCGTGCGTGTGAGTACTATGATACAACACTGCCAGCATAACCGTTCTCTCAGATCTCTTGGTGCTGATTCGCTCAGGCTATGATTCTCAGAAAGGTCGGATTTCTTGTATTGCCAATACAGTGTGCGCAGCTTAGACATTGCGCAGCTGTTGCATGGTAGTCATCAGTGATGCTAAGCCTACAAGTTGGTAGAGTCAAGCTCATGCATGCGCGCGCCTGACAATACCGCAGTTGCGGATCTCTGCCAATGATAGAAAAATGACTGCAAGGGCTCATGCCAATGTCATTATCCCTTCTCAATTTGAATTCCGTGTTGCTCTGCTTTATTAAACCGATACTGAGGAATCGTTACGGTCCTGGGGTTTCCTCGAGAGCAAACTCAAGCCAAGGTACGTTGACAAATTTTAATTGTGGCCCGATTCGTGGGTACGTCCCCCTTTTTTCCTTTTTTGATCGCATTCTGAAAACGGATTTATGCAAATCGTCGTCAGAATCTTCTTCTTAACCCTCCCCTTCCTCCCTCCTCCCGCACTGCGCTACAAGCTAGCGACGTAGTTAAGGTGAAAGGTGAGGACCTGGACACCCCAGGCTGCTGAAGGGGGGACAGGACAGGGCGAGGCCAATGAGCCTGTTGACCCCGCATCAAAGCAGAATCACATGGGTGCTCCTGGCCAGTTTCAAAAGTTTTGTCAAGTTTAGGCACGGGAGTGTTAGACCTCGGACTAGGATACTACGAGATTAGACTCCTCTAGGAGTTTGCATCTGACTAGTTGCAGCATTTGTGGGCAGGTCACGCCGGGCCTGCAGGGTGTGTGTGTGTGTTTGTCTAGAGCTGGTGGCAAATGACAACTAGACCTCACGCACTGCGCTACAATTGTCTGTCACTGCTGGGCTGAGGGTTCGAGAGTTTAAGGAGCAGCTATGTGTGCTTTGGCGGGTCATTGTTTCCATGTGTTTTGGATGATACGTTTTATCACTTTCTGTACGAAAACGCATTTTCCTGAAAACCGAAAAAGCTGACCAAAAGCAGTGTGAGAATTGGCGACATGCGTCTGGTTCAGAATTCCACAAAACATCCCCAACTTCTGAGCGAGGTGAGTGAAGAAAACAGCTGCAACATTTTTTGACTCAAAGTTTGAAACAAACCCCCCTTGGCTCATGTGCCATTTCGAGGCTTTTTTGGCCTGATGGTATTAAATTTGTCCAAGGATATTCCGTCTACATAATAATTGTCAACACCAGACAGTGAGGCCCTCACCAATGAATTTGTTGCAAACCTTGAGACAAAGCAAATGAAGTTTGACTAGGTTCTCCCCTTTTTGCGTGACAACTTGAATCTCCCGCCACAGATTGTCGGCCTTTCATCCCACTCTTCGAACTGATTTGCCGACTCCTGTATAAACTGATGCTGATGCACACGTGTTCCATTCCTATATCAACCAATGCGGCGGCGTGCTGACGTTCGTAACTTTTTTTGCAGAGATCTGCAGCGCAGCAGTTCATTTCCAAAGCTGCTCGCACCATTGACTACATTTGCGTGAATTGTCTCCACGAGACGATCTGCATTGTGACCAAGGTGCGTGGCGCTGCTTAATCGTGTGCGCTTGACTTCAACATGCACACGTCATTGATTTCTACTCACTAACCTGATGACACATTGATCTGTTGACATGATGCCCGATCTCAGGTGCACTGGCCCCACCTTCAAGTGGAGTCTCGAGTTCATCTCGTGCTTGGATAAAAGAACGGAACCAACTTTCAATTTTAATGAACGCAAGTATGGAGCACGTGATGGAATGGGTGCTCGAACAGCAACTCAGCACGTTCCATCTTTGCCAGCTAGCATGTGTCAGCAAGGACTTGCGCACAACCGTTGACAAGGCCGCAATCTGGCAGACTCTCTTTACAGCAGCAGTCAAGGTCTGCTGAGTATAATGATAATGATTGCTTGTATTATTGCTCTCTGAGAAACAATGGACAAATTATGTTCAGAACTCTGTTCGTTCTTTTTTCATTTTCGCTCACTATCAAAGTATAGTGAGTGTTTGGTTGTTTTATTGACAAGTGCTTGGTCAAAATTGCCGTCTAAACCCCGTGCGTATTGTGACTGTGTTTTCCTCTTTCTGCCACTCTTCCCTGTTCGCAGTCGGGGGGGGCAGGCTACAGCCGGCAAGATCATTGGACTGGCTACACGACTATGGGGCTCACGTGCATCACGTGGAGCGGGGAGAAAAATCTCCTGCCGGCATTCCAGGATCTCGCATTGGCTGAAAAGGCTGGCTTCAAAAAAGCAATGCGGTGCTTAGCATCTCATAGTTGCCACATATGCGGGGTTCGATCTTTTTTGCTACGACATGACTATAGTTTCTTGCTCTTGGCTGCGCTGCTGGCATTTTTTCTACTGACTTGTTCATCCGCCTTCGTGAAAAGGCCTAGTTATATATGCCTATTATCATCAGTGTATATGTGCACGTGTGTGCGTGTGCGTGTGCATGTGTGTGTGTGTGTGACAGAGAGGGTGTTTGATTGTGTGTGTGTGTGTGTGCGTGTGCGTGTACGTGTGGCGTTTGTGTACATGTATGCATGTGCGTACACAGGATTTGACGTCGAGCGCTGTGCCAATTGCGTTCGTACGAGTGTGCCACAAGTGCGCCGGGCTAGACTCACGCACAGTTGTCTGCACAAAGAACCAGGCCAAAGAGCTGTTCCTTGTGACAGACAAGGACCTGGACAAAACGTCCACCGCGTCCTTTAAAAGTCCGTATTTTCAAAAAAAGGACTCGGACTCTGGTGGTGGCTCTGCATGTTCCTCGAGCGAGGCTCAGATTAAAGTCATCCTGGTGGATGACGTAAAAAGCGTGGCGCTCAAAAAACACAAATCGGAAGCAGGACTCGAGGCAGAATTCATGAAGGTAGGATGCATATTAAGGCAGTAGTCTTGGCCTGGAAATTTTGTTTGCGAAGGCTATGGCACAACTCTTGACTCTCATTTTGTCTGTCGACTCCAATGCTCCTCCCTTCCCTCCATTTTTCCCCTTGTCCTCTTCCAGCGCAAAGTGGCGGCTGAGGAAAGGTACACTAGCAGCTTGTCTAGCAAGAAGCCAATGAAAAAGAGGTACCACATTCATTTGATTTCCTCGCTATTCCCAACTGTTATGTCCTGATACCAGAATGTGTACATGCGTTCATGCGCATGCACATAAATGTGATCAAAATATGCAATCATACACACATGCACGTGATTTGTAAGTCTGTTCAACGATTGTCCCGTGTCTTTGTAACTTACATACAACGTGACAGATCCAAACTCGCAACGCGTGGCAAAAGTAATCCGTTCCAGACGGAAATCCCGACCTACAGTCGATTCACATTACCGGTCTCTGCGAATGTGTCACAATGATACACTCTGCTGTGTACTATTTCATGCGTGTCTGTGTATGTGCGTGCTCTCTTCTGTGAACAATAATGTTAAATAAGCACACGGTTCTTCCCTTTGCTGTTTTTCCTCTCTCTTATGTTGTCACAGATTGGCTATCTCTTCGAGCAGAAGATGAGCCCGCCGTATACGTGCCCAGTGTGTGAAATTTGCGGCCCAGCGGACCTGATCCGGTCTGTCCTCCTCTCTCACATTTCCATTCTTTCCTTGTATATCCTCTATATGCGTACATGCATGCGTGCGAGTTTTCTTTGCCACATATACACGATATAGTATACACTATTGCATATCAAGCACTCACGCATGGTAAACCCTGATGCCTGCAGGTACCATATGCTCCTTGAGCATGACACCTACCCCAACGTGGCAGATCCCTCTGCGGGAAACTTGCAGCTCTCCAATCTACCTCCTCAACCTATTATTGCGCTTGCAAATTATGTCTTGCCTCCAGGTTTCTTAGATCCTAACCTGACCCCCCTGTGCTGTGCTGTTTAGTTTCGAATGCACAATAATATCAAGAAAGTACATACGAGTCTGAAACACGTAGTCCTCTGAATGTTTTTTACTGCGTAGGGTTCCCCCAGTCGATGGAGCAGGACGTCAAAGACTTTTTCGGGCGCATTCGAAACGAAAAGCGATTCTCAGGCAAGTGTTTGCCAGATCTAGCCTCCGACGACGAAGATGAGTACGGAGACTTTTATGGGTTTGGCCCAACACAGATGCACGCCGATGTTCTGAGGTAAGTAGCAGTACGCACAACAACTGTATCATGCACCCGTGTTTATGCAACACAAACAAAATCTGCATATTGACTTTGACTGTATATATGCACATGTCCATACATGGCATGTATATCAGCTTTGAAACCTTGCACCAGGACAAAACTACCAGATTCTACCTGCTTAACTTCGAGCCGGTTGTCGGAAACACAGTGGGCACATCTTTCCTCCTGCTTGCTCTTGGCAACGTGAAAAGGTTTTTTTTTATATTTATGTGTGTGGGAGCCAAATGCTGCGACAACAAGAGATGATACGAAGTAGTCTTGGAAATTGATTGGAAATTATGTTTACTCAAATGTTTGATGAAGGTGCCAAAAGTTAGCCACCCAACCTGCATCCTGATTTGATTTGAGATCTCCATGTTTGCCTTCAAATCCATTTCTTTCCTCGAAACAAAGGACATGTTGAAAGCAAAACAATAGACTACTTAGCATCCCAGAACTCGGTTACGATCTAACTATCTCTTTTCTCCCAAAGTGCACCCAAGATCCTCTTCAACTACGAATTCGACAAAGATGAAGAGATGGGTGACGAAAACAGGCGCGAGTCCGAATCTGCTTTTCGCTGGGCAATGGAACGAGCCGGTGCTGTCAAGTTGAATTCAAGCGAGTTCCTTTCAGTTCTCCTCTCGTGGTTTTCGCAAGGCGCTGCAGCAGAGATCAGTATGTACTTCAAGGTGAGCCATATCACGTGTCCGAGGCCCGAGTCATGTTTCAACGTTCACATGTGAATGACTGATGCCTCCAATGGTACACATGTTCTGTTGCATGACCGATGCCTCGCACATATTCTATTGCACAGGATGCTGATTACAAACCTTCGCCCGGGCCTATTGCCGCTGGCGCATGCTCCCTCATGAGACGTAAATGATCCACAGCTGTTTAGGCCTATTTGTGCCAGGAATTGTTGGTCCCTGTTTAAGCATGCTTTGTCCTCTTCAAGAGTCTTACCTTGCCACATATAAATTGCAACTTCCATGATTACTTTCACGTACACAGTTCCATGGCCATTCAGGAACTGAGGCTGCAAATTTGATGTACGTACGCCATGTAAGACTGTAGTTTGAAATTATTACTACGAACTTCTCTCGCTCTGCCTCTTTTTTGTTGAAAAGAAAGAAGTAGAAAGTTGGTGATGCTCAAAAATGTCGACTGCAACCGCTGACTAAACCGGGTTTAAGTGTCGTGTGTGTGCGTGTGTCTACCGTGACTCCCTATATCTAGTGTGTGTTTTTAGTGTGTGTGTCTACCATGACTCGCTATTTCTAGCGTGTGTCTATTGTGTGTGTGTGTCCACCGTGTCTAGTGTGTGTCCAACGTGATTCTCTGTCAACAGCACGGGCAAACAAATACATACGTGATGGGTATGCACATATTTATAGAAATCATATAGACGAATGTTGAGAGAAGGCGTGCATGCACACGAGAAAGAACGCGCGCGAGAGAAACAGGGATTAAAAGAGAGAGAGAACACGAGAGAGCCAGTATGTTCTGAGCTGATTTGATGCGATAAACACGCCTTGAAAGTAATAGTTGCCCTCGGCTTCTGTCTGCTTCAGAGCAAGGCATTCGAGACTTCCTTTCCGCTTGTCCTCGTCCTCATCCTACGCTCTCAACATGACGCGGCTAGCTTCATAGGTCTCAAGAACCGAATGACAAGATTTCATATGATCGATCTTCTGAATACGATTTTTGTGGCGCTGCTGTAATAAACCCATCATCACCCTGTACGCTTGGCTCGGGCTGGCCATATCCGTCAGATGCATCTTCAAGACGCCACGTAACGTGTCCCTCGTAGCTCGAAGAATAGAACTTTGTCGCTCTCGGTTAGATGGACTCCTGTTTCACACAAATCTTGACAGCCTCGTGTTTACCATGTGTGAGACGACGGTGTCATAAGAGAGGGAGCCACGGTGGGCATGATGGCAAAGTAGATTGAGTAGAACAAATCGACGGGAGCGCGGCCAGTGGTGAATGCCTGTGCATGGCGACCCAGATGGTCTTGTAAATGCCCTGCAGCTCGATAATAGGCAGGTACTTCAACGGGTCCTCAGACACGAGCACCTTGAATGATATGATTGTGGAGCCTTCAACGCAGCGCCTCCATCGCAGCGCAAAAACACCTGTCGGAGAAATGTCGAGACGCCTCAAACGAAGTGGTGCTGAGAAGAGCTGTGAAGAGTCTAGGCTTGAAGAGGTGAACTAGCGCGAGCACGCCCGTGCCCACTGCAGATCATAGTGACGTCCTTCTACCAAGGCTTGTGGCACAGAGCATTTGATTTACAGGTAAGAGAGAGAGAGTTCATTATCAGACAGCGGCCAATACGGAAAAAGAGTGATTAATTATGCGATGGAAAACTCTTGGATCTCAGGTG
>Ga0105054_10012016_pt1 | contig 10683 bp, 8 predicted proteins | sample BON02_FD_78091 | JGI IMG/M metagenome (GOLD analysis project Ga0105054, IMG submission 78091) | Freshwater microbial communities from Lake Bonney liftoff mats and glacier meltwater in Antarctica - BON-02 (megahit assembly) | ecosystem: Environmental > Aquatic > Freshwater > Ice > Glacier... | reverse complement strand
ATCGTCGTAGATGGCCTTTGCGTCTGTCAAAAAGGACTTTGCATGCCGTTTGGTGCCGTCGACCTTTGTAATATACATTTGCGAGAACAAAGACTTGCCATCTGCAGCACTTTTCGCATCTGCAAGCAATTCACTTGCCTCCGAAAACATTTCGCGCTTTCTTTTGTTCAATGCCTCGGAAATATCTGCAAGACGCTTTTCCCGGTGAGAGAGATCTGCCGTGGCACGCATCTTCTTCATCTCTGCCTCTTCAACTTTTTCCAACTCATCCGCCTCCTTCCTCTCGTTGTCAGCCTTCTGCTCCTCCAGCAACTTCTTGCGTTCTGCCAACTGTGTTGTCTGCAGGGCAAGCTTGTGTCTGTTGACAGCGCCTCGCAGCTTCTGCACCGCGGGCATGCTTGCCAGCACCTCTGGCCGGCAGCGCCCGCGCGCTGTGACTGTCACAGAATCTTCCATGTTCTGTAGCACCTTGGAAAGCTCACCACGAGCATTGTTGGCATTGTGTGCGTAGACCCCTTTGGATTTTGCCACGTCATTCTTCAACATTGCTTCGTCGTCTGCCATTTTCTGGCCCATGATTTCTATTTCAATTTCCTTGATGCGCAGATTCCGCTTGAGCTTCCACGACGCCTCAATGCGCTGCACCTTGTCACGGACCTCAGCAATCCGCTCTGTGACTTCGGGAGTGGGATCAAGCTCCTCGGCGTCGATCAGTCCCCGCAGCTCTTCAGTGGCAGCAGCTACTTCATCATTCATCTTACGATCCATGTTGTCGAGTTCCGTGCGCACATCCAGCGCATCAAACTGCAACTTGAGCTGCGTTAGCGAATCTTGCAGCGCATCCTCGCGAGTGGTGAGTGATTTCAGGCAGTCTTCGGCGTCGCGCCACTCGCGATCGTTGACCAGCGCCTGCTCCTGCAGTTGCTTCGTGTTTGGACGACTGGATTTAGGGCCTTTTTTCTGTAACTCCTCCTGCCTGGCGTGAAATCTGTCCACGATATCACGGGCGTCAACTACATCCTTTTGTAAATCGTCCAGCTCCACTTGCGTCAAATCAATATGTGCGCGTACAGCTTCTCGGCCGCGTTGGATCGTGTCCTCCAGAAGAGAATCAAAGACGCTGCTCACAGAGAAAGGAGTGCTGCTGTCCACTGAATTCAGAGACCAAGCAAAGTTGGTAGGTGTATTTTCCTTTGCTAGCAGACTGTCAACGAATCCTGTGTCGAGATACCTGTCTTCAAGAGCATACTCATCATTGTCTTCATCATCGCCGTCTCCCACAAACGAAGATTCACCTTCATCTGGTAGTTGCCCGTATTTCTGAGCAAGCTCAGGGTCAGAAATGCTTGCAGACCAGTGTTGTTTGGAACTACTTTTTCGACCGTCGGACACACTGGATGATTTGGCAGGTCTCGAACTTGAAACTGGTGGACGCGCCTGCATCATGCGTAAGGATCGAAGCTGCTCCTTTAATTGCATGTTTTCGCTTTCCAGCGCGTCGGTCTGCTTGTGCCTGCGCTCGACATCTTCGGCAAGTTTTTGCGACTCCAACTCGGCGTTGGTGTGTGTGCCTAGAGACAATTCTTCTGCCCGGTCATATGGCTCAACCAAGGCACCCTTGGCTAGCGCCGTTTCCTCCTCTTCAGGGTCGTCGTTATCGAGCAGCTCTCGTGCGCGGGTCATGGCCTTGACAAAAACATCCATCGTGGCCTCCATGGATTCGATTTTGTCTGAAAAAGCTTTCTTTGCGATATCAGTGTCGGTATCCACGACCTCGTTGTCATCAGCGGGTTCCCCCACTTCGCCGAGCGACAGTGCGAGCGCCTGCAGCACCGACTGATTGGCAGTTCCCTCTGATTTTAATTTGGCAATGTAATTGTTGGTATCCTTGTCTCGCTGCGCTTGCGCCTTTTGCCCCACGTAATCTGTGTCTTCAACCTCTGGTGCATCTGGGACGTCAGCTTCTGCAGGCTCTTCCTGCTGCGCCACACCAAGTGCACCCAGCAGCTCGTGCAGCACCCCGAGGTTGGGGTCCTTGGGCTTGCCAGCCTGTTGGTTGGCTTGACTCTGCGCGCTTTCGTCAGGAAACTCCCGCATGAGTTTCTCTTTCTTCAAGTCAAGTTTCTCGCGCAAACTGCTCATGTCGTCAAGGAGCTGTTCTCGCTTCTGGTCAAAGTCACCGGCGGGGGGAGCTCCACCGAGCTCGAACGATTCGGGGTTGACTAGGAACATCTCAATTCGTTTCAGATCGTGAGGATCGTCGATGCCATAGCTTTTGAGCTTGGTATCGTCATACGGCCCTACCTTGTCTTGGCCCATCGTGAGATGGACTAAATGCTCTATTTTGGTGATTCCTGCATGCCTCAGCGTGTCACAGGCTGCTGGCGATAACCTTTGCAGCAACGTGCCCATGACCTCCTCGTTGTGAGTCATTTCAAGCAGACACGAGTGCTTCTGGTGCGTCTCCACCACAGCAGCCTCCAACTTGCGCAGCAGTGATGCCAGATGAGCCGGATCAGTTGTATCGACTGCCATTTCCGCCTCCTTCTCCGCTTCTTCTTCGTGCAGCTCCCCCCAAGCATGCCACGCCTCCCGAAGCTGAAGCGTGTTCTTTTTGGCATGCATTTTCTCGCACAATGCTACTGAATTCTGCCGCTCGGAGCACCAATCCGTCCATTGGTCGAAATATAGTCGCTTCAGATTGGATCGCATGCCGACTTTTGCTTTGAAATCTTTGATTGTCGTATAGTCATTCACCCAGTTTTCAAACGACTGCTTTTTCAGCAGCCCCTCAGTGCGCACAAAACGCCGCATCGCCTTTTCTAGCCTTCTTTTCATCGCTGCATCCCCATCCCCCCCTCCGCTCGTGTTCTGCACACACCAGATTTCATTAGCATCTACCGAAATCGGGCGCGCGGCAAGCGGAGGGGCTTTAGCCCCGGAGCCGCCGTGCGCCACTCGCAGTCAGCCAGAGTTCATACGGGTTTTTTTTTCCACTTTTTCTATTTTCCAATAGATATCCGAGCGCAGTGCGCGGAGCGCGGAGCGCCAAGATGTTGTGATTGAGAATGAAAAATGAGAGGGATGAACAAGGAGAAAATGAAAAAAAACCCGTATGGGCTCTGGCTGACTGCGAGTGGCGCGCGGCGGCTCCGTTTCTAAAGCCCCTCCGCTTGCCGCGCGCCCGGTAACGCTGAAGCAAAACTCTGAAAGCAGAAAACTCTGAAATAATCCAGAGGTCACACGCAAGAAGTTGCGGGGGGTGGGTGAAAACCTCTTCTATGATCTCTCGCAAATGGAGTTTTCGATTCTTGAGGGCTTCCACGGCTAGGTTCCTGGCTTGGGTGTCAAATCCCAGCTCGCGAAAGCACTTCTCAAAGTGACCGAAACACTCTTTCTTCTTCTTTTCAACGTCGAGCATGCCCTCCTGCTCTTCCCGTCTCCGCTGTACCAACCGCTGAATTTTTTCCTCGGCCATTGCTTTCAACTGTTCGCGCCGTGTTCGCTGTTGCCATCGCAAGGTAACATAATACATGTGAGTCGCGTGCTTTCTCTTTCACAGGGCTTATTGAGCAGACACGGTAAGAGGGAAACCAAGGGCTGGTCTTGCATTTGATACACGGTGCGTCGCAGTGTGTTGCAGTGTGTTGCAGTGTGTTGCAGTGCGTTGCAGTATGTTGCAGTGTGTTGCAGTATACTGCCAAGTGCTGCCGAATGTCGCAGTAACAGAAACGACATGAACAGGATTTGGAATACCTTTTGCTGCTGAGAGAGCTCGTCATCGCCACTGTCCTCCCCATCAAAATCATCGCCTCCCTCGGTCACAGCTATTTCTTCGCCATCCTCTGCACCGCCTTGCTGTGCGTCGGCATTCTCTTCAGCAAGGCCACGCGCCTCGATAGTTTTTGCAACAAGAGCTGCACCCTCAGCCCGAGACAATCCAACTATCATCTTGGCTGCTTCAATTTGCGATTCATTTTTGGACTCATATCTGTCCATCCATACTCCCGGACAATCCATAATCTTGCCCACGATCTCTCGGATCGACAAACGCAGAAAGTGCTCGGGCGTTGACACTCCGACGCTGTGCAGGAGCGCGGCTGCGACTTTGGCGGTTTCAATCGACGGTTTGCTCGAGAGAAGATGCAGCTTTTCACGCGGGAAGAGCTTGAAGGACTTGCTGAAGCGCTGCGGATGCTCGCCACCGAAGAAGATGGGCATGATTGTACCCAGAATCGACTGCCCGCTCTGGGGATCTGCACCGGCAGGAAAGATTTGGTTGAGACGGATTGCGATGAGCAGCTCCAAGAGGAAGTCGTCAACGTAATCCTGCCCATTAATGGGGTCTAGTCGTGCCAACTTGCCCACGGACCCTGCATTTGGAAAGTCCTGCGAGTCGACCGTGTACCACGAAAGGACCGGATTGTACTGCACGGTATTAACAATGGCTCTGAGGAATGGTGATTCGGTCGAGTGCGGGTTGCCTGCGTCTATGTGGTCCTTGGTCTGTTTCATTTCGGGACGCATCTTCTGGACAGCATCGTATAGATGAAAGCAAAAGCCATTCCCCACAGCCTCACCCTCTGTCTCAGCGCGCACAGACATGACACTGTCAAAGTAATTGTGCAGACCGGTATTGAGGGCACCGTACATCTTGATGCGTTTGTCACTGAGGGAGGTCGAATGATTTTCACCCTCGGCAGCCATTGGCAGCACTTCTCTGCGGAACTTGTGCTCATAAGCCTCGTTCAGAGAGACTAAATCCTTTTTGTCTGTGCCCTGCATGCTTTTCATAACGTCCTTGATTTGTTCAAACGTCTCTTTCATGGCCTGTCCAAATTGGTCCGTCATTTTGTTTTGCATATCCATCTGCGTTTGCTTTTGGATTTGATTCATCTGCCGGATCTGTGCCTGCAGCTCCTGCCGCTCCTTGACTAAAATGTGTTTTTCCGTTTCAGCCAGCGACAATTTCTGCTGGAACACTGAGGAATTTAGCGAAGCCAGACGTTCTGACAATTCCGCCGCCTTCGACGACATAGCGACTCCTGTGCCTTGCACCATTCCTGCCCTATCAGTAGGTGAACGCGGGCGTGCTAGGGGAGAAGCCGGAGGCGGGGACGGGTATTGTACTTGTGTTGGGGATAGTCTGGGTGGTTCCTTTGGCTGTCTAATCATAGGTTTGCTGGGCTCTTGGGGCTGCCTGGCTTTATGGGCATTGTCAATTTCCACCAGTTTTGTCAACTTGGCATCAGCAGCCTCTATCGCGTCCATGCGAGTGTTCAAATTCAGTTTTTTGAGAAGTTTTGCGTTCTTGTCCTGGCTCACAGCTGTAGGTGCATGGGAGTCAGAGTTGGGTAGTGCAATGAAAAATATTCGAGGTGGCAAGCGGCTGGGTTACCATCGCGTGAGGCAAAAATTAGAGTTGATCATATGTGAATTATAGGTTTATAAGTTGAATGTAATAATTAGAGTTGATCATACGTGAATTATGGGTTCATAAGTTGATTATAAATTGTAATCATAGTAAAAGCAACATCAATCAATGTACGTTGATGTCAGGTTGACTAATGACGTGATGGTAGCCGGATGGCGTGCGGCAGCTTCGGGGTCAAAGCCCCTCGCCGCTGCACGCCTCATCCTGAGATTTGCGAGTTAAATGTAGAGACCTGCGTGCAACGCAGCCGTGCGTCGCTGCTGCTGCATAAAGTGTGCAGGTGGAGCCTTGCTGCCAGTCCATTTTTTGCCTTTCCAGTCGGGGAAGAGCAATCTGTCCCGAGAACCATCGTCGGCGCCAGGCGAACGTGTGGCAGGCGAACGCGTCGCCGGGCTTCCGGGGCGCTGGACACTGCTTCCGGGGCGCTGGACACCAGCCGGCAATGTCTGCCCTTGATTCTGCTCGCGCGACATCCGCAAAGCAGAGCCCGGGGCGCCCACCATCACCCTCGATGCAATCATCTCTCTGCTGCGCATTACGTCGGGCTTTTTGTCCTCCCACGCCAGCGCCGCCGCAAACTGTTGGAAGTTGATCCCCGACTGGAAGGTGCGTTCCACATCGGCAAGGAGGGCGTGCACGTCGACGCTGCGCCCTTCGGCGCTGCCACGGCGCAGACCGAGGATCCGGGCGTTGAGGTCCTGCAGGGTGCGTTCGAGCTGCTGAAGAGAGATCTCCCCGCCTGCTCGCCCACCCATCGCCACATACGCCTCTGCTGCATTCGCGTATCGCGTCGCAAGCGCACCCCGCAGGTTGTCCCAGCGTGTGCGCGCGTTCGAGTCCGCCATGGGCTGCGAACCCATCATTTCAGTTGGGCAAACGTTGATCACGGTGGGCTGCGAATGAGGAGCAGCCCTCTGTCTGTGCTGCTTCTACGTCACCCGTCAAATCATGCGCGCCAGCATGTGTATCTATCAAGAATACGCCCGGTCACCGCTTTGTTCCTCCGTTGATCAACGCTCGAACCCCATTCTATCTATGCCTCATCGTGGAAATGGCGCCGTCACTCCCGTATGGGAACTACGCTGCACACAAGCCTGTCCAGGTTAGATTTGAGGCTACCCATGCTTTCAGTTTGCAATGTGCACGGCATTTTGAATGAGGCTGGGCCCTCGAGAAGCTCCTCGAGGGTATTCCATGCACAAAAAATTGCACATTCACTTCACCTGCAAAGATCAATCTTGACGTGGTTGTGTTTCGATCGGCAGCCACCGTATCGAATGCCCACGGCGATGGGTATGTACCACACAGCGGCCCAGCCCACTGAAACCTATCTGTCGCTCGCCGACCAGGGTATATCCATTGACAACATGCAGGCGCCTATGCGATCAAGCTTGCAGTCCCAGGGTATATCCGTTGACAACATGCAGGCGCCTATGCGATCAAGCTTGCAATCAGACGGAGGTGCGGTCTAAGTGTTCGCTGCACTTGTCTTTCATCCGCACGCACACACAAACGCACACGCATCTTTAATCTCTTTTTTTTCAACATCAATTCCCTCAAATGCTCTGGGCCCTGATTTGTGTATCTCAGGCTCGATCTTTGGGACGCAGCGCGCAATGCAGACGCAGCCGTCTATTCCAATGCGTTCGTCCATGCCATCACTTCCGGGCCGGGATGCACTTCCGGGCCGGGATCTCCAAAGCTCAATGGATGCTCAGACGTGGAACGATCTCAGATCGTCGTTGGATCTTCGACCGTCAATTGATCTGCGCGCGTCGGGTCAGGTCTGCCTCCTCCCCACACCTCAGTGTTACAGGATTAGGTCTCGACCCACAAGGAAAAAAATGCAAGGTTGTGAATCGTCCCAGTGTTGTGTGTCGAACGGTTGTTTATTTCCCAATAGTACAAGTGTGCACACAGGGTTGTGCATTCTCCCATTATCAGGGTTGTGTATTCTATGTATACACATCTATAGATTTGCATGTGTTGTGTTTTATTTGCAGTAAGCTGACGCACGATCGTTGCCACGTCTGCAGTCTGTGTTATCTCGATCGATGACAGGCGTTCAACATCTTACACCACGAAACTCTCGGCCAGGTAAGACGTTCGTCTAATTTTGCATGATGGCTCGTGCGCGCGGCAGCGAGGGGCTTGGCGAGCCCGAGCGAGCTCCGAGTTCCCGCGCGCAATCGGGTACCTTCGCGTCATGAAGGGGGCCCGCGGCGGCGGAGGGGCTCCAGCTGTTAGCGTCCGTCAGTGTCTGTTAGTGTCTGTTAGTGTCTGTCAGTGTCTGTCAGTGTCTGTTAGTGTCAATTGTTGTTTGTTTGTGTCTGTTAGTGTCTGTTTATGTCTGTTAGTGTCAATATCATTACTGTTAATGGTCTTTGAGTGTTTGTTATTGTTTGTCATTGGTCTGTTAGCGTCTGTTAGTGTCTGGAATTCGGAACTTTGGCTGCCGCGCGCCACCCAAAGTTCTGGCTCTCGGACACCCAAATTCCGAAGTTCCGTTTTGGAACTTCGGGTGGGGTGCAGAAGGGTCGGGGCTGAAGCCCCTCCACCGCCGAGCGCCCAACTCCCCAATTCTCCCCAGGTCAAATGCATTCGACTGCTCAAGTTGTACCGGACGGGTCTGGACATTCCAACCAGCCTCTCCTGATTTAATTCTTAATTTAGCCACGATGTTTTGAAATTGTACGACAGCAGCGCTCAAGTTACTTCTATCACACTGTTTTCATGGCAGGTTCTCCTGGCGTAATGGTCACGTCGGCAGCTGCTGATTCTGTGTTGATAGATGGCATGCAGCGTGCTTTGCAGGCACATAAGAACACCGTCGCTGGCTTCGGGTCTCACACCATCGCTGGCTTCGGGTCTCAGGCGCTCCAGGTATTTTTGTGCATGTCGATGCGGCAATAAGCTGGAGTGCATGTGCCGTGTGCTTGGGCAAACGAAACAACTGTGCTGAGAGCCGACACAGAACAATATTCACACAGAACAATAATCATATATATACACGTGTGTGAACGTCAATATTTGTGATGATGTCAACGTGCCTTTCGGGTGGATAGTTTTCTCAAGGGGCAAGTTAGTTCTTGTTTGTTGGGCCGAGGGATCCCAAAAAAAAAGCCATGTTGTCCCCTCTTGTCAGATCTAGAATCCACTTGGTCTTCGAACGTTCGGCTTCGCATGGTTGCACTTCCGAATGGTCCAAGGCTTAATGGTGGAAGATATAATGGATCTCAGGCCTAATGGATATCCGTAGATTCGGGTGTCTGTTCTTTTTCCTTGGGGGTCATCCACTGTGATTCTTTCCAATCTAATGTCTGGTCGCGCGCGGTGGCATCGGGGCTCAAGTCCCTCGCCGCCGCGCGCCATGAAGTTGCGTGTGCGGTTCTCTTGTTGGTTGTTGATTCTACATATTTTGCAAGATCTGATGAGGGGTTTGAAAACGCAAATGAGCAGAGACAACTGCACTCCGGCATAGCGACGCGGGGCCGCACCTCCTCGGCCCAATCATATGAGAGGGATGGTGAGCATATGCGTAATGCTTCAAGCATTCTGACCAATTTGCGTGGTGATCTCCAGGTGTGTGAGAGAGAATGTTTTTATTACATAATCGTACAGACTTGTGATGTAGGATTGCACTCTAGGAGACACCACAGGTGTGCATGCACGCGCAAACGTATCCCATTTCGACACACACACGCACAGACACACGCACGTGCGCGTGCGCACGCATTCACACGGACGCGTTTGTTTTGTCGCGACGCGGGTGTCTGCAGTCTGCAGCACGCTGACAGGCACCCTCTTCTTATGCACCAATCTATCACCCACGTTTTCTGTGTGTGCTCAAAACTTCTCTGTTTTGAGAGCTTATGTGGGCCCTGTGTGTGTGTGCGTGTGTGTTTGTGAGTGTGCGTGTGTGTGCAAGAGAGAGAGAGAGAGAGTATGTGTATTTGTGTGCGTGTGTGTTTGTATGTGTGTGTGTGTGTGTGTGCGTGTGCGGTGTGCGTTTGTGTGAGTAAATGTGTGTGTGTGTATGTGTGTGTGTGTATGTCTGTGTGCACATGTGCGCGCGCACGCGCTCGACAGGCAAACGAGATGCGGCGAGAGCAGATGCAAACCTCGCTTGACATCGTCAAGAGCCAGCTCGCGACAACTGACGCGACACTCCTCGACCACAAAAAGGAGGTGGCAGAGCGGGAGGAGACGATCAAAAACGCGCGCCACGAACTGCTGACCCAAGTGGAAAAGGCCATTACGGACAGCGGGGTCAATTTTAAGGAAGGGCGCGCACAAATGGTCAAGTCGCTCGCAGAATACGAAACCGCCTGCAACAAAATGTCGAATGGTCTTGACTTCATGAAAGAGATCTCAGATGAACTCATGGCGGCGTCTTTGCCCAAAGAGACGGTGGCTCCTGTAGCGCACTCTCCCACCGCGACTTTGCTACACGCTGCGCCTAGATATCGCATAGGCCAAAACGTTGCCCCCACATATCACATCGGCCAAATCCTTCATCAGTCGCAGCTTCCCGGTGCCATCTCGTCGCCGATGGGCACGCACTATACGTCGCCCATGGGAACGGTTCGCCCTCTTGGTAATGTCCGGAGATTGGTTGCATAGAGTGTCTAGGCGGTGCCGCTGCCTAGTTGCTGTAAGACACAGCAACGACGTGCACGCTTCCGAAATTGCTACGTTTCTTTGGTACAAGCGGCCTGTTTCTTGGTAGAGCTTTGCCAGCACTACCAAATCATTGGGAGTGCAGTAGCCCATACGCCATGACCCACCCTTCCCCCCCTCCCCCCCACACACACACGCACAAACACGAACAGGCTGCGACCAACGCTGATATTTGTCCGTTAGGCCTTGAACGTTGAGTCTTGTTACCATATATTTGAGTTAGGCTCGTTGTTGCTTCCATAGCTGTTGCCAGCGGCCCAGGGTCTCTTGGGCGAAGGAGGCCGGGAATGAGAAAGAAAAAGAGATTCAAGAATGTTTTTATGTGTCTACATGTATATATGTATATACATATATATATAGGAATCTATATGTATGTACATATATACACACACACACACATAATATAAATATGTATATATATATAAATATATACACATGTGTATATATACATATATATATATGTATACATATATATTTGTATGTATGTATATGTATGTGTATGTATGTATATCAATAATAGAATAAATCACATAGGGGAAAATAGTTGGGAATGAGAAACATTTGCCTAT
>Ga0105054_10012012_pt1 | contig 10685 bp, 10 predicted proteins | sample BON02_FD_78091 | JGI IMG/M metagenome (GOLD analysis project Ga0105054, IMG submission 78091) | Freshwater microbial communities from Lake Bonney liftoff mats and glacier meltwater in Antarctica - BON-02 (megahit assembly) | ecosystem: Environmental > Aquatic > Freshwater > Ice > Glacier... | reverse complement strand
GCTTTTGTAACCGTAACGGAAATAAAGGTGGATGGTCAAACATTTTCAGGATTTAAAGGTCCTAAAACAGTCAATGTATTGGCATTACAAAATGGGAATTCTTTGAACCTAGGAAACGGTAATGTGGCAGCAGGAACCTACTCAAAAATGGAATTGATTTTAGACATTGAAAATGACGCTAGCAAAGCAGGGCCAGGTTGTTATGTTTTAAAAACAGACGGTACTAAGGATAAGTTGGAATTTGGTGGAAAAAGCCAAGCCGCTATTACCCTTAAGCCAAAATATTTTAAAGTAGATGAAAATGGTAGTACAGAAATTATCATGGATTTTGACTTAAGAAAGTCAATTAAAAGTTCAGGCTATGATTTCTCTTTCGTAACCAATAATGAGATGGAGGCGGCAATCAGGGCAGAAAACCGCTCAAGAACGGGTGCCATTAAAGGTAAAATAGATAACTATACGACTTCTCAGGGTAATGTTTTAATTTATGCCTATAAGAAGGGTACTTTTAATGCTAACTCAGAAACGAAAGGAAGCGGGAGTAGCAATGTGACTTTTGCAAAAGCGGTTACAAGTTCCAAAGTAAATGCAGATGGCACGTTCAGCTTGTCTTTCTTAGAAGAAGGGAATTACGAACTACATTGTCAGAAACCACAAAGTAATGGTAGTATAATTGGCCTAAACGCACTTCTGGAGCTAAAGAGTAGCGTAGATTTGAGTAATGTAGGTGTCAATGCAGGTGTACAAACTAGTGTAGCACTAAATTTCAAATTAGATGGTTTACTAAATTTGTAATACATAGAAGGGTGTAAAAAAAGAGGCTGTCTCATAGTTTTGAGACGGCCTCTTTTTATTAGTTTCAGTTCCAATATTGAATCCACTTACAACAAAACCTTTTTGAAAGGGTTAAAATTATGGGTATGTTTTATCGCTTTAGTTTCAACACTTTTTCGATATCCTTAATCAAATTCCTTGGAGGAGTAGTAGGCGTATAGCGTTTAAAAGCTTTACCATCGGGTCCTACCAAAAATTTTGTAAAGTTCCATTTGATTTTTTTAGTAAATGTTCCGCCAAGTTCATCTTTTAAATGTTTGAAAACGGGGTGAGTATAAGGTCCATTAACGTCAATTTTTTCTGTCAACTGGAAAGTAACGCCATGGTTTATTCTACATACTTCTTCCACAGTTTCATTAGATTCGGGTTCTTGACCCATAAACTGGTTAGAAGGAAAACCTAAAACTACCAATCCTTGGTCTTTATAATCTTGATTAAGTTTTTCCAAAGAATCAAACTGAGAGGCCAAGCCGCACATTGTGGCAGTATTCACTATAAGAACTGCCTTATTTTCAAAATCCTTAAGGGAAACCTTTTCGCCATTAGGCTTCTTAAATTCTAAATCGTAAAAACTCATATGTTATATTGTTGATATATTTGATATAAAGTGTATTTTTTAAGAAAAGGTTTGGTAAATATCACTTATTTATAGTTTGAATAACTAGATTAAGTGAAAATAAACTAGCTATTGACCTAATTTATAAGTGGTTGATTAATGCGTATTCTACATGCTAAATTACTTAGCAGCTAATCTCAACATTTTACTTTATGTTTGTAACCATGTATAACGTTGTATAAGTTGGTTATGAGTGATTACTATTCGATTTCAGAAGTAGCAGAAATATTAGGTAAAAACCCAGAAACACTTCGTAGGTGGGACAGAGAAGGCAAATTGACGGCGGCTAGAGAGCCTATGAGTAATTATAGAGTTTACAAAAAGGAATCTTTAGAGTTGTTTCCTGCATTTAGAAACTATGTTAATGCGGGAAAGACCCTTGATAATTTTGAAGAATCTCAAAATAGTTATTCTGTCCTAGAATTGTTTGCTGGAGCGGGTGGATTGGCAATAGGAATGGAAGAGTCTGGTTTAAAGTGTGTTGCTTTAAATGAAATTGATAAATGGGCTTGTCAAACGCTACGTCAAAATAGACCAAATTGGAACATTTTAGAAGGAGATATAAGGAATTTTGACTTTAAAGATTTAGAAAACCAAGTTGATGTAGTAACTGGTGGGTTTCCCTGTCAAGCTTTTAGTTATGCAGGCAAGAAGCTTGGTCTAAATGATGCACGAGGCACTCTTTTTTATGAGTTTGCTAGAGTAGTTCAAGAAACCAAACCTGCCATTTGTATTGGCGAAAACGTACGAGGTTTACTTTCTCATGAAAAAGGTAAAACACTAGAGGGTATGATTTCAATTTTGGATGAAATTGGATATAATGTGGTTAGCCCTGTTAGAGTACTTAAAGCCATTAATTATAATGTTCCACAGAAAAGAGAACGATTGATATTAGTAGGTGTTCGTAAGGATATTGATTTAGAATATTCGTATCCATTGCCTAGTGAAAAAATTTATAACTTAAGTGATGCCTTAAAAAAAGGAGAACTTTATAATTCAGATGTTCCACAATCTTTAGGAACGACTTATCCCGCACATAAAAAGAAAATTCTTGATTTAATACCTCAGAAGGGATATTGGAGAGACTTGCCTTTAGACTTGCAAAAAGAATATATGCAAAAAAGTTTCTATTTGGGAGGTGGTAAAACTGGAATGGCTAGGAGGATTGGATGGGATGAACCATGTTTAACATTAACCTGTAGTCCTGCACAGAAACAGACAGAGAGATGCCATCCAGAAGAAACAAGACCTTTTACAGTTCGAGAATATGCCAGAATTCAGACATTTCCTGATGAATGGAAGTTTGTAGGTTCAGTGTCGCAACAATACAAACAAATTGGAAATGCTGTTCCTTGTAACTTGGGTAAGGAAATCGGTTTTTCTATTGTGAAGTTTTTGAATGCTTATTATTCCAGAGCTTCGAAACCTGTATAAAAGGCAAAGTTTTCAAAAGTGATTTCATCTAGAATTGTTCTTTCGTTTGAACTAGAACTTTTTATAATTTCTTGAAGAGCTGAATTAGAGTTTTTGCTTTTTTTAAGACGAGTTTCAAGAAAGTCATCTATGGCAGAAGGTAGTTTTTTGTATAGTTGAAATAAGGCGTCATCTCTCCCAGACAATAAAGTATAAAACTTGTCACCTGAGATTTTGTAGACTCTACTATGGCTGTATTCTTTGCCATTAATTTCTCCTGCCCATAAATCATTAAAGCTATTTTTTGCTAATATCTGAACCCAATAACACTTAGCCTTTTTAAACGTATCTGCGTACTTGGCTAGTTTTTGAAACAAACTTTCAGCAGAACTGCTATTCATGGTATTATGTTTATTTTTGATGTCAGCGAATAGTGTGTCGTTGGTTGCTTTTATGTCAAATCCACTAAGGTTTCCGATTTCAAAACCTGTAATTCTTCCGAGAATTTGCTCATGAAAAGTTCCAATCGAATTATTGATTGACTTATCGATTTGACGATTAATCTCTGTTTTTATTAATGTCTTTTCATCCATTTCATTGAATTTGGAATCAAAGGTTAACTTGAACGTGTCAATTTTATTATTATAGAATTTCTTCTTACTAATATTCTTTTGAGCCTTAAGATAGGAATTATGTAGGTTTTCAATACAATTGAATAAATGTTCGTCGGTGATATAGTTCAAATATTTATTGGCCATTAATTTGTTGTTTTACAGAATCTAAATTAATGCTTTTAATTTAATATATCCTTCACTCCAAATAATCCAAATCCTTGTGGAAAGTCTCTGGCAGTGTCCAATTGGCATAGATGGCTATGGCGAAACAAATGAAGCCGGTGAGTAGGGCAGATTGAATAATGTTTATGGAATCAAATGCACTTAAAAAACCATAAAGCATACTTATGGGTATGGCGGCACCTCGTACAAAATTCGGAATAGTGGTAGCCACGGTGGCTCGTATATTGGTACCAAACTGCTCTGCACCCATGGTTATCATTATTATCCAGTAGCCAGTAGAAATACCCATCACAAAACAGACTGCATAAAATAGCGTTTCGGATTGGTTATGGAGGTTCAGGTATAGAATGGATACAAGCAAACTACTCACTTGGAAAATCCCGATGGCCTTTTTACGACTTTGCAGTTTTTGACTTACAACGCCACATAATACATCACCGAAGGCTAATCCTAAATAGATAAACACCACCGCTTTACCAGTGGTAATTACCCCATCAATGTTTAATTCCTCGGCCAATGACGGTGCCATTTGCATCAAAATAGTGACTACAAAAAACACAGGAATGCCCACTAATAGACTTAAAAGGTATATTTTTCTGCTCGTCTTGTTTCGGAGCAGTTTCATGATGTTACCTCTTTCATTTTTGCTTTGGCTGGCATGTAAAAACATTTCAGACTCGTAGATGCCTATTCGTAATAACAAAAGCAAAATACCTAATGCTCCGCCTATCCAAAAAGCGTGACGCCAATAGAATACATCGCCTACCAAACCTGCTACCACAGCTCCGAGTACACCTGTGGCCGCCAAAATGGACGTGCCATAGCCGCGTATTTTCTGAGGCATGGTTTCGGCTACAATGGTGACTCCTACGCCTAATTCACCAGCTAAGCCTACTCCCGCTAAAAAACGTAAGATGGAATAGGAGTAAATGTCATTAATGAAACCATTAATAATATTACAAACGGAGTAAAGAATTATGGAACCAAACAAAACGGAGAGCCTCCCTTTTTTATCTCCCAATATGCCAAAAACGACACCCCCAATAAGCAAACCTACCATTTGGACATCAAACAGAAACAGCCTCAATTGGTCTAATGCTTCGCCAGAATATCCCATTTCTGCGAGGCTACTTTTTCCTATCACTACAAAAAGAATGAGGTCAAACGTATCTACAAAATAGCCAAGAGAGGCCACCAAAAGCAACAGCCATGTAGATTTTTTCATCTATACTTTATTGAAATCTTCTTCTAGAATTGCGTAAATAAAATTGTCTGACCAACCCGACTTTAAGGGCAATACTTTGCGTTTGCGGCCCTCTCTTACCATTCCAGCTTTTTCTAATACAGCAATGGAGGATACATTTTCTACAGCCACTCCCGCCTCTATTCTATGCAGTTTTAATTTGGTAAAGCCATAGCTTAAAATACTCTCTAGAGCTTCATTGGCGAAGCCTTGGCCCCAATAATCAGGATGAAGCTTATACCAAACTTCTCCTCTTAAATGCTTATTAGCATTGAATTTCAAAGCTATAAGCCCTATAAACTTTTTCGTTTTGGTAAACTTTATAGCAAAAGTGTAATTCTGAATATTTTCTTTATTGTTATCGAAAATCCACGGCTCAATTATCCCTTCTGTCTCTTTTATGTCTTTCGGAATTCCTAAGGTGTTAAATTTATCCACTTCTGGTCTAGCATGAAGCTCGTGAATTACGTCTAAGTCAGATTCGTCTATTAGTTTTAGCGTAATTCGTTCGCTGAAAATGTTCATTTGCGAAAATGCCATTATAGTTTTCCTAGTTTAAATTGTTCTACAGCATAATTGGCTGCTCTGGCTGTAAGTGCCATATAAGTTAATGAAGGATTTACACATGAAGAAGATGCCATGGCGGATCCGTCAGTAACAAACACATTTTCTGCACCCCATACCTGATTCCAGCCATTTAATACAGATGATTTAGGGTCGCGGCCCATTCTGGCAGTCCCCATTTCATGTATACCTACACCAGGGCTTTTCTCCATATTATTGTGTCCTACTACATCTACTAAGCCAGCCGCCTGTAACATATCCACGGCTTCTTTCATAATGGTTTCTCTCATTTTTAACTCGTTTTCACCCCAAGCAGCATCGAATTCTATTTAAGGTAAACCGCTTTTATCTTTCTTGTCAGATAGTCTAATTCTATTATTTGGGTCGGGTAGGGTTTCACCAAAACCCGTTAAGTTAAACGACCAAGGGCCTGGCAAAGTCATTTTATTTTTAAATTCTGCTCCGAAGGTTGCGTCATTTGCATTAGGGTCGCCTTGGGCTCTTCTAGCTCCACCTTGATATCCAAAACCTCTTAAAAAGTCTCTTTTATCATCTCCCCAATTGGCAAATCGTGGAATATAAATACCGTTAGGCCTTCGGCCGTAATAATATTTGTCTTCATGTCCAGGATAAAAACCCATGGCACCAGCATTGAGGTGATGGTCCATGATGTTACGGCCTAGTTGGTCGCTCTCATTACCTAATCCATTTGGATGTTTCGCAGAAGTACTCTGCATCATTATCCATGCAGAATTCATAGATGAAGCGTTTAGGAAGATAATTTTTGCAAAGTATTCTATTTCTTCGTTGGTTTTTTCATCAATCGCTTTTACACCTATGACTTTATCTGTTTCTTTATCAAAAACAACTTTATAAACAATTTTGTTATTTACCTGAGTGAGGTTTTCTGTTCTTTTTGCAGCTGGTAATGTGGCGGCCTGCGTACTGAAATAGGCTCCATAAGGGCAACCTCTTTTGCATAAGTTTCTGTTTTGGCATGTCCCTCTTCCTAGTGCCAACTGCTCCTCAGTAGGATCGGTTAAATGAGCAGCTCTGCCTATAAACAAGTGCCTGTTTTTAAAATTTGATTCAATCCCTTTTTTGATTTCTTGCTCTACGCAGTTTAGCTCCATTGGCGTCTGAAAAACGCCATCAGGCAAAACATCTAAGCCTTCTTTACTTCCACTTACGCCAATAAAACGCTCAACGTGGTCATACCAAGGAGCTAAATCGTCATAGCGGATTGGCCAGTCTACACCATGCCCATCTTCTAAATTGGCTTCAAAATCTCTTTTATTCCAACGGTAACTTTGTTTGCCCCAAGTAAGGGAGCGTCCTCCAGTTTGATAGCCACGTACCCAGTCAAAACGCCTTTTTTCGGCAAAAGGATAATCTACATCTTTGACGAAATGTGGTAATATATCTTGTGCATTCGCAAAACCTGCCCTTGCACCAGAATAATATTCTTCTTTTTCTTTAGTAGTTAATTGTCCACGATTAGGGAAATCCCACGGATTTTTCATGGCATTGTCATAACCACTTACGTGTTCAATATGCCTTCCACGCTCTATTAATAAAACTTTAAGTCCTTTTTCGGTCAATTCTTTAACTGCCCAGCCACCTGATATACCTGAGCCCACCACTATGGCATCAAAAGTTTGTTGTTCTTTAGCTTTTCCTTGTAAATGCATTTTATAAATAGGATTGAATTAATTTCTTTGCTAAAAATGAGAAATTATACAATGAGATTTAAACAAAGCAGTATAATAATGCATTATTCTTTCTTAAAACATTAGAAAATTTAGTTCTATGATCACTTTTGCAAAACTTGTTTTACTACAAATGTTTCCTGATTTCAGACATCAAATTGGCTACTTTTTCACCTACATCACCAGCACCTAACGTTTCTATTGGGATGTATCCTTTATAGCAGGAATATTTTATGATTTTTATGAGCCTTCCTATATCTGTATCCATCTCTACGCCTTTAACAAATATCTTCTCTTTTATTTGCCAGTTGACGGCATATTTGATGGTTTCGGCAATATCTTGGTAGGTATTTCCACTTCTATAACCTCCCGTATCCATAATAAGTCCGAACCATGGGTCATCCACTTTTTCAAATAGATAATGCACATGTTCAGGTGTTCTTATAAAGTCATTATGGTTTTGAATTGCCACTACCACACCATGTTCCTTACCAAATGCCACACATTCTTTTATGTCTTTGACCATCCATTCAGCCGTTTGTTCCCAGGAATAGTCATTTGGGATACCGGCTCCAGCAAAAATCCTAATAACTGGGGCTCCTAGTTTTTGAGCCACTTCAATCCAGTTTTTTACCAACTGAATATGTTCGTTTCGTTTGCTTTTGTCTGGATTTGTAAAATCGTTTCGTACGCCTGTGCCACTTATTTCTAGCCCAAGACTTTGAGCTTTTTTCTTTATGGCATATACGTATTCATCTGTAGGCACTTTTGGGTATTCTGGAAAATAGTATCCCGTAATATCAATGGCATCAAAACCTTGTTCAACGCAGTAGTCTATAACCTGAAAAAGGTTAATGTTACCCTTAGAAAGGGGGTCGTTAAGGCTAAATGCATTAAGGCCAGTTTTAAGACGATAACAGTCTTTTGCAAAAAGGGATGGTGCTACTACCAATAGAGGTAAAGTAGCTAATGTTTTTAAAATCGTTCTTCTGTTCTGCATAGTTTAAAATAAAGTTTTGATTCTTTCAAAAACTAGTATTAACGACATTCCGAATACGATACCACTCAAAATGAGGTTCCATGTTTTTCTAGTAATATTAAAACCTGAAGTCATTAAAAAATTAAATAAAAGAGCAATTATGACAATTAGGATTTGACCTAATTCTAAACCCAAATTAAATGAAAATAATTGTTTGATAATGCTGTCTTCTTTGCCAAATAGATTTCTCAAATAATTTGAAAACCCTAGTCCATGAATCAACCCAAAACTAAGGGCTATTAAGTATCGAGCAATTTTATATTTTAAAGGTTCGCGATAGATACTACCCTTGAATTTATGAAAGAAATTTACAATACAGGTAATTAAAATAGTACCAGGAATTAAAAACTCTATTAAATTAGAATCTACATGAACAAAATTTAAACTAGCTAAACCTAATGTTGCAGAATGACCTATTGTAAAGGCGGTAACCAAAACTATTGCATCCTTCCACTGAATGATAGAATAGATGGCACATAGAGATATTATAAATAGGATATGGTCAAATCCCTTTAAATCTGTAATATGGTTATATCCCAACTGTAGATAAATGAAGAATTCAGACATGTTTTTTTAAATAGATTAAGGTAGGCGAATATACTGTTATTTGAGTGAATGTAGTAATTAGCAACTTTTTTTTAAATGGCTCTAAGTAGTTTTAAAGGACCTTCTTGCTGTTTTTGTAAATGAAAATCATTAATTTTAAGTCAATTCCCCAATTAGAATGAGTAAAATAAAGCAGTTAGGGTTTATAAGTTCTTATTCTATTCCATTATTAATATTATTGGGGTACTATCTGCCACAAAGCCCAATAACTATTTTAGCGGCACCATTTACGTATATCTTGGTTCCGTTATTTGATATAATTGTGGGCAAGGACATAAACAATGTTTTAAAAGAAGATTTTGATGAATTATTGAAAGAAAAGTATTTTGATATCTTGGTATATTCACATGTATATATTCAATACTTTCTCATCCTTTGGACATGTTATGTTTTAAGCGTAGATAGCCTTAGTACTTTTCAAATAGTTGGTCTATTTGTTTGTCAAGGAATTTACAGCGGCACCATCATAAATGTAGCACATGAGCTAGGTCATAGAAACTCCAAGATGGCACAGTTTTATTCAAAAATGGCCTTAATTTCGGTATGCTATTATCACTTTTTTGTAGAACATAATAGAGGGCATCATGTGCATGTAGCTACGCCTAAAGACCCAGCTACATCTAAATGGAATCAAAATTTATACGCATTTTGGATACAAACTATTTTTGGAGGCTTAAAAAGTGCCTGGAATATTGAGAAGGTTCAAAATCTAAAAAAGGGGAAAACTTCATGGTATTATAATCAGGTACTATGGGGGGGTATGGCAGCCTTAATATTATTTTCTGTGATTACTTTTAGTTATTCAAGCTTTTTTAATGTGAATATCAGCCTCATTACCGCGTTCTTAATTGTGCAGTCCGTGTTTGCTATTCTTTTGCTAGAGACCGTGAACTATGTAGAGCATTATGGAATTGAACGTAGGCTTTTGTCTACTGGTAAATATGAGAAAATTAATCCTTTACATAGCTGGAATGCAAATCATTTCTACAGTAATTTACTCTTATTTAATCTACAAAGGCATTCCGATCACCATGCCTACGCTAGTAGACCTTATCAGGTGTTAAGACATTTTGATGAAAGCCCGCAGCTGCCATTCGGCTATCCTTTAATGATTATTATGGCTTTATTTCCGCCTCTTTGGTTTAAAATAATGAATAAGAAATTGGAAGTATGGAAATTTAAAGCCTTTGATGCGGAGCACATAAGGCTAGTGATAAATCAATTTGCTTAATTTCTTACAAAATTGAGTTAGCAGGTTTCCCGCCTAGCTTATACGGATAGTCTGTGGTATAATGTAGCCCTCTACTCTCTTTTCTGTACTGAGCACATTTTATGACCATCTCCGCACATAAAATAAGGTTTCTAAGCTCACATAGTTTGACGGAAATTTTTGTTTTTTTATAGAATTCTTCTGTTTCTTCTTTTAATAATTGTAGTCTACGCATGGCCCTATCGAGACGAAAATCAGATCTCACTATACCAACATAATCAGACATCATTCTTTGAAGTTCGCGAAGGTTGTGAGATACTAATACTTCCTCTTTGGGTTGTTCAGCACCAAACTCATCCCAATCAGGTATTTGGGAATTGAATTCTAAGTCACCCACCTTTAAAAGAGCGGTCTGAGCTATTCTACTGCCAAAAACCGCCGCTTCTACTAATGAGTTGGATGCTAGTCTGTTAGCACCATGAAGTCCTGAAGAAGAACACTCTCCGCAGGAAAATAAATTTGAAATGCTGGACAAACCATTTTTATCTACCAATATCCCTCCACATAAATAATGAGCGGCGGGGGTTACAGGTATGTAATCTTTGGTCATATCAATTCCAATACCTAAACATTTTTCATAAATATTGGGGAAAT